>Ga0116223_10004112_pt1 | contig 12711 bp, 9 predicted proteins | sample Sb_taG_3_FD_90092 | JGI IMG/M metagenome (GOLD analysis project Ga0116223, IMG submission 90092) | Peat soil microbial communities from Weissenstadt, Germany - Sb_50d_a_PC metaG | ecosystem: Environmental > Terrestrial > Soil > Wetlands > Peat | place: Germany: Weissenstadt | collected 2010-09-21 | reverse complement strand
GAAATCGTCTACGTTGTGGGTGGAGCGAATTCGGCGGGCCAGGCGGCGATGAATTTTGCCAAGTACGCGGACCGGGTGGTGATCCTGGTGCGCGGAGACTCGCTCTCCAGCACCATGTCCCAATATCTGATCGACCAGATCAAGGAGACTCCCAATATTCAGCTGTGGACCCACGCCAGCGTTGCCGAGGTGCACGGCGAAACGCACCTGGAAGAGGTTTCTGTCCTTTGCTCCGACACCAACAAAGTCGAGCGTGTGCCGGCGAGCGCGATGTTCATCTTCATTGGAGCGCTGCCACGCACGGACTGGCTGGCCGGCACCATCGAGCGCGACGAACGCGGATTCATTCTGACCGGCCCCGATCTGATGCAAGGGGGACAGCGTCCCAAAGGGTGGGCGCTCGATCGCGATCCCTTTCTTCTAGAGACGAATGTTCCAGGTATATTTGCGGTGGGCGACGTGCGGCACGGCTCGGTCAAACGAGTGGCCTCCGGAGTTGGCGAAGGATCGGTAGCGGTACAGTTCATCCATCAATATTTGAGCAAGGTATAAATGGCCGAAACAGCGGAGCTTTTACGTCGCGTCCCCGTATTCGAAGGCTTGCCCGACGACCAAATCGCGTGGTTCCTCGGCCAGGCACAAGAGCTCCAGCTCAAGGCAGGCGATGTCTATGCCCGTCAGGGTGAACCCGCGGATGCGATGTTTGTGATTCTTGAGGGAAAACTTCAAGGGCGGGGCGAGCTTGCGGGCGAGACCGTTACCTTTGATCTAAAGCCGGGCGACGTCACGGGAGTGCTGCCGTTTTCGAGGATGAAGCAATTTACTGTGAGCGGGCGCGCCGAGACGGACAGCCGCGCCCTGCGATTTCCGGCCTCGCGGTTTAACGATCTCGTACAGAAAATGCCGGAGCTGACGAAGCGTCTGGTCGGCCTGATGTCGGACCGGATTCGGGAAGTGACCCGGCTCGAACAGCAACAGGACCGCCTTGCCGGGCTGGGCAAGCTCTCGGCGGGCCTGGCGCACGAGCTCAACAATCCGGCGTCGGCTGCGAAACGGGCTGCGAATCAGCTGCGTGCCATTCTGAAGCGGGTTCGCGACGCAAGTCTCGAGCTGGGGCGGCGCGATCTAACTGCGGCGCAGAAGTCAGAGATTGAAAAGTTGGAAGCCTCGCTTATGCAAATGGACGGGCCTCCGCCAGACGCGCTCGCCGCCAGCGATCTGGAGGATCAACTCGACTCCTTGCTGCGGAGTCACGGACAAACCGACCTGTGGCAGCTTGCGGCCGATCTCGCGCGCAAGAATTTCAAGCCGGAGTTACTCGAGCAACTGTTCGCCACGTTCGATGCGGATACTGCGCGGGCAGCGTTGGTGAGGATCTCGTCGTCGGTGGAGATCGCCGATCTGCTGAACCAGATTGAAAGCAGCGCTACGCGAATCTCAGATCTGGTGAGTGCGATCAAGGAATACACGTTCATGGACCAGGCGCCCATTCAGAACGTGGATATCGTCAAGACCCTGGAGACCACGCTTACCATCTTGAATCACAAGCTCAAGCGCGGCGTGACCGTGCAGCGCGATTATCAGAAGACTCCGTTTCTGGTGAATTCCTTCGGAAGCGAACTCAACCAGGTATGGACCAACATCATCGACAATGCGATTGACGCGATGGGTGGAAAAGGCGAGCTGCGAGTTCGCACGTTCCGTGATGACAATTGCGTGGTGGTGGAGATCGGTGATAACGGCCCCGGAATTTCGGCCCAGATTCAGCCCCACATTTTTGAACCGTTCTTCACGACCAAGGGAGTGGGAGAGGGAACTGGGCTTGGCCTCGACACCGTGCAGCGCATCGTGAAGAAGCACCGCGGCAGTATTCAGGTCCGCTCCAAAGCGGGCGATACGCGGTTTCAGGTGTGGCTGCCGTTGGCACAGGATCCAGGCTAATCTGAAGGACGAACGAGACGGAGCCGCATGAATGTGCACCTGGTGGACGGGACGTATGAATTGTTCCGGCACTTTTTTGCCGTGCCCGCGGCGAAAGATGTTAGAGGTCAAGAAGTCGGCGCTGTGCGTGGCGTCCTGGCTTCCGTTTTGTCGATGATCGAGCAGGGCGCAACTCACCTCGGAGTTGCAACCGACCATGTGGTGGAGTCGTTTCGCAACGATCTCTATCCCGGATACAAGACCAGCGAAGGGGTAGATCCAGAGTTACTTTCGCAGTTCCCGATTCTGGAGGGGGCGCTGGAGGCCATGGGAGTGGTGGTATGGCCCATGGTCGAATTCGAGGCAGATGACGCGCTGGCTTCCTCCGCCGCGAAGGCCGCGCGCGAGGACGGTGTGGGGCAAGTATTGATTTGCACGCCGGACAAAGATCTCGGGCAATGTGTCGTGGGCACACGGGTCGTCCAGCTGGATCGCATGCGTAACGTCGTGCGTGATGAAGCCGGTGTGGTCGCGAAGTTTGGGGTGAATCCGCAATCGATTCCGGATTATCTGGCGGTGGTGGGCGACAGTGCCGATGGCTTTCCGGGCGTGTCGGGATGGGGCCAAAAAGCTGCGGCCCTGGTGTTGTCGCGGTATCCCCATCTTGAGGACGTTCCGAAAGATTGGCGGAAGTGGGATCCGTCGATCCGCAGGGCGCGCGGGTTGGCGGAATCACTGTTCAGCGCGTGGAACGATGCTTTGCTGTTTCGCACGCTGGCCACTCTGCGACTCGATGTGCCCGTGTTCGATACGGTTGAGGATCTGCGCTGGAGGGGACCGCGTCGGAGCTTCGAAGAAACCTGCGGGCGAATAAAGTCCCCCGAGCTGCTGCGTCGGGCCACGGCCGCGGGATCAACTCGAGGGTGAGCTAGCCCTACGCCGGGCGCATGGTAAGATCTTTATGAGTGATCCCCCGCCGGCGTGCGCCGCCCATGCGGGAGTGCTTGGTCGTCGCTTTCAATTGTTCCTGTAATTTCCTTTCCAACGTTGCCGGAATTGCCCGCCGCCCGTAGAATTGAAATCACAGTCGTTCGCATGTAGGCCCGTAGCTCAGTCTGGTTAGAGCGCTTCCTTGACACGGAAGAGGTCGATGGTTCGAGTCCATTCGGGCCTACCATTCAAACCATCCCCCTTTTGTGACTTCTGCTAGTCGCCGTTCACGAAGGCGATGAAGCTATCTGCTGCGTTACGACGGGTTCTTCCTGAACCGCATCTGGTGGCGCGAAAGCAGGAAGCGGACCGAGCGGGCAGTTTGGCGACAGCCATTCCAGCTTCTGCTGCATGATTTTTTGGGAATACTTGGCCAGGTAGTGGACGATGGTTTCGATGCGGATCTTGATGCCGCCGGCCGGCTTGGTTGAATCCAGGTCTCCAAACTTGAAGAAGAGTGTCCCCGTGGCTTCGACGATTTTCTGCGTGGGCGTGTAGGTGGGCTGATCCATGCCGCACTCGTAACTGGAAAGGCGCACCACGCAGGTGATCCACGGGCAGCGCGCGGCTACTTTTGCTCCCCACATGATTTCGTTCGTGTTGCTGCTGTAGGAAGAAGTCCAGACATCAGAAATGTCGAACGGGCTCTTGATTCTTCCCATCTGCATGTCGGCTTCGAACAGCCAGTTCATGAGGTCTTCATCGCCGGGAAGATATTGCAACCACAGAATCGGATAGCCGTGAGCCTGCAGGTCTCCTTCAATCTCATGGCCGATTCCCGTATCCATATGATAGGGACGCGCCAGCACGAGAATGCATGGCTTCTGGTTTTTTGCGCACCAGGTCAGAATGTCGCGGCTCTGCTTTCTGGCTTTGTCGGTGAAACTGTCGAGGGCTTCGAATCCGGCTTTGACGGCGCGTTCCGTCTCTTCCAGTTCAAGGTTGAACACGTCTTTAAGAGAGGAGTGCAGTTGTTCGGTGACCATGTGCCGATCACCGAGACTGACGAACGGAGAAGCATACGTGATGCCGTTCTCGCCGAAGACGTCGCGCTCCTTCAGAAATCCTGCTTTGATGTTCTCGGGTCCGGCCATCACGCGCGTGCAAGTGACGGTGTCGACCACGTGTCCGTGGAGAACCGACGGCAGCGAGTGAATCATGGGGCTCAGCAGAATGTTGATCTTCTTCTTTTGCCCGAACACCAATTCGCCGTAATGGCCGCTGATGGCCTTCACGGGATAGCAGCAATCGACCGTGCCGCGGCCCTTGCCGAACTCGCGCCCCTGCTCCTCCGACGTGTCGGAGCTGAACACGATGTTCTCCGACTCGATGCCGATCGCTTTCAGGAAGCCCACCCAGAACTGGTGAGTTGTCCAGATATTCAGCACCTTCGGAATTCCGACGCGCACCTGCGAACGGTCTTTATTCTTAGGCACCGACGCGACGGAACGCTTCTTTGCGGACCAGATCGGCAACGTTGGGAAACGCATTTTTGGTCTTCTCCATCCCCATCTTGATGACCTTCATTTCGTTCAAATCTTCCACCAGTCCCTTGGGGCAGGAGTTGTTGACAATTACGCGCTCCCATCCTTTTTCCAGAGGAACCTTGCTCCACTCCCGGCCTTTTCCGCCGTCCAGTTCTACGTCGATGAAGCTGCGCTGGCACGTCACGGGACACCAATGGCAGACCGTGTCGACGGAGGTGGCCGTCTTATAGGTCAACCTCTCGATGGCATCGAAACCACGGAACTTGCTTTCTCCGCCGCCTTCCCACCAGTCCAGAGCGACGAGAGCCGCGCCAATCGCCCCGGCCTCGCCCGAGTACGGATGCACGACCACTTCCGCGCCCGGAACTTTCTTGATGATGAAGTCCACCTGCGTTTTCACAACCGCAAGGTTTTTGTGGGTCCCGCCTTGCAGGATGTACTTCTTGCCGACTTGCTGCAGGTTATTCAGGCCGCCGGCATAGATCCAGACGTTCAAGGGAAGAATCGCGCACAGCCCGGCGAGAATTTCTTCCGCATGCCAGCCCTTGCGCTGTTGATTGACGATGTCGCTCTGCAGGAAGACGCCACATCCCATGGAGAGTTGCGGCATGGATTGAGCGCGGAAGGCGCCGTCGGCCATCTCGCTCATGGGAATGTTGAAGCGCTCGGCGACGCCCTGAAGAAACGCGCCGTTGCCCGAGGAGCACTGCGAGTTCAGGCGGAAATCTGTGACGGCGCCGTTGTTCAGGATCATGATCTTAACGTCAACGCCGCCCACGTCGCAGATGCAATCCGCGTCGGGGAAATAGTGCAGGCCGGCGCTGGCATGGGCAATGGTCTCGACCACGGGGCAGTCGGCGCCCAGAACATCTTTCAGCAGGTCTTTGCCGTAGCCGGTGATGGCCAGGCCAAGAATCTCTCCGTCTCCGACCGCCTCGCGGACCTGGCGGAATAAAATCTTGGCGTCGTCGATGGGATTTCCGCGGCTCAGGGCGTAGCAGGAGAACAGCAAATCCTTTTCCGGCGACATGCAGACCGCTTTCGCGGTCGTGGAACCGAAATCGCAGCCCACCACGACGGGCCCAAGCTTGCTGGTCTTGCCGAGCATGGGGAGTTGGACGCGTGGAATGCGACGGGGCTTCCCGTGGCCGTTCGAGTGTCCGTTGCCGTTGCTTTTTGCCGCTGCCGGGGCGCCATTCCCCTTGCTGGGAGTGGAATAACGACTCAGAAAAGACTGCAGTTCGTCGGGATCTTTCCATAGCCCGGCGCTTCCCAACTTCTTCTTCTCCTCGTGTTGTCCTTCTTCAATCCACCAGCGCAGCTTAGCCGTTCCAAGGTAGATGCCGGTGGTCGGCGAATCGCGCCGACCCACTTCGATGCAGCCTTGTGCCGCGTAATAGAGGGCATTGTCGGGCACGCGGATGAACGACGCCGGATCGCGATCGTCCGGAATCGCAACCTTGCGCTCTTTCCACACTTTGCCCAGATGGTAGCGCCAGGCCTCCTGCAATCCCTTGAAGAACAGGTTCGGCCCGCCCAGCAGAAGAATCTCAGGCAGGGGCGTGTTGCCGCGCGTCAGGGTCGCGAGGTTTTGATAGACCACGGCTTCAAACAGCGAAGCGATGATCTCCTCCACCGAAACTCCGGCTTTCAGCAAAGTGTTGGAGTCGGCTTCGGCGAAGATGCCGCACTTGCTGCTGATCTTGTGCAGCGTGTAACCGGTGTAGCCCATCTGCGAAAGTTGCTCGGTGGAAATTTCCAGTTTCCGTGCGGTCTTTTCGATGAAGGTTCCGGTGCCACCCGAGCACGCGCTCTGCATCAGCACCTGCTTGCTCTTGCTGGGGCCATCTCCGTTGAAGAAAATTGTCTTCATGTCTTCGCCGCCGATTTCGCTGACGAAGCGCACGTTGGGATGGAGTTTCTCGACGGCCGCGGCGACGGCTACGACTTCCTGGATGACCTTCCCGCCGACGAGAGGCGCGATCAGTCCGGCGCCGGAGCCGGTGAAGAAAACGCGGTCCTTCTCCGGAGTGAAGCCGTGTTCCTTCTCCATTCGATTCAGGAAGTCGAGGACCTTCTCGGCCTGCCTGGTGTTGTGACGTTCATAGGCCTGCCCGAGGATCTCCCCGGACGCGGTGGCAATCGAATACTTGCACGTCGTGCTGCCCACATCGAGGCCACAGATTTTTCCCGTGCCCGTAGGAGCCGTTCGCTGAGGCGCTGGTTTGATCAGCGACGGATCTTGCTCGAGCGGTTGAATCTGGATGAAACCTTCACCTGCCATGTTGCGACCTCGTCATGGTTCTACCTATGATGGTTCGACTTGTGATGGTTCTACTGGCGATGGTTCGCCTCGTCATGCACCGGTTGCCGCTGCCGTGCTCAGGCCCGCGCCAGTCCTTTGTCGTAGGCCAGATGCATCACATAGTTGGCAGCGGTGCCAGCGTAGCCGCGATGAGGCACGTAATACGTAGCCTTCCGCACTTCCGGATGCTGCGCCTCGTATTTCCGAATGCGCTCGACGCTCAGTCCGGTCTTGTCCATGACGCTTTCAAACTCCGCTTGTGCCCGTTTCTTGGCTTCGGTAAGGATCATCTGGCAGCGCGACAGCGCGTGCACTTCAGCGTCTCCCTTCACTTCAATGGGGGCGTAGAGCAGGTCGGGATATTTGCCCACGACGTTGGCCATCGAGCCGACTGACATGGTGTTGGGCATGCAGGAGTACGGCGACAGTTCGCAGATCATGTGCGCCGTCTTGTGATGGTAGGAATGCAGCGCCTTGGCGATCAGCATGTGTCCTTCGCCACCGCGCAGTTCGAAATGGTAGAAGGGCTCCGCCAGGCTCTTGAGTTCTTCCTGATCCGGCAGTTCGTGGGGCAGGTTCGCCAGCGCCTTGCGGAAGCGGTTGTAAGTGCCGCGATAGATGCGCTCCAGCGCGTGCAGAGCGAGGTTCTCCACTTTCGGGTGCTTGCTCTTGCTGTGCCGGTGCTCCAGTTTGCGGATGGTCGGGTGCATCAGGTAGTGCAGCCACACCGCGACCGGCGGCGCGATCACTTCCGATTCTTCCGATTCCAGCCAGCGCTTGATGTTGTAGTTGCCTTCGCCTTCGTGGGTCTGCAGCCAGAATTCTCCGGTGATCTTTACTTTCGCTTTCACCCGCAGATGGTCAACTTCAATGTCGTCCCACTTCTTGCGGACGTCGCGAAGAGCCCGGGTGAAATAGCTGCTCATCAGATGCCAGGCCAGCGTCCCGTATTTCTTGCCCTTATCCGGCCGGTGCAGAAACAAGTCGTACATCTGCTCCACGCACTCGCGCAATACCAGTTCCGTTTGGCCTGGGTTGACCTCGTAGGGACGCGTCATGTACTCGAGGTCCGTGATCAGGTCTCCACAGAGGATCGACCAGATGTTGCCCAGGCTCATGGGCATGTTGATGTCGAGACCGCCGCCGTTGCCGGGGCCCTGGTCGAGTTCGTCCTGCGCCAGCAAGAAAAGACGGAAGTCGCGCAGCCCCAGCCCGTCCAGAGCCATGGCATAGGACTCGTGGTATTGGCCGAAGCGACACGGTCCGCACGCGCCCGCTGTGAGGAAGACATATTTGCTATTCACTTCGTCCTTGCCGTGGTCCTTCACTTCCTTCTTCAGGAAGTTGACCAGGCTTCCGGTGGTGAAGATAGTGGGGCAGCACGCACCCACATCGATCAGCTCCTTGCCCGCGTCCAGGTCTTCGCGGTTGATGTTGGGCAGCGGCTCGGCCTTGTACTTCAGGTTGTGAAGCGCGCCTTGCATCATCCGCTCGTGCTTCCACGTGAGGCCACCGTAGAGGATCGTGGTATCGGCCCGCTGATCGCGCGTGAAGGGCCGGGGTTTGTAAGCGGTGTAATGGCTGATGATGGGCAACTGTGCCGCTTGGGCCATGAAATTATCTCCTCACTAAATTTTTTCCCCAGGGAAGTGTGTCGGGATTGTACATCCGACATCAACTGTCTTCAAATGCCAAAGCAACTGCCGGCGTCGCCAGCGCACAGGGCGGGTCCTCCCAATGGCGGGCGAGCACGGGATGACGGAGCCCGTGCTGCCGAATGCATTGAATCACCACTACGAAAAACGCCGCTCCAATAAGTTGGGCAATGATCGGCACGTGCAGGGCATAGATCAGGTCATGGCGGTCCGCCAGCCGCCCAATCACAAGCGGCGCAATGGCCATGGAGAACAGATTCACGAATAGATAGTAGAAGCCCAGGGCCGTCGCGTGTCCGCGGGGTGGAACCAGATCGTGGATAGTGGCAGTCAGGGGGCCGTGATACCAGCTTAAGAAAAACGCCCCCAAACCGAAGAGCAGCAGGAAATGAATTTTTTCGCTGGCATACAGCGCAAAATAAATTGCCGGAGCTGCCAGCACAAAACCGATCGGGACGATGGCGGCTCGTCCCCAAGCGCGCAGTCTTGCCAGCAAGTCCGACAGGTATGCGCCAGTCGCGATGCCCAGCATCCCACCCAGAACGATCGTCAACCCCAGGGCCATGCTGGCCTCCGCCGCGCTGAACCCCTTTTGCTGGACCAAGTCTGGGCCCCAGACTACATAGGAATATCCCGCGAAGCTGCAAAAGAATCCACTGACCAGCAGGGCCAGGAAAGCCGGTACCCGCAATAGCTCGCGTAGGCTCATCGATTCTTTGGCCACACTGACCACCGATTCCGGCAGCCTTAAGGCCGCCAGACCGAGGAGAACTCCCGGTATCCCGACCATGAAGAAGGCGAAACGCCATCCGAACTGCGCCGCGATATATCCGCCCAGGCTGATCCCGGTTGCGCCCCCGAGGAACATCCCGATGTCGAAGGAACCCTGCACCCGGGCCCGGACTTCCTTGGGAAAGGCTGCGGTGATCACGGCCGCACCGGCAGGTGTATAAGCCGCTTCCCCAATTCCCACCAACCCCCTTGCCATCAACAAGGTACGGAAGGAACCAGCCAATCCGCTGAAGAAAGTTGCGCCGCTCCAGAAAAGGATTCCGGCACTAATCACAGTCCGCCGTGAAATCCGGTCAGCCAACATCCCGAGGGGGAAACTGGCCAGCGAAAGTACGATGGTGAAGGCCGTCGCCAGAGTGCCCAGCTGCAAACGCGTGAGGCCGAAGTCCTGGCGGAGGTAGGGAAACAGGGCGAACACGATCTGCCGGTCAACATAATTGACGAAGTTGACCAGCATCAGGATCAACAGCACCCGCCACTGCTTGCCCGTGAAGTCAGAAAGCTTCATTTGGAAGGGCTCAACTTGCTCTTTCCCCAAGTTATCCGAACCGCGGTAAAAAGGCAGCTTCAAATTAAGTACATTTCTCCGGTTAGCAGCGCAAGCGACAATGTGCGACATCCCGCGTCATGCGAACAACACGCGCGAGGTTAACAGGTTGCATTGATGCGAATAAGCGGCGTATTCTTGCGCCACTCTGCAAAGTAGGCTTGGGATGGAACGGACGACGGACGATGGGAGCCGACGGGATACAACCACAACCGACATTGCAACACCTGCAGGCCAAGGACCGCCTTGACTCCTGGAAGGAGATTGCGGGTTATCTGAAGAAGGAAGTCCGGACCGTTCAGCGCTGGGAAAAGAGCCTGGGGCTGCCCGTACGTCGCCTCGCTCAAGGCAAGCAGGGAACGGTATTCGCCTACAAGGCGGACCTGGACGCCTGGTGGCTGGAGAGCCAGAGCAAACTAGACCTCGAAGAGCATAGGCCGGGGGAAGACAGCGATTCTTCCGGCTCAAATGTTGTGGTGTTGGCGCCCGCCGCAGAGCGGCCGGAGAAAACTACAAGTGCCGACGCTCAGCCCGATCGCTTACGCCGTCTTGTCCTCCTGGGTGTGCCCCTCATCATCGCGGTTGGTGCGTCAGTGGTTTTCTGGCCCAAGATTCGCGACAGAATCTGGCCTCCTACGCCCAAGATGACTTTGGCCGTGCGGCCTTTCAAGAACATGAGCGGCGATCCCAGCCAGGACTTTGTCGCCGACGGGCTGACCGAGGAAATGATCACGTGGCTCGGGCAACTTCATCCCGAGGAGATGGGCGTGATCCGCCTGAGCCCGGCTTATGCCTCAAGCGACCTCGACCGCATCGGCAAGGACATTCATGCCAACTACGTTCTCGAAGGCAGTGTTCGCGTTTCCGGACAGCGGGTGGCGATTACTGCGCAACTGTTTCAGGTCAGCGACCACACCCTGGTCTGGGGAGAACCTTACGAGCGCGACCTGCAGGACGTTCTGCGCATTCAGGCGGAGGTTGCCGGCGCCATTGCCAGCGGAGTTCTGAATAAACTGCCCCACGCCCAACCCTCGATCCGTCAGGTCAATCGCGAGGCCTATCTGGCCTACCTGGAGGGACGCTATTTCTGGAACAAGCGCACCGAAGAGGGCTTCGCCAAGGCGATGAAGCTGTTCCAACGATCCATTGAGATCGATCCGAGCTATGCGCCTCCGTACGCCGGCCTCGCCGACTGCTACGAGTTGCTGGGGTCGGCGCCATACTCGACACTGGCACCCAAGAAAGCGTTTCCGCAAGCCGAGGCCGCCGCCAGGAAGGCTCTCGAACTCGACAGCACGCTGGCCGAGGCGCACGTGTCGCTGGGCTATTCGCAACTGGCGTACGAATGGAATTTTCCCGAGGCCCGGAAGGAATTCGAAAAAGCCCATCAATTGCGCCCCGGATACGCGACCGGCCACCAGTTTTACGGCTACTACCTGACCGCAATGGGCAAACTGGACGAGGCCATCGCGGAGAGAAAGAAGGCTGTGGAACTGGATCCGATCAGTCCGTTACTGCACTCCGCTTTGGGCGAAGCGTATTACCACGCGAGACAGTTTGACGTCACGATCGAACAGAATAAGAAGGCGCTCGAACTGGATCCCCGCTATGCCATCGCGCTGGTCAACATCGGACGGGCCTACGAGCAGATGGGGATGCACCAGCAGGCACGCGATGCATTCCAAACCATACTCACGGCCGTCCCCGAGGACCCCGCGATTCTCTCCCTGATGGGCCACGAGTACGCCGTCTCAGGCGACAAGGACAACGCCAACAAGACTCTGGCCAAGCTGAAAGAAATCTCGACCAGAAAATACGTGCCCGCGGTTTATTTTGCCGTGGTCTACATCGGTCTGAATCGGAAGGATGATGCGTTTTACTGGCTCGACAAAGCGTATGACGAGCGTTGTGAATACCTGGTTTACCTGGGCAGCGAACCATTGGCAGATCCGCTGCGCAGCGATCCACGATTTTCTCGCCTTTTGAGCCGGATCGGGTTGCAGCCTCCTACTCGTGCTGCGCTTCGAACTCCATAGTTCACCGCATAGCGCACCGCGGGATATCCTGTCGTCATTATCGCTTCTTCGAATCCGCGTTCCGCTCCACTGGAGCAGTTGTGCGCCGAGACTCGGCGCAACCTTGGGTGCTTCAGGTGGGAACGCCCAGCTTGGGCAGAAGCCAGCGCGTCAACAGCACGTAGACAACAACCAATCCCAACACCCAAATCCAATCAGGCATGTTTGGTCGCACCTTCTTTCCCTACTCCAAGTTTACGCAGAAACGTCATCATCGGACACCAATTCGTGAATCCCGACTGTAATAGATTCAGGCCGACAAAGGCGGTGAACAAGTACCAGTAAGGGCTGACCCAGTGTCCGAGTCCCAGGGAGATGAGGATGAAAATTCCTGCGACCAGTCTGAGAGTGCGTTCTACCGTCATACGAGTGCCTCCTGCGAAGTTTTGATTGATTTCGTCACAACGCTGCCAGTGCGCTTCTGAGCCATGTAATAGAGGACGGGCACCGCCACGCGCGACAGCACGGTCGATGCGACTTCACCCGCCATCAGAGACAGGGCCAATCCCTGGAAGATGGGGTCGAATAGAATCACGCTCGCTCCCACGACGACCGCTGCCGCGGTGAGGAGCATGGGACGAAAGCGCACGGCTCCGGCGTCGACCACGGCATCTTCCAGAGCCATTCCTTGCGAGCGCCGCAATTCGATGAAATCCACGAGGATAATGGAATTTCGCACGATGATGCCGGCGCCGGCGATGAAGCCAATCATCGACGTCGCGGTAAAGAAAGCGCCGATCATGGCATGCGCCGGCAGAATGCCAACCAGCGTGAGCGGGATCGGAGCCATGATAACCAGCGGCGTTTTGAACGACCCAAACCAGCCCACTACCAGCACGTAGATGAGAACCAGCACCGCCGCGAACGCTAAACCAAGATCGCGGAAGACTTCGACCGTGACGTGCCATTCGCCGTCCCATTTCATCGAGTAACGATCGGT
>Ga0116223_10004111_pt1 | contig 12718 bp, 11 predicted proteins | sample Sb_taG_3_FD_90092 | JGI IMG/M metagenome (GOLD analysis project Ga0116223, IMG submission 90092) | Peat soil microbial communities from Weissenstadt, Germany - Sb_50d_a_PC metaG | ecosystem: Environmental > Terrestrial > Soil > Wetlands > Peat | place: Germany: Weissenstadt | collected 2010-09-21 | reverse complement strand
CGCGCCCTCGATCTTTTTCGGTTGCGCCTCCAATCATTCAACCAAGCGGTTGACCTTCAAAGAAGGCACGCTCATATTCAATCCTGGTTGAACCAGACGCGCCTCCTCTCGCCTTTTTGGACGAAAGGACGTGGAACGTGACCGGCGCATGTCGATTTGACGGCGGGGCATACGTCTGTGATGCGGGCTGGAATGAGTCTCACTTGAGATCGCCACCGCATCGGCGCCGCCGGGGCTGGTGGCGAGATAGGCGGTCAGCGGGTCCGTTCCCGCCGCTTCGTGCAAGGCGAAGGCGAGACCGCCGCACATGGCGATCAGCGCGAAAATCGAGGCGAAAATCTTCGGCAATTGTTTGCCCGCGTGGAGCACGATCCCGCGCGTGAACCGCAGGCCGACTGACCAGCCGACCAGCGCGTAGCAGATCGCGAGAAGCCAGGGCGGCAGCGTGATCGCGAGCACATGGCTCGCCGAAAGGGGGGCGCCGACGAACAACGGCAGCAGCAACGGACCAGCCGGGATCCTGGATTTCATCCCAATGACCGCGCCGCCGACGCCCAAGGCCAGCGTCCCCAGGAAAGGTCCGGGCGCCAGAGGCGGGAGCCAATTGATAGCGGCAGGCGCCGCGGCCCCCGACGCCGACCACGCCCGGGCGGCTACCGACGCCGCGAGTCCAACGCAGGCGACGCGCAGATATTGCATCACGGCGACCAGCCTCATGTCGCCGCCGAAGGCGTCGGCCATCAGCACCATGGCGGTCGCCGCGCCGGGCGAGGAGCCCCAGACCGCCGTCGTGCCCGGAAGCACTTTCCAGCGGGCAAGGACAAAGCCCAGGCTGGCGGCGAAAAAAATGACCGCGCCAATCAAGCCGAGGAACATCGGCCATTTCCGGACAATCATCATCACGATGTCGGGGGTGATGCTTCGCGCCACCAGGCAGCCGACAAAACCCTGCGCCACGACAAAGGCCCAGGCGGGAATCCTCACGCGCCCTTCGAACCACGACAGCAGGATCCCCGCCGCGATGGCGCCAAGCAGTAGAGCCGCGGGCAGGCGCATCAGCTCGAAGGCCGCAACGCAGATGAGCGACGCGCCCAGAAGCGCGCCCCATTGCAGGGCCGGCGGTCTCTGGCTCAGGGTGAAACGCGACATTCGGCCCTCAGGCGCTTAAGAAAGCGAGGGCGTCGCTGTCCGTCACCCGAGCGATCCTGGGAAAGATGCGCCGCATCGAATTGTCGTGGGCTTCAATCGCGATGCTGGTCGTCGCGTCTCTGACGATCACCAGTTCGTAACCGAGCTCCCAAGCCTGCCGCGCCGTGGATTCGACGCCGAACTGCGTGGCGACGCCGCCGAGGACGATGGTCCGCACGCCGCGTTTTCGCAGTTCACGGTCGAGTTCGGGGATGGAAAACGCGCCCCAGCTGGTCTTGGTGATCCTGAGATCGCCGGGCTCTACAAGACCTGGTGCAAGATCGACGAAGCCCGCGGGCAGGGTCTTGGGCAGCGCGGAAGGCTCGTCGACGGCGCGCGTCTCATCCGTCGCAGGCGCCGCGTTGACCAGCACGACCGGCGCGCCTTCGGCGCGAAACCTTCCCGCGAGCGCCTTGCTCCGTTCGAGCAATTCGTCAGCGGAGAGCGGCTCGAGTTTGCGGCCGAGGACGCCGTTTTGCAGGTCGATCAGCACGAGGGCGGTTGATCGCGGGTCGAGGTCGATCATAGCGAGGCTCCCGAGGCGGCGCGACTTGCGCCGGATCGATTTATGAGGAATACTCGTAAATCCTCAATATGAGAGTTCCTCATAAATGTCAATCGAAATTCAGCCGACGGCCAAGAAACCGAAGCGCGAGCGGGGAAAGCAGCGCGTCGCCGCCCTCATCGACGCCGGCGCGGAGGTCTTCGCCGAGAAAGGCTACGAGGCTTCCACCATGACCGAGATCGCGAGCCGCGCGGGCGCGGCGATCGGCTCACTCTATCAGTTTTTTCCGTCCAAGGAAGCGCTGGCCGAGGCGCTCTTCAACCGCTTCACCGAGCGGGCGGCGTCGTCGTTTGCGCGGGTCGAGGAGCTCGCCCCCGGACGCTCGGCGCGCGAGCTCGCCGACCTCTTCATCGACTACAAGCTCGGGCTGGGAACGGATCGGGATGCGGCGATTGCGCTCTCGAGTTCGGTCGCCGGCATCGTCGAGCGCCGGAAGCCGCTCGGCGATGCGCTGCGCGGACGGATCGCCGCGATCCTTCGCGCCGCCAACGGCGCGCTCGGCGAGGACGAGGCGGCCGCGGCCGCGGTCATCGTGAACCAGGTCATGAAGATGATCCCGGCGCTCGCGGCGACGGACGACGAGCGCGCCGCAGCGCTCATCGGCGAAGCGCGAAAGCTCATGGCCCTCTACATCGCCGAGGTCCTGAGGAGGTGAGGGCGACCGCGCCGCCAGCCGCGTCAGTCCTCGTAATTGTCGATCACCGCGTCGGCGATCGCGCGTTTGGTGATGACGCCGACGATGTCGTCGGCGCGCGGCCGGCGCTCCCCGTGGAAGACGATCGCCGCCCCCGAGCGGCGGCGCTTCAAACGCGCCGGCACGAGGCTAAGGAAATCGCCTCTCCTCTCGGTCGCTGCGGCGGTCTGAGATCGAACGGCGGCATCCGCGGTCGTGGAGGACATCTCGGCTTCTCTTACGAATGAACTATCGGGCCGGGCGCGCTGTGTGCACCATGAACCAATCTGGGAGCAAACGGGGTCAAGTATTTGGGTTACCAAGTCTACAGCGTCTGCCACGGGACATGGGGCGCGATGCCTTCGCGCATGACGAAGCGCCGCAGCGGTCCGATCGCGCCGAGCGCAGCAAGCCCCGCGCCGCGCGCGAAGTCGACCGGGGCGAAGCGCGTGAGCAAGGCCCGGTTGAGTCCGTCGACCACGCTGGTCCTCATCGCGATATCCGGCCGCCGCGTGCGTTCATACTCGCTCAAGACCTCCGGGCCGCCGATATCGCGCCCCGCGGCGCGGGCTTCGACCGCGTATGCGACGATCGCCTCGACGTCGCGGAGGCCAAGGTTGAGCCCTTGCGCGCCGATCGGCGGGAATACGTGCGCCGCGTCGCCGACCAGGGCGAGCCGCGCGGCGGCGATCTTCGGCACAATGTGACGCGCCATCGGAAAGACGCCGCGCTCGCCCTCGACGCGCATCGCGCCGAGAATCGAGTGCGCCTGACCCTCGATCTCGCGCGACAACGCTTCGTCGCCGAGCGCCTCGCGACGGCGCGCTTCCTTTTCCGACATCATCCAGACGAGGCTCGACCGGTGCAGCGCCGTTTCGCTTGCCGGCAGCGGAACCAGCGTGAAGGGCCCGCCGCGGGTGTGGAACTCGGTCGAAAAGTCCCGGTGCGGGAGCTTATGAGCGGTGAGCGCGGTCAGGGCGCTCTGCGGGTAGCGATGCGTCCGCGCTTCGAGCCCGGCGGCGCGCCGCGCCGGCGATGCTCGGCCATCGGCGCCGACCGCGAGCCGAGCCGATATCGCGCGCCCGTCTTCCAGGCGCGCGCGGACGGCGCCGGCCGAGAAATCGTAACCCGCGACGCCAGGAGCGATGCGCTCAACGCCAGAGGACCGGGCGATCTCGGCGCCGAGCGCGCCGGCCATCAAATCGTTCTCGATATTCCATCCGAACGCGTCGAGCCCGATTTCCGATGCATGGAACTCGACCGGGCGCGGCGGAAATAACGCGTCCGTGTCGTCGATAAGGCGCAGGGCCCGCATTGGCGCCGCCTGGGCTCCCAACGGCGCCCAAAGGCCCAGGGACTTAAGATAGGAGACAGAGCGGTCGAGCAAAGCGACGGTGCGGCCCCGTCCTGCGCGCTCGTCGGCGCCGCAGCAGACGACGTCGAAGCCGGCCCGCGCAAAGCCGAGGGCCGCCACCAGCCCGGCGAGGCCCGCCCCCGCAATCAAAACGTCGCAGCCGCGTGCGGCTGGCATGTCGAGGTCAATCATTTTCGGTCTCTCGCCCGCGCTTCCTCAAGCCGCGCTGGCGTGCTTAGGATCAAGGGAGACGGCGTCGCGCAACTTTGATAAGGCGGAAGCTGCGAGGTCAAGCCGGAGCCGGCGGGCGCGGCGCTGCCGTCGCATGAAGGCGGGCAGGGCAGGGCATGTCGATCGAGAAGCGGCCCGTTCGCGTCGCGCGGGCGGCGGGATTCTCCGTACACGTTTTTACCGCCTCCGGAGGCGCGGTGGCGGTGCTGGCGCTTTACGCGGCGATCGAGCGCAATTTCTCGGCGTGCTTCGCCTGGCTCGGCTTGGCCCTGTTCATCGATGGAATCGACGGCACGCTGGCGCGCGCCGCGCGGGTGCAGGTAACCGCGGCTTCGATCGACGGGGCGGTTCTCGACTTGGTGATCGATTTCCTCACCTACGTGCTTGTGCCGGTCGTGGCGCTCTGGCGCTCGGACCTGATGCCGACCGAGGCCTCGTTCTGGATCGGGCTCGTCGTCACGATCGCGTCGGCTCTCTATTTCGCCGACACCCGCATGAAGACCGACGACCTGTGGTTTCGCGGATTTCCGGCGACCTGGAACATCATTGTGCTCTATCTCTTCATTCTTCGCCCGCCATGGATTGTGAGCGCTGGGATTCTGCTTGGCGCGGCCGCCCTGATGTTCGCGCCGATCGTCTTCGTGCATCCGCTGCGGGTCGTAAGGATGCGCGGCCTCACGATAGCCATGATGCTCGCGTGGTTTGCATTGGCGGCGATCGCGATCGTCGAGAACCTGCGGCCGTCGGCTTGGGTCGCTTGGGGGCTGATCGTGACGGCGGCGTATTTTCTGGCGCTGCCGCTGAGGCGTCATTCCCTATGGGCGGGGGACTGAGCGAAAGCCGCCAAACGACGCAAGCGCCTTGCGACCAAGATCGAATCCTTGGTATAGGCGCGCCTCGCGATGCTGCTTCGGTTCATCGTCGGCCTCGTGGCGGAGTGGCTACGCAGAGGACTGCAAATCCTTGCACCCCGGTTCGATTCCGGGCGAGGCCTCCAACTGAAGTCGATTCGGGGCGGCACGCGTCCCATATCGCGGGCATGAGCCAAGGGGGCGCACATTTCCGCTGAATTGCCGCAGGACCTGCGCCTGAACATGGTCAACGGCCAGTTGCGCACCGGCGGCGTCGTCGATCGGGCCGTGCTGGCGGCGTTTTTGGAAACGCCCCGCGAGCGTTTCGTGGCGCCCGCTTACGCTTCGCTCGCCTATCTGGATCGCGATTTGCCGGCGCTCGGCGCGAAGGCCCGCCGGCTGCTGCCGCCGCTGACCTTGGCGCGGATGCTGCAGGCGGCGGCGGTGAATCCGGGCGATCGCGCGCTCGATGTCGGGGGCGGCTCCGGCTACGGCGCGGCGCTGCTCAGTGTCATGGGCGCAAAGGTCGTGGCGCTGGAATCGGATGCGGGCGCGGCGGCGGCGGCTCAGGCCGAGCTCGCGGACCGACCGAACATTATCGTGATGGTGGGCCCTCTCGACAAAGGCGCGGCCGAGCTTGGGCCTTTCGACCTCATCGTCGTGGAGGGAGCTCTCCAGGTCTCCCCGGACGGCCTCATTGCGCTGCTCGCCGATCCGGGACGCCTCGTCGGCATTGACGCGTCAACCGGCGCATCGCAAGCTGTCCTTTATGAAAAAACCGGCGGGGCGCTCGGCCGGAGGGCGCTTTTCGAGACGCGCGCCGATCCACTGGACGGTTTCAAGCCCGGGGTGAGCTTCGCCTTCTGAAGCTCGGGCTTGGCCCGGGGGAACTGCTGCTTACCCAGGTCAAGGTGTCTCATGTTTGCGACGGTTCGCGGAAAAATGCGTTTTTTCCCGCCGGCTTAGCGAAGCTTCCGTAGCGTTGAGACGACTCTCGCCTATGATACCCATGTCCTCGCTGCATTCGGCGGGCGGGCGAGACGCGTTTGGGGTCGATCTCTTTGCTATGGGGGCGACTTTCTAGGCGTGTCTTTGATTTTCGCGCCGAACATGCGAATTTAAGCGAGGGCGAGGGCGTCGACCCCGAGATGCGGCGACGGCGCAGCGGTGAGGCGACGATGATTTGGGGCTCAGGCGCATTTCAGGGGCGACGCTCCGCATCCCGCGGCGCGTGGTCGTGGGGCGCCCTGCGCAACGCTCTCTTGGCGACGGCGAGTCTGTCGATGATCGGCGCAGGGCCGGGGCGCGCGGAAACAGTGGGCGGCGCGCTCATCAAAGCCTATCTGAACAATCCGGACATCAATACGCAGCGCGCCGCGGTGCGCGTCGCGGACGAAAACGTTCCCAAAGCGAACGCCGGCTACCTGCCGACTATCTCGGCCCAGGGTAATGCGGGCATTGAGCGCTTCGACGGGAACCTTGCCAGGCTCAGCGGAGGCGGCTCGGGCGGTACTGCCACTGTCTACCCGCGGGGCTACGGCGTCACGGCGAGCGAGACGATCTTTAACGGCAACAAAACGATTAGTTCCATCCGCCAAGCCGAATCGCAGGTGTTCGGCTCGCGCGAGCAGTTGCGTAATACGGAGCAGAATACCCTGCTCGCGGGCGTCACGGCTTACATGGACGTGCTGCGCGACACTGCGATCCTCGACCTCGATCGCAACAACGTTCAGGTCCTGCAGGAGCAGTTGCGCGAGACTCGGGACCGCTTTACGGTCGGAGAGGTCACCCGAACCGACGTCGCGCAGGCGGAGGCGAGCCTCTCCAGCGCGCAGGCGACGGCGCTGAGCGCGGAATCGACGCTGGAAGCCTCGATCGCGCGCTATCGCCAGGTGATCGGCGATCAGCCGACCAGTCTTGCGCCGGTCAGGCCGATCGTGAAGCCGCTGCCGAAGACACTGCCTGAGGCGATATCAATCTCGCAGGTCGAGCATCCGGCGATCACCGCGTCGCTGCACGGAGTCGACGCGGCGCAGTTGCAAATCAAGATCGCCGAGAGCGCCCTCTACCCGACCGTCGCGGTCAGCGGCTCGATAACCAACCAGTTCGACGCCAGCGGCGTCCCTGGTCTGCACGTCTTGTCTGGTCAGGTCATGGGACAAATCACCATCCCCATCTATCAGGGCGGCGCGGAGTACGCCGCGACCCGTCAGGCCAAGGAAGGCCTGTCGCAGCAGGAACTGCAGACGGATTCGGCACGGAACCAAGTGCGGGCGGCGGTCGTCACCGCCTGGGGCGCAAACCAAGCCGCGGTCGGCGTGGTGCGCGCCGCGCGCGCGGCGGTCTCCGCCAACGAAGTCGCGCTCGCCGGCGTCCGCGAAGAGGCCAAGGTCGGACAACGCACGACTTTGGATGTGCTCAACGCTCAGCAGGCTCTGCTCAACGCCCGCGTGCAGCTCGTTTCGGCCGAGCACGATGAGGTCGTCGACTCCTATTCGGTTCTCTCTTCGGTCGGCCGCCTCAACATTCCGACCCTCGGACTTGCCGTCGCCGAATACGATCCGCGCGTGCATTTCGACCAGGTCAAGAGCAAGTGGATCGGGCTCCGGACGCCCAGTGGACAGTGAGCTTCTGAGGGCTGCGGCGCTTGCTCGCGTGGCCCGCAAGCGGTTATCGTCCGGCGGTCGCCCGTGCGATTCGGCCGCTGACGATGGCTTGTCAATGTTGTTTTCCACCTCAGCGGGCGTGATGCGAGGCGCGTAGGATAAGGCCTCTCGGAGAGGGCAAAACGGTTCGATGAGCGCAATCAATTCGAATTCGGACGATCACGACTTCGAGGCGATCCGCCGCGCGCAGCGCGCCCACGAGCCGTCGATGGAAGAGATTCTGGCCTCGATCCGCGACATCATCGCCGACGAGCGCGAGCCCGCGCAGAGCGCCGCGCCCAAACCGGCGCCGCAAAGGCCCACCGCGTCGGCGGCCGGACCGCAAATCATCTACTCCAAGGACGCCGCCACGCCGCAACGCGTCGCATCCGGGCCGTCTCAGCGCGCGGAATCCGCGCCGGCGAGCGACGCGACCTCGCCAAAAGTCGTTTGGCGCCAGTCGCAACCGGCCGATTCCGAATCCGCCGCCGATGCGGGTCCGCACAATGAGGAGCCGCTCTTGTCGCCAGAGGCCAACGAGGCGGTGATTTCGTCGTTTGGGGCCTTGTCGGTCAATCTGGCGATGCGCAGCGCGGAGCTCGCCGACGGCTTGGTGCGCGAGATGTTGCGGCCAATGCTCAAGCAGTGGCTCGACGAGAACCTCCCGACCATTGTCGAGCGATTGGTGCGCGCGGAAATCCAGCGAGTGGCGCGCGGGCAGAAGTAGGCGATCTCACGCCCAAGATCGTGCGTTGACTTCAGCCGTCACGATGCGTTTATAGCCCCCGCGGCGTTTCGATTTCGGCGCTCGGGGCCTTGAGCGCCGCTCGGAAGACCCCCATCCGATCTTGGATCGACGCTCCGGCAGGGCATCGCGCGGACCAAAATTCCATGATGGACAAATCCTTTGACTTCGCCGCGGTCGAAGGCCGCGCCTCCGCGCTTTGGGAGGAAACGGGAGCGTTCCGGTCGGGCCGCCCTGAACGGGCGGCGGAGCAGCCGTTTTGCGTTGTGATTCCGCCGCCGAACGTCACCGGCAATCTGCATATGGGCCACGCGCTCAACAATACATTGCAGGATATCCTGTGCCGCTATTGGCGCATGAACGGACGCGACGTGCTGTGGCAGCCAGGCGTCGACCATGCCGGCATCGCAACTCAAATGGTCGTCGAACGCATGCTTATGGAGTTGCAGCAGCCCGATCGGCGCACCCTTGGCCGCGAGGCGTTCGTCGAGCGCGTCTGGGCGTGGAAGGCGGAGTCCGGGGGGGCGATCGTGGCGCAACTCAAGCGCCTCGGCGCCTCCTGCGACTGGAGCCGCGAGCGGTTCACGCTCGACGAGGGCCTCTCGCGCGCGGTCGCCAAGGTGTTCGTGCAGCTGTATCGCGAAGGGCTTGCGTACAAGGACAAGCGGCTCGTCAATTGGGACCCCAAGTTTCAGACCGCGATCTCCGATCTGGAGGTGGTGCAGGTCGAGACCAAGGGCGCCTTCCGCTGGTCTCGCGCGGACGGAGCGCCCCTCGACGCGGCGGCGCTCGCCAAGGTGTTGGCGAAAAATCCGAACGGACATCTGTACTACTTCGAGTATCCGGTCGTGGACTCCGATGGCGAGGAGACCGGCGAACGCGTGACCGTCGCGACGACGCGGCCCGAGACGATGCTTGGCGACACCGCCGTCGCGGTGCATCCGGACGACAAACGTTACCAGCATTTGATCGGGCGGCGGGTCCGTCTGCCGCTCGTCGGCCGCCTGATCACGATCGTCGGCGACGACTATTCCGATCCCGAGAAGGGCGCAGGCGCAGTCAAGATTACGCCGGCGCACGACTTCAACGACTTCGAAGTCGCCAAGCGGCACGAGGCCGAAGGCGCGCGCCCGATCAATATCTTGGACGGGCAAGCGCACCTGTTTCTCAAGGGCAACATCGCCTTCTTCGAAGGGTTGGAGAGCGATCACGATCACGCGCGGCTCATCGCCGCCCTCGATGGCCAGGACCGCTTCGTCGCCCGGGCGCGGATCGTCGAAATGATGGCCCTCGCGGGCCTCCTCGCCAAGATCGAGCCGCACGCCCATTCCGTGCCGCACGGCGACCGCTCGAACGCCGTCATCGAGCCCTGGCTCACTGATCAGTGGTATGTCGACGCCAAGACGCTCGCCGAGCCGGCGCTCGCCGCGGTGCGCGATGGCAGAACCCAGTTCGTGCCGAAAAACTGGGAGAAGACCTACAACGAGTGGCTTGAAAGTATTCAGCCCTGGTGCGTTTCGCGGCAGCTCTGGTGGGGGCACCAGATTCCGGCCTGGTACGCCCCCTGGGGCGCGGTCTATGTCGAGGAGACGGAGGAAGCGGCCTACGCTGAAGCGCTTGCCGACGGCGTCGAGCGCGGCGCTTTGACCGAAGCGGAGGCGCGCGCTTTGTCGAGCGATCCCGCACGGCTCGCCGAAACGTTCAAACGCGACGAGGACGTCCTCGATACTTGGTTCTCTTCCGCGCTGTGGCCGTTTTCGACGCTCGGCTGGCCGGACGAGACGCCGGAATTGAAACGGTTCTACCCAACCGACGTGCTCGTCACCGGATTCGACATCATCTTCTTCTGGGTCGCGCGGATGATGATGATGGGCCTGCATTTTAAAAATGAGATTCCCTTTCGCGACGTCTACATCCACGCGCTCGTGCGCGACGAGAAGGGCGCGAAGATGTCGAAGTCGAAGGGGAACGTCATCGACCCCATCGACCTCATCGATCGTTACGGCGCCGATGCGCTGCGCTTCACCTTGGCGGCGATGGCGGCGCAGGGACGCGACATCAAGCTCAGCGAGGCGCGTGTCGAAGGCTACCGCAATTTCGCGACCAAACTATGGAACGCCTCTCGCTTCGCCGAGATGAACGGCTGCGTTCGCGTCGACGGATTCGATCCGCTCGCCGTCCGCGAACCGCTCAACCGTTGGATTCTCGGCGAAGCCGCCAGGGCGGCGGCGGAGACGGCGGGGGCGATCGAATCCTATCGGTTCAACGACGCCGCCAGCGCCGTCTATCGCTTCGTTTGGAGCGTGTTCTGCGACTGGCACCTCGAACTCGCGAAGCCCGTGTTGCAGGGGGCTGCGGACGGGGCGGCCAAGGCCGAGACTCAGGCGACAATCGCCCATGTGCTCGATACAATCTACGCGATTCTGCATCCTTTCATGCCGTTCCTCACCGAAGAGCTGTGGTCGATCAAAGGAGAATCCGGGCCCAAGCGCAAGGGTCCACTCGCGCTCGGGCCGTGGCCGAAGGAAGGCTTCGAAGTCGATGAGGCGATCGAGGCCGAAATCGGCTGGGTCGTCGACCTCATCGCCGACATTCGCTCGGTGAAGTCCGAAATGGGCGTCCCGCCCTCAACGCGGATGCCGCTGGTGCTCGTCGCCCCGAGCGAGCGGGCGGCCAGAAGCGCGCGCGCCTGGAGCGAGAGCATCGGGCGCCTCGCCCGCGTCGCGCCGGTCGAGACGGCGGAAGCCGCGCCGGCCGGCGCGCTGCAGCTTGTGGTGCGCGGCGAGGTCGTTGCGTTGCCGCTCGCCGGCATCGTCGATCTCAAGGCGGAGAAGGCTCGGCTCGACCGGGAAATCGCGAGGGAACGGCTGGAAATCGCGAAGGTCGAGGCGAAACTCGACAACGTCGACTTTGTCGCCCGGGCGCCTGGAGAGGTGATCGCAGAACATCAGGAGCGGCTCGAGATGTTTCGGGAGCGACTTGTTAAGCTTACCAGCGCGCGCGAACGCCTGGAGCGGGTCTGACGCGACTGTCGAACCGCCAAGTTTGTTGCTTTTGCGCAACAGCGCCCATGCAACTCTCGCGCACCGAGCTTCCGGCTGGAATGCGCCCCGATTGCGCCATAAACGACTCGCAATTTTAGATCAATTGATGACGAAAGTCGTCCGTGTCGCGAGCTTAGGACCGCGACGCGGCCGGATGGCAGCTCGGGATCGATAGATCGATATGCGCGTGTTCGCGTGTGCGGAGAGTCGGGTTAAGAAAGCGCCGTTGCGCCGCCGCATCGCGTTCCTGACCCTCGGAACGGTGGCGCTGGGATTGACGCCCGCTTTCGGTTTCGACGGCTCGACATCCAACGCGCCCGAAAAGATCCCGCTCAAGAACTTCAGCAACGCCCAACAGGCGCTTCGCGTCGGCATCGACGATTTGAAAGCCGGCGATACGCAATCCTCAGTCGAAGCTCTCACCTACGCGGCCGAGGGCGGGCAGACGATCGCGCAGTGGAAACTTGGCGAGATGTACGCCGACGGCGACGGCGTGCCGCGCGACGACGTGAAAGCCTACCATTATTTCAACCAGCTCGTCGAAGACTACGACGAAGACCAGCCCGACCGCCGAAACCAGAGCGCGATCTCCAACGCTTTCGTCGCAGTCGGCGTCTATTGCCTGAACGGCATTCCCAACAGCGACGTGCGGCCCGACCCTCAGCGCGCGCACGAACTCTTCCAATATGCGGCGACGATCTTCGGCGACCCGAACGCGCAGTACAATCTCGCCCACATGTACATGGTCGGCGCGGGCGGCCTCGCCAAGGACGAGGTGGCCGCCGTTCGCTGGTTGGCGGTGGCGGCCGAAAAGGGCCATCCTCCGTCGGAAGCCTTATTCGGACATATGCTGTTCGTCGGCGACGGGGCGCCGCGTCAGCGCGCGCGGGGGTTGATGTGGCTCGAGTTCGCCAAGGACGGCGCGCAGGATCCGAAGTACGGGTGGATTCGCGAGCTCTATCAGCGCGATTTCCAGCTGGCGAGCGACGATGACCGGCAAGCGGCCGTAGCCTTGCACGATGCGCGCTCCAAGGAAATGCCGTCGTTGCCAGCCAAGAACGTCATCAAGACCTTCGCGCGGCCGGTCGGCGTCCCTGCGGCCGGATCGCCTCCATCGGCGCAATGAACCTGCGTCGGTCTCGAGCACGGCGTCGACGTCTGACCTCGCGAGGACTGGCATAAGGCTGGCGCGCGTGCGCGATGAAGGATTTCCAAATACATCGGAAGGAAATCCAAATTTTTCGGAACGAAATCCAAGCCGAGTGGAACAAATTCCAAATCCGGCGGAACGAAATCCAAATTCACTTTCCTTATTTTTCAAAGGCTTAACCCAAGAATCGGTAACCGGGGCAGATTCCCGGGCAGCAACGCACGGCGAAAAATTCCGGAAGGCCGGCGCTCGCGCAAGCGCTTGATATTACT
>Ga0116223_10004102_pt1 | contig 12733 bp, 13 predicted proteins | sample Sb_taG_3_FD_90092 | JGI IMG/M metagenome (GOLD analysis project Ga0116223, IMG submission 90092) | Peat soil microbial communities from Weissenstadt, Germany - Sb_50d_a_PC metaG | ecosystem: Environmental > Terrestrial > Soil > Wetlands > Peat | place: Germany: Weissenstadt | collected 2010-09-21 | reverse complement strand
TTTTGGCAGTCGTGCGCCGTGGAACTCGATCAACCTCATGGACGTGCACGACGGCTTCACGCTCAAGGACCTCTATAGCTGCAACGGCCCCAATAATAACCAGGCTTGGCCCTACGGGCCGTCCGACGGAGGCAACGCGACGAACTACAGTTGGGACCAAGGCGGCGGCAGTGCGGATGAGCGGGCGGCCGCACGCCTCGGCTATGCCTTTCTCATGTTGAGCGCCGGCACACCCTTAATGGCCGGCGGGGACGAATACCTCCGCAGCCTCCAATGCAACAACAATCCTTACGACGTGGACTCGATTGCGAACTGGCTCAACTACACCTGGAACCCTGATCAATCCAACTTCAACGCCTTTGTGAAAGGCATGATCGCCTTTCGGAAGGCGCACGCGGCTCTGCGCCCACTAAACTTCTATTCGGGTGCGCAGTTGGCATGGTGGACGCCGGCGGGCACAACGCCGGACGAGGGTTACTGGTCGAGCGGCAGCAATCACGCGATCACCTACCAGTTAACCGGCATCGTCCTCGGTCACAGTTCTTCGTCCATCTACGTTGCTTACAATGGTTGGAGCGCCAGCGTGAACTTCACGCTGCCATCGCCTGGCAATGGCGTGAACTGGTATCGGGTCACCGATACCTGCGGCTGGGCGGAAGGCCCCAACCAGGTACGCATCCCCGGGTCAGAGGACGCCATTGGCGGACAGGGTGTTGTGTACGGCCTCTGCGGCCGCGGGCTGGTGTTGTTGATTGCCAAATAGCGCACGGACCCCGATCTTGCAGGGGCAGGGCTTGCCTTGGTCCAGGGTCGGCGAAGCGCCACGTGAGGTGTAGGAGTCTCGGTTTCTGACTCGGAACTTAATCTCGGCCCCCTCGCGTATCGCGCACCGATTCCAGTCCAGCCACATGGCCGTCTATTATTATTTGAGCGCCGACGATCCCCGCGCCACTCAGCAAAGGGTTCTTGCCTTCACCCACAACGATACCTTCAAGCCGCTGCCGGACTACCAAGTGATGGTGAGCCACTTCCATACGCGATTTACACCTATGCTAGCGGATGCGGGCACGATCGACTTGCAGGCGGGCACTATACGTTCGTCTTTCCCAAGCCCGTTTATTGGAGCTACGTACGCGAACCCGGGCAGCCTTTCACGGAGATGGATCCAAAGTACGGGAAGGTATACCACGTCGGGACAGCGAGGGACGAATTGCAATTGCTCCAGGACGAACAGGGATTGATGTGGCAGACGCACCCGCGGACGAAGGGCTCGACAGGCTACCCCGATGTCGTCCGGGACTCAGAACATTTCAGAAGCGACCGGTTTCTGGGGGCATCCTACCAGTCGCTGCCCGTCGATCAATCTGAGCCCAGGATTTGCGAAAAGCGGTGCTTAGGGGTGCTGGACGATATGAACAATTGGGCCGGTCCGAAGTATATGATCGCCGAGGGAGACACCTATGCGAAAAATGTTGAGGATGAGACCTACCCGCAACTAGTAGTGAACTACGTCAAGCTTGCACATTTGCCGGCGTTCGACGAGGACTGGAGCCCGATTCTCCGCGCCATGCGAGCCGGTGATTTCTATGTGAGCACCGGGGAAGTCCTCCTCAGGAATTACGCCATCGAAGGCGCCGGAGAAAAAAGGGCGTTTACCAGTGAAGTTGAATGGACGTTTCCCCTGGAGTTTGTAGAGTTGGTTTGGGGGAACGGCTCAACCGTGGACAGGAAGATCCTTTCCGCAACCGCTCTAGCCCCCTTGGGGAGCCATCGTTTTACCATCCCGTTTGAAATCACCGGGAAGAAGTGGGTACGATTTGCAGCCTGGGATTCAGCCGGCAACGGAGCGCTTACCCAGCCTGTCCACCTCAGGTAGACTGGCAAATTTTGTAGCCAGCGGGCAACCGTCTTTCGAGGAGCACGCACCTATGCGGCAAGGTCGTTACCCAAAAGGCTCGGGCGCTCCTCTCGCTTATCGCTGGCGGCTTACTGGAACAGCCCAAATATCCAACAAAGGTTCGCCTTGCGGAGGAATCTTCAATAGCTGCTCACGATCAGCAAGCAGAGACGGTTGCCACTTTTGGTCTTCGGCATGTCGAGATCGCCAGAGAGATCTTTGAAGAAGAAACAAGTAAGTCTTGGCCATCAGTTGACATTCCGGCAGGACACTCGGGCCATATGACCTCCACTTGCCGCAGCCAGCGAAGAAGCTTCCGGCGAAAGAATCGGTCGGCGGAATAGGCTGATGCACCCAGTTGTTGAGCAAGGCCGTTCGGGCCGAAGAGAGGGAAGCGGGCTTGAGTTCCGTTCAAGGCCCAGCTTCTCCATACCAGCCAGATATAGAAGTCCAAGGTTCCCGGCGCATGAGCAAAACGGGAGATAGCTTCCCGCTCCACCGGCATCCTGTGCTGGTCGATCTCTTGGTGAAACGCCTCGCTGAGAGTAATTATGTTTTCGTGTATTACGGGACTCACATCCGGTGCAGTTGAATTTGGATTGAACCAGAGTCGCATGCGATCGAAGAAGTGAAAACGGGAGAAGTCAACGACTCTGGCGCCGTTTGGCCTCTCATCTGTTCCGAAAAAGATGGTGGCCGCGAAGATCCGCTGAAAGCCTCCTACGAGGCGGCGATAGTGAGGGTCATCCTTGGGCCGGTGAAAGAAATCGAGCATCTGAGCTGCAGAGGCAAAGTGGATTGTTCGGTTCTTTTGTTGTAGGGCGAGGGTGGCGACCCAGATGGGGATCAATCGGTCCTGGCCGAAGGGCAAGCCGAAGTCCGGATGAGCGGTGACGTGCAAGAAGAACCTGCCACTGTGACGGGCGTGGACCAAGCGTGACTTGGGCGGTCGGCGGAGAGGTAGTCCACACAACACGAAGGGGCGGGTGTGAAAGGCAAGCTGCTGTTGATGATCCTCGCGTTGCTGACGGACAAGATGGATTGTATCCAGTTGTCGAAGTCGCCGGTTCGAGATGCTGATGAGAGGTGCATTGAGACGCAGGCAGTCAGATACCGACGAAAAACCGTTGGTCGCCGTTTCTGGGGGTTTGGGGCGAGGTGCATAATGGGGTGCATGTTGGTGCCCGAACTGGAGGCTTGGGTCCGAATGAGAACCACTGTATCCGACTGAAAAGTCGTGGGTCCGAACAGGGTGAACGGTGGTACGAGTGTTTCCTAAACCGTGGGTCGGGGGTTCGAATCCCTCCAGGCCTACCATGTTTTCAAGGACTTAGCGCACCCCCGGTTCTCTTCGGCTACTATTTCCGGCTACTTTAAGCGACAGCAGCCTGACGACGATATTCAGCTTCCGCGGTTTTGAGCTTCTGCCATACCGCCTCTGAGGCCGCTTTCTGAGCCTGATCCCCTGCGTACGAATAGATGATGTTTACCCGGTCCTGCGTGTGTCCCAGCCGATCCATGCGGGTCTTCACATCCACGCCTTCGTTGAGCATGAGCGAATTGTTCAGGTGCCGTAGGGCGTGCCAGTGAAGCTCTGGAATGCCAAGTTTGCAAGCGAGAGGTTTTATGTATTTTGACATCACCAGTCCCCTGTCCATGGGCCTGCCTCGTTTCCCCGGGAGCACCCAGGCGTCGGGCTGCGCATCCGGATAGTTCTTTTCTTTGTACCCCTGCAGTACCTCCATTTGTTCGTCGGTCAGCACGACCTTCCGATAACCCTTTCTGGTCTTGGGCCCGGTGCTTATCTCTTCCCAGACGGATTCTCGGATCAAGATGGTATTGTGTTCCCAGACGATCGACTCCCAGCGCAGTCCACGCAGTTCTCCACTCCGGTTCCCCAACCAGACCGCCAACTGCTAGGCCATCTTATGACGGGGGTCTTTCAACCTGTCTAGGATGGCAATCACCTGTTCAGTTGTTGGCATGACATAGGGCTCTTCGGGCCCCTCGGCCGGCAGTATGACGAAGCGAGCGGGGTTGTACGTCAAACCATGCCCGAGCCGGATGGCTGATGAAAACACACTCGACAGATCGGTTCAGTACTTTGCTACAGATCTTCTGCTGAGTTTGAGGCTGTCGAGGCATTTCTGGATTTCCGCAGTTCCTATGCCGTCGAGCAGTCGTGCGCCAAGCCGCGGGATCCACACGTTTTTCATCACCCATTTGCTGTCACGCACCGTGCTGGGTCTCTCGTCCTGCAGTTCGTGCTTTGTTTCTTTGTTCGCTTCGTCGTAAAAGTGCTCACGCCAGAAACCCTCTAAGGTGCGGGCGTTCCCGGCGACTTCACGATGAGCGTTGAGTTTCCTCATCCATTCGCGTTTAAGCTTTTGCGCTTCGCTCTTTGTGAGGTCTTTAACCCGTCCCAGAGTGTGCGAAGGACGGTGATCTCCTTCTGTCCATTGAACACACCAGCTTCCGTCTTTAATGCGGAGGCTGCCTTGCCGATCTCGGCGTCGAGTCATTCTCAGTCCTCCTCGAATCGCCGAGTCCAACTTAGGAACTGTACCGCTTTCCTGCGGTGCCAGAAACTCGTCAACAATCCGACCGTCAAACCGAATGTCAGTTGGCGTGAGACGCTGACACGGAATGTACCGACGGTGCGTTGGGTCGAGTCTGCGGTAAATGAAACTCTTGCTACATTTGAGGCGTGCCGCTAGCTCGCCAACCGTGAGCAGTTCGTTCTCTTGCAAAGTTCATAGGTCCTCCTGATGAGCTGGCGCCTCTGCCCTTGCGCCGTAGCCGCTCCCCGCAGTGTTGCCGGCCGGCAGAATGCTGAGATGCAGGGTTCGGTGCTATGTAATGTCCCAATGAACGGGGTCGTGTCGTAGGCTCCGGAAACAGCGAGAGCATGACAGGCAAGGCAGGGAGGGGGTCGACCGCTCCCTGCCGTTGAGCAGCTGTGCCACATTCTACAGCGAGAGTTGGGGCTTCGGCCTTGGGCCGTTGCCTGGTTGATCCTTGGGTCCTCAGACGGGCTCGCCTCTATTCAATTATCCGGCCATCGCGATCGGGGTCAGTAAGCTCGGATCATACGTGACCGAACTCGGCGGCGGGGGGGGACGCCTAATGTTCCAGGCGCCCACGCTCACCCATCTCTGCAAATCAACTCTTGGAATCCTCGCCTTCTTCGCGGGGGCCGGGATCGACGTGCGACGCCTCTGATGCGTCACCCTCAGGTGCCGGCGCAGTATCGAAGTCCACCGCTTGGCGGTAATAATCCTCACGTTTATCGAAATACAATCGGCAGGGATCAGGAGAGGTCTTTCCTCCGCTGTCGGCAAGCCGGTGGAGGGCCATGATCGTATGGCCCAAAGTGCGCGTTCCGATCCACTGACGGAAGATATCTTCCTCACCCCTGGTCAGGGTGTTCTCGAAGCGCATGACGTATTGATTGACAACCTTGGCGGCCAAGTCGAACCAGTCGAGAGGTTTACCTTTGCTGATCGCATTCGGCAGCTCTGGCCCCGGCTCTTCGGCCGGGGGAATGGAAGATTCCTTGGCGAGCTTGAGGTAGTGATTGCGGGCGTTCACGAACCTCCTGCATGCATCCTCTGTGCCCTTGGATCTTTCCGTACGAGCGAAGATGCGAACGGCCTGGAGCGTCAAGTCCGTCGGCTTACCGGCCAGCCATCGGCGAAGAGTCTAAAGCTCAGGCTTACCCTTCACTTTCCAGAGAAACTCCTCGGGGTAGGAGTGGAAATCTTTCATCACCCGGTCGGCGGCAGCACACCACTTGGCGAGGTCATCATCGGACACCGAAGACCCAGAACCGACTAATAAAGATAGATCTACCGTACCGGTATTCTGTCCGGGATTCCCGGACGCTAGGTCGCCGAGTTTTCCGGTCTCCAGCCACCTCTTGAAGGCAGGGTCCAAGGGTGTCGCCCTGAAAGTAGTCCGTTTGTTTCCGTGCTTCTGGACAGCTAGGATCCCGATACGCTCGAGTTCGTCGATTGCTCTCTCGATCGGCTCACTGTCTTGATAACCGGCCATCTCCGCCAATTCTCTTTGTGAGAACTTGACGACAGGGTCCGGTACTCCCCTTCGGAAGTGATCTCAACGGAGGTACTCCCAATCATCGGACACCCCGACCCGAACAAGATTTGCGCTTCTCATGTATAGCGTCAAAACCTCAGCATGAGAATGCAGATTCGCCGATTCGCGCGCCTCACAAACGCCTTCTCGAAGAAGTGGGAAAACCACTATGCAGCTCTCTCCCTGTACTTCGCCTATTACAACTCCGTTCGCCTCCACAGTTCAATCCGAGTGGCCCCCGCCATGGAAGCAAGGCTGACCGATCACGTGTGGACACTGAAGGAATTGCTGAGTAAGATTGGGCAGGAATAGAAAAGGCCCGACCGTGAATCGGGACTCTCCCAGAATCCTTGATTTCGGGCGGAACATGAGGCATTAACTGTGGAAGCAATAATTCTGATTCTTGTAGCGATTGTGATTGTGGTATTTCTGATCGTTCGATTCCCAAAGCGTCGGAGATGGCCAAAGCAATCTCGCTTTCAGAAAGTTCGTCCAAGTATCGCTCCACCATCGGTGCCTGTGAGACTGGCTCCGTCCAAATTGAATGCAGGAGAAATGCTTTCCCGCGTTCAGGCTCTTCGTGCCAAAGACGCTCAGTGGGATCTAATTCTTCCAGACCTAAACCCAACCAATGACCCAGAGGTCCAGCGGCTTCTAAATAGTATTCGTGGACCGCATATGTTTGCCCCGCAAGTCGGGCTTAATGTGATAGAGGAGGGATGCAAACGGGCGCTCTCTGTATCTCCCAACGCCGACGCTTTGCAAGCTCTCTATGAGGCCATTCGGAGCCAAGAAACTATCACCGGGCAGTATTAGGTGTCAACGCAGTCTTCGACACTACGCAAGCGATTAGGCGAGATCCTACCTCATGTTGAGATCCCGCTAGTAGCGAATGCGCATCCACTCCAGGTCAACCCTGAGCTCGGCCTCGGCTTTTATTCCAGCAGCCGGACGGCGGCAAACCCATAGCCACGCAGATCGAGTTTGAATTCCCTATTCTCCATGCGGAGATCTTTGAGGTTTCGTTCCAGTAAGTCGGTCTGAACTGCTCGCCGAAAACCTCGAGCGCTAAGAGCCACTGGCCCAGACTTCCCGCCGACTTCCCAAACCCGCAAAATAGTGCCTCCAAGGGACGGGTCGTCTGCCGGCTTCAGGCAGGTTGCGACAACATGCGATGGGTCAACAGCAACGCGTTTCCCGGAATCTGGTTGCGGCAATTTCCCCAGGACTGCCAGGAGCGGCGAACGGACGCTGCGGCTCCATTCGAATGACCATGGCCCGCTGAAAGCTCCGGCGTGTGCCCTGAGCGAGTAACGGAAACGGAAGTCTGTGGCCCCGTCTTGGTTTTTGGTAACCTCTTTATAGTTCTGATCATTACCCAGAGCTTCGAAAGTGATCGGGTCCAAGTCACTGCGCAGTGCAAAGGCCTCGAGGGGAGCAATGGTTACACCCGGACCGGCAGGGAGTGAGACATCAACGAAGTCTTGGAGAGCTGACCTCCGTGTATCTGCACCCGGCAGCAGATCCCCCTCTGGCTGAGAATGGAAACGGATGACCGCCCCGGCGTCCTCGATTCGCTCAATCGAACCTGCGCGCATCACGGGGAACACTTGGGTCAAACGTTGTTCCTGGGTCGTGACCGGCTTCTTGATGCGGTAATCAAAGTCCACGCGATCTAGGTCGGCATACAGCGTGATGAACGTGGTAATTTCGATTCCTTCCGTACTGCCCGCGATCTTGATTCTTGCCAGCACAGGTCCCACCGCAACCACTTCCGACCTCACAGCGGTGAGTATGTGCTCTCTTCCATCGAAGAAGACCGTTTGGCCGAGGGTACGTCCCCCACTGCCCACCACCAATTCCGTCCCCGAAGGCTTGAAAACAAGACTCGCCACGCCTCCCGTCACGCGGTGTACTTTGACTCGATAATAGGGACTCTCCAGTTCAGTATCCGTTGCCCGAAGCTTATTGGTTTTCGCCTCTGTTTCCGGGGTTGACCGCAGCTCAAGCGTATTCAGGCTAAACCCGGCCAGCTCGGGTGAGACGAAGTAGAGCACAAAGATTCCATCTTCTTCGACCAATTGTGATGGAAACGCTGCACCATCCAAGAGAACGGCATTCATTCCGGCCGGGACTTCAAGACGAACAAGGTCAGTTCGTGGAAAACTCAGGCTGTTGAACAGGGTGACCGCATGATCGTTCGGGTGAAATCCAAGAGCCGTCCAAGCCTGTCGGGAGACACTCTCAGCCAGCCGGCCAAATTCACCACTCCATTGCCGCCGCAGGTCCGCATTGACGATGCGGTTGCCGTCGTTCGAGCCATTCCAGGCATGATCGCCCAGCATCGCCCAGTCCCACTCAGCCTGGAGGCGATCGGCGCGGGAGGCCGGTAAGACCTCAGGATGGCGCATCGCGGCAAGTGCCAGCAGGGTCTCAGCGGCTAAGTATCTTTGCTCGGTCACGCGCAATCCGGCGACATACTTCGCCAGCGTCACAGGCCAAAGCTCCCAGGAGTGGCCGAAAGAGCCGCGCACGGTTGGCATGAAGGGATGGGTGTCCGCGGCTTTTTCCACGACCCGGCAGAACTGCGGAAGCGTTGCATTGACGAGGGCCGGGTGAGCACCAGGTTGGCTATTGTATTCGATAATATCATCGGCAAATCCCTTGGTCTGGGAAGAGCTTGTTAGGGAGAGGTCGCTGTGAGTTCCGCTGGCCAATATCGCCCTTAAGGGATAAGCCTCACCAAGCTGTTCGTAGTGCGGCAGCCATTCATCCAGGATCTGCTTAGGCTGCTTCAGTATTGCGCCTCCCTGCTGGTAACCCGCTTTCAGAGATGCCCAGGTATCCATCACCACGCGAATCCGGCTTCCGTCAGGCCCTTCAAAGTTGAACAGAGGCGGGTTCCTCAGCCCGGAAAAGGTTGAGTCGTAATTTAGGAAGGGAACCAAAAGCCACCGGACTCCACAGCCCGAGAGAATGGAAGCGACACCCCAAGGAAGAGAAGGCAGCTCGATATGTTCGGCAAAGTCCAAGGGGATCCCCCACTCTCTTTCCAATCTGCGGGCCGGATAAAAAGCGCGGATCGCACCTTCCACACTCTGGAATCCCCAAAGGGTGTTGTTAAGGAATGGACTGACGTACACCCGGCCCTCTCTGATGCGGCGGAGAAGTTCCGCCTTCCGGTCCGGATAGCGCTCGATAAAGCAAAGCGCCTGTTGCGTAACAGGCATGTTAAAGCGGTCGCGGTTTTCCGGCTTCTCGTCATCAGTTTTAGTCATTTGTTCGAGGTGGGAAAGCACGAGGTCGGCTGAACTCTGACGACTTTCTTCCTCGTTTAGAGCCCAGGTGTAATCGAAGCAGGTGTCGTTCGTGATATAAATCGTCCACTTGGAGCCGTCCGCAGTTTCCTGACCTGGAGCTGCTGCTGCACACGCAATCGATAAACACGTGAGAAAAGAGATAAGACGAGGTTTCATTCTGTAAAGGTAACCCACACCGAACGGCTGTGGCGAGGAAATTAAAGTCCCACAACATACGAAGAATTCCAGCCATTGCGATGACCACCCCTGACACGCCTTGGGTGTATGCTCTTGGCATGCGCTCTCCGCTTTCGGGTGGGGATCTCCAGCGGTTGTGCTCCTGTTAGGTCGGAGGATCCATGTGGCTTTCAAAATCAAGATTCATAGCCGGATGGCAGTGCCTCAAGCGTTTGTATTTTGAGGTTTACCAGCCGGAATTGGCAGCAGAACCCGATGAACAATCCATGGCGGTCTTCGAGCAGGGTCACGAAGTAGGCCGATGGGCTCAGAAGATGTTTCCCGGCGGTGTGCTCATCGAAGCGACGCCTGAGGAGATGAACAAAGCCCTACGGCAAACTGAGCAGGCGGTGGCAGACAAGCAACATCCCGCCAGGATCATTGGCAGTCGCCGAATCATGCTCTCCTCAAGGCGGCACGAGGGACGACATGTGTTGCGCTTCTGCGTCTTGAATCATCGCAGTCGAAAGGAAGATATTCGCGCCGCCCGCGACATCATTCTGGAATTAGGAGAAGAGGTGGAGCAAAGCATGTCTGCGCACGGTGCGGGCCCTGAATAAGATTCTCCAACGCAGCGGCAAATGTCGGTTCACCTTCGGTTTGTTAGCGTAAGGCGCTGAGGTGGAATCATTTCAGGATTGTCACTTGGCCCGTAGCAAACGCCAGCGTTAGTTCATTCGAGAACTGCTCCTTTTCCCTGACGGTGATGACGCCGTCTTCTTCTTCCTCTGTTTTGTCCACTACCTTTACGGCCTGCCAGCAGGCAATGTGGCGGTCGTCCGCTGATCCAAAGATGCCGTTCAACAGGCCTGAGCAAGCAAGTAGGCCTACGTGGCCGGCATGCAGGGGCGTGAGGGGTCTCCCGGTTGCCGATACAGGCTCAGCAAAGAGAATGCGTGCTGCCTGCTGGTGCGCCGAAGATTGCGGCAGATGGTCTTCGATCTCATCAAGTGGCAGCCCGCGGTGGACCAGATGTGCAGGTCCGCTTTCAGGAACGGTATATCGCAGCTCGGGCTCGGAAGGCAGAACCGGGATTTGGGATTGGTTTCTGGTCAAGCCGGCGTAATAAAGCCGTGCTCGGGTGATATCGTTGTCGGTGAGGCGTTCTCGCTCGCGCCGGCTGCGTCGAACTCCGAAGAGAACTACCTGCTTGTAGCGCACGCACTCCGGTGCTTCAAGGCGATAGATCCGCAAATCACGGAACTGCGTCGCCAGAATCTGACTGCATTCGGCCAGTCGGTCACCAGGGATGACGAATACTAGGACTCCGCCAGTCTTCAGCCACCGATACGTATGGCTCAGAAATGCCTGCTCGGTGCGGCGACTGTCAGCCGGCCCCAGTGCCCAATCGTAAGGTGGATTCAAATACAGGAGGCCGAAGCACTCGACCGGGCACTGCACTTCCAGCGTATTTCCCTGGACGATGTTGGGAATCCGCTGCCTGGCCTGCTCGGCACGGTAGGCATCAAGCTCAATACCGTAGCGAAGCACCTCGGCATCGCTGGTGATTGGCTCGAAAGCCACGCCATCGCCGACACACGGGTCGATCGCGGAGGAGGGCTGGTCTGGGAACAGGAGAAGCCTGCGAATCCGCTGGGCTTCGGATAAGGGCAGGGGGTAGAAGCCGAGACGACTTTTGCCGACAAAGCACAAAGTGGACCTCCTTTTCGGCTGGCGAGTCTGGACAGCCTCCTCCACGCTCTGGCCGTTTCTCGCCCGAGTGACCTCTGCGGCAGGATCTTCGGCGGTTACTAAACGGTACCGGGGCTGCGGCCAACTTGCGTTTAGAGGACGCAAGTACTGGGTTGGTTTTGTTTGAAGGATTATAAGTGGAAGCCTGGTCGGAGCGCCATGGAGTTGGGTGTCTTGTCCGGAGCGAAGCCCTGCGAAGGCTTGACCGCCTCCTTGGGGGTTAATCACTTTGAACCCCCACCCTATGTTAAGGCTTCTTAATTGTTTCTAATGGCCATGCTATACTCGCAATATTCCGCTTTCGACAGGAACTCTGATGGTTGGGCCATGAGCACCGGGGAGAAACCCGCTGTCGAGGAGGAATCCACGATCAGCAGGAAGCGCTGAAGCGCAGGCGCAGGTTGTTCAATCCTGAGTTGTAGTTGTTTTTGCTCTGACCGCCAGAACCGCAGAGGAAGCCAAACCGCGGCTGCCTCTGCGCTACGACGACCTGCATAGGCGCCTGGCAGGAGATGATTGCAAACAGGTGAGCGCGTCCCCCGTTTCGAAGACGATCATCGGGAAGTGTGCGAGCCTCACCGGATTCCTCACCCCAATCTCCGAAGCGCAGGGACATGCGCAACTCGCATGGGAGGTTATGCAACGTGTCCGTTAAGCCTACTGGTTTGCCACCGGCGGCAAAGATGCGCCATGACGCTCACTATGTGGAGGAAATCACTTCTCGAGGCGGTATCGCCATTGGCCGCATGATTCCTATTGAGGAAATCGAGCCCAATGCCGGCAAGCCACGGAGGGATGCAGGCGATTTACAAAGGCTTACCGAGTCCGTGCGCGAAATGGGCGTACTGAACCCGCTGCTGGTGCGATTTCTGCCAGACTCTGGGAAATACGGGATCATCTCCGGGCAGCGCCGCTATCAGGCCGCGAGCGCCGCGGGATTGAGCGAACTTCCCTGTATTGAAAAAGACGTTGACGACGCTGAGGCGATCGAGATCGCCTTGAGCGAGAACTTGCACCACAAAGAACTGACCTCCTCCGAGCAAGCCATCTGGATACATGAGCTTGCCCGACTGGGCATGACTCATGAGGAAATCGCCAGCCGAGTGGGAAAGTTGCCTCTCTCGATTACTTCGAGTTCTGTGGGTCCCCACCCTGAATCGGCGGACGCCGTGATCCCTGTGATACCAGGTGGAAACTTGAACGGCGCGAACAATGCAGTTTACCTGACCGAAGCCGAAGTGGCACGGGGGCAGCCGGCTCGTTTGGAAACCCATTCCCCAACAGCCGGCGAGGCTATGGCTGGGGGGAGCGCAACGCCCGAACCGGCGGCGCCCGAGCAATCCCAGGGTGTAGTTGTGCCGGTGTCGGCAGCCGAGGGTTTGCTGGAAGAGGCTAAGTCTTCAATCCTGACCGCTGTTCGCAGCATCGCAGGGGGGGTGGAAGATGAGCTGAAAGGGTGTTTGGCCCTGCAACGGGACGCCTGCATCCAGGAACTGGTGGTGCAAAGCAATAA
>Ga0116223_10004101_pt1 | contig 12733 bp, 8 predicted proteins | sample Sb_taG_3_FD_90092 | JGI IMG/M metagenome (GOLD analysis project Ga0116223, IMG submission 90092) | Peat soil microbial communities from Weissenstadt, Germany - Sb_50d_a_PC metaG | ecosystem: Environmental > Terrestrial > Soil > Wetlands > Peat | place: Germany: Weissenstadt | collected 2010-09-21 | reverse complement strand
TGTCCGGCCAGACCCAGTTCGTGGTGATCACGCACTCCAAGCGCACCATGGAAGCGGCCCAGGCGCTGTACGGCGTGACCATGCAGGAGCCCGGCGTGTCGCGCCTGGTGTCGGTGAAGTTCCAGGGCGAAGCAGCGGCGGCCCCCGCGGCGTAGCGTGAGCGGACCAACATCCAAGGCAGATCCGATCGAGGCCGTGTGTCAATGGCGTGCCACGGCCCTGCTGATTGTGCAGAAACGGCATATAAGCTCAACTCAACGAGCCAGCAGGACCACCTGTGCCGCCACTGGAGTCCAACTGGAGTCCAAAACGGACGTCAGGCGCGCTTCCTGTTCAATGATTCTTTCGGCTGCCCTCTCAAGGCTTGAGGGGGTACTTTTGGTAGAGGAGCCGAGGGACGCCTTGCGTTGTAACAAACCAGAGCGCGGTGCCGTCCGAGAAGTTAAGTACCACCGACTCCGTGCCTGCAGACACCCCGCCAACGCCAGAAACAACTCTTCCGCTGAGTAGAGCATAGAGGCTTTCAGAGGTCACGTTCATGGGTGACCCGGTTTTCGGGTCGTCAATATCACCTCTGTCATACCGGCAAAATCGGATCTTCATGCTTATAATAACCTCCATTACAGTGTTGAGTTGGCTGCGTGTTAACGCCGCCCGAATCTCAAAAAGGCTCATCCTTCATGCGCCATCTAGTCTAGCTGGAACCCACGCAAGAACGACCCGGCCTTGGACCGCATGTGCTCTCTGCCGGTCTTTGATACCGTAACTATGTCAGGGAACGGCATCCGAGACTCTTTCCAATACACCGCGCCTGGGGGAAGGTGCGAAACGCTTCCCCTGGGGGAGCGAACACAGTGGGGCGGCGGCTTGCCGCTATTGCTTCTTCAGTATCGAGGGCCAGTTCAGGATGACCGTGAAGCTGTTGACGGCCTTTTGCTCGGGCGGCACAATGGCCAGGAACTTCTTGCCGTCGCGGGTCGCCACAAACCGGTTTCGCAGGGATCCGAGCGGCAGCCGCACCTCGAATAGAGAATGCGGGATGCCGGCCTGGATGGCTCCATTGATTGCCGCAATGTCCACTGCCATGATCCGGGCCGGGTCCTGCAGCGTGGTGTAGAAAAGCTCCTTGCCATCGCCCCGCCACTGCGGTTCGCCGCCGCCCGAGCTGGAGATCTGCCATTTCCCGCCGGAAGGCGGAAATGCCTGGATGTACACCTCGCTGCGCCCCGATTCGTTGGACTGGTAAGCCATCCATTTACCATCCGGCGACAATCGGCCGTGGTCTTCACTGAACCGCGTGCGCAGGAAGTCCTGCGGTTTCCGGGTCTCCATGGAGAGGGCTACCAGATCGTTCCCGTTGCCCGCAACGGTTTCGTTGAATACGATCCAGCGTCCGTCCTGCGACCAATCCTCCACGTTCTTGGCGAGTGCCGAGGCGAGCAGCAGCTCGTCCTCGCCGGTGCCGGAGGCGTTCTTGACGTACACGTCCCGGCGGCCCCGGCGGTCGGAGGTGAAGGCGACGCGCGCGCCGTCCGGCGACCATGCAGGATTGAAATCGTCGGCCGGATCGAAGGTAAACCGCGAGGTTGTGGTCCGCGCCAGGTCGAGAATCCAGACGTCGCGCTTGGCGGTCGAGGGGTCGCGAATCCCAATGGCCAGTCGATTGCCATCGGGTGACAGCGCGGGATTGGAATAGTCCGCCACACCGCCGAGCGTGCCCATGTTCTTACCGGAGCGGTCGAACCATACTAAGCTGTATTCGGCAATGGCGCCGCCGCGGCGAAATACCAGCACGCCGTTGGCGGAAGCCGAAAAAGAACCGGGATCCACCGTGGTGCCGGCGTGCTCGATGGGACCGGCAACCGGAGCGGGGCCGCCACGCAACTTGCCGCTCTCCGGATCGATGGCCTGGGCGGTTAACGTGTCGCCGCGCAGATACAGCAGGTAGCCCGGCCCGGCATATAGGGCGGCGCGTTCCGCGGTGAAAAGCTGCTGGTCCACTTTGCCATCCAGGGAGGCGAGGTGGATCGACTCGCCGGAGGTGGACCCTTCGCCAACGCGGACGGCGTTGTAGATCAACCAGCGGCCGCCCGGCATCAGGGTCGGGTAAGTATAGGCCAAAGGATCCTTGTCGCCCCGCTGCTTGATCCATCGCGAAGCGGAGCCGTCGGGGCGGAAGAAACGCAGTCCTGCTTGTGTCGCGGTCACAATGCCTTCCGGTCCCCAGGAAGAATAGTTTCCAGTGAATGGCAACTGTTCCGGCGAACCGGTATTGAGATCCATCTTCCATAAAGCGCCGGAGCGGTTCAGAAGAACGGACCGGCTGTCAAACGACCAGTAGATGGCGGTAGCATCCTCGGGCGTGGGCAAAGCCCTGCTGGTTCCCGTCGCCAGGCTATGCAGGTACCAGACATAGCGCTGGCTGGCAGGGTCCCTGGCCACGAAGAGAACCGATTCGCCGTCCGGGGAAACGCTTGGCCGGGCAAACAGCATCATGGAGCCGTTCTCGGGGGTATCGACGGTAAAGCGGACGGGGGCGGCCGTGGGTGTTTCCTGCCGCAAGAGAAGGAATCCAAATGCCAGGGCGGCCGCGGTGGAAACAGCGGCTCCGGCCCAGGCGAGACGGTCGCGAAGCTTGCGGCGCGGGGGCGGCGGAGCATCGGCGGCCGGCGAGCCGCCTTCGCGGACCCAGCGCAGCTCCAACACCAGATCCCGTGCCGTCTGCCAGCGGTCACCAGGATCTTTGGCCAGGCAGCGCCGCATGATATGGTCTAACGCGGCGGGCGCGAGACCGGAGACGGAAGGCGTCTCGCGAGTCATGATGGCGGAGATCAGGCTGGCCTGGCTGCCGCCTTCGAATGCCTTCTTGCCCGTAAGCATTTCATATAGGACGGCGCCGAAGGCGAAGATGTCGGCGCGGGCGTCGGCTTCGCGGGCTTCCAGTTGTTCCGGCGCCATGTACTGCAAGGTGCCGAGGATGGTGTTTTCCTTGGTGAGAGCGATGGTCTGGGTCAGGCCGGCTGCGGCCGCGTCGGCGGACGCGCTCATTTTCGCCAGGCCGAAATCGAGGAGTTTCACTCCCGCCTTGGTAACCATGATGTTGGCGGGTTTCAGATCGCGGTGCACGATGCCCTTCTGGTGCGCGGCATCGAGCGCCTCGGCGATCTGGATGGCATACTGAAGGGCCTGATCGAGCGGCAGCGGTCCGGCCAGCGGCTTGCCCTCGATGTGCTCCATCACCAGGTAGTTCGGGCCGACGTCGTAGAGCTGGCAGATGTGGGTATGGTTCAACGCAGCAACGGCGCGCGCCTCGCGCTCGAAACGCTCGCTGAACTCCGCGCCGGATACTTTGATGGCGACGGTGCGTTCGAGGCGGGTATCGCGGGCCTTCCAGACTTCGCCCATGCCGCCGGCGCCGAGCGGCCCAAGAATCTCGTACGGTCCCAAGCGAGTCCCAGCGGAAAGAGGCATATGAGCGATTTAGCCAAGTATACACGATCGGAAAGCGGCTGGGCGCTTTTGTCCCAAAGCCTGGATCACAGCTAGTCGGCCCCGCTCCGCCTCCGCTTCCGGCGGGTCAAGGTATGTTCATCGGCGGATTATTCGTGCCAGTGCCGCCCTGAACAACTTAGAGGTTCGCCGTTATATTCGAAGCTCAAGATCTCCGGTTTACCGTCGCCATTGACATCGGCGGCGGGCACGGGTGAAAGTCCGACCTCGACACCGGCGCCGCTGTGGACTCTTCGCTGTTTGCCAGTTCCGGATCACGGTCTTCGCGGCTGCCGGCCATGGTGATCGCTCCACCACCGGAGCCCGTCGCGTAAACCGCGAAATCGCCGGCGGGCGCGGCCGCTAAGGCGGCGCGGACCCGTGTCGGCAGAACGCGCACAAAATGCCTCATAGTGCGCGGTACCAGTACGAATCAGGGGAAATGCGAACCATGGCTCACTGGGATGCCGCTCGTGTGAGATAAAATTAGGGAGCGCGACCAGGGCTCAGGGTACCGTGGATACCGCCGCCGGCGACATCACCGTTCTTCTTCAGCAATGGAAGGCGGGTGACCCAACTGCCTTCGAGAGGCTGATTCCGCTCGCCTATCCCAGACTCCGGGGTATCGCCGCTGGATATATGCGCCGGGAGCGTAATGCCGACACGCTTCAGGCCACTGCCCTGGTGAACGAGTTGTACTTGCGGCTTCTCAAACAGCGCAGCGTGGATCTTAAGGACCGGGCTCACTTTTACGCTTTCGCGGCCAAGCTGATGCGGAACATTCTCGCGGACCACGCGCGCGCCACCCAGGCCCAGAAACGCGGATCCGCGCTTCCCCACGCGCCTTTGAGCGACGACCTCCCGTGGGTGAACCTGAACAGCGGCGATGTCCTGGAACTAAATCGAGCGCTGGACGAACTCGACGCGGCGGATTCCCGCAAGGTCCGCCTTGTGGAACTGCGGTATTTTCTGGGATGTACGTCGCAGGAAGCCGCCGAGATTCTCGATATCTCCAAGGCCACCGTCGATCGCGATCTGAAACTGGTGAAGAGTTGGCTCTACCAGCGGCTGCGGACGGGAGTACCGTCGTCCGGTTCGCCCAGTCGTGGCGCCGGTCCGGAGAACCCGTGAAGCATCTCATCGGTGGTTTCGGCAGCGCTAAGAAGAAGCCATGATCCCAATCTCCCTCAAGCCGGACCGCTGGCGGCAGGCCGAAGAGATTTTCCACGACGCGGTGGAAGCGCTCCCCTCAACGCGCGAAGGATTGCTGCGGGAGCGCTGCGGCAGCGACACGGAGCTTCTGGAGGAGTTGCGATCTCTGCTGGCGGCGCACGATGCCGAACAACAGGCTTCCGCCACGGCTCAGGCCGCAGCCGCCGAAGCACCCCGCGGTCTTTCCGGCCATCGCTTCGGGCCCTACCAGGCCGACCGTCTGATTGGGCGCGGGGGAATGGGGGCCGTCTATCTCGGGCATCGCGCCGACGGGCAGTTCGAACAGCAGGTCGCCATCAAATTGATCAATTTCCCCATGGCGACGGAATTCTTTCGCGAGCGCTTCCGGCAGGAGCGCCAAATCCTGGCCAGCCTGGACCATCCCAACATCACGCGCCTTTTGGATGGAGGTCTCACCCAGGAAGGCGACCCCTTCCTGGTCATGGAATACCTGGATGCCCAGCCGCTCGACCAGTATTGCGACCATGGCCGGTTGGGCCTGCTCGACCGGCTGAATTTATTCCGCCAAGTCTGTGCGGCCGTAAGCTACGCCCATCGCCATTTGATTGTCCACCGCGATATTAAGCCCAATAACATCCTGGTGACGGCCGATGGGGTTCCCAAGCTTCTCGATTTCGGAACCGCGAAGCTCCTGGCGGGCGAGGGGGATTCGACTACCCGTGTAGGGATGCTAACGCCCCGCTATGCCAGCCCCGAGCAACTGCGAAGCCAGGCGGTCACGACGGCAAGCGATGTCTACTCACTCGGAATGGTGCTGTACGAGCTGATGACGGGAGACTGGCCATTCGGCGATCCGGCCTCGTCCCTGGCCGGCATGGAGCGTGCGGTGCGGGAGCTTCAACCTGCCAAACCAGGCTCTTCGCTCAACCATGAGAAGTCGAATTCGCGATCGACACCGCTCGTAAAGCTGAAACGTTTGCTCTGCGGAGATCTGGGCAACATTCTGCTCAAGGCCATCGCCGAGCGTCCAGGAGACCGCTACGTGTCGGTGGAACAACTGACGGAGGATTTGGACCGGTGGCTGCGGGGATGGCCGGTTTTGGCTCGCCCGCAAACCGCCTGGTATCGCGGGAACAAATTTGTGCGAAGGCATTGGCGCCCGGTCTCCTTAGTCGCTCTGAGCGTGGCGCTCCTGGCGGGCAGCGCGATCTACTCCGCGCGCCAGGCCCAGATGGCCCGGCGCGAAGCTGCCAAGGCGAAGGCCGTCACCCGGTTTCTCCAGGAAACACTACTGTCAGCCGCGCCGGGAGCGGGCGGAGGGAAAAACGTTACCGTGCTGGAGGCCATGGACCGGGCGCGGGCCAACCTGTGGCAACTGGACAACGAGCCAGGCGTGCAGACGGCCCTTCACTGGACCATCGGTTCGGTATATACGAGTCTGGATTCCTTCCGGAGTGCGGAGCAGGAACTGCGGCACGCCCTGGACATGGCGCGCCGTTATGGTTCGGAAGAAGATGTAGCCTGGGTGCAACTGGCCCTGGGGGATCTCGAAATCCGGACGGAGAAGGACCCGCGGATCGCTGAAACCGACTACCGGCAGGCGCTTCGGTATGTGCGCCAAGCCGGCGTACACGCTGATCCGGACCTGGCCCATAACACCGCTGATAGCGTGGCAGGCGGCTTGTGGACCGCGCACGGCCACAGTCCTGAAGTTGAGGCTCTGCTGCACGAGGCTGTCGGAATCGCACGCGCCAATCCGTCGCTGCGAGGCTTCGCCCTGGCTGGCGATCTGTCCAATCTGGCTGCGTATCTGGGCGAAGAAGGCAAGAACGACGAAGCCGAGAAACTACTTGAGGAAGCACTCGCCATCGAGCGTTCCATGCCCCGCCCCACCATGGTCATCGGCACGACGCTCGAAGCGCTGGCGCAGGCTCGCTCGCGGCGCGGGGACTTGGCCGGCGCGGAACGTTATTTCCGCGCCTGCCGGGACGAGATGCTGAAGCAGGTCGGCCCGAATCATGAAGCCACCATCGACGCGGTTGCCCGGTGGGGGCGCCTGTGGGCGCTACTGGGCCACGCGGACGAAGCCGTGGTGGAAGTAGGCGAGGCCGTCGAAGCCGCGCGCAAGATTCAGGACAATCAGCGCCTGTGGGTGGTCCTGGTTTCTTACGCCTATGTCCTGAACCTGGCAAACCAGGGGAAGGAAGCCGAGGCTTACGCCCGCGAATCGCTGGTTTCGGTGAAGCACGTGGATCGGAAGGATCCGCGCCGAGCCGAATCGCTCTGCGAAACCGGGGTTTCCCTGGTGCTTCAGAAACGCTTTCGCGAAGCCGTCCCGTTGCTGGACGAGAGCCAGCGCATTTACATCGACCTGCCAGGCTGGGGACCGAAACACCGCCAGACGCTGCGGGTACAGGAGTACCTTGCCAAGGCCCACGCTAGGGCAGACTAATGGCTCCGTGATCCAGGCGGCCACCGGCCAGCGAGGCGTGACCATTCGTTGGATGAGTTCCTTCTTCTTCGCTTCAAGGCAACGAGCGCACCCCGCTAGCCCTTCGAGTGGGTCACCTATAACCAGACTCGCTTGGCGCCCAGGGCTTACGACCGCGCCGGGACTCCGGCTTCAGCTTCTCGGCTCCGTTAAGACTATCTGGATTTTCAAACCCAGAGCCTTCGTGTCGGGCGATTCCGGGAGCGATTTGAGCACGTCTTGCGCGCGCTGGCACAAAATCGTCCTCTTCTCGAAATCGTTCTCCTTGCGCCGATCGTAGAGCTTCGATTCTTCGTACAGTGTGGTGGCCATGGCCAGCAGAAACGTGGCGCGCGGTACTTTGCCTTCGCCGGCCTTGAGGATCTGATCGGCTTTTGCGGGGTCTTCGGGAGCGCCGGCCGCGCGCACCGTGGCGAGCAGGATGGCCCGTTCGAGAGCGCGCTTCTCCGCGGTGCTGGCTGCAGCCACCGGGAGGACGGCGCCTTTGGCGACCCTGGCAAGTTCGGGCACGGGAGCGGCGGTGCCAGGCGGAAAGGCGAACGCCAGAGTCACGGGGTCCTCTTTGGTCTTGCCAAACTTAGCGAAGGAATCGGCGAAACGCAGCGTCAGATGGCTGGCAAGACTCCGATACCTTGAAACCTGCCTGGAGAAACTGGCGGAAGATTCTTTGTTGGCTTTCGCGCCGGCTTCATATTGGTCGGCCAAATCCATGTAGCCGCTCGCCAGCCCGGACGTCACCAGGAGCGACCATGGATAAGCGCGCGCGGTGTAATCGTTGTCGGCTTCCAGGATGTTGTCCAGGTGGTCGATCGTTTTCATGTAGTCCCCAAATGTGTAGGCTTCTTTGGCGGCGCCCCAATAGAAAGCGGGCGTCCCTGTCCGCGGCGGGGCGGGACCACATGCGAACACGAGGAGCAGGGAAAGCGCTGCAAAAACGGTCAGGTAGAGCCTGGATCTCACGGAGATCCTCGGCCTTTTCGATGCAATCCTAGACGTCATCGGAACTCCTTCTTCCACTCCCGGCTCTCAGTAGAGGGGGAACCAATCGTTCCCTGAGTTAGCGGGGGCACCCGCCCGGGAGTTTCTACCGGAGCAGGCAGTGAAATGCTACGGCGACATCGCTACTAGCCGGGATTTCCATTTTGGACTTCCGGCTCCTATTTAGTCTACACCCACCCGCCTTCCTTCGATCCTGCTAATTGCATCCTTTTCCTCCGGGAGCCGCTTTTCGGCTCCAGTTTGGGCGATCACCTCGTCCTGGACGCGCGGATTTCCGCATCCGGCTCTCCGGCTATCTTCTCAGTTGTGCGCGGATTTCTTGGCGGCGTTCAGTTGCTGGATCTTCTGGTGGTCGGCCTTGGCCGCGGCCCGGTCGCCGGTCGCGATGTAGGCCTTGTGGCGGTCCATATACGCCGGGAGAAAATCGGGTACCATCTGGATGGCAGCCGTGAAATCTGCGATTGCTTTCTGATATTCGTTTCGATTCAGATACACGATACCTCGGCCGTCCAGCGCCAATGCGGTGGGAGAAAGCTCCAGGGAACGGGTGAAATCCGCCATTGCGGCATCGTCCTGCTTCTGACGCAGGTAGCACCGGCCACGCAAAGTAAACGCATTCGCCAGTCGAGGATTGCGCCGGATCGCCTCCGAGAGATCCCCGATCGCATCTTCGAGTTGATTCTGGCGCATGTAGACCTGGGCGCGGCCGGCGTACGCCGCGGCGTAATCCGGTTTCACTTGGATGGCCTTGCTGAAAGACTCTGCCGCGGCAGCAAGCTGTTCGGATTTCAAGAAGCCATTACCTTCCTTGTAAGCCGCGAAAGCGGCTTCCGGAACCGAGGGTCCGGCGGGCTCGGGCGGCGGTTCGGATTTGGAAGGTGCGGGTTTTGGCCTGCCCGATGGCCGGTCCGGCTGGGGCGCGGCTGGCAATTTCCTCACCACCGCCCGACCCGTGGGCTCCGGCTTGGGCGGGGCTTGCTCGCTGCGCGAGCCCGGCGCCGCCCACGGCCTCCAGGTGAATGCCGCTGCCCCTAAAACACAGGCGGCCACAACCGCGGCGATCAGCGGCATCGCGCGCCGCTTGCGGCCAGGTACTGCCATGACTTGAGTCGTCGCACCGGATGCGGGGACCTCTCCGGACAACGCCCGTTCGAGCGCGGCAACGAATTCGCGGCAGCTCGCGTAACGCTCGCCCGGTGTTTTCCGGAGAGCCTTCGCCAGGACTTCATCCACCCCGGGAGGCAGGCCAGGCCTGTGGGTGCGCGCGGCCACCGGCGATTCATGAACCATCTTGTACGCCAGAGTGGCGAAGGAATGCCGGCCGAAGAGCGTCTTGCCCGTTAGCAATTCATAAGCCACGGCAGCCAGAGAAAACTGGTCGGCGCGAGCATCCACCGCCCCGCCCATGACCTGCTCCGGCGCCATGTATTCGATCGTGCCCATGACCGTGCCGGTAGGGGTGTTGGTAAGAGTATCGCTGATGCGAGCGATGCCGAAATCCATGATCTTGACGTTCCCGTGCGCATCCAGCATGACATTGGATGGTTTGACGTCGCGATGGATAACCCCACGGGCGTGGGTGTAATCCAGCGCCGCGGCCATCTCCCGCAGCACCCGCTCGATGAACGCGGGCTCGGGCGGCGGACCCGCCGAGAGAACCTGGGCCAGGTTCTGGCCGGGCACATACTCCATCACCAGGTAGGCCCGATCCTCTTGCTCCACTACATCGAACACCCCTACGATGTTCGGATGCGTGAGCCCGGCCGCTGCGCGGGCATCGCGCAGCAAACGATCGTGTAGAAAACTCCTCCGGCCGGGATCGTCCACCGAAAAGTCTAAAGTCTTGATCGCCACCCGGCGATTGAGTAACGGGTCTTCGGCGAGCAGGACCACACCCATCGCACCCCTGCCCAGATTACCCACAACCCGGTAGCGCCCCACCTGCTCAATCATGACTCGTCTGATTATGCGGCAGAACCGGGCAGAATCTCAACCGCAAAGGCTTTTCGGCTCCGCCACGCCTGCGTACGATCTCGAACACGCCCCAGAGCGGCGAGCCGGCGCTCTGAGCCTCGAAAGACCCAGGCGCATCTAAACATCGTCGGCAAGAGGGCCCACATACAAACACAAAGGAGAATTTCAATGCCATACGTTACTGTCGGGAGGGAAAACTCCGGCAACATCGATCTTTACTATGAGGACCATGGCTCGGGTAAGCCGGTCGTCCTGATCCACGGGTATCCGCTGAGCGGCGCTTCCTGGGAGAAGCAGACCGCGGTACTTCTGGCGGCGGGTCACCGTGTCATCACTTATGATCGGAGAGGATTCGGCAAGTCGAGCCAGCCAGCCACCGGTTACAACTACGACACCTTCGCCGAGGATCTGCACAAGCTGGTGACGCACCTCGAATTAAGGGACTTCGCGCTGGCCGGTTTCTCCATGGGGGGAGGCGAAGTGGCGCGGTACTTAGGGAGGTACGGATCGCAGGGCGTGAGCCAGGCGGTATTCATCTCTTCGGTCCCACCCTTCCTTCTGAAGACCGCGGACAACCCGGAGGGCGTGGACGGCAGCGTGTTCGACGGGATCCAGAAAGCTGTTGCCGCAGACCGTTACGCGTTCTTCAGCGAGTTTTTCAAGAGCTTCTACAACACGGATCTCCTGCTGGGCAAGCGCGTCAGCGAACAGGCCGTCCAGTCCAGTTGGAACGTCGCCGCGGGCGCCTCCGCTACGGCCAGTCTGGCTTGCGTCCCAACCTGGCACGAGGACTTCCGCAAGGATCTGACCCGTGTCGACGTGCCCGCGCTGGTCATTCACGGCGATGCGGACCGGATTGTGCCGATCGGCGCCTCGGGCCTTCGGACCGCAAAACTGATCGAGGGAGCCCGCCTGTTGGTGGTGAAAGACGGGCCGCACTGTGTCACCTGGACCCATGCCGACGAAGTGAACCGCGAGTTGGTCAACTTCCTCGGGGAAGGAACCGGGAAACGTGCGGGTTCAGCGACCTAGCTTAGTACTCCATTTCATAAATACAGCCTCGTATCTCCAGAAGACCACTCACGGTCGTGGCTCTGAACGGAGCCGCGCGCGTCAGCAAGCGGTCCCGCGATACGTTAGCGAACACACACACCCGGGCGCCAACGCCTTTGCTGGCGGACTGCCTCCCCGCGCTGCCGGGCGGCAAAGGCCTGTCGGGAAGTCCTCAAGTTCCGCTCCATTCTGCCGATCTGTCCATTAGTGGAAACTCTGACGCTCCGGGTCCGCAGCTTCACCAGGGCCGCCGCGCTCCTGCTCGCGCTCGCCGGTCCCGGACTTGCCCAACGGTACAGTTTCCGCCATTACGGCGCCGCCGAAGGCCTGCAGAACCTGGTCGTCCTGTCCCTGGCGCAAGACGCCGCCGGTTACATCTGGGCCGGAACCGAAGGCGGCTTGTATCGATATGACGGCACCCGCTTTCACGTGATGGGGCCCGCCGAAGGGCTGCCCTGCGGCACCGAGATTCACACCTTGTACGCCGCGCGGGATGGAGCCCTCTGGGCCAACGCCTGCGCCCAGATCTTCCGCTATGACGGGCATCGTTTCCACGATATTCCGGGCATCGGCACGCCGCTCTCCGGTGCGCAGCGCATCGCCGAAGACGTCCAGGGCCGCGTAGTCGTCTCCACCAACGTTGGTTTGTACCAGGTCCTGCCGGCCGATGGCGGCCGTTCCTTCGCCCTGCGCCCCTATCCCCTGACGCTCGCCCTGGAAGGCAAACCAACGCACGGAATCCTGCGCCACGGCACGCAGCTCTGGTTCGGTTGCGGGCCCCAGTTGTGCGTGGAAGATCAGGGCCGGGTATCGATATTCGGTCCAAAGGAGGGACTGCCGGAAGATTCCTGGGATGCCATCGGGATCGCGCCCGACGGTTCGGTGTGGGTGCGCAGCCCGAGCAAGCTGTACCGCAAACCGCCGGACGGGGCGAGACCGGACGGAGTGAGGTTCATCCAGGAGAAGCCGGACATTGCATCCAGCATGTTCTGGGGCGCATTGACCATCGCGCGGGATGGATCGGTAATGGTTCCGACGGACCAGGGGCTGGCCATCCGGAGTCCAGGCGGCCAGCGGCAGAACCAGTGGAAAGTCGTGGACCGGCGGCTGGGTTTGGGCGCCGCGATGACCAGCTCCGTACTGGAAGACCGGGAAGGATCTTTGTGGATCGGGCTGATCGGTGCGGGCATGGATCGCTGGCTCGGCCGGGGTCAATGGGAGGCCTGGACCGAAGCGCAGGGGCTGCCGTCGGACCTGATCTGGAGCCTCCGGCGCGACCGCCAGGGCGCGCTTTGGGTGGGGACATCCCTGGGGTTGGCGCGGCTGGACGGGCGGGCGCGGCCACGCACCTGGACTCGCCACGACGGTCTGCAAGGCGATAACGTCCGCTGGCTGGGCGAGACCTCCGACGGTTCCATCTGGGCCATCACAAAACCCGGCGGGCTCGTCCGCCTCGATCCCGTCAGCGGACACCTCCGCACCATCGGGTTGGCCGACGGCCTGGCGTGCGATACCTTGAGCCGCGGATTGGTCGACGGCCTGGACCGGTTGTGG
>Ga0116223_10004098_pt1 | contig 12738 bp, 9 predicted proteins | sample Sb_taG_3_FD_90092 | JGI IMG/M metagenome (GOLD analysis project Ga0116223, IMG submission 90092) | Peat soil microbial communities from Weissenstadt, Germany - Sb_50d_a_PC metaG | ecosystem: Environmental > Terrestrial > Soil > Wetlands > Peat | place: Germany: Weissenstadt | collected 2010-09-21 | reverse complement strand
GAGGGCGCCAGCGGTGTTCTAAACGCAGGGGCGGCCGTGCTGGCGTTGGCGGACCAGGGCGGTGTTCGCTGTCGTGGCCTGTGTTATGCTGACCGGCGCGGTGTTATGCTGACCGGCGCGGTGTTATGCTGACCGGCGCGGTGTTATGCTGACCGGCCGGTCAGGCTAATCAGCTGGTTCGGCGGCTTTTTCAGGACAGGATGGCAGCCAATGTCGGATGAGCCAGCCCCTCCCCGCAGAATGGCCCCCAACCTGACGAGATTAGCCTTTTTCTATCTCGTACCGACCTCCTTGTCATTGCTCGTTGTCGCCGCTGTTTACGCTTTTTATTTCGCGGAGCTGTGGATCGGCCTCATTCTTTTCGCGTCAGCTTACTTCGGGTTGAGCCTGAGCCACTGGGTTGTCAAGTTGGCGGGCCAACTGGGAACGGCTTATAGCGGTCGTACCGGACTCGTCAGCCAAGAAGCGGGGGTGTGCATGAAGGCCCTCACAAGGCTTGTCCTCATCCTAATTATCCCAGCGGTGACACTGCTGTTCTATCACGGAGTGCCCTGGTATTTGGCGTTTCCCCTCGGCTTGGTCGCCGGTTTCGTGGTAGCAGCCGGGGTTGGAATGGGCTTCGCCTATATTTCTTGGGATGAGCGTGAGAGGGCTGCCGAAGATTAGGGACGGCGCGGTGGGTAGCTTCGCTAACAATCCGCGCCTATCCGCGCTTGGAATCAAGAATGAAACTCTGGACCTTCCATCCGGTGGCCTTCAATATTCTGAGCGCAGAGCGTATCGACTACACGCTCGGCCAATTCTGGAACATGGCCGACGAATACAAGAGACGGCGGTATCGCGCAATGTTGCCGTTGTTGCATAAACGCGTTCAAAGCGATCAAATACTATGGTGCGACACGGTGAGCGACGCCAAACACCATGCGAAGGAGATTGACGAAATCGGTTGGGAGCTCGCGGTACCCGATTCTCAAATTGCGGCATTCTATCACGTATGGGAATGGGAGTTTATCCTGTGGGAATTAGGGGGCGAATGGGATAAGTTGTTCCTGAAATCGACACCTTCAAACGGCGAATACGAAATCGGTGCATCGGTCCGATATCCGCTCGAATCGCAATGGGTCAAGTGTCTCGGCAAGCCTTTGCCCGGCATGGCCCCATATGATATACGTGCCAGCATGGAAAACTGGAAATACATGCGATGCCGAGCAGAATAGAATAGGACCGCTTGGCATGGGTAGTTTGCGAATGCGCCGCCGAACCAGCCGCTGCACCTGACCCCGGCGGCATTATGGTTTTTCAGGGTTCATCGTCTCACCTGCCGCCGCGGCAGGTGAACGGTGTCGTTCGGCGGCGTGAACCTGTGGCTTCCCGGCGTGTCCAATAGACTGGCTCCTTTCGTGCATCAGACGGGGGTTGGCCCCCTTGCAGCGCAGATCGACGGGGTGTTCGCATGGCTATGCTCGACCGATTTCGGACCGTGCTTGTAAACCCAACCGAAGAGGAGGAATTGGCGCGGGAGCCTCTCCTGAAGTTCTCGTTCTATCTGAGTTCCCGTGTGATCCAGTTGCTTGACCTCGGGGAGGAGATCAAGGGCAAACTCGATGCTGGTTTGTCAGCCGACCGCTTCGACGGTCGGGTGCTCGGGAACGCGGGCGTGCTGGCGTGGCTGTGGGTACTGGGTGCGTATGAATTGGTTCGCACGATGTGCCAGCCGCAAAATGCGTTCAGCCCGCCCATCCTTGCGAAGCTCCTTGCTCTCAAGCGAAGGCTCGAGTTGGTCCGGATGCCAGATGCCAAGATGGAGCCAAAGGGCCGAAATCACCCGGCGAACTCGAACAGAGCGCCGCCGTTCTGGGACCTGGAGAATCAAGACGTGATTCTCGGCGATTTCGAGAACGGGTCGGACCGGTTCCGCCCGCTGCTTGAGGAGTTCGATGAGGTGATGTCGGCCATGACTCCAGCGGATGTGCTGTTGCATCACCACGAGACGTACAAAAGGCCCGCCGAACCCGCCGCTGCAGCCGACGGCGGGGGCAGGTGGGCTTTCCCAAGTTCGCAGGTCCCGCAGCCCCGCCGCTGCTGAGCGGGGTCGGTCGGGTGCGACACGCGAAACCCGCGAAACCCGTGACACTCTTGATAAATCCTTGTGTCTCATGGACTTGTGGATCTATTCACGATTCGCGGAGTTCGATGGTCCTGTCAGTTGCTCATGTCACTCGGCCGGCCATGTCGGCAACGATTGCGATCACCCGTTCCCAATCGATCTCCTGAAAATCCTGTTCCCGAAGGACTGGTCGCAATTCGGGTTCGACCTGCCGCCGAAGCAGCGCCACGCGTTCCTCGGAAACGTCTCCCGGTGCGTTGCCGGGCACGGCCAATTTCATCCGAACCAGCTCGACCGGCTCGGCCCCATCCCTCGCCGACCTGTTCGGCTTCGCCCGACGCACCGTATCCGAATTGTTTGCCGCCTGTGGGGTGGCGCCGCCGGCGGTTGATGTCCCCGCTCTGCGCGACGCCGCTGAGCGGGTCCGGTTGGTCGATCAGGGTTACGAGCCGTTCGTCCGGCCGCACTGGTCCAACCGCAGCCGCGAGCATTTCACGCGGCACGGCATCACCGGCGGCGGCACCTACGCCGACGTGCCGCTGGCCCTGGTCCTCGATTGAGCGATACCGCTGTTGACCGACACCGCTTGCTCTTCAACTCGACCCCGGTGTAAAGTACAGAGCCAGGGTGACGGGCCGCCTCACACAGGGGTTCCTTCCCATGCGGCTCGTCGGCGCTGACATCAGGAGGCGTGCCGCTCATGAAGAAGAAAAAGTCTCGGGATCCGGGAAAGGATTACGCCTGGTTCATGCGCCAGCCGGGGAATATTGCCCGTTACGCGGGGCAGGTCGTTCTGCTCCGCCATCACACGGTCCTCGGCAGTGGTGCTGACCACAGGCAAGCCTTTGAGGACGCCCGCCGGAGGGCGGAGGCGGAGAACCGAGAACTCCCACAAGACGATCTTATCTACTTCCCTGTCGCCGAGCCGGGCTTGTTCGACCGGGATACCTTTGGCGCGATCCCCCGTGTGGTAGAGGAGACTTGACGCCGCACGAACGGCCATCCAGTACACCACGGCCCCCATCACTGGGCACCGCCAACTGGCCCCGGCCTGCATCTGCGGCCGCCTGGTGCTGCTTTGATTTCCGCCCCTACCATCCGCACCAATTGCCGAATTGCTCCTTGCTGGCATGGAGAAATGCGGTCCGGCTGGGAGACGGCCATTGAAACTCTCATCGGCGACCTCGGGGGCCTGACTGTCTCCAGCTCGCTCACAGCTCAGGGCTCGGATCCTCTCGTATCGACACGGGCCACTGAGGCCCAAGCTGGTCCTTGGCGATTCGTTTCACGGCCCCCGCGAGCCTCCCGGAGGAAATGCATGAAATGAAGCATTTCCGGCGGCGCAACTGGCTGCGGGACAAGCACATCGGGAAACGCGCTTCGTTTCACGAGGGGATGAAATGAAAGCGCCGCTCCACAGGGGCTCAGAATTGGAAGTAGATAAACCCCTGCCCGGCTTCGGGCGCCAGCGCCAGGGCCAGCGTCAGGATAGCGGCATAGCCGAAGCCCAGCGCCGGGGCCGGCAGCCGCCGCCACACTTTCTTCCACAGGCCGCGCACCGTGAGCCCGTGGCACAGCGCCACCGCCGCCAGGGTCAACCACAGGCCCTTGTGTGGATGCGGCACTTCCGGCCCCGGCTCCGGCACGACCAGTTTGCCCAGCATCACCCCCGAGGCGTGCAGCGCGTCGTACTCCACGGCCGGCGCCTCTTCCCCCGCGGCCAGCTGCTTGAACCGGGCCAACGTCGCCTCCGCCTCGACCCCGGCGGCCGCGAACAGCACCCAGCCGACACACACGCCCAGGAAAGTCACCGTCCTGCGGAGCGCCGTGCCGGGCGGCGTTCGCAGGACCCAGTCCAGCCGCGGCCGGGCCTCGCAGAACGAGCGGAACGAACGATGCATCACCAGGAAGCCGCCGTGCAGCACGCCCCAGAGGACGTAGACCCAGCTCAGGCCGTGCCAGAGCCCGCCGAGCGTCATCGTAATCATCAGGTTGCGGCAGATCTTCCAACCGCTGCCCCGGCTGCCGCCCAGCGGGATGAACAGGTAGTCGCGCAACCAACTCGACAGCGAAATGTGCCAGCGCCGCCAGAAGTCCGAGAAGTTCGTCGCCAGGTACGGCATGTTAAAGTTCGGCGCCAGCTTGAAGCCGAGCAGGTTGGCCGAGCCCAACGCCATGTCGGTGTAGCCGGAGAAGTCGGCGTAAATCTGCAGGGCGAAGGCGAGGGTCGCTAGCCAGACGGCCCGGGAGCCATAGCCTTCGGGGTCCTCGAACACCGGCCGGGCGTACAGGGCCATGCGGTCGGCGATGGCCAACTTCTTGAGCAGGCCGACGAGGAACTGCGACACGCCGAGCTGCATGCGCGCCCAGTCCCAGCGCTTGCGGCGCGCGACCTGCGGCAAGAAGTCGCGGGCGCGGACGATCGGCCCGGCGATCAGGTGCGGGAAGAACAGGATGAACAGCATGAAGTGGCCGAAGTTGCGCTCGGCCGGCACGCGCCGCCGGTAGACGTCCACGGTGTAGTTGATCGCCTCGAAGGTGTAGAACGAGATGCCGATGGGCAGGATGACGCGCAGCACCGGCAGCGACACCGCGGTGCCGGCGGCGTTCAGGCCCTCTCCCAGGGAGTTCAGGAAGAAATTCGCATATTTGAAATAGCAGAGCAGGCCCAGATTCATGACGAGGCTGCCGACCAGGAGCAGCTTGCGGCGGCGCGGGTCGATCCAGGCGTCCATGCCGCGGGCGATGAAGTAGTCGGCGGCGGTGGTGCCGGTGATGAGGATGGCCAGGCGCCAGTCCCAGCTGGCATAGAAGACGAAGCTCGCCGTCAGGAGGACCCAGACGCGCAACCGCCGCCAGGGGGTCAGCCAGTAGACGACGAAGACCACCCCAAAGAAGATGAGGAATTCGCGGGAGAAGAATTGAATCATGGCATCCGGCCCTGTCCCACGGATCCGTCCCGGCGAAGTGTAGCTAGCGCGGGGATTGGGTCAACCCCGGTTGAGGACCGGCGGACCGTTGTCGGGCAACCGGACGGAGTGGTTGAACCGCTTCGCCTTTCTCGGCCGGGCGACCTTTGGTACACTCGCGTTGGGATTCCGCCAGGGACAGGAGGGCTTGGCCATGACACCCCTGCCGAAGGCCATCATCGCCGTCAGTTACGAGGAATACGCGCGCCAGTACCAGCGCCAATTGCGCCTGGAGAATTACATGGAAAGCGACGATCAGGCCACCCAGCGCGCGATCACCCTTGCCTGCCTGGCCCTGGTGGAAGCTGTTCGCAAGGATTTCCACGTCTTCAACGAGATGCTCATCCAGTACCCGCTCGGGGGACGAAAGAAGCGGCCCGGCCAGGTCGTCCCCGACAACATGGTGGTCGTGTCGGAAGAGCCGCTCACGGCCCAGACGAGCTTCAACACGCCGCTGGAGCCGGCCGGGCCGTACTGGGTGATGGAGTACGTCAGCAAGAGCAGCAAGCGCAAGGACTACGAGGAGAATCTCAAGAAGTACGAGCAAGAACTGAGGGTGCCGTACTACCTGACCTTCTACCCCCAGACGCAGGACCTCACGCTCTACCACCACACCGGCGAGAAGTACGTCTCGGTCAAGCCGAATGAGCACGGCCGGTACGCGCTGCCGGAGGTGCAAATCGAGGTGGCGCTGCTCGACGGCTGGGTGCGCTACTGGTACCAGGGCGAGTTGCTTCTCCTCCCTGCCGAGTTGCAGCGTGGGCTGGATGCCGCCACCCGCCGGGCCACCGAAGAGAAGGCTCGCGCCGACCAGGAGAAGGCCCGCGCCGACCAGGAGAAGGGCCGCGCCGATGCTCTCGAGGCCGAGTTGGCCCGGCTGCGCACCCTCCCGGGGCATCGCGGCTGAGGACCGACCGCCCTTGTTCCGCACTCCGCGCACGTCGGTGAGGCGGCGGTCTCTGGCGTTGAATCGGTCCGCGCCAGAATATCAGACAGTCCCCCTACAGCAGGTTCTTCCTCTTGCGCAGCACCCACTCCAGGGTGAGGAATCCCAGGGCCAGCGCGAACACCCACGGCCCGTTCCACAGCGGCATCGGCGGCCCCGAGGCGTTCAGAGTCACGCGCGTCCCCGGCGGCAGGTCGGTCAGCACCTGGTCGGCGTCCACCAGCGTGTAGAAGCGTCCGCGCGTCTCCTCGGCGGCGCGCTCCATCTCTGCCTGGTTCATACGCAGCACTTCCATCTCGCCCGGCGGCGCCAGCACCTTGCACTCGGCCTTGGGCCGCGGCTGCACCGTCGGCGAATTCAGCCAGAAGTGGTAGTCGCCTTCCGGCGTCCGCGTCAGCAGCGCCTCGAAGTTCGAGCGGCTCCCCTCCACCTTCGCCAGGGTGATCGTCTGCACGTCCACGTCGCCGGGACCGGCGGCCTTCGGCGGCCGACGCTCCACGACCACCTTCACCTCGGTCTCCGCCGGCGGCGGTGGGGCGTCGTCGGGGAAACGCACCGTCACCCGGATCGGCTCGCCGCGACGATACGGCGTCTGCTTGTCCAGGCGCAGCTCGACCTTCCCGGTACGACTCCGCGCCAGGTAGCGCATCGTCTGGATCCAGAACTGGTTGAAGCGCAGTTCGTCCTCGCGCCAGCGCCAGCGCCACGTCTCGTTGATGCCGAAGAACAGGCTGCGGCCGCTGCCGACGAACTGCTGCACCACCAGCGGGTGGCCGTCCAGGCCGGCGTTCTGCACGCGCGCCGGCGGCTTGCCGCCGGCCCGGCGCAGCCGCGGGTGCGTCAGCAGCACCTCGGCGGCGCGCTTCGCCTCGTACCCCTCCGACCACCAGTACAGCTCCTTCAGCCCGTTCCAGATCTCGTCATTCTCCTTATCGTCGCGGCTGTTGAAACTGAAGATTGGGTGCATCCGCCCGGCCGGCGTCAGCTCGGGACGGTACGACTCGGTGAAGCCGTCGCGGGGCTCGGCCGGCTGCCGCTCCGTCAGCAGGTCGATCGGCAGGACGTCTTGCAGCGGCGTGCCCTTGTAGACGTGCGGGGCGTAGCGGTCGCCGGCGACCACCAGTAGGCCGCCGCCGCGCTCCTTCACGAACTCGGCCAGGTTCTGCAGGTTCTCGTTCCACTTCGGCAAGAGGTGTGGGTCGAAGTCGCCCAGGATCACCACGTCGAACTGCTGCAGCTCGTTCTTCGGCGGGAACTCGGAGATGGCGCTCTTGTCCTGCCTGATCCAGTCCGGCTCGGCCCCGACGAGCTGCACCTTGATGTCGAAGCTCTTGTTCCCCTCCACGCGCTGGTTCTCGCGCTCCAGCAGCGCCTTGACGTAGCGGAACTCCCAGCGCGGCTCCCCCTCGACGTAGAGGATCTTGATCAGCTTGGTCTTGCGCACGTTGATGGTGCGCTCCACCACGTTGTTCTCGACGTTCGCCTCACCCTCCTGGACCGGCACGCGCAGCTCGAAAACCTTTTCCCCCTCCTCCTTGGGGCGGTAGTCGAGGCGCACCTTCTCCGGCTTGCCCGAGGGATCGACCTTGACGTTCTGCGACTTCAGCACCTGGTCCTTGCCCTTCTCGCGCAGCTCCACCGGCACCGTCAGGTCGGGGAAGCCGTGGCCGGTCAGGCGCACCGTGAAGATGATGTTGTCGTTGACGTAGACCGACTCCTCGGACTGCAGGTCGTGCAGGTACAGGTCCTTGGCCTCGCGGGCGTCGCCGAAGCCGACGAAGAAGAGCGGCACCCCCATCTGCGAGGCGTACTTCGACACCTTCTCCAGGTCCTCGCCCTCCGTGGTGACGCCGTCGGTAAGCATGATGACGGCCGCCAGCGACGAGCCGCGGAAATCGTTGATCGCCTGGCGCACCGCGGTGCCCAGCTGCGACGAGTCGTTCTGCGGGTCGGCGCTCAGCTTCTGGATCGCCTCGGCGGCCCCTTTCAGGTGATCGGCCTCGCTGACGTCGGCGATGCGGGCGGCGCGGGTCGAGCAGTGATAGACGTGGATCTTCGCCTTGCGCTTGTTCAGGAGCGTCGCCAGCCAGTCGCCCCTGGGGCGGGTGACGAGTGCCTTGGCCAGGCTCAGCCGGTCCTGCTGTGTCAGGTCGGCATCCTTGGCCAGGGCGTCGGCCGCCGCGCGGACGGAGTCGTCTTGGTAGTGATCGACGGTACTCATACTCAGGGAATCGTCGATGAGGATGACCACGTCGGGGAGGCCCTGGCGCTCGAACACCATGCGGGGCTGCTGGACGACGAGCAGCATCAGCACCAGCAGGGCGACGCGCAGGCCGACGAAGACGAGGCGGAGCGCGCGGTGGGCCGCCGGCGCCTCCTCGCGGTAGACCAGGACGACGAGGGCCGTGCCGAGGACGGCGATGAGGACGGCGAGCCACGGGTCGGCGTCGCTGTCCCAGAGGAACGAGTCGAACTGCAAGCCCCAGTGGTTCGCCTCGCCGGGCGCCGGCGACTGGATGCTCAGCACCGCCTCGAGGCCGTGCCGCAGGAAATCGGGGAGGAAGCCGAGGAACTCGCCCGTAACCCAGTAATGGACCAGCGTGCCGCCGACGACCAGCACCGCCAGGGTGACGAGGCCGCTCGCGACCGTCGGCAGCCAGACGCCCGCGGACGGGACCGGCTCGTTGCTCGGCGCCCCGGAGTAGTGGGCGAAGCGCCAGGCCATGATGACCTCGATCAGCACCAGTGCCAGCACGGCCAGCAGGACGTAACGGGCGACCTCAGGGCCCATGGGGAGGGGGACGCGGTCCTCCTCGGGGGCGGCCGCCGTCGGCCCGCCGGTGTGGCTGACGTCGGCCAGGTCGGTGACGAGTTGCAACTGCCACTCGGGGTAGGCGCGGTTCAAGTCCTCCCTCGTCGCCCGTGTCAGATCGGATTCGGAAGCCTCCTGGCCGGAGCCAGCGGCCGGCACGTTGACGGCGAAGAGGTGCTCCTGCGGGTGCGAGCCGATGACGACCCGGTAGACGCCGCTGACGTCGGTGTCGGCCCAGCGCAGCACATTGGTCTCCTCGGAGGAGTGCGTGCGCGTCGTCTCCTTGCGGCCGTCGGGGGTCGCGAGGTCGGCGTCCATTGCTCCGACGCCGGGGGGCAGGAACTCTTCGAGAGGGTCGCCGACGGTCAGGGCCTGCTCGCGCAGCCGGCCGGAGACGGCGAAGCGCATCAGCTCCTGCGCGAACGCCAGGTAGCTCGGCGACGCGGGCCAGGAGTTCCAGTCCATGTTGGCGGTGCTCGTCAGCAGGATGACCCGGCCGCGGGCGTGTGCCCCCGGTTGGCGATCGCGGGTCGCCTGGGCGTTGTCGGCCGCGAAGGCCGCGGCCGGCGGCTGCCACTCGATCACGGCCGGCTCGCCGACGGGCATCCCGTCGAGCGACGGGCCCATCGGGCCGGGCGCCGCCACCGGCGCGTAGCTCAGCACCCGGCGCGGCCCCCCCCGGTCGGCTAGGACGGCCTTGACGTATTGGCGGAAGCGCACCGACTCCAGGCTGGCCTGGTCGTTCGGGGTGCCGAAGGCGCTCAGCGGGGGGTTCTTGTAATCGGCGTCCTTGAACTGGTACCAGGTCCGGTCTTTGGCCGCCTGCTTCTTCTCCAGCCGGGCGGGCAGCAGCCCCTGGGCGTTGCGGTAGAGCGACTCGTTGTAGGACCCGAAATCGACGTGGTCGCCCATCGCGAAGATGGCTCCGCCGCCGCGGCGCAGGTGGGTTTCCAGGCGGCGCACCTCGGCGGGCGACAACCGGGCCACGTCGCAGAAGCAGACACAGTCGTAGTCGGTCAGGTCGCCCAGGCCGACGTCGGCGAACTGCGACTCGGTCAGCACCTTCGGCCGGAACGGGTCGAGGCCGGGCACCGGGGTGTTGTCGAACGGGTTCAGGGCCAGCTTGAGCCATTCGGCCCCGCGGTCGAGCGGCTCGCCCTCCGTCGATTTGCCGTCCACGAGCATGACCGGCACGTTCTCCTTGACGGTGACGACGGCGGAGCGGGTGTCGTCCAGCGGCAGGGCGTCGTTGTCGAGGCGGACCTGCAGGACGTAGTCGCCCGGGGCGGTGAACTTGTAGGTGAAGCTGAAGGTGTTCGGCCCGGGGGTGACCTTCTTGACGTCCTGGTGGGCGACGCGCAGCTCCATTGGGGCTTCGTCCTTGGCGGCGCGGGCCTTGCCGACCCACAGTTCGACGCGCACCCCCTCGCGCGTCTCGGTGCCGAAGTTGTGGATGACGGTGCTGATGGCGGCGTCGCGGCCGACGGTGGCCAGCGGCTCCGCGAGGGTCAGGCTGGTGACGGCGAGGTTGGTGATGCCGTCGCGGCCGACGTCCACGAAGATCGTGCGTGCCTTCGACTGGATCTTCTGGAGGGTAGAGGCGATGGTGCCGGGCTGTCTGAGCACCCAGGTGGACTTCTGCACGTCGGTCAGGAAGTAGACCTCGCGCTCCTCGAACTTCTCCGGCGAGGCGCGCAGCAGGTTCTCGACGGTGTTGAGCGTGGCGACGAGGTCGCCGTTGCCGTGCGGCAGGCGCAGGCGCTCGATCTCCTTGGCGACCTTCGCGGAGTCCTCGGACGGCTCCGGGACGATGCGGCGCGGCGGGGCGCTCAGGAGAACGACGCTGAAGCCGTCGCCGCGCGGCGAATCGCGCACCAGCTGCGCGGCGAGGGCGCGGGCGCGCTCGAAGGCGGTCGCCTCGCCGACCTTGGTGGCCATGCTGAATGAGCCGTCCACGACGACGATCTTGTGTGTGCGCCGACCGCCGATCCGGTTCGCGAGGACGACCTTGTCGGGGAAGAGCCAGCGCAAGAGATCCTCGCTGCCCGGCACGAGGGTGACGGCCATCGCCAGCAGGAGGAGGAGGATGACGAGGCAGCGCACGGCCAGGAGGACGATCTGCTCCAGGCGCATGCGGCGGCTGTTCTTCTTCTCGGCGTTGAGGAGGAAGCGCATGGCCGCCCAGGTGACGATCTTGAAGCGGCGGCGGTTGAGCAGGTGGATGATGATCGGCACCGACACCGCGCCCACGGCGGCGCCGATGACGCCGCAGATCGATTCAAATATGAACGCGACGGGGGGCACGGGTGTCTCTCCCTCGTTCGTCCATCCCCGCCGCTTGCGGCTTCGCAGGAATTGCGAAGCCGCAAGCGGCGGGGAGAGCGAACTGTTATCGTTTCGAGCGCGCCAGCCGGTGGGCCATGTAACTGGACAGCGCCACGCCGTGGTTGTGATCGGTCCGCAGCTGCACGTAATCGACGTTCTGGTTGCGGCAGCCGTGCTGCATCTCGCTGACGAAGGCGTTGACCTCCGCCAGGTAGCCCTCGCGCAGCGAGCGCGGGTCGGTGAGCAATTCCGGGTACTGCTCCAGGCCGCGGAACAGCGTCGCCTCCTGGAACGGGAAGTCCAACTCGGCGGCATCCATGACGTTCATCACCGCCACCTCGTGCCGCTTGTAGCGCAGGTGCTTCAGGCCGGCGAGGATGGTGGCCGGCTCGTCGAACAGGTCGCTGAGCAGCAGGATGATCGAGCGGCGGTTGATGCGCTCGGCCAGGTCGTGGAAGATGGGCGCCAGGCTGGTCTTCTGCTCGCCGCAACCTTTGTTCATCCAGTTGACGATCTCTTTGAGGTGCGACGGCTGGCTCGACGGCTTGAGGAAGCTGCGCACCTGGCTGTCGAAGGTGACGAAGCCGACGCTGTCGGTCTGGTGGATGGTCAGGTAGGCCAGGGCGGCCGCCGTCATGCAGGCGTAGTCGTACTTGGTCACCGGGCCGGAGCCGTAGCGCATCGACTCGCTGGTGTCGAGCAGGATCCAGAGGACGAGGTTGGTCTCCTCCTCGTACTGCTTGAGGTAGAAGCGTCCGGTGCGGCCGTAGACCTTCCAGTCGATGTGCTTGATGTCGTCGCCGGGGACGTACTCGCGGTGCTGGGCGAACTCGACGGAGAAGCCGTGGTACGGGCTCTTGTGCATGCCCGAGAGGTAGCCCTCGACGATCAGGCGCGCCTTCAGTTCCAGGGAGCGCACCTTCGCCAGGACGAGGGGGTCGAGGTATTTCTGGGGGTCGTCCATAGTTGGTCGCCGAGGAATGCCCGGGCCGCTTGCGGCTTAGCGTTCGCTTGACGAGGCTTGCGCGAACGCTAAGCCGCAAGCGGCCAAGTTGTTACCCCACCGCCTTGTCTTGCGGGTCGCGCGGGATCATGTCCGCGAGCCGCCGCACGATCTCATCGGGCTTGATCCCCTCCGCCTCGGCGTTGAAGTTGGTGATGATCCGATGCCGCAGCACCGCCGGCGCCACCGCTCGCACGTCCTCGCAGGCCACGTAATAGCGGCCGTGCAGCACCGCCCGCGCCTTCGCGGCCAGGATGAGGAACTGGCTGGCCCGCGGCCCGGCCCCCCAGGTGACGTACTCCTTGACGAAGTCCGGCACCACTCCTTTGTCCTTGCGCGTCGAGCGCGTGAACTTCATCGCGTAGCGGATGACGTACGGCGCCACCGGCACCTTGCGCACGATGTCCTGCATCTCCAGAATGTCGGTCGCCGACAGCACGCGCTCGACCTCGGCCGTCATCGTTGTCGTCGTCATCTCGACGATGCGGTACTCTTCCTCCTCCTCCGGATAGTTCACCTGCACGTTGAACATGAAGCGGTCTTGCTGGGCCTCGGGCAGCGGATAGGTGCCTTCCT
>Ga0116223_10004089_pt1 | contig 12756 bp, 6 predicted proteins | sample Sb_taG_3_FD_90092 | JGI IMG/M metagenome (GOLD analysis project Ga0116223, IMG submission 90092) | Peat soil microbial communities from Weissenstadt, Germany - Sb_50d_a_PC metaG | ecosystem: Environmental > Terrestrial > Soil > Wetlands > Peat | place: Germany: Weissenstadt | collected 2010-09-21 | reverse complement strand
GCCAGCCCGCCGGTCGGCGCCGCGCTGCCCAAGGTCACTGTGCCCGTTGACGAAGTGCCTCCGGTCACGGAAGTCGGATTCAGCGTCACCGACGAGACCACCGGCGGATTTACCGTCAGAGTCGCCGTCTGAGTTCCGCCGCTATAAGTCCCCGAGATGGTCGCCGACGCAGTGCTGGCCACTGCCGTTGTGGTTATGGTGAAGGTCGCCGTGGTTGCACCGGCCGCCACCGTTACACTCGCCGGCACCGTCGCCGCCGCGTTATTGCTGGACAGCGTCACCACCGCCCCACCGGTCGGCGCCGCGCTGCCCAAGGTCACCGTGCCCGTTGACGAAGTGCCTCCGGTTACGGAAGTCGGATTCAGCGTCACCGACGAGGCCACGGGCGGATTCACGGTCAACGTAGCCGTCTGAGTCCCGCCGCTATAAGTCCCCGAGATGGTCGCCGACGCGGCGCTGGCCACTGCTGTGGTGGTAACGGTGAAGGTCGCCGTGGTTGCGTTGGCCGCCACCGTTACGCTCGCCGGCACTGTGGCCGCCGCGTTATTGCTGGACAGCGTCACCACCGCCCCACCGGTTGGCGCGGCGCCGCTCAAGGTCACCGTTCCGGTTGACGAAGTGCCACCCGTCACCGAAGTCGGGTTGAGCGTCACCGACGACAGCGTTGCCGTAGCCGTGAAGACGACGTCCACGTAGTAGTTGCTGGAAAGGAAGGAGTTGGTCGGGAACGCGCTGGCGCCGTACAGGAAGACGCCGTTCGCACCTGCGGAACTCCCATCCTGCACCCCGTGCAACGGGGCGTTATTGTAGGCGGTCGTGAAGTAGTTCTGATCGTACGAGTAGTTCCCAGAACTGGTGTTGTAGGACGCCACGTAGGTGGTGTTGGCTGCGATCGCCACCGGTGTGGCGAAGTTCACCTGCTGCCATCCCGAGGCGGTCTCATTGCTGAAGGTAGCGGTGGCCAGCAGCGTACCCGTGTTCGTCCACAGGTTCCCGATGTGCGTGCCGGTATTGGCGCTGCCTTTGTAGAAGCGGATGCCGCTGATGGAGCCGGCCACGTCGGAGGTGAAACGGACCCCGAGCTCGATCGCGTTGGGATCGGCGGCCGTGACGGTCCCCGGCACCGTCGAGCTGCTCCACAGGCTGCACGGGCAGTTCTGGAAGCTGGAGATGTTGGCGCCCGTGACATTGGCGCCATTGATCGTCACCGGCAGCGTGCCCGGGCTAAAGTTGAACCCCGTCTTGCTCGGCGTGACGGTGTAGGAACCGTTTACCAACCCGGCAAAGGTGTAATTGCCGGAACCGTCGGCGGTGACCGTTCCGCCCGAAGCTCCGCCCAGGTTCACGCTGGCGCCGCTGCCGCCTGGACCGCTGATTGTGCCTTGCAGAGTGAAGGTTGGGGCCGTGGTGCTGAAGTTCACCCCGGTTACGTTGGCGCCGTTTACGGTGACGTTCTGGCTGGCAGGCGCGAAGCCGACACCCGCCGCGCTGGGCGTAACCGTGTAAGAACCGCTCACCACGGTGAAGCTGTAGTTGCCGGAGGTGTCGGCGGTCACGGTGGCGCTGGCTGTGCCGCTAAGCTGGACCGTGGCGCCGCTGCCGCCAGAGCCGCTGATCGTGCCGGAGAGGGTAAACGTCGGAGCCGCCGCCGAGGTGAAGTTCACCCCCGTGAGGTTGGCGTTGGTGACGGTAACGCCTTGACTGGGGGGCGTGAAGGTAAACCCGACCTTGCTGGGGGTAATCGTGTAGGAGCCAGCCAGCAACCCGCTGAAGGTGTAGTTGCCGGAGGTGTCGGCGGTGGCCGTCGCGGTCGAAGCGCCGGTCAAGCTCACGGTGGCGCCGCTGCCGCCCGTCCCGCTGATCGTGCCGGAAACGCTGTAGGTCTGCGCTCCCACGAAAACGACATCCACGTAATAGTTGCTGGAAAGGAAGGAGCCGGTCGGGAACGCGCTCGCCGCGCTATAGAGGAAGAGGCCGTTCGAGCCGCCAGACCCATCCTGCGCCCCGTGCAGCGGTACGTTGTTGAAAGCCGACGTGAAGTAGCTCTGGTCGACGGAGTAGTTCCCGGCCGGGGTGTAGTAGGAAGCCACGTAGGTGGTGTTGGCCGCGATCGTCACCGGTGAGGCGAAGCTCACCTGCTGCCACCCAGAGGCGGTTTCGTTGGTGAAAGTGGCGGTGGCCAGCAGCGTGCCGGTGTTGGTCCACAGGTTCCCGATGTGTGTGCCGGTGTTGTTGCTGCTCTTGTAGAAGCGGATACCGGTAATGGAGCCGGGCTGGTCGGAAGTGAAGCGCACTCCGAGTTCGACCGCGTTCGGATCATTCGAGTTGACGGTTCCCGGCACCGTCGAACTGCTCCACAGGCTGCACGGACAACTCTGGGTGCTGGAGAAGTTGACGCCGGTGACATTGGCGCCGTTGACCGTCATCGGCTGCGCACTCGGGCTGAAGGCAAAGCCAGTCTTGCTTGGCGTGACGGTATAGGGACCGTTGATCAACGCTCCAAAGCTGTAGTTGCCGGAGGTGTCGGCGGTGGCCGTCGCGGTGGAAGTGCCGGTCAGGTTCACCGTGGCGCCGCTGCCGCCGGGGCCGCTGATCGTGCCCTGGAGATTGAAGCTCTGGACCACGGTGCTGAAGTTCACCCCGGTCACATTGGCGCTGCTGACGGTGGCGTTCTGGCTGGTGGGAGTGAAGGTGAAGCCCGACTTGCTGGGCGTCACCGTGTAAGAACCGTTCACCACGGTGAAGCTGTAGTTCCCCGAGGCATCGGCGGTCGCGGTTGCGATCGAGGTGCCGCTGAGCTGGACCGTCGCGCCGCTGCCACCGGTGCCGCTGATCGTGCCCTGCAGCGTGTACGTAAGGGCCGCCGTGCTGAAGCTCAACCCGGTCACATTGGCGCCGCTTACGGTGACGCTCTGGTTGGGGGGCGTGAAGCCGAAGCCCGACTTGCTGGGCGTCACCGTGTAGGACCCGTTCGCCACGCCGGTGAAGGTGAAGTTGCCGGAAGCATCGGCCGTGACGGTGGCGCTGGCCGTGCCGGTGAGCTGGACCGTCGCGCCGCTGCCGCCGGTGCCGCTGATCGTGCCGGCAATGCTGTAGGTGACCGTGCTGAAGTTGAGCGCGGTGACGTTGGCGCTGTTCACCGTGGCGGCTTGGCTCGCGGGGGTGAAGGTAAAGCCCGTCTTGCTCGGGGTCACGGTGTAGGAGCCGTTGTTCAATCCGCTGAAGGTGTAGTTGCCGGAGCCGTCGGCGGTGACGGTCGCGGTGGCGGCCCCTGTCAGGTTGACGGTGGCGCCGTTACCGCCCAGCCCGCTGATCGTGCCGGAAATGCTGAAGGTCGTCGTGCTGAAATTGAGCGCCGTGACGTTGGCGTTGTTCACCGTGGCGGCCAGGCTCGCGGGCGTAAAGGTGAAGCCCGTCTTGCTCGGGGTCACGGTGTAGGAGCCGTTCCCCAGGCCGGTGAAGGTGTAGTTGCCGGAAGCATCGGCGGTGGTGGTGGCGGTGGAGGTCCCGGTCAGGTTGACGGTGGCGCCGTTGCCGCCCAGCCCGCTGACGGTGCCGGAAATGCTGTAGGTCACCGTGCTGAAATTGACGCCCGTAACGTTGGCGTTGCTCACCGTCACGGCCTGGTTCACGGGGCTGAAGGCGAATCCCGCCTTGCTCGGAGTCACGGTGTAGGAGCCGGGTGCCAGATTGGAGAAAGTGTAGGCACCAGAAGCGCTCGCCGTGACGGTTGCGGTGCCGGCGCCGCTCAGCGTCACTGTGGCGCCGTTGCCGCCCGCGCCGCTGATGGTGCCCGAGAGGCTGTAGCTTCCGGCCGGGCTGAACACAACGTCCACCCAGTAGTTGTCGGACTCGTAAGTGCTGTTCGGGAACGCGCTGTTGCCGTAGCGGTAGACGCCGTTGTGGCCGCTGGTTCCATCCTGCACGCCATGCAGCGGTGCGAAGTCGTAGCTGGAGGCAAAGTACCCGGCATCATCGGAGTAGTTGCCGGTCGTGGTGTGGTAGGAGGCCACGTACACGGTATTGGCAGTGATCGCCACTGGGGTGGCGAAGTTGACCTGCTGCCAGCCCGAAGCGGTCTCACTGCTGAAGGTGGCGGTGCCGAGCTTGGTGCCCGTGTTGGACCACAGGTTCCCAACGTGGGTGCCGGTATTGCTGCTGCTCTTATAGAAGCGGATACCCGTGATGGTGCCTGCCACGTCTGCGCGGAAACGCACACCGACCTCGATCGCGCTGGCGTCACCCGCATTCGGTGTCCCCGGAACGGTGGTGTTGTTCCACAGGCTGCAAGGACAGGTCTGAACCAGGCTGAAGTTGACCGGGCCCGCACTGGCGCCGCTGAGCGTTACGGACTGGCTGGCCGGAGTGAAGCTGTACCCACTCTTGCTCGGAGTGACCGTGTAGGTTCCGCTGGGCAGTCCGTTCAGGGAGTAGCTGCCATAGCCGTCTGGGCTGGCGGTGACCGTGACTGGACCGGTGGCGGTGATGGTTGTGCCGCTGGCGACGGCTGCGGGACTGATCGCGCCCGAAATGCTGAACAGCGGAGCGCCGCCATAGGTTGCCTGATAATTGCCGGCGGTGGCTGCGAAGACGGCGTACTGCACGCCTTTCACGGTCTGAAGCTGGTACGTCACTGGACTGCTGCCCAACAGAAGGCCGCTGAGCCCGAGCGACCCGAAGTTGGTTGGGAGCATGGCGCGCAAATTGTTGGCGTTGGTCCCGACCGTAACGGTGAAGCTGAGAACGTTGCCGCTCCAGGCCAGCGAACCGAACGAAGATGCGTTGCGCCCGTCCAGCCACTGCAACATTTGCAATGAGGTAACAACCGGCACGCCGCGAGCTTGGGCCGAGGCGACGATCAAATCGGCTCCCGGGCCGGGGTATTCGGTGGCGTCGTTGTGCATGTTGGCGGTGAACACGCCGTAATAGGCGCTCCCGCTCAGCGCATTGTCCAGCAGCGTGTTGATGTGCAGCGGATAGCTCTGGCCGGACTCATCCGTCATCTGCGTGGCGGCCTGATATACGTTGATCAGGTTGCCGTTGCGATCCGCGTATCGCATGAGCATGCCGGAACCGGTGAGCAGGCCCGGGCGATCGTTGATCCAGGTCTGCGGCCAGTAGTAGTGCGTGGTATCGAAGCGGATGCCGTGCTTGAGCTCGATGGTCGGCTGCGAGTCGTAGTCACTCCAGGAGACGCAGTGCATGCGGTGGGTCTGCGGCGCGGGCACGCTCGCGAACTGTGAGGCCAGCGAAGCCAGATAACTGGTGTACTGGGCATCCAGTTGGGTGGTCGTCCAGTCCTGGCAATCGGTGGCGGAATCCACGTGCACGCCGATTTCAAAGCCTTGCGATATGTAGGAAGCGACCTGAGTGTTGGTCAGCGAATTGGTGGCAATGATCTTGGGGAATAAATATGCGGTGCCGCGTACGCACTCCCAGTTCGCAACGTTGCAGCCGGTCGGACTCGCGGCCAGAAAATCGCTGAAGCGGTTAGCGGTCGCGCTGCTGCCGTAATAGGAACCGTGATCGTCGCCGGTCATGACCACGGCGGCTTTCAATCCCTTGGGCAGGTACCAGAAGCGCGGCAGCGGCTTCTTGCCCGAGTTCATCTGCAGCATCAGGTTGGCGAGCAGACGCTGCTGCTCATCCGCTTGCGGGATCTGGATCTTATTCCAGTCGATATAGTCGGGCACCGAGCCGCCGTACCACAGGTTGTACGAGCGGATGGGAGGAGCATTGGCGGAATCACGCGCCTGGCCGCTCCAGGCGGTGTTGCCCTCGCGGGTTAAGACCACCGAACGCGCCAGGTCGTACGTGAAGACCGCCGCTTGCCCGGAGCCGGCGCTGATCAAAGTCACTGCCGGGTTGGTCGTGGCGGTGCTGGCGCTCGAGTACAGGGTGGCGTAGCTGGTGGCGCCGTTCAGCGTGTATAAGTCCGCGGGGCCGTGATACTGAATCGTCTGTCCCACCAGTCCTGCACCCGGCCCGGTCGCCGTGCTCATCAGCACGTAGGCGTCGGAGAGAGTAGAAGTCGAAGCGGTCAGGCCCAACAGCCCCGCCAATTGATGGTCGGGATGCATGGCGATAAGATTGCCGCCACCATTCACCCAGGCAGTGAATGTCGTCACCTGCGCGGCCGTCAGCGACGCGTCGCCCAAAATCACCAAGTCGTAGGCCGATAGCGTCGTGCTAGTAACCACAGAGATATCAGCCGTGTCGAACTCGTTGAACCCCTCCGTGCGGAGAATCTCCGGCAGGAACGTGGTGTAAGGGTTCGACGAACTGGTGACGACCAAAATCGGATTGGCCGCGGCGGCCTGGGCGGGGATCACCAAGGCTAACAGGCACACCGTAAACGCGCAGAGCAGAATCCCCCGTCGGTTCATGCCCACAGGACAAGCACTTGTGTCGCCAAGTTTGTCCGCGGGGGGCCGCGGGGCGCGCCGCTATCTCCTTTGTATCCAGCGCGAACAGTGCGCGGATCTTCAGGAGGAACCTTGCCCGGTTCGCAACACTGCAGGACTTTGCAATGGATGTGCAAGCGGTTGCCGCAACATGATGATTTACAAATGGTTTACGAAGGCATTGCCCCACGCACGCGAATTTTGCTTGACTGTGTGCGCAGAGAGAGGGAAGATTACCGGTTTTTTCGTTGGCAGACTTCAGCTTTTACGCTGCGGTTCCTCCCTCCACACAGCGTCCCGCGATCTTGATGTCTTCAACGGTGGTAGTTGTCACCCCGGTTAACAGAAAGCACGCATAGCGGGACGGGATTGGGCCGGCTAGGGCCGTCGCGTGACGCGCGTCAGCCGTTGTGTTTCTTGAGGAGGAAGCTGTCGATCATCAGCGCGTCGATGCCGAAGCAGTAGAAACTCCCGCACCGCATCCCGCGCGGGCTCACCACCAGGGGCTCGCCGACGACCACTAGGTCCAGGTCCGAACCCTGGATGCCGCCAGACTCGAGGCAGAACTTGATGGCCTGGCTCGGAAACCCGTAGTCGTGCTTGATGCGGGTGAAGCGCTCTTCCTCGGCCGCCGCCACGATCTTGCATTCGCGCAGCAGCACCGCCGCCGGGTCGTGGCAGTAGCAGGAGATGCCCAGGATGTCCACTTACCATTGCCTCCGCGCCCATTCCATGGCGCTGGGGTCCTCGCCGTGATCCAGCCAGGTTTCGGGACGACGCTTGATCCGCAGGGCGCGGTGAATTGCGGGGCCACGGTCGAAGCTGCAAGAGATTGCACACTCCCTGCTCGGCACCAGCGAGTGCCGCGCCCTGCGCTCCATGGCTGTTTGCTCCCTCCTAATTGATTTCTCAACAGAACAGTGACGGAAGGGCAATTCCACAGCATGCAAGTTTTTTCCTCTGGGCGCATGCGCCCCTGCCCGCAGGATCCGCGACGAGTGTTACGGGACAATGGTTTAAATTGCGAAAAAGCAGCGACTTACATAAAGCCAAACGTGCCCAATCAAGCCCCACCGGTTGGTTTTCTGGGTGCAGCTATCCGTTGGGGGCGTGTGTCTGAGGGAATGTGTGCACCCGGCGAGCACTTCAACGATGCGGTCCACTGCAACGACGCCGGCACCGCGATCATGGCGCAGCGTGTCATCACAGGGCGGGAGAGACCCGATGACTTTCGCAAACTGGTTAGAGTCCCCGACGAACGAGGCACGCGCAACTCAGGTGATATCTGGGAAAGCAATACTCCGCAGGCTGAATTTCTTACCAGCGGCGCAGCTGCCATCGCGCCGTAAGTAGCGTGTTCTCGCCTGTTTCGGGAGTGGTGCAGCGCGTGCTGCAGTAGAGAAATCCAAACGGCGCAACGCAAGGTGCAGTAGTACCTTTCGAGTAAATGGACTGCGGAACAAGGCCCGTGGGCATCTAGGAGCGCCGCACACGAATGCACGAGAATCCAGTGAGACTTGGTTGTCCTGCGAACAACAGGCGCATCGCACAAACCTGAATCGGAGTGAAACTATGAGCAAGGCAGTTCGGTTCGGCCTTCTAACCTTAATTATCCTGGGCACCACGCTGGCCATGGCGCAGGTGGCGCCGCCCGAGATCTTCTTCACCGACCTTAGCAGTGCCCCGAACAGCGGCGGCGAGAGCGTCAGCGGTTTCGCCGGGGCATACGTCACTCTCTACGGCAACGGCTTCGGCACCACCCAGGGGAGTTCCACGGTCAATTGGAACGGTCAGAACTGCCTGCGGGTGGTTTCCTGGGGTGGCACCTGGCTCTGGTACCAGAAGGTGGTAGTGCAGTTAGGATCAAGCTGCACGCCGGGGACTGGCAGCTTCGTGGTTACAGTCAACGGGCAGGCGTCTACGAGTCCTTCGCAGACCATCAATGGCTACAGCTACACGGGTGCCACCTTCACGGTGAGATCTACAGGCCATATCTACTGCGTAGCCACCAGCGGCAGCGACAGCAGTCCCGGAACCTTCTCTGGCGGCTGCTGGGCCACGATGCTCAAGGCCAAGAACACGCTGGCGGCTGGCGATGTGGCGTATGTTGAGAATGGCGTCAATCAGAGCAGCATGGATCCGGCCTCTTCGTCCTATTCGCAACCAGCGTCCCTGTCGTTTCAAACCGGAGATAACTGTGGGGGGGTAGTTCCGTGCGCACAGGCACCCCTTGCCTTGGGAGCTTATCCCGGCGCGACCGCTACAGTAACGGCGTGCAGCAATTGCGGCTACATCTGGCGCGTGCCCAATATCGGCGGCAATATCGACAACTGGACACTGTTCGGCCTTACCTTCCGTGGCCCTGGAATTGATATCGGCGGACCACAACCAACAAGCTGGCGGTTGGTCGGAAACGACATCAGTTGCGATGCTTCCGCACCCGTGTACGGCTGCATCACTAACGCCGATACCAACAATTACTGGTGGTACGGGAACTGGTGGCACAACATCGCCTCGAAGTGCGACAGTAACGGCCTGGGCTGCAAGTTGTACCATGCGTTTTACACCGCAACCAGCCATGTTGATTTCGCATGGAACATCGTGGATCCCGATCCCAGCAACACCGGCACCGCCGGCTGCCGGGCGGTGCAGTGGCACACCACCCTGACCACGACCGACGAAGGCGATCTCCACATCCACGACAACATTATTCGCAACGCCATCTGCGACGGGATCAACCTCTCCACCGTAAATCCGGACATGGCGGGAGGCATCGAGCTCTACAACAACGTGGTCTATCACGTAGGCAAGGGCCCCGACCCGTCTGGGGTTTCCTCTGTGTATACCTGCCTCTATGGGGGTGGAGAGAACCACTCCACTTATTCTGGGGCAATCAGCCTTTACAACAACAGCTTCTTCGATTGCGGCTCGCGCCAGGGGGGAAGCTTCGGTGCCTTCGGCATTCTTTCAATGCACGGGACTCTGCGGAACAACATCGTCCAGCAGACATCGTCGGAGCCTTACTTCGCCAGCAACGACGGCGGATGCTCGCTATGGTCGGGTTCGAACAACCTCTGGTTCGGCAACGGTTCTGCGCCCTGCACTTCGCAGATCACCGGCAGCTTGACGGTGAACCCACTGTATACTAGCGCCACCGCCGGGGCCGCCGTCAATGACCTGCACCTGAAAACAGGGAGTCCTGCGGTCAGTGCCGGGCTCAGCATCTCTACTCTGACCCACGACATCCAGGGAGCCTTACGGCCGCTGGGGGCTGCTTTTGACCTCGGGGCCTACCAGTTGACCGGCGCGACCACAATTAACCGTCCGAATCCGCCCACCAATGTTCAGGTAAGCGTGCAGTAGCACACTCCGGGCGGTTGCAGTGATCAGCTCAGGCCGTGTTCGCGTATTGCGACACGGCCTGTTTTCTTTTCTTATCCTGTCGGTTAGTCGGCGGTTGCTTTCGCGCAGGAGGAGCGCAGGACCGTCTCGTAGCACTGGCGAGTTCTTTCGGCAATGGCTTCCCATGAACTGCAGCGCCGGCCGAGGGCAGCGACATTCTCGGCTAGCCTGGCTCGCAGCTTGGGATCGCGGACCAACTTTGAGATAGCGTCGCCGAGGCTGTCCACATCGCCATAATCCACGAACAGGGCGGTCTCGCCTTCTCGCAGAAGTTCACGGAATGCCGGCACCCGGGTGGCAACGATGGCTTTTCCGTAGCCGATGCCGGTGGTAATGGCGCCACTGGTGGTGATCTCGCGATAGGGGTAGACAATCACATCGGACGACTGGTAGAAGCTGGGCAGCATTTCCACCGGAACGAACTTCAGGTGTAAGTGTACCGAGTCCTGTAGCCCCAGCGTCTGCACTTGTTGCTCGATCGAGGCCAACAGGGCGGGATCGCCGGTGCCGGCGATCACCAGCCGAGCGTTTTTCAGGTCCTGGATCTTGTGCCACGCATTGAGCAGCCAGTCGACGCCTTTGTAGGGGCTGATGACGCCAAAAATCAGGATGATAACTTCTTCCGGGCTGAACCCCAGAGTCGCTCGCGCCTCGTGTTGCGAGAGGCGGGCATTCTCGAACATAGGCCCATGCGGAACGATGACAATCTTCTCCGCAGCGATACTGAACTCTTTGATCAGCCTGGTTCTCGCCTCTTCCCCGTGGCAGATCAGCAGATCCGCCAGCCTGTAAACCTTGCCGTAGCCTTGCCGGCGCGGTTCGCCGTTGTCCGGCGGCAGCACGTTGTGCACCGTGTGCACAATCCTGATCCCCAGCAGCTTGGAGAACCGCAGGAACCAGTAGTCCACCGGGATGCCGAAGTCCAGCAGCGCCAGATACTGCACGTGCAGGATGTCGGGCTTGGCAAACAGGAAGCGCACCGCCAGTGCCGCAAGGTTCAGGCAACATTCCAGTACCTTGAGAATCCGGCGCAGGGGCTTGCTGGCAATGGAGAACCGTCCGACCAGGTCCATCAACCCAGGATTGTTGCGCAGGCCGATTCGCCGGAAGTAATCCGGTTGCAGGTAGTACCGGATCGAACCAAGTGTCGCGTCGACCTGCTCATCGGTCAGCGCCTGGCAAAGCTGGCTGGTGTAAAAGGGAATGAAACAGCACAGGTCCATCACAAAGACCTTGATCGGTCTTCGCATCGCCTTGGCCACAGGGACTTCGGCCACGCTTGCTTTGGCCGGATCGAGAGTCAGCGGGTTATGCACAGGCTGCGTCTCCCTCACGCATTCTCTGGCGCTCTTGCGCGGCGCCGTTAAGGGCGCTCAGGCTTGTCTTGCGCAAGGTCCGTGCCGCATGCAGCCCCTGGGTCTGCGGGTATGTTGCTTATTTACATATAGATACTAAGAAGGCTCGCCGTGGGGACTCGGCCAGAGGCAAAATCTTGCACACCCGGCGGCAATTCTTTAGGACAGCCTCGCCGCCGGCTCAAAGCACATGTTTGAAGCAATAGAGACACTCATTCCCCAGCCACTTGTTGCGGTTGCTCCCGAGGGTTCCGTGCAGGGCGCGCACCAGCCGGTACAACTGAGGCTGGCTGAGGATGGAGCCCAACCCCGGCAGCGCCAGGCTGTAACGGTACATCGCCGAGAGCTCGAATCCCTGCTTGCGATAAAGATCCAGGACCGCTCGGGTGGGGACAGCATTCAAAGAACAATCAGGTCCCAGCACGCGCCGCGCGCGCGCATAGAGGAGGCTCAGCAGGTGTGAGGAGTCCGTGTTCTCGGTGATGACGGTTCCGCCGGGCTTCAGCAGGGACGCAACCCGCGCGATGGCAGCGGCCGGAGACTCGACGTAGGCGAGCACACCCACACAGAGAATCAGGTCGTAGCCATGAGGTTCCAGTTCGGCCCCCATGAAATCATTGGTCAGGATTCTCACATTGCCGGCCAGTTCGCCGGGAATCTGGGCGCGCGCGGCGGCGAGCATGTCTTCGGAAATGTCTACCAGAGTAAGGCGATTCTGCGGCCGCAGGTGGGGAAGGGAAAGCGATCCATCCCCGCAACCTACGTCCAGGATGGAGTCGAACTGTTCGCCTTTCAGAAACTGCTGGATGATCTCTGCCCGGAGGCGAATGTTATATCGCTTTTTCTGAAGAAACCAATCGGGCCGCACAAACAGCGGCTTGACCTGTTCCACCCTGGTTTGCATGCTCAACTCTTACACCTTTCCCATCAGGCTCTCGGAACCTTGCATCGCTCCGGTTGCGGACAGCGGTTGTTCATACAGTCGCAGGTATTCTTGCGACATCACGCGGGAAGAGAACTGTTTGTGTACCAAGGCGCTGCCGTTCCGCCCCAGGCGGGCCCGAAGTTCCGGGTTGCGGAGCAGGACAAGTATGGCGTCGGCTAACCCGGGGACGTCCGCGGCTTTCACCAGCATGCCGGTCTGCCCGGAGACGATTACTTTGGGCACCGCTCCAACCTGTGTGGCGACTACCGCCCGGTTCGACGCCAGAGCCTCCAAAACGGCCATCGGCAACCCCTCGTCCAGCGAGGCTAGAACGAAAACGTCAAACGAGGCGTAAACGTGGGGCATATCCGCGCGGGACCCGGTAAAGACGACGTGTCTCTCGATCCCCAACTCCTGCGTCAACCGCTCCAGCTTCTCGCGGTCGGGGCCATCTCCGACCACCGCAAACAGCGCCTCGGGCATTTCGTTCAATACTTCTCGGGCTGCGCGGAGAAAGTAGTCCATCCCTTTTTGCGAAACCAGCCGGCCGGCCGTGCCGACCAGCAACCTGTCTCCCTTCTTGATCTCTTCCGCCAGAGTCGGCGTTGCCGAAGCGAACGGAACAAGGTCGATCCCGTTGTTGATGGTGGTGATCTTGGCTGCGGGGATC
>Ga0116223_10004088_pt1 | contig 12756 bp, 8 predicted proteins | sample Sb_taG_3_FD_90092 | JGI IMG/M metagenome (GOLD analysis project Ga0116223, IMG submission 90092) | Peat soil microbial communities from Weissenstadt, Germany - Sb_50d_a_PC metaG | ecosystem: Environmental > Terrestrial > Soil > Wetlands > Peat | place: Germany: Weissenstadt | collected 2010-09-21 | reverse complement strand
CCGAGGCGGGCGGCGACGCATCCGAGGCGGGCGGCGCGGAGTAAGGCCGACAGTTCACTGACGAGCACGGATCAGCCACAGACATGCGGATGGCCGGAGGGCCATCGGCGGACATAGCAAGACGGAGGAAGCACCATCATGGCGAAGCAAAGCGCGGGCGAGCTGCTTGAGGCGTTCAAGGAAATGACGCTGATCGAGCTGTCGGACTTCGTGAAGCAGTTCGAGGAGACCTTTGACGTCAAGGCCGCCGCCCCGGTGGCGGTAGCCGGACCGGCCGCGGCCGGCGGTGGCGCAGCTGTGGAGGAGGTCGAGGAGCAGGACGAGTTCGACGTGATCCTCGAGGCAGCTGGCGAGAAGAAGATCCAGGTCATCAAGGAAGTTCGGCCGCTGACCGGCCTGGGCCTCAAGGAGGCCAAGGACGTGGTCGACGCCGCGCCGCAGCGGATCCTGGAGAAGGTCAACAAGGAGACAGCGGAGAAGGCAAGAGCCGTCCTTGAGGCTGTCGGGGCCACTGTCACGGTCAAGTAGCAACCGATACGTCGTTCGGGCGCTCAGCGGCAGATGCCGCTGAGCGCCCGGCGGTGTTCTGGACCGACGCCGGCCAGGTTCTCGGTCCTGCTGCGCACCGCCCGGCTCCCGCCGAGACGGGCCAACATCTACTTCGCATCGATTGCAGTCATGATCACGCCCGAGTTACTCGCTATGTGGCTACGTAATCGATGCCACGTGCTCGACGGCCATCAAGGAGGGGGAAGCTAAAGTGACCTGTGTTGTCGGTGTGGCTGGACGGGCGGACTGGTGCGAGGATGGGCCGTGCGGTTACGGAAGCCACGTCGATCCTGGGACTATTCGTGACTCTGGGTAGCCGCCGCGGTGATTTCAGGTGACGAACGCCGTGATCGGCGCAAGCCGCTTGTTATCCCCGCTGGCCTGGCTGTCAAACATCCCGTGCAGTGTGAGTTTCGTCACATGGTCAAGGAACGCGACACAGCGGGCTCTGGTCTTGACGTTTTGCTGTTGACGAGCGATGCTGCCTTCAACTGTGAATATCAGGGTGGCGTACTGTTGACCAGCGGTGTGTCGATCGACTACACTGCCAATTTGCGCTGCACCCATTTGTCCTCGGCAACCTCGAACCCGTAGCGGCCTCGCCGCAGGGCGTTTCGTGTGCGCGCGGTGACCGTTCCGCCACCAAGCTCGGAAGGACCCCTGTTGGCAGCCTCGCGCAGCGCCTCAGCTATCGCTCCTGGTCCACATCGCATCTCTTTCGCCCGCATCAGGGAACCGCTCGAGGTTCCCAGCCTGCTCGCTCTGCAGACCGACTCGTTCGACTGGCTGCTCGGCAGCGAGAGGTGGCAGGAGCGGATCGAAGCCGAGCGCAAGCTTGGCCGGAAGGACCTGCCTGAGCAGTCCGGCCTCGAGGAGATCTTCGAGGAGATCAGCCCGATCGAGGACTTCACCGGCACGATGTCGCTCTCGTTCCGCGACCACCGGTTCGAGCCGCCGAAGTACTCGGCCGACGAGTGCAAGGAGAAGGACATGACCTTCTCCGCGCCCATGTTCGTCACGGCCGAGTTCATCAACAACTCGACCGGTGAGATCAAGAGCCAGACCGTGTTCATGGGCGACTTCCCGCTGATGTCACCCAAGGGCACCTTCATCATCAACGGCACCGAGCGGGTCGTCGTCAGCCAGCTGGTCCGCTCGCCTGGCGTCTACTTCGACCGCCAGGTCGACAAGACCTCAGACAAGGACATCTACAGCTGCAAGGTGATCCCGTCCCGTGGCGCCTGGCTTGAGTTCGAGATCGACAAGCGGGACAGCGTCGGCGTACGGATCGACCGCAAGCGCAAGCAGAGCGTCACGGTTCTGCTCAAGGCGCTGGGCTGGGACGAGGCCAGGATCCTGGAGCGGTTCGGCGCCTACGAGTCGATGCGAGCGACCCTGGAGAAGGACCACACCCAGGGCCAGGACGACGCGCTGCTCGACATCTACCGCAAGCTGCGGCCAGGCGAGCCGCCGACCAGGGAGTCGGCGCAGGCGCTGCTCGAGAACCTGTACTTCAACGCCAAGCGCTACGACCTGGCCAAGGTTGGCCGGTACAAGGTCAACAAGAAGCTCGGCCTCTCGCAGCCGATCACCCAGGGCACGCTGACCGAGGATGACATCGTCGGCACCATTGAGTACCTCGTCCGGCTGCACGTCGGCGAGGACGAGATGAAGTCCGGCGACCTGTTGATCCCGATCGAGACCGACGACATCGACCACTTCGGCAACCGGCGGCTGCGTACCGTCGGCGAGCTGATCCAGAACCAGGTCAGGCTCGGCCTGGCCCGGATGGAGCGGGTGGTCAGGGAGCGGATGACGACTCAGGACGTCGAGGCGATCACGCCGCAGACCCTGATCAACATCCGGCCGGTGGTCGCCTCGATCAAGGAGTTCTTCGGCACCAGCCAGCTGTCCCAGTTCATGGACCAGACCAACCCGCTGGCCGGCCTGACCCACAAGCGGCGCCTCTCCGCGCTCGGCCCTGGCGGACTGTCCAGGGAGCGGGCCGGGTTCGAGGTCCGCGACGTGCACCCGAGCCACTACGGCCGGATGTGCCCGATCGAGACGCCTGAAGGCCCGAACATCGGCCTGATCGGCTCGCTGTCGTCCTATGGCCGGGTCAACGCCTTCGGCTTCGTGGAGACGCCCTATCGCAAGGTCAAGGGCGGCAAGGTGACCGACCAGATCGACTACCTCACCGCCGATGAGGAGGACAGGCACGTCATCGCCCAGGCCAACGAGCCGATCGAGGCCGATGGCAGCTTCACCGGGGAGCGCGTGCTGGTCCGCCGCAAGGGCGGCGAGGTCGACTACATCAAGCCGGACGAGGTCGACTACATCGACGTGTCGCCGCGCCAGATGGTGTCGGTGGCCACCGCGATGATCCCGTTCCTTGAGCACGACGATGCCAACCGCGCGCTGATGGGATCGAACATGCAGCGTCAGTCGGTGCCGCTGCTGCGCAGTGAGTCGCCGCTGGTCGGCACCGGCATGGAGTACCGGGCGGCGACTGACGCCGGGGACGTGATCGTGGCGACCAAGGCCGGCGTGGTCGACGAGGTCAGCGCCGACGAGATCACGATCGCGAACGACGACGGCACCAGGACCACCTACCTGATCGCCAAGTTCCAGCGGTCCAACCAGGGCACCTGCTTCAACCAGAAGCCGATCGTGGTTGGCGGCCAGCGGGTCGAGGCCGGCCAGGTCGTCGCCGACGGGCCGTGCACCGACTCCGGCGAGATGGCGCTCGGCAAGAACCTGCTGGTCGCGTTCATGCCCTGGGAAGGCCACAACTACGAGGACGCGATCATCCTGTCCCAGCGGCTGGTCCAGGACGACGTGCTCTCCTCGATCCACATCGAGGAGCACGAGGTCGACGCGCGGGATACCAAGCTCGGCCCCGAGGAGATCACCAGGGACATCCCGAATGTCTCCGAGGAGGTGCTCGCCGACCTCGACGACCGCGGCATCATCAGGATCGGTGCCGAGGTAGTCACCGGCGACATCCTGGTCGGCAAGGTCACGCCCAAGGGCGAGACCGAGCTGACCCCGGAGGAGCGGCTGCTGCGCGCGATCTTCGGCGAGAAGGCGCGCGAAGTCCGCGACACGAGCCTGAAGGTGCCGCACGGCGAGTCAGGCCGGGTCATCGGCGTCCGGGTGTTCTCCCGCGAAGAGGGCGACGAACTGCCGCCAGGCGTGAACGAGCTGGTCCGGGTCTATGTCGCGGCCAAGCGCAAGATCACCGATGGGGACAAGCTGGCCGGTCGGCACGGCAACAAGGGCGTCATCGCCAAGATCCTCCCGGTCGAGGACATGCCGTTCCTTGAGGACGGCACTGCGGTCGACATCGTGCTCAACCCGCTCGGCGTGCCGGGCCGGATGAACGTCGGCCAGGTCCTCGAGACGCATCTGGGCTGGGTCGCGGCGACCGGCTGGCAGGTCGAGGGCAAGGACGCGGACTGGAAGGAGCGGCTGCGCCAGATCGGCGCCGACTCCTCTGGACCAGGCGTCAAGGTGGCGACCCCGGTCTTCGACGGCGCCCGCGAGGAGGAGATCACCGGCCTGCTCGCCAGCACGCTGCCCAACCGGGACGGCGTCCAGCTGGTCGGCGCCAGCGGCAAGTCGATGCTGTTCGACGGCCGGACCGGTGCGCCGTTCAAGGACCCGATCTCGGTTGGCTACATCTACATACTCAAGCTGCTGCACCTGGTGGATGACAAGATCCACGCCAGGTCCACCGGCCCGTATTCGATGATTACTCAGCAGCCGCTCGGCGGTAAGGCGCAGTTCGGCGGGCAGCGATTCGGTGAGATGGAGGTCTGGGCGCTCGAGGCCTACGGGGCCGCCTACGCCTTGCAGGAACTGCTGACCATCAAGTCGGACGACATCCTCGGTCGGGTGAAGGTCTACGAGGCCATCGTCAAGGGCGAGAACATTCCGGAGCCCGGCATTCCCGAGTCGTTCAAGGTGCTGATCAAGGAGATGCAGTCGCTCTGCCTGAACGTGGAGGTTCTCTCCAGTGACGGCGCCGCCATCGAGATGCGAGACACCGACGAGGACGTCTTCCGCGCGGCCGAGGAACTCGGCATCGACCTGTCCAGGCGCGAGCCGAGCAGCGTCGAAGAAGTCTGAGTTGAAGAGGTCTGATCCAGAACCATCCCAGGGGATTAGGGGACAAACATCGTGCTAGACGTCAATTTCTTCGACGATCTACGAATTGGCCTGGCCACCGCCGACGACATCAGGCTGTGGTCACACGGCGAGGTCAAGAAGCCAGAGACGATTAACTACCGCACGCTCAAGCCCGAGAAGGACGGGCTCTTCTGCGAGAAGATCTTCGGTCCCACCAGGGACTGGGAGTGCTACTGCGGCAAGTACAAGCGAGTCAGGTTCAAGGGCATCATCTGCGAGCGCTGCGGGGTCGAGGTCACCAGGGCCAAGGTTCGGCGGGAGCGGATGGGCCACATCGAGCTGGCCGCCCCAGTCACCCACATCTGGTACTTCAAGGGCGTGCCGAGCCGGCTCGGTTACCTGCTCGACCTGGCGCCGAAGGACCTGGAGAAGGTCATCTACTTCGCCGCCTACATGATCACCTACGTGGACGACGACGCCCGCGGCCGGGATCTGCCCTCGCTCGAGGCGAAGATCACGGTCGAGAAGAACCAGATCGAGCAGCGCCGCGACAACGACATCGAGGCCAGGCAGACCAAGTGCGAGAAGGACCTGGCCGAGCTCGAGGCGGCCGGTGCCAAGGGCGACGCCAGGCGGAAGGTCAGGGAGAGCTCGGACCGCGAGTGCAAGCAGATCAGGGATCGGGCCCAGCGTTAGATCGACCGGATCGAGGAGGTCTGGAACCGGTTCCGCAACCTCAAGGTCCAGGACCTGGAGGGCGACGAGCTGCTCTACCGCGAGATGCGCGACAGGTTCGGCAGGTACTTCCGCGGCGGCATGGGCGCTCAGGCGATCCAGGAGCGGGTCGGCAGCTTCGACCTCGAGGCCGAGGCAGCGAACCTGCGGGAGACGATCAGGACCGGCAAGGGCCAGCGCAAGGCGCGGGCGCTGAAGCGGCTCAAGGTCGTGTCGGCGTTCCTGAACACCACCAACAGCCCGCTCGGCATGGTGCTCGACTGCATCCCGGTGATCCCGCCGGACCTGCGGCCGATGGTGCAGCTGGACGGTGGCAGGTTCGCCACCTCGGACCTGAACGACCTGTACCGGCGGGTTATCAACCGGAACAACCGGCTCAAGCGGCTGCTGGACCTAGGTGCACCCGAGATCATTGTTAATAATGAGAAAAGGATGCTCCAGGAGGCGGTCGACTCGCTGTTCGACAACGGCCGCCGCGGCCGGCCGGTCACCGGGCCAGGCAACCGTCCGCTGAAGTCGCTGTCCGACATGCTCAAGGGCAAGCAGGGCCGGTTCAGGCAGAACCTGCTCGGCAAGCGCGTCGACTACTCGGGCCGGTCGGTCATCGTGGTCGGCCCGCAGCTCAAGCTGCACCAGTGCGGCCTGCCCAAGGAGATGGCGGTCGAGCTGTTCAAGCCGTTCGTGATGAAGCGGCTGGTTGACCTCAACCACGCGCAGAACATCAAGTCGGCCAAGCGGATGGTCGAGCGGGCCAGGCCGGTGGTTTGGGACGTGCTCGAGGAGGTCATTCGCGAGCACCCCGTGCTGCTGAACCGCGCGCCGACGCTGCACCGGCTCGGCATCCAGGCGTTCGAGCCGCAGCTGGTCGAGGGCAAAGCGATCCAGATCCACCCGCTGGTCTGCACCGCGTTCAACGCGGACTTCGACGGCGACCAGATGGCGGTGCACGTGCCGCTGTCCGCCGAGGCGCAGGCCGAGGCGCGGATCCTGATGCTGTCCACCAACAACATCCTCAAGCCGGCCGACGGCAAGCCGGTGACCATGCCGACCCAGGACATGATCATCGGGATCTACTGCCTGACCAGGATGACGCCGGACACCGTGGGCACCGGGCGCATCTTCGGCGGCCTGGCTGAGGCGCTAATGGCGTACGACCGGGGCGAGCTCGACCTGCAGGCGGAGGTCACGGTCCGGCTGCGTGCTGCCCTGCCGCCCGCCCACTTCACGGCGCCGGATGGCTGGGAGCCTGGTCAGCCGTTCCGGCTGACGACTACGCTCGGCCGCTGCCTGTTCAACGAGACGCTGCCCGACGACTACCCGTTCATCAACTACGAGGTGGGCAAGAAGCAGCTTTCGGTGATCGTGAACGAGCTTGCGGAGAAGTACCCCAAGGTCGAAGTAGCCGCCGCGCTGGACAAGCTCAAGGACGCCGGATTCCACTGGGCCACCAGGGCCGGTGTCACCATCGCGATCGAGGACGTGGTCGCGCCGCCGAACAAGGCCGCGATCCTGGACACCTACGAGAAGCGGGCGGACAAGGTGCAGCGCGAGTACGAGCGCGGCCTAATCACCGACGACGAGCGGCGCCAGGAGCTGATCGAGATCTGGACGCACGCCACGGCCGATGTGGCGCAGGACATGGAAGCTGCCTTCCCCGAGACCAACCCGGTCTGGATGATGGTCAACTCCGGTGCCCGAGGCAACCAGATGCAGGTCAGGCAGATCGCCGGAATGCGGGGCCTGGTCTCCAACCCCAAGGGCGAGACCATCCCGCGGCCGATCAAGTCCAGCTTCCGCGAGGGCCTGTCCGTGCTTGAGTACTTCATCTCCACACACGGCGCCCGTAAGGGGCTCGCCGACACCGCACTGCGGACCGCCGACTCCGGGTACCTCACCAGGCGGCTGGTGGACGTGGCGCAGGACGTGATCGTGCGCGAGGAGGACTGCGGCACCGACCGGTCGCTGCCGATGCGGATCGCCGACAAGGACTCGACCGGGACGCTGCGCAAGCTGCCCAACATCGAGAACACCGGTACCGGCCGGACCCTGGCCGAAGAGGTCACCGACGCTGACGGCAACGTTCTCGCCGTAGTCGGGACCGACCTGACCGAGTCGCAGATCGAGACGATGATCGCGGCCGGGGTGGAGTCGGTCCGCACCTTCAGCGTGCTGGTCTGCCAGGCCAAGGTCGGCGTCTGCGCCAAGTGCTACGGCCGGTCGCTGGCCAGTGGCAAGCGGGTCGACGTCGGCGAGGCGGTCGGCATCATCGCCGCCCAGTCGATCGGCGAGCCGGGCACCCAGCTGACGATGCGTACCTTCCACACCGGCGGTGTGGCCGGCCTGGACATCACCCACGGCCTGCCGCGCATCCAGGAGCTGTTCGAGGCCAGGATCCCCAAGGGCATGGCGCCGATCAGCGAGGTGGACGGAACGGTCAGAATCGACGAGCCGGAGAAGTCACGCCGGATCGTCGTCACCCCAGACGACGGCTCGGACGAGGTCCCCTACCAGGTCTCGATCAGGTCCCGGCTGCTGGTGGCCGACGGTGACCACGTCAGGGTCGGCCAGCAGCTGATCGCCGGCGCGGTCAACCCGCACGAGGTGCTGCGAATCCTTGGTTCCCGTGAGGTGCAGCTGCACCTGGTGCACGAGGTCCAGGAGGTCTACCGGTCGCAGGGCGTGTCGATCCACGACAAGCACATCGAGATCATCATCAGGCAGATGCTCAAGCGGGTGAACGTGCTTGAGTCCGGTGACACCGACCTGCTGCCTGGCGAACTGGTCGAACGGCCGAGGTTCGAGGAGATCAACCGTGCCGTGGTGGAGACCGGCGGCACGTCAGCGGCCGGTCGGCCGGTGCTGATGGGGATCACGAAGGCGTCGCTGGCCACCGAGTCGTGGCTGTCCGCCGCCTCCTTCCAGGAGACCACCCGGGTGCTCACCGACGCGGCGATCCACGCCAGGTCGGACTCGCTGGTCGGCCTGAAGGAGAACGTGATCATCGGCAAGCTGATCCCGGCGGGTACCGGCATGCAGCGGTACCGCTCGCTGCGGGTGGAGCCCAAGGAGGACGCCAGAGCGGCGGCCTACCCGGCGACCGCTTACACGACCGAGGTCGGCTATCCGTTCGCGGCCCCGACAGGTGAGTCGGTGCCGCTTGAGGAGTACGACTTCGGCACCTACCACAGGTAGTCGAGGCGAGCGCGGCGAGGGCCGCGGTGACCGGCAGCGGCCGCCGCGGCCCTCGGCGTTGGCCGACGCGGCCCTCGGCGTTGGCCGAGGCGGCCCTAGGTGCGGCCGACCTCGGGACGAAATTGACCCGGCGACATGCCGGATCGGCTAAGCTTGCTTCCTGCTGAGGCGGAATCCGACTCGCTTTGACCACTGCGGCAAGCGTTAGGTATTCTAATCCTCCGTGCCCGTGATTCACGGGCACGCACGTCTGTGGACCGTGAGCTGGCCGCCGGATTGGCAGCCGGTCGCAGGAGCCGGGCGTGAAGCGACTTCCCTCCCCGTCACCCGGGCTGCGTCGTGTCTCCTAGAGACGCAGTGGCCCAGGTGCGTCGCGAAAGCGGCGACACACCCGAGCGCGGGGGTCGGGCGCGGGGCAGAGGATCCGGCCGGGCGAGGAAACTCCCAGGTCAGAGCATGTCCCGCAGACAGAGCTAGTGCAGTGAAGGACGGTCGCGCCCTGACGCGGGGTGCGAGTTAGAAGAGCAGAGAAGACGGAGACGCGGTGCCCACGATCCAGCAGCTGGTCCGCAAGGGCCGGCAGGACAAGGTAGCCAAGAACACGACCCCGGCGCTGAAGGGGAGTCCGCAGCGCCGCGGCGTATGCACGCGCGTCTACACCACGACACCCAAGAAGCCGAACTCGGCGCTCCGCAAGGTCGCCAGGGTCAGGCTGACCAGCCACGTCGAGGTGACGGCGTACATCCCTGGGGTCGGCCACAACCTGCAGGAGCACTCGATCGTGCTGGTCAGGGGCGGGCGCGTGCGGGACCTGCCCGGCGTGCGCTACAAGATCATCCGCGGCTCGCTCGATACCCAGGGCGTCCGCAACCGCAAGCAGGCCCGCAGCCGTTACGGCGCGAAGAAGGAGAAGAGCTGACATGCCGCGCAAGGGCCCCGCGACCAAGCGGCAGCTGGTCACCGATCCGGTTTACGGTTCGCCGCTGGTCACCGCGCTGGTGAGCAAGGTGCTGCGCAGCGGCAAGCGCTCGCTTGCCGAGCGCATCGTCTACGGCGCGCTCGAAGGCTGCCGGGAGAAGACAGGCAACGACCCGGTGGTGACGCTCAAGCGCGCCCTGGACAACGTGAAGCCGACCCTGGAGGTCCGCAGCCGCCGGGTAGGCGGCGCCACCTACCAGGTCCCGGTCGAGGTTCGGGCCTCGCGCAGCACCACGCTGGCGCTGCGCTGGCTGGTCTCCTACTCGCGGAACCGCCGCGAGAAGACCATGACCGAACGGCTGATGAACGAGTTGCTCGATGCCAGCAATGGCCTCGGGGCGAGCGTCAAGCGCCGCGAGGACACCCACAAGATGGCCGAGTCGAACAAGGCGTTCGCGCACTACCGCTGGTAGCGGGCGGCCGCCAAAACCACAACACATTACTTTCATTTGCATAACGAATTCGCACCAAGCAGATCGAGCAAGGAACGAGGATCATTGCAGTGGCCGCCACAGTTACCGCCACGGAACTGGCCAAGGTCCGGAACATCGGGATCATGGCTCATATTGACGCGGGCAAAACGACCACGACCGAGCGGATCCTGTTCTACACCGGCATCAACTACAAGATCGGCGAGGTCCATGAGGGCGCGGCCACCATGGACTGGATGGAGCAGGAGCAAGAGCGCGGCATCACGATCACCTCGGCCGCGACCACCTGCACCTGGCGTGACCACACCATCAACATCATCGACACCCCCGGCCACGTCGACTTCACCGTCGAGGTAGAACGCTCGCTCCGGGTGCTTGACGGCGCGGTGGCCGTGTTCGACGGGGTGGCTGGAGTCGAGCCGCAGTCCGAGACGGTCTGGCGGCAGGCCGACAGGTACGGCGTACCGCGGGTCTGCTTCGTCAACAAGATGGACCGGGTCGGCGCCGAGTTCCACCGCTGCGTCGAGATGATCACCGATCGGCTTGGTGCCACCCCGCTCGTGATCCAGCTGCCCTGGGGCGTTGAGTCCGACTTCCGCGGCGTGATCGACCTGGTCAGGATGCGCGCACTGATCTGGCGTGGCGAGGGCAAGGGCGAGGCGTACGAGGACGTGGAGATCCCGGCTGACCACGTCGAGGCTGCCAGGGAATGGCGGGACAACCTGCTTGAGACCATCTCCGAGAACGACGAGGAGATGATGGAGCTCTACCTCGAAGGCACCGAGCCCGACCAGGACCGGCTGGTCGCCGCCATCAGGCGGGCCACCATCGCCAGCGCGGTCACGCCGGTGATGTGCGGCAGCGCGTTCAAGAACAAGGGCGTGCAGCCGATGCTGGACGCGATCGTGGACTATCTGCCCAGTCCGGTCGACATCCCGGCGATCCACGGCCACTCGCTTGGCGCGGACCCGACCGAGATCGAACGGCACGCTGACCCGGCCGAGCCGTTCTCCGCGCTGGCCTTCAAGATCATGTCCGATCAGCACCTGGGCAAGCTGACCTACCTGCGGATCTACTCAGGCACGCTGGAGGCGGGCACCACGGTGCTCAACTCCACCAAGAACCGCAAGGAGCGGATCGGCAAGATCTACCAGATGCACGCCAACAAGCGCGAGGAGCGCCCGACCGCGATGGCCGGACACATCGTCGCCGTGATGGGCCTGAAAGACACCACGACCGGCGACACGCTCTGCGACCAGGCCAAGCCGGTGATCCTGGAGTCGATGACGTTCCCGGCTCCGGTGATCAACGTCGCCATCGAGCCAAGGACCAAGGGCGACCAGGACCGGCTCGGCACCGCCATCCAGCGGCTGGCCGAGGAGGACCCCACCTTCCAGGTCCGCACCGACGAGGAAACCGGCCAGACGATCATCTCCGGCATGGGCGAGCTGCACCTTGAGGTGCTGGTCGAGCGGATGAAGCGGGAGTTCAGGGTCGAGGCCAACATCGGCCGTCCGCAGGTCGCCTACCGGGAGACCATCCGCAAGAAGGTCGAGAAGGTGGAGTACACCCACAAGAAGCAGACCGGAGGCTCCGGCCAGTTCGCGCGGGTGATCATCAACCTGGAGCCGACAGGCGGTGACGGCGGCGGCTACGAGTTCGAGAACAAGGTCACCGGCGGCCGGATTCCGCGCGAGTACATCCCGTCGGTGGACACCGGATGCCAGGAAGCCGCCGAGTTCGGCGTCCTGGCCGGCTATCCGATGGTCGACGTGAAGGTCACGCTGACCGACGGTGCCTACCACGAGGTGGACTCCTCCGAACTCGCCTTCAAGATCGCCGGATCGATGGCGTTCAAGAAGGCGGCCGCCCATGCCGACCCGGTCCTGCTCGAGCCGCTGATGGCGGTGGAGGTCAGGACGCCGGAGGACTATATGGGGGACGTCATCGGCGACCTGAACAGTCGCCGCGGCCAGATCCAGGCCATGGAGGAACGGACCGGGACGCGGGTCGTTACCGCCCTCGTACCGCTGTCCGAGATGTTCGGCTACGTGGGAGATCTGCGCAGCCGTTCGCAGGGCCGGGCGGACTACACCATGCAGTTCGACTCGTATGCCGAGGTTCCGCCCAGCATTGCCAAGGAGATCATCGCCAAAGCCAGAGGCGAGTAGACAGCAGCAAGGCAGTAGTCAGCCAGCCAAACAGCCATCAGCAACAGGCGCCCGCGTGAGCGCCAGGCCCCCACAGCCGTGGGGAACGATCGCAACGAGGAGACACCAGTGGCGAAGGCCAAGTTCCAGCGGACCAAGCCGCACGTCAACATCGGCACCATCGGTCATATCGACCACGGGAAGACCACTCTGACCGCGGCGATCACCAAGGTGCTCCATGACAAGTTCCCGGATGTTAATCCATTCACACCCTTCGATCAGATCGACAACGCGAAGGAAGAGCGGGAGCGCGGGATCACGATCTCGATCTCGCACGTGGAGTACCAGACCGAGAAGCGTCACTACGCGCATGTTGACTGCCCAGGTCACGCCGACTACATCAAGAACATGATCACCGGTGCGGCCCAGATGGACGGTGCCATTCTGGTGGTCGCGGCGACCGACGGGCCGATGCCACAGACCCGCGAGCACGTGCTGCTGGCGCGTCAGGTCGGCGTGCCCTACATCGTGGTCGCGCTGAACAAGGCCGACATGGTCGACGACGAGGAGATCCTTGAGCTGGTTGAGCT
>Ga0116223_10004080_pt1 | contig 12766 bp, 10 predicted proteins | sample Sb_taG_3_FD_90092 | JGI IMG/M metagenome (GOLD analysis project Ga0116223, IMG submission 90092) | Peat soil microbial communities from Weissenstadt, Germany - Sb_50d_a_PC metaG | ecosystem: Environmental > Terrestrial > Soil > Wetlands > Peat | place: Germany: Weissenstadt | collected 2010-09-21 | reverse complement strand
CGGCGACAGCCGGTAATACTGCTTCGGCGGATCCTCCCTGAAATCGTCGTGCTCGATGTAAATCACCCGCGAAAACGGCACGCGGCGAGTCCCGGCGCTTTCGTCCTCCGGATTATTGATTGCCTCCATCTCTTCCATCTGACCTTCGGGATAATTGTCGATCACGACGCGCAGCGGATGCAGAACCGCCATCACGCGCGCAGCGCGCCGGTTCAGATCGTCACGGACGAAATATTCGAGCAGCGACAACTCCGTAGTCCCGTTGGTCTTCGAAACTCCGATGCGGCGGCAAAAGCTGCGGATCGCTTCCGGGGTGTAGCCGCGGCGCCGCATTCCGGAAATGGTCGGCATGCGGGGATCGTCCCACCCGCGCACCAGGCCCTTTTGCACCAGTTCAAGGAGCTTGCGCTTGCTCAGCAGCGTGTAGGTGAGATTCAGCCGGTCGAACTCGATCTGCTGCGGATGGTAGATGCCGAGCTGCTCGACATACCAGTCATACAGCGGCCGATGATCCTCGAATTCCAGCGTGCAGATGGAATGCGTAATCCCCTCGATCGAATCCGATTCACCGTGCGCGAAATCGTACATGGGATAGATGCACCACTTGTTGCCGGTGCGGTGATGTTCGGCATGCAGGATGCGATACATCACCGGATCGCGCATGTTCAGGTTGGGCGAGGCCATGTCGACCTTGGCGCGCAGCACGCGCGAGCCGTCGGAAAATTCTCCCGCCTTCATGCGCTCGAATAGATCAAGATTTTCTTCGACCGAGCGATTGCGGTGCGGGCTGTCTTTGCCGGGCTCGGTGAGGGTGCCGCGATGCTTGCGGATCTCTTCGGCCGAAAGATCGTCGACGTAAGCCTTGCCATCGCGAATCAGCTTCAGCGCCCACTCGTAAAGCTGGTCGAAGTAATCGGAGGCGTAGAAGAGTCCATCCCAGCGGAAGCCGAGCCATTGCACGTCGGCCTTGATCGAGTCGACATATTCCGTCTCTTCCTTCTCAGGATTGGTGTCGTCGAAACGCAGGTTCGTGTGTCCGCCGAATTCGTCGGCCAGCCCGAAGTCGAGGCAGATGGCCTTGGCGTGGCCGATGTGGAGATATCCGTTGGGCTCGGGAGGGAAACGGGTTTGCACCCGGCCGTTGTATTTGTTGGTCTTCAGGTCGTCGAGAATAATGTCGCGAATAAAGTTGGACGGGCGAGGGTCGGAGGCGGCGTGTTCCGCGGTTTCGGCCTCGGTGTCAGACGTTTTCATAGCTCTGATCTTACCGCAAAGGTCGGGGGCAACAGAAAGGGCCGGCGCGCCTTGAGCGATCGCCGGACCAGTTCGGGATTGAACTTTTTTTACTGCGCTCCCAGGGATGCGGGCTGTTGCGCTCCCCAGACTCGCTTGCGCAGATACCGCAGGAACTCCCAGGTCTGGATGATGGCGGCAATACACACCCCCAGCCAGGTGAAGGCAACACTTGCCAGAATGGATACATTCACGATGGCCACAAGCTTGAAGTATTTGGGCGAATCCCGCACCGCATCCTGCAAGACCACGAACGGGTACGCGCTGGGCACATTGCCAATGGCTTGAATCATGTAATGCAGCACGACCAAAAGAAAGACTGAGTTCAGCAGTTGGCTCGAGACCGGAAACCACGTCCATTGCGGCTTTGCCAGGGTGATGGCGGAGCGCAGCAGCCCGACAATGCTGAGTAACACAATCGGCAGATAGAACGTATGGAGCAACGGCCCGGCTTTCAGGATCGCCGCTGCCGGACCGAGAATCAGGAACGGGTATTGCGGCAGGAGCAGCAGCCAGACCAAACCGAAACATCCGAATCCGAATTCACAGACTGCTTTCAGCAGGGAGGGTTTGCACTCCTCCTGCCGCACCGGCGGCAGCTTGAGGGGGTCCCATTTGATTTCGCTGCCCAGGTGAGAGCCGGTGCGCTCAATGATGGCGAAGACGAGCGTCACGATTCCGGCTGCGATGAACAGGCCTGACCACAGATCGCCGAAGGTGCCGAGAATGGCCGATGGCCAGTTCCCCCCGCTATTGGCCAGGTTCACTGGTCCGACGATGAAGATGAAGACCGGAACCAGAATCCACAGCAGCACCATCTTCAGGACGAATTCGTAGATGGGGAATAGCGCGGGCCCGATCAGGTGGCGCTGCGGCCCCAGGCGGCCGGCGACCATCATGGGGCTGCCGCAGCGTTTCAGGATCGCCGCCATCTCGGTCTGGTCGAGGGGATGGCCGAGTTCCGTTTCCTTGTCCTCGATTTGAGAGCGCAGGTCCTCGCCGAGCTCGGCGAGAAGGTCCTCTTGCCGATGCGTTTTGGGAACCCAGAAGCGGACGGCCTGCAGGTAACGATCGATCAAGTCCGTGGAGTTCCTTGAAGACTCTTGGCTGGGTACTTTGCTCATAACGATGCCTCTTGAAGAATCTTGTTCAGCGACGCGTTAATGTTCTGCCACTCTTCGAGCAACTGATTGAGAATCTGTTCGCCTGCCGGGGAGAGCCGGTAGAAGCGCTTGTTACGCTTGTCTTCTTCGCGCCACTGGCTGACCAGCAGTCCCTGGGTTTCGAGGCGACGCAGCAGCGGGTAGAGCGTGCCTTCATCGATGGCCAGGCCATCCTCGGCCAGCGCCTTGCGCAGCGTGTAGCCGTACTGCTCGATCCGCAGCTGTGCCAGGACCGCGACGATCAGGCAGCCACGGCGCAGCTCCATCTTCAGGTTCTCGAGGATCTCTGGGCCGCCCTTGGTACCGTTCGTCATATAGTATGTGACACACACTGTACGCAACACAGTATAAATTGTCAAGAGAAAAATGCCTATGGAGGGGCGGACGCCCTCCGCCCGAGGGGGGCACGAATTCTTCAGGGATGATTCTGGGGCGCTGCTCCGCGGACGGGGTCGTCCGGGGCTCCACGGGTCTTCCGTTGCCACGGGAACCGAGGTCACCGAATTTTAATAAAGATTTCAACGCTCCGTAACATTTCAGGAGGTTGTCACTTTTTAGTATGGGAGGCTCGAGGTTAATCATGAAAAAAACATTTGCTTTGCTCTCCCTCGCAGCTGCCTGTTTCATGGGCACCGCCATCGCCCAAACCAATAACACCTTCCTGAAAGGCAATATCAAACGTGTTCTGCTGATCAGCGTCGACGGTATGCACGCCGTTGATTTCGAGAACTGCGCCCGAGGCGTCAGCACTATTAATAACGGCGAGCCTTTTTGCCCGGCGCTGGCTGCCCTGGGCAAGACCGGACTAAACTATGTCGCCGCCAGCACCTCAAAGACATCGGATTCATTTCCTGGACTGACCGCGATCATTACCGGCGGAAGCCCGGCCTATACGGGCGTCTACTATGACGTGGCCTATTCGCGGAACTATGACGCTCCGGCGAAAACCACGGGCAACGGCCTGGGGGCTGGCCCCTGCACACCGTTCGCGGCACCCACCGGCACCACAACGGAGTATGAAGAAGGCATCGATATCGACCAGAGCAAGTTGAATGGGGGCGCTCCCGGCGCTTCGCTGACCGACGGCGGCATCAACTCGATCGACTCGAAAAGGCTGGTGCGCGACCCCAACAACGGCTGCAACCCGGTTTGGCCGTGGGACTTCGTTCGCGCCAACAGCATCTTCAGCGTGATTCACGGCGCAGGCGGATTCACGGCGTGGTCCGACAAGCACCCCGCGTATTCTTCGGTGGCGTCTGGTATGGGTCCCATCGCGCTTGACGATTTCTACTCGCCGGAAATCAACTCCAACGTGATCGCCCTGCCGAAGGTGGTAACTCCCCTCGGGGCAGCCTGCGACCCCGTCCGCGATCCCGGTTCGGACCTGACCGCTTGGACCAACAGCTTCCAGAACATTCAGTGCTACGACACCCTGATAGTGAACGCGGTGCTCAACTGGATCGATGGCAAGAACCACCTGGGAACCGCGCAGACCAAGGTTCCGACTATCTTTGGGATGAACTTCCAGGCGGTGAGCGTGGGTCAGAAGCTGATCGAGAAGAGCATCAGCACGAACGGTGGATACCTGGATGCGGCGGGCACGCCGGGCGCGGCGCTGCTGAGCGAATTCCAGTTTGTCGACGCGTCGATTGGGGAATTCGTTGCCGAGTTGAAGGCGCAGAATCTGCTTGATTCGACTCTGATCATCATCACAGCCAAGCACGGGCAGTCGCCCATCGATCCCAGCCGCTACGTATCTCAGCTGATCAACGGCACCTCACCGGTGACGCTGCTGTCGAACGCGGGCTATATTCCATGGTCGGAATCCACTAACAACCCCACCGGCATTGGGCCGACGGAAGATGACGTCTCGCTGGTCTGGCTGTCAAACTCGGCCGACACTTTGCCGGCGGTACAGATTCTCGAAGCGAATGCCACGGCTGCCGGAATCGATCTCGGGCAGATCTATTACGGCCCTTCGCTCACGCTGAACTACAACAATCCGCTGTTTGACCCGCGCACACCCGACATCATCGTGACTCCGAATGTTGGCGTTACGTACTCGGGCAGCTCAAAGAAACTGGCCGAGCATGGCGGGTTCGCGCATGATGACACGAACGTCATCCTGCTGCTGTCGAATCCGTCGTACAAAGCAAAAACGATCCGCGAGGGAGTGGGCACCGTCCAGGTGGCGCCGACCATCCTGCAGACGTTGGGCCTGAATCCTTCGTCCCTGAGCGCGGTTGTGGCTGAGGGAACGAGCGTGCTGCCGAAATAACCGTTCGGAGGCACGAAAGCTAGCGCGAAGTGGTTCGAAAGCGGACGCTCCTTCGGGGGCGTCCGCTTTTTGTTGGGCGGACCTTCCCGCTCGCACGGAGTTTTCGGGAGTTTCGGCTTCACACTCCTGCGGATACGACCTGTCCGGGCGCAGCGCTCAGTGATTCGCACTGCGCGAGTCGCCGGCGGTAGTGGACATGGCGCCAGCGCGTCATCTCGACCAGCGGCTTCCACACCGGGTTCACCAAGTCGTGCTTGATGAGCAGGTGCCAGAAGCGGTTGGAACGCTTGTAGAGGTATGACATGGCCAGGTAGAGCGGGATGGCCTGCAGTTGTTGCGGCCTGCGCCGCCAGATCGACGCGTGCGAAAACAGGTGCTGGTACATCCAGGCATACCCTTGTTCGAGTTCCTCGGGGCTCATGTACTTCGGCTGGAAAACCGCGTGGCCAGTGTCGTAGAGCGTCCAGTCACGGTGCAGGATGCGGCCTTGGGCTTCCATCTGCCGAAACAGAGGCGTGGCGGGGTACGGCGTGAGGATGTGAAAGGTGGAGCACTCCAGGCGGTTCTCTTCGATCCATTCGGCGGTGCGCGCGAAGACATCTTTGCGGTCGTGATCGAAGCCGAGGACGAAGGATCCATTCACCTGAATGCCGTAGTCGTGCAGAATGCGCACGCGGCGCGCGTAGTCGGAAGTCTTGGGGGTTTTCTTGTGCGAGTCGGCGAGATTGTCGTCGGAGAGCGACTCGAAGCCGATGAAAACGCCGGTGCATCCAGCGAGCGCCATGTGGCGGATCAGGCTGGGATCGTCGGTGACGTCGATGGTGACGGCGGCGCTCCAGATCTTGTTGAGCGGACGCAAGGCAGCGCAGAGCGAGTGCAGGTAATCGGGACGCGAGCCGAGATTGTTGTCGGTGAAGACGGCGTAGGGCTGGTCGTTTTCCTGAAACTCGGAAGCCACTTGTTGTGGATCGCGCATGCGGTACGGCATACGCAGGCCGTCGGTGGCGAGATAACAAAAGCCGCAGCGGTTGTGGCATCCGCGGGTGGCGATGAGACTGGTGGTGGTCAGAAAACTGCGGCGCGGCAGGATAGAGCGCCGGGGCGGCGGATCATTACAGTAGTCATTTTCGTAGGTGGCGACGTAGCGCGGCTGCAGATTGTTCGCTTCGACGTCGTGCAGAATTCTGGGCCAGAGTTGGACGCCGTCGCCGAGCGCCAGGGCGTCGGCGTGGGGAGCGCACTCGTCGGGACAGGAGAGCACGTGCAGTCCGCCGAATATGACTTTCGATCCGCGGGCGCGATACCAGTCGGCCAGTTCGTAGGCTCGCCGGGCGAAGGTGAGATGAACCGTGATTCCGACGACGTGCGGCATGGGATTCGACGGGGGCCGGCCGTGCAGTAAATTCTCGTCCCAGTATTCAACGCGCCAGTGCGCGGGCGTGGTAGCGGCGAAGCTGGTCAGGGCCAGCGTGGGCGTGAGCACATGCTTGCCGAAACTGGCATTCGCGTCCTTGGGATAGAACGGGTTGATCAGCAGAGCATAGCGGCGCTCGAGGAATCCGCGGGGCTCGGCGGGATCGAGCGCGGGGGCATGCATCATTTCCGGCGGGATCCAGCGCCGTGGAATGGGGCGAAGGAAAGGTTCTTGAGAGTCAATCATGTAATGTACTTTACGTTACAAAGTACATTGCGTCAAGCCGTCCACTCTGCTTAGTCGTTAGGCAAAATTTCGTTCTTCTATCCCTGGTGGCAAACCCACAGTAACATCGGGACGTCTGTACCGGAGCCACGATGGTGCGACGATGCTTCCGCAGTTACTTGTGGGACGGTAGCAGAGACCAGATCGCCGGATCCTCGGTACCGAGCACCCAAGAGCAGAACCCTTGCAGGGCGCGGTCGTGGATCAGATTCAGACGCTCCTGGAACGCGCGTTTGTCGGTGTAGAAAACCCATTCGCGCGCGTCGTCGCGGTAAAAATAAAACCAGGGTGTGCGATCCACGGAGTCCCACTCCACGTGGGGATGGTAGGCGGCGAGGTACTGATCAACATCCGGCTGGCCGATGTATTCGGCGGTGGGATTCGGCTTTTCCTCCTTACCGGGCTCACCCGCGAACCAGTGATAGCCGTAGAGGGGAATGCCTAACGACAGTTTTTCTTTGGGAACGAACTGCAGGGCGTAGTCGAGGTTCTCGACCGTCCAGGGATAGCCGGCGACCGGGCCGGGCTCGGTCCAGCGTGTGTTTTGGTCGTAAGTCATCAGGCAAATCAGGTCGACGGACTGGGCGAGGGCTTTCAGATCATAGGCGCCGCGCCAGTTGGCGAAGAGCCAGTGGGAAAATCCGCTCTTACCCGGATAGCCCGGCGCGTTGGGCACAGTCGCGATCGTGAGTTGCAGGCTTTCCTTGTGAAGAGCTGCGGCAGTGTCGGCGACCAGACTGGAGAACAGATCGCGATCGGTCCAATTCACGTTTTCGAAATCAATCTGGAAACCGCTGTAGGCGTACTTCTTGCACTCGGAGACAAGCGTGCCGATGAAGGCGGTTCGCGACGCGGGAGTGGTGAGGAGTTTGTGCAGTTCGGCTTGCGTTGCCGTGGCGACGATGGGCATGACCGGCACGTGGTGCTCGGCAGCAATTTTGAGCACTGCGGGATTCGGGCCGCCCCAGACCAAACCGTTGCCGTCGACGGAGTACCAGGTGGGGACGAGAGTGTCGACCTTGTCGGCATGCTCGGTGAAAGACTGCACCGAGTTGGGCGTGTCGATCATGTAGAAGAGGGCTTTGGGCTGGGCCGTGGCGAAGGTCGCGGTGACGATCAGGAAGAGAAGGATGGGTTTCATTTTTGTTATGCCTCGGAACCGTTTCAAAATTCCCCACTTCTCGCGCAAAGAACGCGCGAGAAATGGGGCACCCGGTTCAGGTTTTTCTTTCCAACATTTGCGGAATCGTGACGAACCCGTAGCCTTGTGACTTGTATTTCGCGATCAGGCGATCTGTGGCTGCGACCGTTTGGGAGCGGTCGGCGCCCATTTGTTTGTGGCCGCCGTCGTGGAGGAGGATCACGTCGCCGCCACGAATTTGTTTAGTGACTTTTCGTTCGATCACGGCGGATGGAGGCGCGTCCCAATCGTAGCCGGTTACGTTCCACATGATGGGCTCGAAGCCCAGTTCGCGGGCGGTGTTGAGGACCGCGGGGCGGCGTCCGCCGAACGGGGGACGGAAGAGATTGGAAATCATATTGGAACCTCCGCCGATGGCGTCTTCAAGGGCGGAGCGGCAGGCGGAGAGTTCCTGGCGAACTTCAGCCACGCTTTTGAAAGTCAGCAAGGGATGGGTGAAGGTATGGTTGCCGACTGCGTGGCCGGCTTGGACGACTTCGCGGGCGAGGTCGGGGCGCTGCTGGACGTAGCGGCCGATCAGGAAAAATGTGGCTTTCACACCGTGCTTGGACAGGACTTCCAGCAGATGCGGAGTGTGAGGATCGTTGGGGCCGTCGTCGTAGGTGAGCGCGAGTTGCTTTGTGCCGCGGGCGAGGCCGGTGAAGGTGCGGCCGTACCACTGTCCGGTGGGGGCCATGGACTGGTAGCCGGCAGTCACGGCCGCGACGGCAGCGGTTCCGGCAAGCACCGTTGCGAGCATGGGAGGATTGTAAAGGATTGAGTCATTGAGTGATTTAGACATTGAGTGATTGAGTGATTTGAGCCATTTAAGGACGGATCTCGGAGCCGCGTCCGGCGGTTTTCAATCACTCAATCGCTCAATCGTTTAATGACTCAATGCTCTGTTAACTCTTCCCGCAATTGCCACTGAGCCTTATCCGAGATATCCTGCTGATTCCGAGACATCGCACGAAGCTCCCACGACCTCATGGCCAATCTTTTTGAGCTGCCCCGGTACATTGCAGTGGAAGGGCCCATCCGAGTGGGCAAGAGCACGCTGGCGTGCATACTGGCGGAGCGGCTGAATGCGCAGCGGGTGATGGAGCCGGAGGCGAATCCATTTCTGGATTCGTTTTATGAAGGCGACCGCGGAGCCGCGTTTCAGGCGCAGTTCACTTTTCTGGTGCGGCGGTTCGAGCAGCTACAGGCGCTCGATTTGGGGCCGCGGTCGCAGAAGATTGTGGTCTCGGACTTTATTTTTGAAAAAGACAAGCTGTTTGCCTGCCTCAATCTGACCGATCACGAACTTGATACTTATAACCGCTACTACAATCATTTTCGCGAGCTGCTGCCTACGCCCGACCTGGTGATTTATTTGCAGGCCACGCCAGAGGTGCTGAAGAAACGGCTGAAGAAAAAGAATGCTCCGGGTGAGCGGGCGGTAAGCGACGAGTATCTGGAAGAAGTGGTGAAGGCGTACGAGCACTTCTTTTTTCACTACACGTCGTCGGATCTGCTGATCGTCAACACATCAGAGATTGATTTCGTGGATCGGAATGAAGACTTGCAGGAACTGCTGCGCAAGGTGACGGAGCCGATCAAGGGGACGCAGTATTTCTTGCCGCTGGGCGGGCAGGATGCGGCGGGGGCGTGAGGGCAGTGTGCAGTGATTACAGCGTGTTTCATAATTGCCCTGAAGCCCATCCTCAGGGGCTAAAGCCCGCATTCTAGGGGGCCCTGAATTGGCACGGCTGAAGCCGTGCCCTACCCAAAACCAATTTATGAAACACGTTCTAGTAGCCTGTATTCTACTTATGCGGCGGGATCCAGTAGACCTCTTCCTTGACGGTTCCTTTGTCGGTGAAGCCGCGGCGCTTCAGAATCGCTTTGCTGTGCTCGATCATGTCGGGATGTCCGCACAGGTAAACCATCGTGTTGCTGGGTTCGAGTTCCCAGTGGTCGGCGTATTTGCGCAGAATGTCGTCCGCCCGGCCGATTTCTCCCGGCCAGTCGGCGTGATCCCAGGGACGGCTGACCGTGGGCACGTATTTGAACCAAGGTAATTCTTTGTCAAAGTGGTTCAGTTCATCGAGGTATCCGAATTCCCAGGGACGGCTGGCGCCATTCAGCAGATAGAGTTGGTGGGTCCCGTCAAAACGTCCTTCCTTCCAGTCTTTGTAGAGCGTGCGCACGTAACTTACGAACGGGGCCACGCCCGTCACGGTCGAGATCAGCAGATGATGGGTGCGTTCGGTGTGCAGGTCGAGGGAAAATTTTCCCTTGGGGATTTTTCGCATCAGCAACTGGTCGCCGGGCTGCAGCTTATACAGCAAGGGCGTGAGCGCGCCTTCGGGGACGAGTTCGAAGAAAAACTCCAGCTCGTCTTCCGCTGGCGAGGAGACGATGGAATACGGACGCTCGACGCGCTTGCCGTTGGCCTCGACCCCCAGCGTCGCATACTGCCCGGGGACGAAATGAAACTCGCCTCCGCCGCGGATGCGGAACATCCACAAGTCGGGAGCGAATTCGACGCGCCTGGTAACCTCTGCGTGAAAAAACTTCTCTTCGGGAATCGTCATGTGATCTGGCCCTCGGCCGTTCCAACCCGGCTTCCGAAGATTCCGGGGCGCTCACCCTCCAACCGAACGGTCGTACGGCTCAATGAGGTTGCGATATCCTAGCCGGAATTCGCAGATTTGTGAAGGCCCGCTTCGGCAAGCGATTGGGAATCGGGACGGCAGGGCTCGTTCCGAAACAAAAGGTGCGGCTCGGTGCCGCACCTCATTCCCCAACGCTCTCATTTCCGACAGCTCGGTCATTCCCGATCTTCATTTCCCGACGACAAGAACCACAAAGCTGTCCGGAACCAGAGGGGGACGCGGGTGCGGATTGTCGGCGGTGGGCTCGGGCCTGGGCCCGAACTGCGCCGTCACCACGAACACGTTGTGCGTTTTGGCATCGAGAGCGAGAGTGCGGGCGCCGCGCTGGGTGGGAACGTTTTCGGCGGTAAATTTGCCGGGCGCTTCCTCTTTGACGACGGTGAGCACTCCATCCGCTCCGCAGGAAGCGAAGGCCAGGCCGGTTTCAGCGTCGAATGTGGTCGCATCCACACCGTCGCCAATCGCGGGAGTAGCCAGCACCTTGCCGCTATCGGCGTCGACCACGGCCATCATCTTGTTGTCGCAGCCAACGTACAGGCGGCGATTCTTGCGATCGATCGAGAGTCCGCTGGGCTCGGTGCACGGCGCCAGCGGCCATTTCGCCTTCACTTCCAGCTTGTTCGGATCGATCGCCGTCAACTCACTCTTGTCCTCGATATTGACGTAAATCATTCCCTTCGCGTCGCTGGCCGCGAATTCGGGCTTGCCGTCCAGCTTGATCGTGCCCAGCACTTTTCCGCTCGCGGCGTCGATTGCCGTCGAATCCTGGCTGCGTCCGTTGAAAGTGAAGACTCGCTTGGTAGCCGGGTCGTAGAGAATGGCGTCAGGATTGTCGCCAACCTTCACCTTGCTGCTGGTGGCCAGCGTCTTGATATCGAAGATGCTGACCGTGCCTTCGCGCCCGTTACTGGTGAACCCGCGCCCTAATTCCGGCGCCAGCGCGATGCCGTGAACGCCTGGCGTATCGGCGATGTCGCCCACACTCTTGCCGGAATCGGCATCGATGACCATGACGTGAGTGCCGCGAGAAATGTAGACGCGACGCGCGTCGGAATCAGCGGTCAGATAATCCCAGCCTCCGTCGCCGCCAACTTTGTAAGTCGTGACTACGTGATATCCGGAAACCGCCGCGACAGCCATCGCTGCCAGGAACAAACTACTGATGAATACCAGCCACTTCGATTTCATACGCATGACTTCCTCCTCGGAGCTCGGTTCGCAGTTCGCGCCGTGGCGGTGTAGGGCCTTCGGCGGGATTCGACCCGAAAGTAACTTTACCTTATTTCCGGGGTGAACCTAGACTGGTTACGAGATGGATGAATTCCAGCCAGGCGATTCTGGAGAAGGCCAGCAGCCGGAACCCGCGGTGAGCGCGGATCCGCGGCTGCAGCCGACGCCGGACTACGGCAATCTGATTCAGGGCAAGGATATTCCTAACATTGATGCGGGCGGGCCTATTTCGATCCCGGGGCCTGGTTCCGAAAACATCCGGCGCTTCGGTCCGATCGTTGCCGTCGCCGCAGGAGTGCTGCTGGCCCTGTTGGCCGCGAACATTGGGAGCGCGCACAGTGGCTGGTCTAAGTTTGGGTTTTCTGTGCGGCACGATCCGCCCGCGTCCGCCAAGAACGCCCTGCAACTCGATCGCATGAAGCCTCAGAAGCAGGCCGAGGCCCTGCTGGAACTGGCCGTTGGCCGCAACGACGGCGCGGTGGAGCAGATTTCGTCTCGAGTGGATCGCTGGCAGGGAAAGGTAACGTGGGACCCGCAGATCGCAAAGCTGACCACCGCCGCGCTGAACTCAAGTGACCTGCGGGTGCGCGAGTCTGGCATTGAAGTCGAGCTCGCGGCCTACGGACTGGCCAAGAATTCCGCCAGCCTCGACTATTTGCTGAATACGTCCGAGTCTCCTGATCACGCGCAAAAAATCTGGGCGCTGTGGGCGCTGGGCCTGATCGCGAACCGCGGCGTCGAAACCGAGCGCGTGGTGCAGGTCTTGGCCGCTCACCTGAACGATGCGGACGTGGATTCGCGGCGCTGGGCCGTCGAGGGGATCGCGCTGGCCGGCTCCAGTCAGAGCATCGACCTGCTGCTGAAAGCCATGCACGACGATCCTTCCCCGAGCGTGCGTGAGCGGGCTGCGTGCGGTCTTGCCGAGTCTGGCATGTTCACGTCCGAGCAGCGCTTCACTGCGATCCCACAATTATTGAACTACACTGACGATCCTTCGCTCGATGCACAGACGCATGCCTGGGTGTTCCAGACGCTAAGCGACATTACCCATCAGCGACTGGGCAACGACTCTGCCGCCTGGCGGAGTTGGTACGAATCCGCCAGGACCAACTAACGGCGCGCGTCACCAAGAGTAGGCACCGACCACTGTTTTCTCAATCCGCCATTTTCGCTATGTGCACGTCGAACCCGGTCTTGGGCAGCAGCGAGGTCAGCGAGAAGGCTTTGAATCCGTCGCCAGTCGCTTCCGTGTGCCGGTAAATT
>Ga0116223_10004076_pt1 | contig 12782 bp, 8 predicted proteins | sample Sb_taG_3_FD_90092 | JGI IMG/M metagenome (GOLD analysis project Ga0116223, IMG submission 90092) | Peat soil microbial communities from Weissenstadt, Germany - Sb_50d_a_PC metaG | ecosystem: Environmental > Terrestrial > Soil > Wetlands > Peat | place: Germany: Weissenstadt | collected 2010-09-21 | reverse complement strand
TTTTCTGGTCATATATCACCTTGTCGCTGGCGGTCGGCATCTTGATTTCCAGATTGGTTGAGATGCCAGCATTGGCCCTGCGGAATAGAGTATTGCCGGTCAGTCCTGCTATGACGGTCTCCACACTTGCACTGCGTTAGCGGCTAACTCCTGATTAGCGGGATTATTGGAATGTGGGAATCAGGTCCCAAAAGACGCAAAAAGCCACATTCCGATATCCGGGGTTGACGTGGGCTGCTTCCTGCTTGATTTCGCGCAGACAGTCTTATTCTAGTGATTCACAATCTGAATCAGATTACTGTAATTATCAGTCCATGGACGAATCGACCGCACGGAAGCCGCGGCCTCTCCTGCTCCATGTGCTCCCGCGTCGACTTCTGGAAAATTCTCTCCGGTTGAAACTAGCATCCAGTCGCTCACAATGGTGGCCCGTCCATCTCCTGCGGAATGGACGTAGGTAGCTTTCAGTCCGAGACTTCTTGCCGCTGAGAACACCACCGGTTTCAAGTCGAGATAACTATTGGTAATTTGTATGACCAGAATTCCAGAAGATTTTTTCAAGAGTCTCATGTAAATTTCAAATGCTTCCAGCGTTAGAAGATGTACTGGGACGGCATCTCCACTGAACGCGTCAATCACCAGAACGTCGAAAGCTTGTTGTTCGTGGTGCTCCAATTCGCGTTCGAGGGAGAGACGCCCGTCGCCAGGAATCACCTCGACTCGGGCGAGAGAATCGCTCAGATAGCTGAAGTATCTCCGATCACTCGCGATACGAATTACATCCGGATTGATCTCATAGTAGCGCACGATGTCTCCAGGCTTACCGTACGCGGCAATCGTTCCGATGCCCAGCCCCACAACGCCAATCCGTAGATTTCCTTTTGCCAGAGAAGCTAACGAAGTTGCGTGGCGTATAGCGATGCCCACGCCGCTGGTGGGGCCGAAGTAAGCCGCCGGCGTTCGCCGATCTTCCTCCGCGCGCAGCTGGAATCCATGCAACACATGGCCGTGCACCAAGCCGTAGGCAGCCCGGGCCGGATCATCCATGTTCTGCGGCTTTACGGAAAGGACGCCGTAGAAGCTTCGGGACGACTGAATGGCGTTTCGTGCGCGCGCAAAGGCCGTCCCTCCAAGCGTAAGAGCTGCGATGAGCAGGGCCACCGTACAATAGACTCGCGCAGACTTTTCCCTTGCCAGGGTCGATCCCGTCTTGTTTCGTTTGCTTAGCACATAGGCAATCAATGCAAGCGCGAGGAATGCGGAAAGGTGGATGACTGGTTTATTCTTCGTGGCCACGGTTACCGCAGCGCTTTCGGGAAGCAGCGCCGCCACAGCGGCGACGACTACGGGTGATCCAAACTTACTTCGATACAGCCACGACTCCTTGTCTCGAACCAGAATGACAAGCAGGAGCAGTGCCGCCATCCACAATCCCATCTGATACTCCCAGAATCCCTTAAAAATATGCGGGGCCACCAACGCGACAAAAATCCCTCCCAGGGCTCCCCCCACGGCCACCGTCAGGTAAAAAGATGTCAGAAAGCGAGGTTGTGGCTTGGCGCGCGCCAATTCTCCGTTGCATACCATGCAACAAATAAAGAGAACAAATACGGAGATCCCGATCTGGACGATGATGCTGCCCAGGGCGCCGTCGTACAATACGAAGCAAGCGGCCCATATCGCCAATCCAAATGCCGGATGAAACCATTTTCTCGAATACCATCCGTCGTGTTCGAAACAGATGACAAATGTGAGCAAGTAGATGCCGAGCGGCACAATCCAAAGCAGGGGGACAACGCCAATATCCTGGCAAATCTGGTTCGTGGTCGCGAGGAATAATACCGAGGCACACGCCGACAGGCTGCCCCACAAGAGATATCTTTCCCTTCCCGGCCGCGCATTTCTGGCGTTTTCGGCCGATACAACTTCCAGCGAGCCGATTTGCTGACGACTACTCTTTACCCCTCGCAAGGCGCAATACATGCAGCTGATCGCAAACATGAGATACGCCAATGACCAGAACCAGGCCTGCGACTTCAACGTCAATCCGGGTTCGAACAGGATTGGAAATGCCAGGAGCGAAAGGAAGGAACCCAGGTTCGAAAGGGAATAGAGCCGGTAAGGAGAACCGCTTCCATATACCCGCCAGTACCAGGCTTGGAGAAGGGGCCCCGTTGATGAGAGGACGAAAAAGGGCAAACCCACGCTGACGCTGAGAAGTGTCACGATCTGAAATACCGGATGATCCGCACCCTGGGGTTTCCAGTTTGAACCGGGGGTGATCGGAGAACTCCAAATGGCTGCAAGACACCCTAAGAGGAGGAGTGAACCCACCACAACTACACAATGCAGTAATGCCTGGGCACGCGACTTCAAGCGGCTGAGCCAATGAGCGTACGCGTAGCCTCCGACGAGCAGGACTTGAAAAAATAACATGCACGTTGTCCACACTGCTGCTGCCCCGCCAAACCATGGCAGGATGTACTTGCCAAGCAGAAGCTGCACCCAGAAGAGAAGAAATGCGCTGAGAAAAATCGTAATTCCAAACGGGGCTCTTGCGGGACGAGGGGGTTGATTTTCGGCCACGGTATAGTTTAGCTAAGTAATTTCTCCCGCCAGCTGAGGATTATTCTCGAAGTTCCTTACAATTAACTCTCGACGCCCTCACTCTTGAGGATTGGCATTCGCGCGAGAAGGATTGAGGAAACAAAGGCTTGGGCCGACAAACGGGCTGATCGATAGGTGGGAATCTGGCTCGAATCGCACAAATCTCGCAACGCATATCGCGCTGGCAACGTCATTCAACACAGAAACAAACAGACAACTTGAGTGCCTAGGAGGTATGAACCGTGTCCGATCAACCCTCCCAATCGGATCCGAATGCGGGTCTATCACGCAGGGATATGCTGCGCGGAGTTTCGGCAGGTGCGGCCGTATCGCTCGCAGCGCCGGCCTTTACATGGAGCCGAGAGCCGCAATCCGCCGACAATCCTACAAAAACCCTGCCGGCAAATCGCTTGACTGCCGCGTCGATGCCTCAGGGCTGGACTTTGGATGAGATTCACCGCCGTTGGCAGAGAGTTCGCCAGCGCATGAAAGATGCCCATCTGGATTGTTTGCTCCTGCCCGGCGCGGAGCCTGACGGGCGGTATCTGAGCGCGTCCTCGGCGAACTGGGTCGTGTTCCCTTATGACGGAAGGCCGGCCGCAATTTTTGCTGGGCGCGAACCCTTGCCCGTGGAGATTCTTGGAGCAGGATCGCGCGAAAAGTCTCGCGACAAGGAAAAGAAGGATGTCGACTTGGGAATGGATTTGCGCTCGCCTCGCACGGAAGAAGAGGGCATGGTGTCGCCAATCCTCATCGACGTGCTGCGCGAAAAGGGAATGGCGCAAGCTCACATCGGTGTGGGCAACTTGCAAGATGTGTATAGAAATCTCGAAGGAAACGTCAATTACACGACGTATGACCGCGTCCTGAAGGCGTTTCCGCAAGCCAAATTCACCCCGGCTTCGGACTTGATGATGCGCGCCAAGCTAGTCCGCAGCGCGGAGGAAATTGGCGTGTTTGAGAAGGCCACTCAGGTAGGCGAAGCAGGCCTGCGGGCGATGTTCGCTGCCGCGCGTCCAGGAGTAAGTCATCGGGATGTTTGGACGAACGTGTGGCGGACCATGTGGGAGGCTTCGGGAGAATATCCGCGCGTGTCCATCGCGGCGAATGCGCAGGGGGCAAGCACGCATGCGCGTCCGGTGGATGAAGCGCTCTCTTCCGGAGCAGTGCTGGCCGAGGAGATCACGTCTTCCGTTCTGGGATATCAGGCGCAAGTGAACCACTCTGTGGCGCTCGGCGCGGCGCCACCAGATTGGGATTCCGCGGCTGGGTATTCGATCGAATTGTTCCAAATTCTGGTCGACTGGATAGCCCCGGGAAAAACTTATAAGGAGTTTGTGGATTTCTATGGGCAGAAGCAGGAGGCGCGGGATACGAAGCCGCAAAATGTAGTCCTATGGACCTGCGGATTCGGCGATGGTCCGCGCTCGGGACCGGGAGGCAGGACGGAAGGCGTGAACCTGTCATTCGAATCCGGCCAGGTATTCGATCTGAAACCAGTGATCGCTGTTCGAAACGGCAACGGGGCATTGGCTCAATTCGGTGACACCGTTTTGGTCACCGAAAAGGGAGCTCGACGGCTGGGCACGCGGAAACTGGAAGTGATCACGCTGCGTGGGTGAGTAATTTCGGAGAGCAGGCGGGTGCTTTGGTTGACACGCACTATCTCAAGGACTAGACTCCGCGCAGTCGAGGGTGGCAACCCGGGGTCACATCACACGTTACGAGGAGGGGCTGATGAACACCAATAGAAGTGTATGGAGCAGGGCCTTCGTTGTGTTGGCCGGCCTCTGCTTGTTGGTTTTGTGCGCGGCGCTAGGCGCGCAGACGCTCACCGCGCCAAAATACAAGTTCGATCCGGACTGGCCCAAACCCTTGCCGAACAAGTGGAAGATGGGAGGCGTCACGGGGTTGGCCGTGGATAAGGATGACAACGTGTGGGTGCTGGATCGTCCGCATGACCTGAGAGACATGGAACTGCGCGCAGAGTTGCCCAATCCTACTACCGACTGTTGCACTCTCCCTCCCTCGATGATTCACATCGACAAGAACGGCGACGTCATCGGCTCCTTCGACGCGCCGGAAGGGCACGGCATGGCCGTGGACAGCAAGGGGTTTGTCTATATCGGACAGGACACGGTCCGCAAGTACGATCCCAAGACCGGCCAGTCCGTCGGTGAAACGCCTCGCGTGCCGGATCGGTTGGCCGTGAACGGCGAGGCTGCTCTCGGCAAGGAGCCTCACATTCCAGGCAAGGGCGGGCCTGGCCCGCTCGGGACATTCCCTGGCAGCGTTGGCGGCGGCCCTCGGCCCGATCCAGCGGCTGTTGCGGCCTTCCGCGCGAAGTATCCGCCGTCGACGCCGATGATTGTGGGAAATATCGAAGAGATACGCCTGGACGAACCCGCTCACGAACTTTACGCCACGGATAGTTATCTGGGCGGGCGCGTGATGGTGTTTGACCTGGACACGTTAGCGTTCAAGCGCGGCTGGGGCGCTTATGGAAAACCGTTGTCGGAAATGAGCACCGATGACGCGGACCGCAAATATACGCCCAATGGCCCGATGCCCAAGGAGTTCCGGGGCCACCTCACGCTGAATATTTCCAAGGACGGATTCGTTTACGCTGCCGATCGGATGGCGAATCGCATCCAGGTCACCACGAAGCAGGGCAAGTTCGTGAAGGAGTTCATCCTGGCGCCATCCACGGGTCAGGGCGGTTCCACCGGCGGCGTGGCCTTTTCGCCGGACAAGGCGCAGCGGTTTTTATTTATTTCCGATCTCACCAACAACCACATTTGGTTCCTCGACCGTGAGGAGGGCACCGTCGTGGGCCAGATGGGCACCATGAGCCAAAACGGCGGCCAATTCATGGGGCTTCACATGATCGCCGTCGATTCGAAAGGGAACATTTACACTGGAGAAGTTTCGAATGGAGAGAGGGTGCAGCGGTTTGTTCCTTCGAAGTAAGCCTTTAAATGAGTGTGGCGACGGCAGAGGGCGGGCGATGGTTGAGCGGGCAAACGCGATCCATCAGGGCTTATCGTCCCCGTTTGCGCCGCTCCCCTCGGATGGGCCATCGCCTTCAGGTAAATTGATGGACGAGGGTGCGGGGACAATGATAGGCGAGTGCGGAGGGGTCAAGGTTCTGTTCGCCGCCGTTCCCTCCGCGGTGGAGGGTCCCGTGCCGGTGGTCAGCAATCGATTCAGAATCGGGATATTCACGCGTTGCGACTCCACGAAGTCGACGCCCTCGGCCGTGAGTGTGAAATCCGAGTTGTCCGATCGCGTGATGTATCCTTTGTTCCGAAGATACCACGCTGTGAATTCCAAATAATCGCGGGGAAATCCCATCCGGCTTTCAACATCCAGAAGTGAAACTTCCGGGGTATAGGGGTTTGTCCGGCGTTGTATGTAGAGCAGCGCCAGGACTCCCAATCGGCGGTTCAACTCGCCCTCCATGCTATCCATAAAATCAATCGTTGTGGATAGAGGAACCGCCGGGGACCCTTCTTTATTGCGAGCGGCATCGTATTCGAGGCGCCGCGCTGGATCGGACAAGACGTCATAGGCTTGCTTCAACAAGAAGAACTTTTCAGCGTCGCCGGTCTCCGGATTATCCGGATGAAGGCGGACGGCGAGAAATCGATAAACACGGTGGATGGTGTCGACCTCGGCATTGGGGCTGATTTGGAGGAATTCGTAGTAATCCGGAATTTCCATCAGGGTCTCCACCTGGAAACGCATCTCGCTTGATAGATTAAGATAGCGTGGAGCGTCCCGGACGTAAACGAAATCATGGCGTTAGGGGTCGTAACGTTAACTGACGCGTGATAATCGCCCTCTTTCTACCGCACTACCTGTTGAACAGGCCTCGCTCCAGAGACACGCCAAGCTTTGCAGCAGCGCGTTCAGCATCAATAGTCTTGTCAAGTAGTTCCAATTCGACTGTGTCCGCGGCCTGAACCGTAACGGGCACGCCGAGCGCTGCGAGCGCGTTCCACAATTTTTGGTCGAGGTCGGTGAGATCGTCTCGTCTTCCGAATGGTAATCCCACGTTGCTCGCCCCCTGTACCGCAAGCGCGCGGTAGTGTCCCGGAGCCACAGCTTGCAGTGTCTGGAGCAAGGGGTCGTCTCCGCCAGCCGTGCTGCGGAGCAGGCGCGGCTGGATAATCGAAGCTGAATTCGGTTCCTGATCCGCGATTGGACGAACGAATAGCGGATCGGGAAATAGAACCACTCCATATTGCGGGTACGCCGATTTGCTGCAGGTCTCGAACATGGAGGGCTCGGCCATCGGCAGCGAGCCGTCAGGTACTATTTTTGCATTCACTTGCCCCGATTCGCCGCTGACCTCGATTTCGAGTTTTGCCGAAGCCCCCGCGGAAAGATGGAAGAAGCGACCATTGATTTCGCGTCCATCAATCCGCACCGACTGGATATACAGAGGCGCGCGCAGTCCAAGATCCACTTCGTAATCGCCGCTATCTTCCGGCCCGATGCTGAAGCTGCCGTCCGCGGATAATTTCGCGTAGAACGGCTGCCTGTACTCGTGTGGAATCAGCGCGATCCTCTGCTGGGCAACGTCAAGTGTATTGTTCCAAGCCACCGGCAGATGACTGAAGTGCACGGTCCCCGTGACGGTGGGGAGCGGCAAAGGCGTGATGTTCACTTCCGCCATTCCTTCCCGAACGTCAATTTTCTGCGAGGCCAGCAAATGTGTAACCGGCCCGTACGGCCCTGACCAAATCATTGGCTCAGGGCCGTAAGCACTATTTAGTGTCAAGAGGAAATGTCCGCCCGGGACCTTGTCGAAGGAGAAGCGATGCTCCGCATCGAGGGTCGCCATTGCCACATAGCTCACCGCTCCGGAATCACGTTCATCGAGCATCGATACCCAGAATCGATCGCCCACCGCCGCCGGAAAGTCGCCGTTCACCTTGCCGCGGAACGAATATGTCTTCTTATAATTCGGTGGAATTCGCAGGTTCAGCGCCGGACTTTTGCCGCAGCCCACATCCTTGCCGGCTTGCACGATCAGAGGAGCGGCCGTGGCGATGGTGCCGTCCGGAGAGAAAAACACTATGCGGTTCACGTCCAGCGGCGAAGCGAAAAAGTATTCTCCCGGAGATAATCCATCGGCACGAAAGAGCCCGTAATCATCCGCCGAAACCTCGGACGGCCCTCCATACAGGTCTCCGTTAACGTTCCGCTCCAGGAAAATGCGAACATTGCCTTTTAGCACGCCCAGAGGGTCGGTCACTTTGCCGCAGATTGCGCTTAGCTTCGATGTGGATAGCTTCAAACCCCGGATCCGCGCGCCACGCGCCACCACGATGGGCGTACCGCGGTCGCCTCCTTCCAGCGCGCCATACTCGGTTGTCACGATGTTCTTGCCTTCGGCACGCAACATGTACACGCCGGGATCGACTGCGTTGAATTGGAAGCTGCCATTCGTGCCCACATGCGCCGCGTACTCTGCCGAAGCGTTCGAGTTGTATCGGGCGGCTTGCAGCTTCACTGTTGTGTCTGCCGCGTTAGCGCCTACCACCTTTCCGGCCACGCTGCCCTTCGGCCGTGTCCAAGCTACCTCCCAGCGCGGCTCGCGTCGCTCATCGGGGGAGAGATGCCCGACCGCATGCGCAAGGTCGCCGCTTATGTAGATGACCATGCTCATGGGCTGCGGCTGCGCTACGGTGAACTTCCGTCCGTCGGCCGGCTTGCCATCCACCAGGATCGAATCCAGGTAGAAGGCCTCGCGCGCAAACGGCCCAATAGAAATTGTGTATTCTCCCGGCGCGACATTGTGAAAACTGAATCGATTTTTTTCGTCCAGAACTGTGGACTGAAACTCGCCATCGCCTTCGCGCAGAATGCTCACTTGCACCCTTGGCCCTCCGGCGGGGCAGCTCACGTTGTGCGCCATGCCGGGCACCTCGCCTGAAATGGAGGCCATGGCCCGCGGAGTCAACTCCACGCCATCGATTGCGGATGCTCCTACCTCGATGTGATGGACATCGAAGACTACTTTGTGCGCTGGAAGCTCTCTCCAATAGTCAATGGTTTGGTTGTCGCTCAAGACAAGATCGTATTCGCCCGGGCACACCGTGGTGGTGAAGCTCTCACCGGCGCTGTACCCATCATTGATATTCATGGCGATTGGTGCGGCCATGCTCCCGCCCGCCGGGTTTGTCGAGAGGAACTGTACCTTGTACCGCGCGTTGCCATCGCCGGGCGCGGCGGCGATATGCCCGGAAACCCTCGTCGAGTGACACCCCGTGTATTGCAGCGGAATTTCGAGGCCGCATCCCGAGGGAGCTCCGTCGCCCACCATTACGGGCTTCGCGCCATTGAAATTGAAAGATCCCGGATAGTAGGTTGCATAGCCTTCCAGGTAATACATGCCTGGGGCCACATCTTTGATCAGGAAGCTGCCATCCGCTCCTGTATGAGGGAAGTATGTCTGGGAGAGATTTCCAAACTCCGCGTTGTATCTGTAGGCGTTTACCCAGGTGTTGTTCTTCGGCGCGCCATCCTCGGTCACTCGCCCGCAGAGCGAGAGACTCGGCTTCACTGAAATGACGACGTCTTTGCGTCTCTCGCCCGGCCGCAACGTAATGGGTTGCGGCACAGGAAGCGTGAAACCGCTCGTGTCGGACTCCAATCGGTAGGCGCCTGGTTCAACTCTCGCGAAGTGAAAGCTTCCGTCTTTCGCCGTCTTCTCCTCATAGCCGTCGTAATACCGCACCGGATTCTGATCAACCGCCCGCAGATGCAGCACGATGGGCGCACCGCCCGCACCTTTTACCGTCCCAAAGAGCTCCGCGGTTGCATCGCTCTTTTGCTGTGCGTGGGTATGCGCGCTGGAAATAAGCGCCAGCACAACGAGCGCAGGAACTGCCACCCAACGAATCGAGACAGAGTCACGCATTCTGCTCTCCACCCCGGGCCGGTCCAGGCCGGCCGAAAAAGCAGTTGCCACAACGGATTCATTGACTTTAGTTCTAGCATGAAATCGGCAGAATCTGTGGTCGACACCCCCTCTCAGACTCACCTGCAGCGAGGGCCATTCGAGCCATCCGCCGATTTCGGGTAAACCACCACTTACATGGATGCGCTTTTCGAACAAATGGTTCAAAGTGGCATTCCGACCCCAAAGTGGCTCCAAAAACGTGCCTTAATTCAAAGGTACTCTCGTACCAGGCTGCCATTACCTGGGAACCATTTTCTTCTTCCTTGCGCATCTCTAACCTTATGGAGTATCTATGACCACCATGGCCGCCCCACCCATTGCTGAGAGGCCCGCGAGGACTAGGACTCCGCGGCGCGTCGCGCGTCATAGAGTCGCAGGGCTAATGTATCTCGATCTAGGTTCCGGAAATGGGGGGTTTCCGATCAACATCAGCGAAGACGGAATGGCATTTCAAGGGGTTGTACCGCTGGAGCAAGACCAGGAAATTTGCGTCAAGTTCAAGCTGGACGGCATTGACGAAACGGTGACCGCTACGGCCAAAATTGTGTGGCTGACTGAGACGCGAAAGGGCGGTGGCCTGCAGTTCATTGATTTGCCGGAAGCCTCCCGCCGCCACATTAACGATTGGATCGCGCTTCAGGAGCGTGGTGGCAGGCCCATAGAGAGGCCTGCCGCGGCAATTTCGCCTGTCGAACAGGAGGGTTCAAGACCTGTTCCCGCCGTTCCTTTGGTAGCCGATCGGGGCGATACCCCGACTCAGAGCATTCCTGTCTTTACGATACAACTGCCAAGTTCTTCGCTGCCCGCAGGCAATGCGGCGCCAGTCATTGCGCAGAATGATGCGTCCGACAAGGCTGAACTGCTTGTCAACCTGAGCCAGCCGAAATTGCCATCGGACTCATCGGCGGGTCTGAAGCGACCTTCTCAGGTTCCAGCTCAACCTGCGAAGGACAAAAAGAAGCATTCATGGGTCAGGTCGTCCGTGTTCATGTTGGGGTTGGCTGCTTCTATCGCGATGATCGTCGTTTCCGGAGCGATCCTCTGGCCCCTCCGCGGAGCCTTGCTTGGACACTCCGTTAGCGATAACCCGGCTCAAAAGGTGATTCAGCCCGCCTCTGCACCAATAGCCGCGCTGCCGCCGGAAAAGGCTGCTGTTGTTGAGCCATCGAGCGATCCAACAACATTTGAATCGCTGCCGTTGGCTCCCATTGCCAATGCGCAAGAAAATCCGACGGTACTATCTCCACTGAACGTAACGACGAGCGGCTCGAGCCATCCGGTGGAAAACCCAAAACCGTTAGCGCCGAAAATTAATCCTCGGACCACAACAAAGGTTCCGGCCTCCCCCATAGCCGCCATCCGTCCAGCGGCCCCCGCAATCGTGCCTGCGCAGGCCGAGCAATCCGTTGCGGGACCAGCCAACCCGGTTCCGGAAGACAGAAAGCAACTTCCAGCAGCCGCACCCGCTGAGGAGAGGGCCTCATCGCTCTCACCAAAGCTACCCGAAAATTCCTTGAGTGCGACAGGGTCCATCGAAATCATTCCCGACCCTTATCCCTCGATTCTTGTGCCGGCGGAATCCAAGGCGAGGTTATCGCGGCCAGGGACCAGCCTTCAGATAGGGCAGCTGGTCTCCAAAGGCGAGCCGGTCTACCCGCCGGAAGCACTTCGACAGCGGATGGCAGGGACTGTGAAGGTTCATGTCGTTATTGGAGTGAATGGGACCGTTGAGAAAGCCGAGCCATTAAATGGACAATCGTTGCTTGAGGAAGCGGCTCTTCGCGCCGTTCAACAATGGCGGTATGAACCCACATTGCTGGGGAGTGAGGCAATTGAAGTGGAAGAAGACATCACACTTGTGTTTCGGATCACGAGTCCCCCGCCTGCTGCAAATTAGACAAGCAAAATAGGGCAGATTGTTCCAGGGATTGTGCGTCCTGTCGCTCAGGGTGCGACAGGGCTAATGGGCGCATGGTTTTCTGAGAGCACGATCGCCGCGGCCGTGCCCGCCGCGATTCCACCTCCGGCGAGACCGAGATAAATCCATAAATTGCGCCTGCCGGCTGACTGGGTGCCGCCTGGTATGGGCTTGTCCAGCGCCGCCAATTCACCTTTTGGAGAAATCCGCGCGGACTGGCCGGCCTGGAGGAAAAGACCGGGTGCTTGCTGCAACGGGATTACTCCTACGTTTCCCGCCGAACAGGTGACCACGAACGAACCGTCCGCCAATTTCTCGATCGTCGCGGTCGTACGCTCATTTCGGTTGGTCGGCACGACTGCAAAATTTCCAGCTCGCACAACCGCCCCACTCGTCCCTTCCAGAGATTTTACGGAGATCGCTCCCGATTCCAATTCAGCAAAATAATGCGGGTCTCCGGCGAACACGACCTGGCTTTGGCGAGGAATCTGGAAGGAGTTATTCCCGCTGGTCGTTAGGATCGCCGTGCCGGTTTCTCCCGTGCGCACAGCGTCACCCGGAAAGATCGTCAACTCCGAGGGGGCTCGAGATCCATTTACGAAAACTTCCCCGGACGAATTCAAGGAACCGAGACTTTGCCGCTGCTGATCGGGCGATGCAACTTGGCCATGCGCCGATGCGGCGAGCAGCAAAAATGGCAGAAGCAGAGCTGGTCTCTTTATGAAAGACATGCGATGAGCGTACTATGATCTGCTTTTTTACCAAGTGTTCCGGTCCGCGTTGATACGAATCCGGCAACACCGCGAGGCCAGCGCACGCCTCACCCCGAGGACGGGGGAGATACTCGATTAGTCAAACATCGAGCCGAAACCAATGCGCCTCGCGAAAAGCTGCGTGATTAGAAAAAGGGCGATACGCTATACTAACCTCCCAATACGGAGTTGCTTTCGGCGGACGGTGTCGCCAGCGGATACGAGGAGTCGGCGCCTTGGACCCCGCCAACGAGAGTTTTAGAGGAGGGGTCAACATGGTAGAGCGGCGGCAGCACGAGAGGCATGCCTTCTCCGCGATGGCGGAAGTGGTGGATATGGCTACCGGCGCGCGTTTGTCTACGCGCGCAGCCGATTTGAATAAAGGGGGTTGCTATCTGGACATGCTGAGCCCTCTGCCCATCGGATCCAAAGTGCGAATCCGGATCTCCTCGGACGGAGGCGATTTGGCCTGCACCGCAGTGGTGCGAGATTCACAACCCGGAATGGGCATGGGAGTCGCCTTTACGGACTT
>Ga0116223_10004072_pt1 | contig 12786 bp, 9 predicted proteins | sample Sb_taG_3_FD_90092 | JGI IMG/M metagenome (GOLD analysis project Ga0116223, IMG submission 90092) | Peat soil microbial communities from Weissenstadt, Germany - Sb_50d_a_PC metaG | ecosystem: Environmental > Terrestrial > Soil > Wetlands > Peat | place: Germany: Weissenstadt | collected 2010-09-21 | reverse complement strand
GGGCTGAGCTTGCCTCGATCAAGCGGCGTTGCCAGGGCCGAATATTCGGCAGATCCGTTGCCTGTGGATTGCGCATGATCATCTCCACGGTGCAGGGCGTGCTCGGACTGGCATCGGGAGCGCTGGTTGGATTTTCGCTAGGACTTATCGGAGGCGGCGGCTCGATCCTGGCGGTGCCGCTGATGGTCTATGTGGTCGGCGTCCCCGATCCCCATGTCGCGATTGGAACCAGCGCCATCGCGGTCGCCGTCAATGCCGCGATCAACCTCTCGAATCACGCGCGTGGCGGCACGGTGCGGTGGTCGTGCGCGCTCAGCTTCGCGGCGGCGGGAATTGCCGGCGCGTTGATAGGCGCCGTCTTCGGAAAAATGCTCGATGGGCGGAGGCTGCTCGAACTCTTTGCGCTGCTGATGCTCGTGATCGCGGTCTTGATGCTCAAGACGCGCTCGCGCGCCGGTTTGCCCGACGCGCGGATGAGCTGGGATAACATGCCCGCGATCGTCGGACTGGGCCTTGCCACCGGAACGCTGTCGGGATTCTTCGGCATCGGCGGCGGGTTTCTGATCGTGCCGGCCCTGATGCTGGCGACCGGCATGTCGATCATCAACGCCGTGAGTTCATCGCTTGTCGCGGTGACGGCCTTTGGGCTCACCACCGCGGCGAGTTACGCCTGGTCTGGATTGATCTCATGGGAGCTGGCGGGGTTGTTTATCGCGGGCGGGCTCGTCGGCGGATTGATCGGCACGCGGCTGGCGCGGCATTTATCGGCGCGACGCGGCGTACTCAATATCGTATTTGCCGCTGCCATTATCCTAGTGGCACTCTATATGCTGACGCGTAACTTATTCCTGTTCTGATCGTAACTAGATCAGCACCACCAAAGGCAGTCGGGAGACGAGAGATGACCGAAACGATCGATCAGACCCGGCCGCATCGGCGACGCAGCCGGCGCGAAGCGCTGGGCTTGCTCGGGGCAAGTGCTGCCGTGCTCGGCGCGTTGTCGCCCGGCCCGGCGCCCGGGCAGGGCGATAACGTGCTGACGGAAGCATTGGTGTTGCGCGATCCGGAAATACCGGTTGCCGGAAATGCCGGTGGCGACATCACGATCGTCGAATATTTCGACTATCAATGCCCATATTGCCGCAAGATCGAACCCGAATTGCGGCAGGTGGTGCAGGACGACGGCAAGGTCAGGCTGGTCTTGAAGGATTGGCCGATCCTGGGACCGATGTCCGTGACCGCGGCGCGGATGGCACTGGCGAGCAAATATCAGGACAAATTCATCCAGGCCCATGATGCGATGATCGGTGTCAACTCGAAGCTGACAGAGGCGCGGATTCGCGAGGTGCTCGCGGCTGCCGGCATCGATGTCGACCGCCTCGATCGCGACCTTGCCGGCAATGCGTCGGCAATTGACGCCATCCTCGCGCGCAACAACGACCAGGCAATCGCATTCGATTTCAGGGGCACACCGTCATTCATCGTCGGCAAGTTCCGCGTGCCGGGCGTACTGACCATGGCCCAGTTCGGCCAGGCCATTGCCGATGCGCGAAAAGCGGCGGCCGCGAAGAAATAGTGCAGGACAAGCAGAGGTAACGCGGCACATTTACCTCGACGACAGCCGGATCCAATCCTCATGGGCGCGTGTTTTCAGCGCGTGCCAGTCGGCGGCCGCGACGTCCCAGTTGACGATGGTTCGGCTAACGGACGCGTTTTGCCCGTTGGCAACCGTCGAGGTCGACTGCGAATCATAGACATAGACACAAGCGACCAGCAGCAGCGCACCCAAAATCATTCCCAGGAAAACGCGCATCGCATACCTCCAATGTGATAGCCGACAACGTCGTTTGATCCGGATGGTTCCCCGGACAGGAATTCAACAGGTCCTTGTGGAACCTACAGCGCATCGATGCGTGAATGCGATTTACCCGGATAAGGAGGGAAGATGCTGGAGCGGTGGCACGAACGCCTAAGCCTTGCCGGATAGCCAGCTCAGGATCGATGCATTCATCTCGCGTGGATAGCAGTGGCTGAGGTCCTCTATCTCGCGGTAGATAATCTCGGCGCCGGCCGCGGTTAGGGCGTCCCGCGTTTGCCGCGCCACCTGCAGCGGGAACATCCAGTCGAGCCGGCCGTGCACGAGAAAGACGGGCAAACCGCGCAGCCTCTCCGCGCTGGCCATCTCGGCCATCAGCGGATGGAAGGTCGCAGCGATAGGCGCAAGATGCGTGAACGGAGAAGTGCCCTCGATCCCGGTGACGTAGCAGAAGGTGCCGCCGTCGCTCATTCCGGTCAGCAACAGTCGTGCGGGATCGACGTTCCATCGGCTTCGCACGGAATCGAGAATACGGGCGAGGTTCGGCGTATCGGCGTCTTCTCCCATCAGGGCCCAGGTGCTTCCCGTTGCGGTGGGGGCGACCAGGATGGCGCCGAGGCTGCGCGCGTCGCGCAGCCAGCTCCACAGGAAGCCGCGGCCGTTACCGCTGCCGCCGTGAAGCGCCATCACCAGCGGCCACCTGCGGTCAGGCGCATAATATTCCGGCACGTAAAGCGAAAACCCGCCGCGGCTGCCGGGTTCGTTATGGTCGTGGATTATTCCGGTGGTTTGGTTTGCGGGTGCCGCGAGGCGCGCCGCCAGGTCGGCGTCTTCGCGAAGATCGGGATTGACGAAGAAGCTGCTCACCGGCGGCAGTTTTGCGCAAAGCGGATAGAGCGCCTCTTGCGCGCGGGGCAGGTGACGCAGCGCGCGAAACACCGCAATCAGATCGCCGTTGCCAAGCTGCACTGCACGCAGACCCTCGAACGCCGTCAGTGCGGCGTCGCATGCGTTTTGAAGCGGAGCCTGGATGTTCGCGAATTGCGCCGGCCAGTTCGCAAGCCGTGGACGAACGCCCCTCAGCACCTCGTCCGGCTCGCCTGCGGCTTCCATGACGGAATCGAAATCGGGCGGATTCAGGTGACGCGCAATGAAGCCGAGCGATTCGAGCGCTTGCAGCAGCGGCGGCAGCACGGCCACGATGTCGTCCACCACGGCCTCGCTCATGGCTATCGTTCCCAATCCTTTGGATGATCAAGCGTGCGGCCCGACGCAAGACCGGATCGCGCTGTTGAAAGTTGCTCTAGTGCAGCCGCGGCGCCTTGAGCAGCCTTGCGCGATCAGTCGAGGCCAGCACGACGTCGAAGGTAACACCCTCATGGTAAATTGTGAGCGGCACGTCCACACCGGCCGGCCCGAGCGCCCAGAGCTTCCGGTAGAAGCTCGCCTGACTTGTGATTTTTTCGCCGTTGACGGCAAGGATGACATCGCCGGCCTTAAGTTCGGCGCGCGCCGCTGGCCCCTTCGCGGAGATACCGACCACAACGACCCTGTTGTCGATCTCCGTTGAATACATCCCGAGCCAGGGACGCGCCGGCTTGTTGACGCGGCCGAACTTGCGCAAGTCGTCGAGCACGGGTTTCAGCAGATCGATCGGCACCACCATGTTGACATGCTCGGCCTTGCCCTCCCGCTCGCGCTCAAGCTGGAGCGAGCCGATACCGATCAACTCGCCGCGGTTCGAGATCAGCCCGGTGCCGCCCCAATTGGGATGAGCGGGATGGGTGAAGATCGCCTCGTCCAGCATGTATTCCCAATAGCCGGCAAACTCCTGCTTGGCGGCAATGTGGCTCGCAACCGATCGCGTGCGCCCGCCGGCGCCGCCCATCACCACGCGGTCGCCGATTTCGGCCGCCGCCGAAGAGCCGAGCGGAACGGGATCGAGATCGATGCGGCCCAAGGCCTGCACGAGGCCGAAGCCGGTCACCGAATCGAAGCCGAGCGCGTGGCCTTCCACCACGCGTCCGTCGCCGATATGCAGCCAAACGGCTTCCGCCTCTGTGATCAGATAACCGATCGTCAAAACCAGCCCGTCATCGATCACGACGCCGTTGCCGGCGCGCTCCGTTCCGAGCGTATCGGCGCTGAAGGCGTCGGCGGGGACGATCGAGTGCAGGCCGACCACCGAAGAAAGCACGCGATCGAGATCGAAACTATAGTCGCTTGCGCGGGGTTGATGCGCCGGCGGTACCTTCCATTCAGTCAAGGCGGGCATGAAAATCTCCTGGCCAGGCGGCGTGCGCGGGTTCCGCGGACGAGGCGATCAGAGACGCGAAGGGCTGGCGACGATCTTATGTCGCAAACGCCCTTCAGGAAAGTCTTCGATGGGGTCGTATTTTTGCTCGTTGCAAGGCGGTCATCCGTCACCAAGAGCCGAGGCTTTGGCGGCAGCCAGTGCCATTTTCGCGTCCAATTGCCTGACCGCCGCAGCGACAGCATCAGGGTATGGAAATAGTCGATCACGCTCTGGTTCGCGCAGAGGCAACCAGATCGGATTGTGTCGGCGGAGGGTATTGCTCGAACGGTCGAACGATCAAAAAAAAGGAACGAAGCCTCAGGAGCGGGGCCATTCCAAAAAAAATTAACGATGTGTCGCAAGCTTGCATAAATACTTCGAAGATAATGTCCCTGCCGATTTCCACGCGATTCAATTTTAGAGGGCAAAATGAATACTATTCCGGAAGTTTCCACACCCGCCGTTCCCGAAGCGGAAGCCAACTTAGCTATGAATGTGGTCGCGATGATTTGCGGTCTCGGTATCGTTGTATTGGTGTGCATGGCGACTTCGGGCCTCGATATGAGCGTGGGCTTCTTCTAGCCCGCCGCATGTACATCGCCGGATGGCGTCATCTCAGCCAAGGCCCGGTGCTATTCATCGAGTGAGTTGCGCGAGCTGTTGATCCCGTCAGGATTAACAGATCATCAACTTTGAATGCTAACTTGTTCTTGTGTCCTTTCTGAGCAACTGGGGCCGGGAGGACAGTATGGAGACTCTTCCGATGGCCTCGGAGGGCAAAGAACCTCGAGAGCCGTTCTCAATCAAGCACGATCCTGGTCCGCGCGCGCCGATGCTGTGGCTGCTGATGTGCGGCCTCGCGCTCATGGTTGCGATTGCGGTCGGAACGATGGTTTCCATCAATCAGTTCAAGGAAAACGCAATCGAGAACGGCAAGGAAGGTCTGGAGAGCGGCGTCCTTCTTCTCGTGCGCCACTTTGATCAGCAGCTCGGGGACTTTTCGATTCCGCAAAAGGTCATCATCGCGGAGCTCGAGTCGCACGGAATTGCGTCACCCGACATGTTCAGGGGTGAAATGGGCACTCTTGCCGTCCATGAGCAACTGAGGGCCAAGCTGGACGGCTGGGCGGACATGGCCGGCTCCAACGTATTCGATTCCAAGGGCAACCTCATCAATTCGTCCCGGGTCTGGCCGGTTCCCGAGATCAGTATCGCCGATCGTGCGTATTTCGTGAGATTGGCGAGCGAGCCCACGCTGGAACTTGCCGTTGAGGTCGTCCCGAGCCGCCTCTCCACGTCGCAAGCGATCGTCTTTGCGCGAAGAATTTCGGGGCCGCACCAGGAATTCCTGGGCGTGGTCACCCGAGCGATCAGCCCGGATCGACTGGAAAGCTTTTTTGCGTCGACCGGTCTCGGCAACGACGCCACGATTGCCTTGCATCATCGAAACGGCACTTTACTGGCCCGATACCCCCATACCGAAAACCTGATGGGCCAGAACTTCAAGAGGGGGTCTGCCCTGCAGAAGGCCTTCTTTGAAGCGCCGCATCTGACCGGCAGGCTCAGCAGCCCGATCGACGGCAAGGACCGCCTCGTTTCTTCCCGAATGCTTTCGACGGCTCCTCTTGTCGTGGTTGCAACGAAGACGATCGATTCCACGCTGGTGGCCTGGCGGTCGCAGACAAAACTCTTCGTAGGCGTCGCATTACTGTCGCTGGTAGTGATAGTCATCACCCTTTATTTGATGGTCCGGTTGATGAGGTCTCAGTACCAGGCCGCCCAGCGCCGGTTAAGTATCGAGAAGCAGAGGCTGGACACCGCCATCAACAACATGACGCAAGGCCTCCTGCTGTTCGATGCGTCCGCGCGTCTGATTGTTTGCAATGCCAAATACATCGAGATGTATGGTTTGTCGCCAGAGGTTGTCAGGCCGGGTTGTACGCTTCGGGACGTGATACAACATCGAAGCGAGACGGGATCTTTTCCGGGCAACGTCGACCAATATTGCGAAGACGTGCTGAGCAATACCCATAAATCCGGCACCAAGGTCGTGGAGACTTCGGACGGCCGCTTGATGGAGATCAACAACGAGCCGATCGCCGACGGGGGTTGGCTGGTCACCCACGAGGATGTAACCGAGCGTATCCGGACGCAGGAGAGGATGGCTCATCTGGCGTATTATGACGCGCTGACGGACCTGCCGAACCGGGCGCTGTTCCGCGAACATGTCGAGCGCAAGCTCGCCAATATCGCGCCGGGTGAACGCTTCGCCGTTCTGTTCATCGACGTCGACGAATTCAAGTCTGTGAACGACTCACTCGGCCATCATGTGGGAGATGAGTTGCTGAAGTCAGTCGCCTCGCGTCTGAGGCAGTGCGCCGGACCAAGCGACTTTGTTGCACGGCTGGGCGGGGATGAATTCGCGATCGTCAAGGTCGATTTGACAGACGAGTCTCAAGCTGTCGCGCTCGTCGAAAGCATACATCGGGCGATACGTGCTCCCGCGAAATGCCTGGGCCACGAGGTCTCGACAGACGCCAGCATCGGGATTGCCATCGCCCCGGATCATGGGACCAGCCTGGAAGAGCTGCTGAAGAACGCCGACCTTGCAATGTATTCGGTCAAGGCCGGTGGTCGGCGAACCTACCGCTTCTTCGTCCCGGGCATGGATTCCCGCATGAAAGCGCGGCGCGCCCTGGAGTCCGATCTGAGACAGGCGCTGGTTCAAGGCGACTTCGAGGTTCATTACCAACCAACCGTCGACCTTGCAGGCAGCGCGGTGACGGGCTGCGAAGCCTTGCTGCGCTGGCGGCACCCGACCCGCGGGATGGTTTCGCCGGCGGAGTTCATTCCGGTAGCCGAGGAAACCGGTTTGATCATTGAGCTGGGCGAGTGGGTGCTGAGGCAAGCATGCACCGACGCCGCCAAATGGCCGGACAAGATCAGGCTGGCCGTGAATGTCTCTCCGCTTCAGTTCAAGTCAGGGACGCTGGCACTCAAGGTAGCAGCGGTTCTGGCGGAGACGGGCCTTTCTCCGAATCGACTGGAACTCGAGATAACCGAGGCGGTGTTGATACGGGACGATGAAGAGGCTTTGTCCGTTCTGCACCAGCTTCGGCATTTGGGCGTGCGCATCGCGCTGGATGATTTCGGAACAGGCTATTCGTCGTTGAGCTATCTCAGGCGTTTCCCGTTCGACAAGGTCAAGATCGATCGAAGTTTCGTGCAAGACGTTGCGGAAGCTCAGGGTTCGTCGCCGATCATCGAGGCCGTCGTCCATATGGCAATGGCGGGGCGCATGACCACGACGGCGGAAGGCGTGGAGACCGAAGCGCAGCGCGACATTCTTCGCAAGCTAGGTTGCAACGAGATGCAGGGCTACCTGTTCAGCCCGGCTGTACCGGTCGAGCGGCTTGCGAAGTTATTCTTGGGCAAAGGCTCCTCCGCCGCGGCCTGATGGCCGATCTGCCACCGCGGACGCCTCCGGGCTCCGGGAATGCAGGAAGACCTTCAACCGAGACCCTAAGGGTCTCTTGATCCCCATCAACATGCGTCAGCTTGCATGTCGTAGCCGGCGATTCGCATTGGCGGTCGCATAGGCGCGAAATGGGGGGCATGGGCGATTCTCATAAGCGGGAAATAGGAAAACCGGCTGCCTTTCGCGCGCCGGGTCGACTGCCGCGCTATCCCGGATTGCGACAGATCAATAAGCTCGCCCGAGCTTCTCTTAAGGATAGCGCAACCTGTGTAGGTTGAGGGAATTGGGTCGGCACCGGAATTTTCGGAGATCTGAAAGGGGAATTTGATGTTCCAATTCGGCTATCTCGTTCTCATCCTTCTCGCCGCGTTTCCGCTCGGCCGCACCTTCCTGAACCAAAGGGCGGGGGCCTCGCCGGTTGCGTTCGCGCACCGGCTTTATCGCGACCTGGCCTACATTGTGGCGGCGGTGCTCGGTGTCATTTGTTTGGAAACGACACTGAACGTCTCTCTGCAGGACTTTTGGTTCGACGAGCTCGGCCAGCGCTACCGCTATTGGCTGGCGCTTGGGCTTCGCGTCGGGATCTTCACGGCCGTGCTTTTTTCGGTCGGCCTCTTCGTCGGCTGCAACTTGTCGATCCTGTCCCGGCCATTGCCGGCAGTGCCGAGGAGTGCGCCGTGGTTTGCCTCCTTCATCATTGCCGCGATCGTTGCCGTTAGCGCGACGGCGCTGTGGATACCGTTGTTGGGTTTCCTCGGCGAGACCGCAACCGGCACCACCGATCCGGTGTTCGGCAAGGACATTGCTTTCTATCTGCTGGCCTTGCCCTTGTATAACAACCTGCTCGATATCGTGTTGACCGTTCTGGTCATTACGATCGTGCTTTGGGCGGCGATCGGTCTTTGGCTTTATCCAAGCGCCGGACGACCCTGGGAGCACTTCGGCGATTACCTCAGGTCACAAAGTACGCATTTCCTCCAGCTGATAGGCGCCGCTGAAGCGGATGCTCGGGCGCGAAGCGGCATGATTTGGGGGCGATGGATGAGCCAGGGCCTGGTATTGGCGGCGCTTCTCTGCCTCGCATCCGGCGTATCGCGCTTCCTTGACCGCTATTACCTCATCGTCGACGGACATTCGCAGGTCGTCGCTGGCGGCTCCTACGCCGATATCCATTTCTGGATTCCGGCATACAACCTCGTCACGGTCTGTTGGGTCGTTGCCGCCTGCGTCCTGATGGCGGGCGCTTGTGTGACGCGGTTTCGCATCTGGCTGCTGAGGCGGCCGTCGCGCTGGCTGATACCCGGCGGGTTGTTCGCAATTCTGTATTTCGCCGCTTCCATCGTCCCTGAGACCGTCGAGCATGTCTATGTCGGCCCGAACCAGATAACTCTCGAGCAGCCTTATCTGCTCAGAAGCATCGCCGGCACACGGGAAGCGTACAATCTCGACGGGGCGTCGATGGAGGAGCAGGAGTTCGCCGTCTCGGCCGCGCCGCTGACTCGCGAGGACCTCGCCAAGAGTGGCGCAACGCTGCAAGACGCCCGCATCTGGGATTGGCGCGCGCTCGAACCGCAGCTCCAGCAGATCCAGGGCTTGCGGCCGTATTACACCTTTGCCGGCGTCGACATCGACCGCTACATGATCGATGGCACCGAACGCCAGGTCATGATCACGGCGCGCGAACTCAATGTCGAGAAGCTTCCCGATCAGGCCAAGGTCTGGGTCAATCTGGCCCTCAAATACACCCACGGCTACGGCGCCGTTGCCGTGCCGGCCAACGAAGTGGATGACAGGGGCAATCCTCTGCTCTGGGCGCACGATATCCCTCTCATCGCCAAGGGCGACCTCGCGGTCAAGCAGGGCGCGATATACTACGGTGCCCTGACGCGGGATCGGGTCTACGTTCGCACCACCGAAAAGGAATTCGACTTTCCCACGGGGCAGGCGAATGCCGAGACGGTGTACGAGGGCAAGGGCGGAATTCCTCTGTCCAACTTCTGGCGCAAGCTCGTCGTGGCGCACGAGACCGACGGATTGCGGCTCTTCATCTCGGAGTATTTCACGCCCGAGAGCCGGGTGCTGTTGCGCAGGAATATCGTCGAGCGCGTCCAAAGGCTGGCACCGTTCCTCACCTTCGACCGCGATCCCTACATTGTCGCCGATGGAGACCACTACTCCTATATCATCGATGCCTATACAAGTTCGACCAACTATCCCTACAGCGAGGCCTATCACGGCTCGCTGTCGTGGCTCCACGGCCGCAACTACCTGCGCAATTCCGTCAAGGCGGTGGTCGACGCCTATAACGGCTCGGTCACGTTCTACGTTTTCGACAATCACGATCCCATCATCAATGCCTACCGGCGCCTGTTGCCCGCCCTGTTCAGGGAACGCAGCGCGATGCCGGAGAATCTGCAGCGTCACGTTCGCTATCCGGAGGATTTGTTCACTGTCCAGGCCGAAATGTACGGCACCTACCACATGACCAATCCCATGACCTTCTACAACCGCGAGGATCGGTGGGAGGTGCCGCACGAGCTCTATCGCGATCGGGAGATCGAAGTCAGGCCTTACTACGTCATCGCGCAGCTTCCGAAGGCCGAAAAGCCGGAGTTCCTGCTGATGCTGCCGCTGTCGGTGGCCGGGAAGAACCAGATGGCGGGATGGCTCGCAGGCCTGTCGGACGGCGAAAACTACGGCAAGATGGTTGCGTTCCGCTTTCCGAAGGGGACGTTTATCGACGGACCGGCGCAAGTCGAATCCCGGATCAATTCAGACAGCCGGTTCTCCGGAGACCTGACGCTCTGGGACCAGCACGGCTCTCAGGTGATCCGCGGTAACCTGATCGTGTTGCCGTTGAACGGGAACCAGCTGATCGCTATCGAGCCGGTCTACATCGAAGCCGAGCAAACCAAAATCCCGACACTGGCGCGCATCGTGCTGGCACAGCTGCTGCCGGACGACCGCAAGATCGAGTGGGCGCCCAGCCTCAAGGATGCGGAAGACCTTCTGGTCGGAGGATCGATTCGCGCGCGCGCATCGTCTTCCAGCATCGAAACCGACGATCGGCTGGGTCGCGTACGCGCGGTGTTTCAGGAGATGCAGCGTCAATACGCAGCGGGTAACTACACCAAATATGGAGAGCTTCTGCAGCAATTGGAGAAGCTCCTGACGTCGCCGTAGGCGCACCTTGCAATGCTAGGCACCGCATGAAGCGTCGGCTACCTTCGCTACGATCGGCGTCTGGCCCGGACTCTGCCTACAACCAAATTTGATAGGCCGATAGAAAGCCAGAATGTTGATCCTGGAAATCATTGTCGTCCTGGCGCTGTTCATGCTGAACGGGTTCTTTGCCATGGCGGAATTTTCCATCGTGTCCTCGCGCCGTTCGCATTTGGCGCACCTGTTGAAGGAGGGACGACCGGGAGCGCAGGCTGCACTCGCGCTTATTGACGATCCGGCGCGCATGCTGGCGGCCGTTCAAATCGGCTTTACCACCAGCGCGATACTCGCAGGAATTTTCAGCGGCGCCACGCTGGCCGAAAGGCTGGAGGAAGCGCTGCTGGTAGTCCCTCGTCTGGAACCCTATGCCAAACCGCTTTCCATCGTCATCATGACGATCGCCGCGACCTACACCGCGCTCATCATCGGGGAGCTGGCGCCCAAGCATATCGCCTTGGGCAATCCGGAAGCGATTGCGATCCGCGTCGCCAAGCCGCTAGCGCGTGTGGCAAGAGCAGCGGCGCCAATAATCTGGTTGCTTAACGGGTCGACCCGCCTCCTCCTGCGCGTGCTGCGTTTGCGTCCGCAACTCAAACGCGCCTTGACCGAGGATGATATTCACTACCTCGTGGCGGAGGGCGCCAGATTGGGCGTGATCCACACCGTCGAGCGCGACATGATCGAGGGTGTTCTCGACCTGGAGGACAGCCCGATCCGTACGATCATGACCCCGCGGCCGCATGTGCAATGGGTAGACCTGGACGGTCCCAAGGAGCAGGTCCTAAGTGGAATCCGCTCTTGTTCACATGCTCAGCTTCCGGTCTGCCGGGGGTCGATCGATGAGGTCATCGGGGTTGTGCGCAAGCAGGACCTGGCCGACCATTTCCTGGATGGACTATCACCAGACGTGGAACAGCTAACGCGGCCTCCTCTGATCGTGCATGAATCGACCACGGTTCTTCGAACGCTCGATCTTTTCCGAAAGACGCCAGTTCACACTGCCATCGTAGTCGATGAGTTCGGGGCCCTCCAAGGTATCGTCACCCGTACCGACCTGCTGGAGGCCGTTGCCGGCGATTTGCCCAAGATCGACTCCCAAGCACGGCCAAAAGTCACGCAGCGCGAGGACGGCTCATACCTGATCGATGCCTTTGTTCCGTTCTCCGATGTGATGCAGTTGATCGGGATGGGTGCAGCGCCCTCCGGCGACTACGTGACCCTGGCCGGCTTTGTTCTGTCGCAGCTGCATGAACTGCCGAAGCCGGGAGATCATTTTGCCTGTGGCGGCTGGCGATTCGAGGTGGTCGATATGGACGGCCGACGCATCGACACGATCCTGGTGCTGCGGGAGCCTGATGAGACCACTGCTGTTAAGTAGCCTACGGAACACGATACCGGCCGGTTGGGCACTGTCGGTTTTCCCTTCGTGCCGTGCTGATGTTCAAACTGTATCGTCGCGCACGAACTTCTTAACTGGCGTGGTTGACGCTGTCATTGCTCAAGAACTCGTCGCCGAATCGCGCGCGCATCGTCTTCCAGCATCGAAACCGACGATCGGCTGGGTCGCGTACGCGCGGTGTTTCAGGAGATGCAGCGTCAATACGCAGCGGGGAACTACACCAGATATGGAGAGCTTCTGCAGCAATTGGAGAAGCTCCTGACGCCAGAGTCCGTCCGGAAAAACCCGTGATAGTCCTTGTCGTTAGAAGCTATTGTGAGTCCCGCGACAGCAACCGGCTCGAATCGGCAGTTTACGGATCGAGCTCGGTGTCCCAGTACAAATAGTCGAGCCAGCTATCGTGCAGATAGTTCGGCGGGAACAGCCGGCCGTTGCGGTGCAGCTGATGCACGGTCGGCGCGAACGGGGCCTGCCTTGGAAACATCCGTGCCTGCTGCGGCGTCAGGTTTCCCTTGCGCAGATTGCACGGAGAGCAGGCGGCGACCACATTTTCCCATGTGGTCTGGCCGCCCTTG
>Ga0116223_10004061_pt1 | contig 12813 bp, 15 predicted proteins | sample Sb_taG_3_FD_90092 | JGI IMG/M metagenome (GOLD analysis project Ga0116223, IMG submission 90092) | Peat soil microbial communities from Weissenstadt, Germany - Sb_50d_a_PC metaG | ecosystem: Environmental > Terrestrial > Soil > Wetlands > Peat | place: Germany: Weissenstadt | collected 2010-09-21 | reverse complement strand
GCCGGTGGTCATGGCGATGAATTTCATGAGGTCGAGCGCGATGTCTTCGTTGCGGCGGGAGCCCAGGGGAAGAACGGGCATTTCCATGATGAAAACTCCTGGTTGAAGGGTGCAGTCCGCCGGTTTTCCCGGCCTGCCGCGATCATAGCAGAACGATCGCTGAATCAACTTCGCTGGGGGGATACGATGTGGGTAGGCTCGCTCGCCGCGCTCCAGACATTCAGCGAGGGCCAGCGGTCGTGTAGAATAACCGTTTGAATATGGACTTGTCCGCCATCCAGCAAGCCTTACGCGAGCGCAACATTGACGCGTGGCTTTTCTACGATCATCACCATCGCGACCCGATCGCGTACCGCGTTCTCGGGCTGCCGGATGGGCTCATGGTCACGCGGCGCTGGTACTACCTGATCCCCGCCCAAGGCGAACCCGTCAAACTGGTCCACAAGATCGAGTCGGGACACCTGGATACCTTGCCCGGCGCGAAGAAAAAGTACGCCGGATGGCAGGAACTGTTCGACGGCTTGAAGCAGATGCTGGCCGCGCATCGCGATGTGGCTATGCAATATTCGCCCAACAACTTTGTCTTCACCATTTCCATGGTGGACGCGGGAACGGCGGACCTGATCCGTGGGCTGGGCAAGAACATAATCAGCGCGGCGGACCTGATCGCGCAGTTTGAAGCGACCTTGACGGACGAACAGATCAAGTCGCACTTCGCGGCGCGCGATGTGATTGACGCGGTCACCGCCGAGGCCTTCAAAGAAATTGGACGGCGCGTGCGCAACGGCGGCACGCGCGAACATGAAATTCAGCAATTTTTCATGGAAGCATTCCAGCGCGAGAACATGGTGACCGACGATCCGCCGATCGTGGCCGTGAACGCCAACAGCGGCAACCCGCACTACGAGCCGAGCGCAAGCCGTCCGGCGCCGATTCATGAAGGGGACTTGGTTCTGCTGGACGTGTGGGCAAAGAAGAATACACCGGGCGCGGTTTACTACGACATCACGTGGATGGGGATTGTAGGAAAGGCTCCGTCAGACAGGCAGGGCGAAATTTTCAAGATTGTGAGCGAGGCGCGGGATATCGGCGTGAAGACGGTGCAGGATGCGGTTTCTGCCCACCGGCCGATCGCGGGATGGGAAGTGGATCACGCGGTGCGCGCTCACATCAAGCAAGCGAAATATGGAGAGTACTTCATCCACCGCACCGGCCACTCGATTTCGACCGAGGTACATGCCAATGGCGCGAACATGGATGATCTGGAAATTCACGACGAGCGGCGCATTCTGCCCAATTCCTGCTTCTCTATCGAGCCCGGAATCTACCTGCCCGAGTTCGGCGTGCGCTCGGAAGTGAACGTGCTGGTACGGCCGGGAAGCGCCGAGGTCACTGGTAAAATCCAACGAGAGATCGTGACCATCTGAATGGCCAAGCCGACAACAGATAAATCAAAAAATGCGCTGCCAGCGACTCCGCCGGAGTATCCGCTGACGACCATGGCGGTGGTTGCGCCGCTGGTGGGCTGGCTGATTCCGGGCGGCGGACATATTCTGCTGAAGCGCTATGGGCGCGGCATTCTGCTGCTGGTGTCGGTGGTCGCGATGTTCCTGATTGGGTTGGGCATGCAGGGGCGGATTTACAAGCCGAACAGCGGAGACATCCTCGACATACTCGGCTTCGTGGGCGACGTGGGCTCGGGAGCGCTCTATTTTCTGGCGCGCATCATGGACTGGGGCAACGTGATGGCAGCGAATGCCGCCGCGGATTACGGCAAGACATTCCTGATCGTCGCCGGCCTGCTGAACTTCATCGCGGCGGCGGATGCGCATCACATTGCGCTGGGGAAGAAGCCGTGAACATCAATTTGTCGCACTTCTCGGCTGCGGTGGTGTTCGCGCTGTTCGCGTCGGTGGTCTTCGGCATCACACAGCGCAATTCGACGATGGAGCAGGTGCGCTACGGTCTCTACTGCTTCGCCCTATTCGTGGGTGGAGTCTTTCTGGCGGGATGGGTGATGGCGCTGATCAGACGGTAGCTGGCGACCTCTGCGATGGCCTTACACCACAATCGCTTTACACCACGCTCGCCGTCTCCTGTTTAAGCTTCTCCGCCTGATAGTGCGTGGTCAGCGCGTCGATAATCGGTTGCAGCTTCCCGTCCATCACTTGCTCTAGCTGGTGAATCGTGAAGCCGATGCGATGATCCGTGAGCCGGTTCTGCGGAAAATTGTAGGTGCGGATTTTCTCCGATCGGTCGCCCGAGCCCACCATCTGCTTGCGTTCTTTCGCCAGCGCGTCCTGCTGCTTCTGCATCTCGACTTCGTACAGCCGCGAACGCAGCACGCGCATGCCTTTTTCGCGGTTCTTGATCTGCGACTTCTCGTCCTGACAACTCACCACCGTGTTCGTCGGAATGTGCGTGATCCGCACCGCCGAATAGGTCGTATTCACCGACTGTCCGCCCGGCCCCGACGAACAGAACGTATCGATGCGCAGATCCTTGGCTTCGATCTTGACGTCGACTTCTTCCGCTTCCGGCAGGACTGCCACTGTGATCGCCGACGTATGTACTCGCCCTTGCTGCTCGGTCGCCGGCACGCGCTGCACGCGATGCACGCCACTCTCATACTTCAGGCGCGAATACACCCGGTCGCCCTCGATCAGCGCAATCACTTCCTTCAACCCGCCCACGCCCGACTCCGATGTGGAGAGCACTTCCACCTTCCATTTCTGCGTCTCGGCATAACGGTTGTACATGCGGAAGACCTCCGCCACGAACAACGTGGCCTCATCGCCGCCCGTGCCGGCGCGAATTTCGAGGACCACGTTCTTCTCGTCGTTCGGATCCTTCGGCAACAATAGAACCTTGAGTTCTTCCTCGACAATCATGATGCGCGCGTCCAGCTTCGTTAGTTCTTCTTCCGCGTAGGCTCGCATCTCCGGATCTTTTTCGTCGGCGAGAACGGTCTTGCTTTCGGCGATGCCCCGCTTCAGGTCTTTGAATTCGCGGTATTTTTCGACAATGGGCGCAATTTCAGCGTGCGCCTTGGCAGTCTTCTGGTATTTCGCCGAGTCGTTAGTGATCTCCGGCGACAACAGCGCTTGCGTCAGTTCTTCGTAGCGAATTTCGATTTGGTCTAAGCGTTCAAACATGATTTTCAATCCGTAGAGACGGGGCTTGCCCCGTCTCACTCTGCGCTGGGAGACGCGGCGAGCCGCGTCTCTACTGTAATGATTTCAGGTGGAATGAGAAAGAAAACAAGAGTTCGCGGCGGGCACCGCTAGGCAATCACCAACTCGCCGCCGTGCGTCTTTTCCAACTTCATGGCCTCATCCAGCGCGACGATTGCGCACTCGACCTCGCTGTCATCCGGAGGCTGAGTCGTGATTCGCTGCAGCCAGAGTCCCGGCGCCGTCATCAGCGCGAACAGCGAGCCGCGATGCTTGGCGGCAAAGCGGATAATCTCGTAGGAAACTCCCGCTATCACGGGTAGGAGCGCTATACGAATACCGAATCGAGCCCAGAAAGTGTGCACGGGAACCGCCATGTACACGAGCATCGAGATGATCATCACCGTCATCAGGAAGCTGGTTCCGCAACGCGGATGATACGTCGAATACTTCTGCACCGCTCCGGTTTCGAGCGGATCGCCATTCTCGAACGCAAACACCGTCTTGTGCTCGGCCCCGTGGTACTCGTACACGCGCCGAATGTCCTTCCACAGCGAAACGCCCCACACAAACAGCAGGAACATCGCGATCCGGATCAGCCCATCAACCAGGTTAAACACGAACTGCTGCCCGAACACCGGATTCACCTTTTTCAGTTCCGTCGTAGCCAGCAGCGGCAGGTACTTATACATGAAGATGAAGAAGGCGATGGAGAAAACCACATTCACTGCCGCCATCCAGCCGGTGATTTCAAACTTCTTGCCCGGATCTCGATTGCTATGATCTTCGCTGCGATCCTCACTGCCAAGACCGCCGTTGCCCGGATCGGCGTTTATCTCTTCCAGCGCCGCATTGGCGGAAAACTTCAGTGCGCGGAATCCCAGCGTCATCGCGTGCCCCAGCGTCATCACCCCGCGCACCACCGGCCAGCCCATCCATTTATGCTGTTCGGAAGGCCGCTCCAGCGGCTCGCTGTACGTAACAATCTCGCCCGACGATTTGCGCACGGCAATGCCCCAGGCGTGCGGCGAACGCATCATCACTCCTTCCAGCACCGCCTGCCCGCCGACGAGCGTTTCCTCGCCGCTTTCGAGAGCTGGCAGCAACTGCACCGCCGCCAAAAAACGCAAAATTCGCCGCCAAGGTCGCATAGGCATTGGATGTTACTTCTCGGAGGGAAGACTCCAACTCCAATGCCTAGAGTACCACAGATCACGAAAATATCGAGCATCGCGAAGTCGAGCATCAAAACCATATCTCCTTAGTATTCAGTATTTTAACTAGAACTATAATTCGGCAGTAGGAACCCATCCGGTGGCCGTGATCCCAGTGGTCGGCCGTGGAATCCAATGGACAATGCTGCACTTCGCCCAGACCTGCGACGCCATCGCCGCAACCACCAAGAAGTTGGAGAAAACGGCGCTGGTCGCTACGTACTTGCAATCGTTATTACGAACGATGCCGCTGAGCGAGGCCGCGACCGCCTCCATTTTTCTTTCCGGCCGGCCTTTTCCTGCATACGAAGAAGCCACTTTGCAGGTTGGCGGAGCAGTGCTTTGGCGCGTTATCAGCCGCCTCTCGGGAAAGTCCGAGCCCGAACTGACCGAAATTTATCGCAGGCATGGCGATGCCGGATCGGTCGCAGCCGAGGCCCTTCCCGCAAAGCCGGATTCTGGCCTCTCGCTCGCCGAAGTGCAGCGAGCATTTTCCGGGATCGCTTCAGCCCGTGGGCCCGCCGCCAAAGCTTCTCTTCTGCGTTCGCTTCTTGAGCGCGCCACCCCGCTCGAAGCCAAGTACATCGTGAAAATTATCAGCGGAGACCTGCGCATCGGTCTGAAAGAAAGTCTCGTGGAAGAAGCCATCGCTCGTGCTTTCGAAGCGCCCCTCGACGTTGTCAAGCGCGCCAACATGTTGCTCGGCGATCTGGGCGAAACTCTGCGCCTGGCCTCCGCGGGAAAGTTGGCCGACGCACATCTTCGCCTCTTCCATCCCATCGACTTCATGCTGGCGAGCCCGGTCGAATCTTCCAGTGAGGCGCTTAGCTATTTTCAGAGCGCGTCGGTTGAAGACAAGTACGACGGCATCCGCGCCCAGGCTCACATCAGCGGTGGAGAAGTGCGCATCTTTTCGCGCACCCGCGATGAAATTACCGAGTCCTTCCCCGAATTGCCCATGGCCCTCGCCGGCCTGTCCAAAGACGCAATTCTCGACGGCGAAATCGCGGCCTGGAACTCCGGTGAGGCCCGAGCCCTTCCCTTCAGCACGCTCCAACAGCGCCTCGGCCGGAAAAAAGTCAGCGCCAAACTGATGGGTGAAGTCCCAGTCGCTTATCTCGTGTTCGACATTCTCTACGCGGATGGTGAACTCCTCCTAGACCGTCCACTACGCGACCGCGCAAAAGTTCTAGACCAACTTATGAAGCCCGAGGAGATGTCTGTTCCCGACACAGCTCACGTAGGGACAGACGCCCCTTCGGCAAGCTCAGGGCAGGCGCTCGTCTGTCCAACCGAGCGAAGCTCGGCACCCGCCGCCGCGCCGTCGCAATCTCTCTTCGCCTTCGCAGCTCCCGATCTTCCCGTCGCGACAATTCTCCGCGCGCCGGTAGCAGCAGCGAGTTCTCCCGACGATCTCGAAACTCTCTTCACCGCCGCGCGAAATCGAGGCAACGAAGGCCTGATGATCAAGGATCTCGATTCGCTCTACACTCCCGGCCGGCGCGGCAAATCGTGGCTCAAGATGAAGCGAGAACTCGCCACGCTCGATGTAGTTGTGACCGCCGTCGAGTACGGACACGGCAAGCGCATCGGAGTGCTCAGCGACTACACCTTCGCGGTGTGGGATGGCGAACGTCTGGTAAACATCGGCAAGGCGTATTCCGGGCTCACCGATGCGGAGATCGCTGAAATGACGCAATGGTTTCTGGCTCACGAGATCAGCGAACAAGGATTAAGGCTGGAAGTGGAGCCGAAGATTGTTCTAGAGGTTGCCTTCAACAACATGATGCGCTCCACGCGCCACGAGAGTGGCTACGCCTTGAGGTTTCCGCGCATCGTGCGCCTGCGTCCGGACAAACCTCCGGAAGATGCCGACACCATCGAGACGGTCAGAGACATTTACGAGCGGCAACACTCGGGGTGATTATCAAGGCGAGATCGACCACTAAACATTGTCAGTGGGCGTGGTCGTGCTCGGAATGATCGTGCTCGTGTATTTCATCCGGTACCGCGATCACGCATGCATGGGCCGTCTCGCACACCACGTGTTCCAACTGGATCGTCGTATGGTGGATGCCAAACCCGCGCCCGAGTTGCTCGTTGATCTCTCGCAGAATCGTATCGCTCTCCGAGGTCGCCATGTCCGCGATCTTCACATGCGCCGAGAGCGCGTGGTTTTCCGACCCAATGCTCCACACATGCAGATCATGCACATCGCTCACGCCCGCGATCTTTCGCATCGCCGATTCCACCGCGTCCAGGCTCATCCCGCGCGGCGTGCCCTCCAGCAGAATATTCAGCGTCTCGCGCACGATTCCGATGCTCGACCACAAAATCAGTGCGCCGATCCCGAACGACAGTGCCGCGTCGATCCAGTATTGTCCCGTCCACAGGATGACAAAACCTCCCACAATCACGGCCGCGGTGGAAAGCGTGTCGCCCACCTCATGCAGTAACGCGCTCCGTACATTGACATCCCGCCCCGAACGCCACAGCAGCAGAGCAATCACGCCGTTCATCACCACGCCCGCCGCTGCCACCCAAATCATCACCGCGGCGCCGACATGCTCGGGATGCTGCAGTCGCCGGACCGCCTCGTAGAAAATAACAAACGACACCACCACCAGCGACAGCGCATTCACCAGCGCCGCCAGCACTCCGGCGCGCCGGTATCCATAAGTTTTGGTCGCGCTCGGCGGCCGGCCTTCCAGAAAAACCGCCACTAGCGACAACAGCAGCGCCAGAAAGTCGGAGAGGTTATGTCCCGCCTCGGAAAGCAACGCCAGCGAATGCGCGCGGATGCCGGCAACCACCAGGAGGACGACATAAAGCATGGTGACGGCCAGCGAGATGCGAAGCACCCGCCCCGTCCCATGAGAATGCGCGTGTGCGCCATGCGCGTGCATGTGACTAGGATAGCGCAAGCCCGCTCGTGTGGGGATGGGGCTCTGCCCCGTCCAAACCGAGCACAGCTCGGCCACTGTGAGCAGGCAAAGCTTTCAGCCCCAGTCGGTGGCGCAAACTCAGCCGGCCGCGTTATCCTTCTTCCCATACCAGGAGAACAAAATGAAGAAAACTCTCGTACTCCCGTCCTTGCTGTTACTAGCCGCCGCGGCCATTGCACAGACAGCGCCCGCCCAAATCAAGAACCCCGTCAGCAGCGCGCTCCGCGACACCCTGCCCAGCCGCCAGAAAAATACCATCGCAGCCGTCGAAGCCATGCCTGCCGACAAATTCAACTACAAACCGACCCCCGAGCAAATGACATTCGGCCACCTCGTCGCCCACATGGTCGTGGCAAATGACACGTTTTGCAGCAAGGTAGCCGACGTCCCCGCTCCCAAGGTCGAAGAAGCGAAAGAAACGGACGCCAAAGACAAGCTTGTCGCCGCGCTCAAGGCCTCATTCGATTTCTGCGCCGACGCGCTCGCAAAAATGGACGATTCGAAACTGGGAGAAACAACCGAGCTCTTCGGAAGCCAAACTTCGCACGCCTCGGCTGGCATTCGCCTTGCCGGCAGTTGGGCTGACCACTACGCCGAGGCGGCAATGTATCTGCGCCTGAACGGAATATTGCCGCTGACCGCGAAGAAGTAGCGTCTGACTAGGATGTGGAGGGACGGGCGTCTCGCCCGTCCCGTGCCGCAGCCAACCATCTGATTACACACCCTTCAACGAACGACTTTAACCTGGACAGTGCCTGATCCCACTGCTCGGAGACGAAATCTAGATATTCCTTGATTCCTGCAATCGGCTGCGGATCGAATTCAAACAGGTTCTCGCGGCCCGAACGGACGCTGTGCACAATTCCAGCACTCTCCAGCACTCGAAGATGCTTGGTGATCGCCTGCCGGGTCAGCTCGGAACCGTGCGTTAGCTGAGAGATCGAATAAGGCTGCCTACGACAGAGCTTCGCAACCAGCGCCAGCCGCGTCTCGTCGCCCAGCGCGGCAAATACGGGTGCGCGAGCCTGTCGTTTGACGGCCGCGCTGCTACGACGTTTGTGCAACATGGTTCTCGATGTTCTTCATTTGCTGTGTCCAACCGCCATCATTCATGCGGAATGCTTCGAGGCGGCGGTCGCTGGGGATCTTGTCGAAGCCGGACTCCGTGAGCACAAGCAGTGTGCCGCTCGCGGTCTTCTCCAGCCTGAATTCCACGAGCGTAGGCGTCTCCATCGAATAATCCTTTTTCGGGTCAATGGCATATGGATGCCAGGTAAAAGAAAAGAGCCGTTCGGGCTCCATGGTCTGCACGACGGCCTCCCATTTGACGTGCTCGTAGCCCGGATAGGTAATATGGCCATGCGACGCCTGACCCGGTACGAAGGGGCCGTCCAGTTTCACGCGAAACCACTCGCCAAATTCACGGTAATCCGTCAAAGCACGCCAGACCCGCGAAACCGGCGCCTTGAGCTCAATGCGCTTCTCAATACGGTCATTCATCTTACGCAACCTCCAGGTTGCATATTACTTCGCGCAGCCCGAAAACGCAACCCAATAGTTGCCCTTTCTATTAGGCCTCCCTGGCGGTCAAGTCTCGGTTGTTTACGCATCATTTACCGATCGGACTCGGCAATCTAGCCAACCAACTCCTCCAACTCCTCTTCCCCAATCACGCTCACCCCCAACTCCCGAGCTTTGTCCAGCTTCGATCCCGCGTCGCTTCCCGCCACCACATAATCCGTCTTCTTGCTCACCGAGCCTGAAACGCGGCCGCCCGCATCTTCAATCATCTTCTTCGCTTCGTCCCGCGTGTGGCGCGCAAGCGTGCCCGTCAGCACAAACGTCTTCCCCGACAGCTTCGTGCCTTTTTCTTTCTTCTGGCCGGTGAATGTCAGTCCCGCCCTGCGCAGGTCGCTCACCAGTTTGCGATTATGTTCATCGGCGAAAAATTCCACGATGCTCTCCGCGATCCGCGGCCCTACTTCGTTCACTTCCTCAAGTTCCTCCGCACTCGCCTTCATGATCGCGTCCAGCGCCCCAAAGTGCTCCGCCAGAAACTGCGCTGTGCGCTCGCCCACAAACCGTATCCCGAGGCCATAAATCACGCGCTCGAGCGGCAGCTTCTTTGAGGCATCGATTTCGGCCAGCACGTTCTCCGCCGATTTTTCACCCATGCGCTCCAGCTGCAGCAGGCCGTCTTTCGTCAGCTTGTACAAATCTGCAACATTCTTCACCAGGCCGCGTTCCGTGAGCTGATTCACCAGCGCCTCGCCCAGTCCGTCGATATCCATCACGTGGCGCGAAGCAAAATGCAGAATCGTCCCCTGCAGCTTCGCCGGACAATTCGCATTCACGCAGCGGTGGTCCACCTCGCCCGGCGTTCGCACCACATTGCCGCCGCACACCGGACAGTGCTCGGGCATTTCGAACTGCTTGTGGCCGCGAGGATGCTCTTTATCGTCATCATTGACGACCTTCACCACTTTTGGAATCACATCGCCGCCGCGCTCGACCTCGACCCAGTCGCCGATCTTCACGCCCAGCCGCTCGATCTCATCCATGTTGTGCAGCGTCGCGCGCGAAACCGTCGTGCCACCAATCGGAACCGGCTTCAGCCATGCCACCGGCGTCAGCTTTCCCGTGCGGCCCACCTGGGGCACGATATTTTCAATCTGTGTCACCGCTCCGCGCGCCGCGTACTTGTAAGCTATCGCCCATCGCGGAGCCTTTCCCGTGAAGCCCAACTCGCGCTGCCACGCCGTCCGGTCAACCTTGACGACGATCCCGTCAATTTCGTAAGGCAGCGATTCGCGCTTGGCCTCCCAGCTCTGAATAAATTTCCAGACCTCCTCCAGATTCTTCGCTAGCTTGCGATTGGGATTCACCTTGAACCCCGCCAGCTCCATCGCATCCATCGCTTTCGATTGGCGATCGAAATAAGTTTGCCCATCCTTCAACAGCATGTATGCGAAGAAGTCCATGCGGCGCTGCGCGGTAATCGAGGGCTCGAGTTGCCGCACCGTCCCCGCCGTAAAGTTGCGCGGATTCGCAAAGGTCGCGAGTCCCTGCCGCTCGCGTTCTTCATTCAACTTACGGAAAGCCGCAAGCGGCATCAGCATTTCGCCGCGCACTTCGAAATCGGCGGGAATGCCGGCTTTCTTCAACTTGTCTTTCGAGATCGACAGAGGAATGGAACGCACCGTCCGCACATTCAAGGTCACGTCTTCGCCTACGTTGCCATCGCCGCGGGTGATGCCACGTTCCAGACGGCCGTCGCTGTAGACCAGCGCCAGCGACATGCCATCCAGTTTCAACTCGCACATGTATTCGAGGTCGGTCCGCCCGCTGAGCTCATGCACCCGCCGCTCCCAATCGCGCAGCTCCTCTTCGGAGTAAGCGTTGTCGAGGGAGAGCATCGGAGAGGAATGCTTAGCCTTGACGAATCCCTCGCGCGGCTTGCCGCCCACGCGCTGCGTCGGCGAGTCTGGCGTCACCAGCGCCGGATGCTCCGCCTCGAGCCGCTTGAGCTCGTTCATTAGCGCGTCGAAGTCGGCATCCGAGATCTCCGGATCGTCCAGCACGTAATAGCGATACTCGTGGTGCCGAATCTTCTCGCGCAGAGCTTCGATTTTTTTCTCGATGGCCGGGCTGGACATGACTGGGGAATTATAGTGCGGGGAGTTGTGAGCGCAGCGATCTCAGATGCTCAGAACGGGCTTGCCTTCTTGTTCCCGGCGCTTCGACTCCTCTCGGAGCGCCTGTCTGACATTCATCACCACGACGCCAACAGTGATGAGAATCGCCCCAATCACGAGCATCAGCAGCGGACCAACACCACCACGTTGGACGTAAGAAGATGTACCCCAGAATAGAAAAACACAGCCCACAGCTATCTGTAGCGCTGAATGAAGCATGCGGTTTCTCCTTGAACAGAGACGATGCTGTCCTCGTATCGCAACGCAGCTAGTTTTTTTTCGCCTTCCGAATCCGTCCGCGCCCAACCGCGCCGCGGCCCACGCTCGACGGAGGCTTCGGCATCCCTTCCACCAATTCCTTGAGCACGATCGCGTTATTGCGCTCAACGTTGCGAGACGCATACAACAGCGTGACTGGCCGCTTGCCTTCCGCGAGACGATGCAACTTCTCCACCGCCGCGGAACTTTTGGCATTTGCCAATTCCTTGAGGTAGCGCTTGCGAAATATCTGCCAGCCCTCAGGATTCGCATGGAACCACTGCCGCAGCTAGTTCGAAGGCGCCAGGTCGCGCAGCCAGAACTTGATCGCCGCGCCTTCTTTCGTGAGCCCGCGCGGCCATAAACGATCCACCAGCACGCGCACTCCGTCCGAAGGAGAAGCAGCCTCGTAAACGCGTTTGACGACAACGCCCATCACTCCCGTATTATCCTACCTTTGAGCCCGGTTTTGCTGCCGACGCCGCAATCATCATGAACTTCCTGAACTGGCATTCTCCGTGCCTTCGTGCCTCGGTGGCGATCCTCGCGCTTCTCGCGCTGGCCGGCTGCGATGTCGAGCGGCGCAAGTCCGACGCTGAACTCGGCCTCAACCCGCAGCAGGCCGAAGGCAGAAAACTCTACGACAACTATTGCGCCCGGTGCCATGAGCCGTACTCGTCGCGCGGCAAGAAAGGCCCGGGTCTGAAGGGCGTCTTCAAGCAGCAGTACCTGTCCCTGAGCGGACTGCCCGCCAACGACGACCGCATGACCGACATCATCAAGTATGGCCGGGCCAAAATGGAAGGCTTCAACCAAGTCATGACCGACCAGCAGATCAAAGACCTGCTGGCCTATCTGCGCACGCTCTAGCCGGTGTGGAATTGGGAGTCGACCGTCCCTTGCGAGGGCTAGTATAATTGCCAGCGTTCGCTCCCAACCGTCGGCGTTGACTGACGGTTTGCGGCCTTCATAACTCAATGGACAAGGAGATGCTGCTATGTTTGTTCGCGTTGTCGAAGTCAAGACGAAGCCCGGAAAAGCCAAAGAGGTTTGTGGCACACTGCACGAGAAAATATTCTCTACGTTGAAGGCGAAGTCAGGCTTTGTGGATGAGATCGTCCTCGTGTCGGATGCAGAAGGCATCCTGGCGCTCAGCTTCTGGAAAACGAAAGAGGACGCCGAACGTTACACCCATGCGGATTACGCCAAGGTCAGCGAGTTGATTCAGCACCTGGTGCATAGCAAGCCCACGGTGCACGCCTACGACGTGGAGACCTCTACCTGCCACAAGATCACAAAAGGCCAGGCGGCTTGAGGAAGCAGTTCCGCATACATCCTTAAGACCGGGAGCGAATGGCGGCGATAAATTCGGGGGCATGAGAACCATTTTTCCCATGCCCCTGTACTTGCCTTACGCAACTGTAGTGCTGGACCAGATATGCTGAACCCAGAGATTCTGGACCAGGCAGTATCCGCGTGGCCGGACGCTGCGACCGCTCACGATACCAGACAAGACCTACTAGACAAG
>Ga0116223_10004059_pt1 | contig 12819 bp, 6 predicted proteins | sample Sb_taG_3_FD_90092 | JGI IMG/M metagenome (GOLD analysis project Ga0116223, IMG submission 90092) | Peat soil microbial communities from Weissenstadt, Germany - Sb_50d_a_PC metaG | ecosystem: Environmental > Terrestrial > Soil > Wetlands > Peat | place: Germany: Weissenstadt | collected 2010-09-21 | reverse complement strand
ATCGCGTGGCGCCGCCACGGTCGCTGGCTGCAATGTATGGACCCGGCATCCGGCCGCAGTTGGACCACCTGCGAAAGGTTTCTTGGGGAGTTGTACCGGCACACGCAGTCGGTCCCCGCGGAGGCCTGGCGCGAGTGGGCCGCGTCGGAAAGCTTTCAGGCGCCCATGCGCGAGCGGCTGCGTGCCCTCGGCATCCGTGGCGATCTCGATGCACCGTCGGCCACTATGGACGCGGCCACTCTGGACGCGTCCAGCCGCATGGTCGCCGCCCTGCTGCGCACCGGAGCCATCGCCCGGCGCGACGCCCCGCGCATGGTCCGGACCCTGGCCGCGAGTCCGGAGAGCATCCCGAGATCCTACTGGACGGCAGTGCCCGATCCCGATCGCCCCGAGAACGTGCTCATGACCGGAGCCGTGCTGCTGCAGGCGCGGGGAGTGGGGAAAGCGGCCGCGGACCTCGCGCCCGACCTGGCCGCCGCGCTCTCCGAGCCGCCCGCCCGGCCCGGCCGCGACCTGCTTCACATGGTGCTGTCCGATGGGCTGGCCGCTCCCTTGACTCTGGCTGCCGCGCTGGCCCTGGGCGCGGCCGGCGTGGCCTTTCAGGCTCTGCTCCTCCGCGGATTGTTCGACCTCGGCCACGAGCTGGTTTTGAACGCGCAGCGGCTTTCGGCGATGGCCGCTCTGCTGGCGTTCCTGGTGTGCCTGATGGCCATCGAGACCGGCGTGGCGCTGGGAATCGCGCGCACCGGCCGCCGTCTCGAGTGCCGTCTGCGGCTGGCCTTTCTGCGAAAGATCCCGCGGCTCGGCGACAGCTATTTCCGCAGCCGCCTTTCTTCCGATATGGCCGAACGCAGCCACGCAGCGCATCGCCTGCGCCAGGCTCCCGAGCTGGCCGGCCGCCTGCTGCGCCCGCTTTTCGAGATGGCGTTTACTGTCGCCGGGATCGCCTGGCTCTACCCGCACAGCGCGGTGTGGGCGGTCTGCGCGGCCGCCGCTTCGCTATTGATTCCGCTCGCGGCACAGCCCGCCCTGGCCGAACGCGACCTCCGCCTGCGCTGCCATGCCGGTGGTTTGACGCGCTTCTATCTGGATGCGCTGCTCGGGTTGGTAGCGTTGCGCGCGCACGGCGCCGAGCGGGCCATCCGCCGCGAGCAGGAATCGCTGTTGCGCCAGTGGGCCTTCGCGGGACTGGCTTATCAGCGGGCCGTGACCACGGTGGAGGGGCTCCAGTGCGCGACCGGTCTGGCCCTGGCCGCGGGCCTGGTGCTGAGCGGCATCCGCGGCGGAGGCGAGCCCGCAGGCCTTCTGCTGCTGGTCTACTGGGCCCTCAATTTGCCCGCTCTCGGCCAGGAATTCGGCGCCGCCGCCTGGCAATACCCCAGCCAGCGCAACACCATGCTCCGCCTGATGGAGCCCCTCTCGGCTTCGAACCGAGCCACGACCGTAAGGGAGTGGTCCCCCGAAAGCGCACAACATCACCCGCCACCGGCTGATGTGGCGCAGGCACTCGTGCCTGCCGCGTCGGCACTCATGCCGACGCTTGGCTTCGACCCTGTGCGGACAGGCGTCGAGATGAGCCTCGACGCGGCAGGCACGAGTGCCTGCGCCACGTCCATCCGCATGGAACACGTCACCGTCCGCGCCGCCGGACACACCATCCTCCAAGACATCCATCTCGACCTGAAGCCCGGCAGCCACACCGCCATCGTCGGTCCTTCGGGCGCCGGAAAATCCAGCCTGGCGGGAATCCTCCTGGGCTGGCACAACATCGCTTCCGGGCGCGTCCTGATCGACGGCGCGGACCTCGACTGCGCTCGTCTGCGCACCGAGACCGCCTGGGTAGACCCCCAGGTGCAACTCTGGAACCGCGGCGTGCTCGACAACCTGCTCTACGGCGCGGACCCCGAAGCATCCGCGTCCCTCGACGAAACACTCCGCACTTCCGGCCTGCACGCGGTGTTGCGGAACCTGCCCGAAGGCCTGCAGACCGTACTCGGCGAAGGCGGCGCGCTGGTCTCTGGCGGCGAGGGGCAGAGGGTACGCGCCGCTCGCGCCATGGCGCGGCGCGATGCCCGCCTCGTCATCCTGGATGAGCCGGCCCGCGGCCTCGACCGTGCGCGCCGCCGGGCGCTGCTCGATGGCGCCCGCGAGTTGTGGCGCGATGCCACCCTCCTTTACATCACCCACGACATCTCCGACGCCGGCGATTTCGAGCGTGTGCTGGTGATCGAGGATGCCCGCATTGTCGAGGACGGCGCGCCCGCGCAGTTGGCCGCGCGGCCGGAGTCGCGCTACCGCGCCCTGCTGGATGCCGAGCACGCCGTTCGCCGCGGCCTCTGGGCCAATCGCAAATGGCGCCGCCTGCACATGGACAGCGGCAGCCTCTCGGAAAGCCAACTCTCGGAAAAGGAGTCGGTATGCAGCGAGATCTGAATCCGCTGGTCTGGACTTCCGAAGGCGATCTGACCGATGCTCTGGCCCGCCATTGCCGCCTGCAGAAAGCCGATCTTGAAATCGAGCCGATGAACCTGGACGCGCGCAACCTGCTCGACCAGTTGCGCCTGGCCGCGCCGTTCTCGATCCGCTGGAATGGCCGCCATCTCGGTGTCGTCGAATGCCGCCGCGGCTATGCGCTGGTGCTCGCGCCCGATCTCTCGGTTCGAAGGGTGGACGCCGGCGCCCTGCGCGATGCCCTCTCCGCGGAGGCCGAAGCGCCCTTCGCCGCCGAGATCGACCGCATCCTCACGGACTGCGACGTGCCCGCATCGCGGCTCGCTCGCGCGCGGGCGGCGCTCCTGCGGGAACGCTTGGGCGCGCGGCGCATCGGGGTGGCGCGCCAGCTCCGCGTGCGGCCCGGTTCGAGCTTTGCGCGCCAGTTGCGCTCGGCCGGCGTCGCCGCGCGACTGGCCCGCCTGGCCGCGGCCCATTCCCTGGAATACGGTTTGTGGATCGCCGCCTGGTGGATCGTGGGCAGCGCGGCGCTCTCCGGCCGCATCGATTGGGGCTGGCTCGCCTGCTGGATCCTGACGCTCGCCACCATCGTGCCGCTCCGCATCTTCGCCACCTGGTCGCAGGGCGTGGCCGGAATCTCGCTCGGCGGGCTGCTCAAACAGCGACTGCTGGCGGGCGTGCTCGAGCTTTCCCCGGAAGTGATTCGCCGCCAGGGCGCGGGCCAACTGCTGGGCTGCGCCATGGAGGCCGAAATGGTGGAATCGCTGGCCCTCACTGGAGGGCTCGCCAGCGCGGTGGCCGTATTGGAGCTGCTGTTGGCCGCGGCCGTGCTGGCGTTGGGGTCGGGTGGTGCTTTCCATGTGCTGCTCCTGGCTGCCTGGCTCATGCTGTCCGGTGTCGCGGCCTGGCGATACATGCGCCGGCGCGCCGACTGGACCACCCGCCGCCTCGACATGACGCACGACCTGGTGGAGCGCATGAACGGCAACCGGACGCGCCTGGCGCAGTGCCGGCCGGAACGCTGGCACGATGGCGAAGACCAGGCGCTCGACGAATATCTGGCCGCCTCGGCAGCCATGGATCGGTGCGGAGCGTCGCTCTCGGCGCTGGTCCCGCGCGGATGGCTGATCGCCGGGTTGTGCGGCTTGGGCATCTCCTCGGCTCCCGGATTCGCCGTCGGCCTGGGCGGAGTTCTGTTGGCCCATCAAGCGCTACAGCGGCTGATGGCCGGCGCCGCCCAGCTCGCCGGCGCGGCCATTGCGTGGAAGCGCGTGCGCATGCTGTTTGAGTCCGCCGCCTCGCGGGGAAACTGCGAACGGAATGCCGCGCCCCAGCCCGTCGCGCCCATTTCGTCTTCCGCCCAAACGGTCCTCGAAGCCCATGACCTTTCCTTCCGTTACCCCGATCGCGCCGAGCCGTCTTTGCGCGCCGCCAGCCTGCGCATCGAAAAGGGCGACTGGCTGTTGCTCGAAGGCTCGTCGGGCAGCGGCAAATCCACGCTCGCAGCGCTGCTGGCGGGATTGCGCCGGCCGGAATCGGGCCTGCTGCTCGCCGGCGGATTGGATCGCGCCACGCTGGGCGCCTCCGGCTGGCGCAAGCGCGTAGCCGCCGCTCCGCAGTACCACGAAAACCACATCTTCACGGGGTCGCTGGCGTTCAACCTTCTCATGGGCCGCGAGTGGCCGCCTACTGCGCAGGACATGGCCCAGGCTGCGGCCGTCTGCCGCGAACTGGGGCTGGGCGGACTGCTCGAGCGCATGCCCGCCGGGCTCGAACAGATCGTGGGCGATACCGGATGGCAGCTCTCCCAGGGCGAGCGCAGCCGCGTCTTCCTGGCGCGGGCGCTGCTGCAGAATCCTGAGTTGGTCGTTCTCGACGAAACCTTCGCCGCCCTCGATCCGGTAAACCTCCGGCAGTGCCTGGAATGCGTGCTGCGGCGCGCGGAAACCTTGCTCGTGGTGGCCCACCCATGACCCAACCCACTGACTCTGAGCTGCCTGTACTACAACACTCTCACACCCAATGCCGCTTTGTGGGGCAGGCTGGCAGCCTGCGGGCCGACTGTCAGTCGGCCCCCGCTCCTGTCGCCGCCTCCTCAGCGCAGGAAAGTTCCATAAGCTTAGGCATTGATCTCCACGCGCGAGCCGCCGCCCTGCTCGACGAAAACCGCCTGGCCGAAGCCCAATCCTGCTGCCAGCGCGCGCTCGCCATCTTCGTGGAAGCCGAGGGCGAAGAAAGTCCCGACGTAGCCAACATCGCGAACCTGCTGGCCTCCATCCGCGACCGGCAAGGCGACTATCCAGACGCCGCCACCCACGCAATGCGCGCCCTCGGCATCCTGGACCGCCTGGGCGTCCGCTTCACCGGAGCGGACGCCGACCAGCTCCGCCTGGAAGCGCTCAGCCTGGCCGGCAACGCATACCGGCAGGCCGGCCGGTATGCCGAGGCGGAGCCCCTGCTGCGCAGTGCCATCGATCACAGCGAGCGCGCCTTTGGCTCCAGCCATCCCGCGGTGACCGGGGCGCTCAACAATCTCGCGGTGCTGTACAAATACACCGGGCAATTCGACGAGGCCGAGCGGCTCTACCGCCGTGCGCTCGGGATTCTGGAGCAGGCCTTCGGGGTGGATTCGCTCGAAACCGCCACCATCCACCACAACCTCGGCGGGCTCGATCACGCGCGCGGCCGTTACGAGCACGGGGAGCCCCATGCGCGCCGGGCTTACGAGATCCGCCGCCGGTCTCTGGGAGACGGCCATCCGGAGACTGCCGCCGATGCCGCCGCCTGGGCCGCGGTGCTCGATGGGCTCGGCCGATTCGAAGAATCCGAACCGTTGTATCGCCACGCTCTCGAGGTGTTCGGGCGGGTCTACGGGCCGCGGCATTACGAAATCGCGATTAATCTGAACAACCTGGCCTTCGTTGAACAGGCCAAGGGCAACACCAGCGAAGCGGAGCATCTCTTCCGCCGCGCCCTGGCCCTCAAGGAGGATTTGCTCGGCGCCGGCCATCCCGATGTGGCGGCAACGGCCAACAACCTCGCCCTGCTGCTGGCTTCGCTGGGCCGCCGGCGGGAAGCGCAAAGACTCGCGCGGCGGGCGGTCGCCATCTGCCGCCAGACGCTGCCCGCCGGCCACCCGAAGCTCGTGGTCTGCGAGCAAACCCGGCAGATCGCCGGGCGAGTCTGACGAAACCGTCTGCCCCACCTCGATGAACCCGTTTCTATTCGTGTCTATTTGTGTTCATCCGTGGCCTGGGTCTTCGCCCGGGTGATGTTGTGCCCTCGCGGGAAAGCCACTCCCTCACGGTCGTGGCTCCGATCGGAGCCGCGATCCGCATCGAATCTCGCGGTCATGAGACTAGTACTCTTTTAGGGCCTCTCACCGGGCGGCGCTCAAAAAACTCTCATTTCCGCGACAATTTTCTCGCCGGATTTCGCATTTTATTGGCGTGGGGATAGACCCAGCACCGACTTCAAGGGCGGCCCGGGCGGCCCCAAATACGTTTCGGAGGAAGAGATGAAGTCAGTATACGTGTGTCTCGCCGGCACGATCGCACTGGTCGCGTCCGGCATTTTTCCGGTGGCCGCATCGCCGGTAACCGCCACTCCTGGAATCATCAAAGGCGTGGTCCATTTCAACGCCCCGCTGGTTCCCGATTCGTTGGTGGTGGATGCGCAAGACGCCACCCACATGTACAACGCCACCGCGAACGCCAGTCAGAACGACCCGGTGAATTGCGCCCCGGGTTCGCAGAACTGGTGCTACAGCGTCACCGTGGAATCGGCGCTGGCCAGCAGCTATTACTTGCGGCCCATCGCAAGCGTGTCCAAATCCTCCCCCTACGTCGCGGCCCTCATCCCGTTTCCCCCAACCGGCCCGGTTGCCATTACATCGGGCGCAACCGTGACCCAGGACCTGCCTGTGGGGTCTCCGTCTTATCAACCCGGCGAAATATCGGGGAATGTCCAGGCCAACGACATGACCAACACTCCTCTCGAGCTCATCGGGCTCTACTTCAGCGTCAATGACCTGACCAACAATCAGAGTCTCTTTCAGGAGGGCTGCGGCGGCAGCCTCGAGTTCTGTCCTTACAATTCGGTATACCAGTCCAGTGGCGCATCGACCAGCCTGCCCTACCAGTTATTCTTGAAGCCCGGCGAAGACTATAACTACCTGACCAGGGGGCTGGACCTGGCGGAAGGCCCGTCGGCAAAATCGGCGTTCGGTTGGGACCCCAATACTCACTTCGGCAGTTTGACAGCAGGCCAGAGCGTGACCGCGAACTACACGTTCAACCAGAAGGCCCAGGTCACCGGCAACGTCCAACTGGCCCTGCCGGTTTACAATCTGGAGGTCGACATTTCAGGCTATACCACTACGCCCGGCAGTTTTGTCGACAGTTATATCACCAACAACCAATCGGGCGTTCCGCTGGCATCCCCCTCCTATGTCGGCCGCATCTTCGACAATGCCGACTTCTCCAAGCCCTTCTCTCTCCGCCCGCTGTTTACCCTGTCGGCGGACGGCCTCACAGAACTCGCTTATCCGCCGATTTCCTTCACTGCCAGCTCCGGCCAAAGCCAAGTGATTAATTTCAACGACACACCATCCTCGATTGCCGGGCGCGTCACGTTTAACCCGCCCTACCCCGCCGGCGATGTCTACCCCGGCATCCAGGCCGAGGCAGAGAACGCCAACGGATACGGTTCCTCCCAGACCACTTTGAACGTCGATGCACAGGGCGGCACCTTCCTCCTTCCGGTCTTCGCCGGGAACTGGGACTACTGGCGGTTCGGGTGGAACTTCAATCTCGGCAATCCGAACTTCATATCCTATTACCAGGTCGGCCAGTTCCTGCCGATCGACGTTCCGGTAGCCACCGGCCAGAACGTTACCGGCCAGAATTTCACTTTCGGCACGGCGAAGGTGAAGGTCTACTTCACCGCTCCAGTCGCTCCTCCGAATACCACCATCTCTGATCCGCAACTGGACGCCCTGTCCGGCCACTTCGTCAATGGAAACTTTGTCCTGGACGCTGCCGACAACGCTCACGCGTTAGGCCTGAACCAGAAGAATGTCACGGTGGGTGAGGCGGACCTGGTCGTGCGCGTGGACACGAACCTGGGCTTTCAAATCACACCCTCGGCTGTGATCAATGACGGAGGCACGCCCGGCACCGGCCGCACGACCTTCAGTCCCCTGATCCTGAAGCCCAACCAGGGCGATGTGATCATCGTGGGAGTTCCAGGCACCCTCAGCCTGACCGTCAACACCCCGGTTCAGGGGCAGGTCTTTTCTTCCTGCCTGATCCCCGTCTCCGGAAGCGCCACCGGCACAACCAATATCACCATCACAGTGAACGGCAAGATCGTCCCCACCACTCCCGCCGGCAATCCCAACGATCCCAACCAGGTTCTCTTCAGCACGACGGTCGCCGGTACCGGCGCCAATACCACCATTACCGTGGTGGCCAGCGCTCCCAACAACACTTCCGTGACCGACACGATCCAGGTCAGCGCCGCCAGCGCCGTGGTGAACACCACTGCCGCAGTGTCGACCTCCATGCTGTGGCCGCCCAACCACGACATGGTCAACGTGGGGCTCTCCGCCAGCGCCTCCAGCGCCTGTGACGCCAACCCCGCCCTGGGCGTCAAGGTGTACAGCAACGAGAGCGAGACTGCCGACACCGGCGACGGGCCTTTCTCGCCCGACGCAAAGGACATCGCGCCGGGGACGCTCGAGCTGCGCTCCGAACGCATGGGGACCGGCAACGGCCGGGTGTATTTGATCATCGCCACGGGCAGCGATCATAGCGGCGACACCGGAACGGCCTGCACGTCGGTAGTGGTGCCGCACGACCAGAGCAAGGCCTCGGTGGCCACTGTCGAAGCCGCGGCCAGTGCGGCGGTCGCCACCTGCAAGAGCACCGGGCTTCCTCCCGCCGGATACTATCAGGATGGAATCGGCCCGGTCATCGGACCCAAGCAGTAGGGCAGTCCAAGAAAACAGTACCCGAATAACCGAAATATGGTATCCTTCCCTTTCGTGGATTGCGAGGGCACCGAGGAACCGGTGGCCGGCGGCGCGGTCTCCAAATCCGTCGTCGAGCCGAGCGCCGGTTGGACGCGTACCTCGCGGGATCGCCCCCCGGCGCGGATGGAAGGCGGCTCGGCGTTACGAAACCGCAGGCCCGACACGGTCGCGGAATTCGATGCCGCTTCGCCGGGGGCGATCCCCAGGACCGCGCCCTGAATTGCGGTGAGGCCGGGAACCTCCCTCGATTCGCTGGACCGGATGTTAGGTGCGCACCGAACCCCCACCACCTAGGTCTCTGACCGCGTGGTTCGGTGCCTTATGCGGAAACCCCTCCCTCACCGGGGTGTCCTCTGGGCCGGGCTCCGATTCAGAGCCGCGACCGTGACTCGCCCTTGGCGAGCGAGGGAGCGGTTTCGCACTCGCACTCAATTCCGCGGTCATGGCAGTAAGCATCCTCCGGCAGAGCCGGAGGCTTTTCGGTTGCTGGCCCCTCAAAGGGGCCTGATCGCAACCGCCCAAAACAAGCCGCGCCCGAAGCTGGAGTTTCGGCCCGCAGCGCACGGCGGGTCGGCAAGTCGCTCTCTCATTACGCTGTAGAGCGATGCGGCACGAACCCCAGGTTTCCGGAATTGTCAAACTTCTACTGCCTCCCCGGCAGAGCCGGGGGGTCTCTCATCGGACTAGCTAGAGCGGTTGTCTGGGTCTTTCGAGTGTAGAACTCGTGGCGCTCAATCTCGATGGCCGTGCCGTGTTCGTCACAGCGCAGTACATGGCCCTGGCCTTTCAACTGCAAGTGGCACGCACTGTCCAGCAGGACAGGCCAGTCGATCGCCAGTTCCACCTTGGTGCCGGGAGTCAGGACTTCCGATGAAATGAAGCGAACACCGCCGCTGCTGATGTCACAAATCTTGCCCAAAACAACCCTATCGGTTCGCAGCGCTCTGCACCGGATTCCCAGATCCATCGGGTAGCGGCGGTGCAAGCGCCGTCCATTTCCCGAGTTGTCGGCAACTCTCATGGGGAAGGTCCCCGGTGCTTTTGCCATAACCGTTCCTTCTATATCGGTGAAAGCGAAAGTCAACTAATTTTATAGCCGAAAAAGATTTCAGCATACTGAAATCCTGCATCTTTCGGCTAATGTCGAGAAATGCGGTACCATAGCCGCGGTCAAAGAGGATGTCAATGGTCCGTTTCCTCTTTGTAAGTCCTCAAAAACAACTCTCCGGGTGGCACCCCGTGGCTGTATTTCGGCAAGGGAGGACTCAGATATGCGCGGGCACCGGCTGTGTAGTGTCTAGCGGTAAGACCGCCGAAAAAACGCTGCCGCGTCCCGGCTCGCTCGCGACCCCCACCTTCCCGCCCTGCGCCTCGACGATCGTGCGAGTCAGTGCCAGGCCCAGCCCCGTCCCCTGCTCCGCTCTCCGGCTGTTGGGGAGCTGCTGAAATTCCTTGAAGAGCAGCGGGATCTCGGCAGGCTCGATCCCGATTCCGGTATCTTCCACCTCGAGGCGGAAGTGCGCGTCCCCCTCTGTCGCCACCCGCACGCTCACCCTCCCGCCGGCCGCCGTAAACTTCACCGCGTTGGAGAGGAAATTGTACAGCACCTGCTTGAACCGGGAGGGGTCCAGCACCACGGTCAGTTCCGCTGGAACATCCGTGGTCAGCAGCATGTTCTTTTTTTCGGCGAGCGGCCGCACCACATCGCAGACCTCCAGTGCCAGCGTGTGGATGAGCCGGCGCTCGGGGCGGAATTCCATCTTTCCGGCCTCGATCTTGGCCAGATCGAGTATGTCGTTGATGAGCAGCAGCAGGTGGCGGGCGCTGGTGAGGATGTCGCTCAGAAACTCCCGGTGCTCGTCGGAAACGGGACCCACCCGGCCGTCGTGCATCAGCTCGGAAAAGCCGATGATGCCGTTCAACGGCGTACGCAGCTCGTGCGATATGCCCGCCAGGAAGCGGCTCTTCGCCTCGGTGGCCGAGCGGGCCGCCTCCAGCGCGCGCCCCAGTTGCTCGTTCTTGTTGCGCAGTTCCATGGCGTACTGCTCCACCTTGCGGGCGGCCACGGCGGCCAGGTTGCGCTCGGTCACGTCCACCAGCGATCGGCAGATGCCGGTCACCTGCCCGGTATTGTCGCGGATGAGCGTCTCGCGAATCTCCACGGCGATGCGCGAGCCATCCTCCAGGAAGTACTCGCACTCGAACGGTCCGCTATCCGCGCCCGCCGCCAGGCGCTCCATCATGCCCGCGCGGAAGGCGTCCTGCTGGTCGTCAGCCACGAAATCCCACGCGTGGCGTCCCAGAATCCGGTCCGGCGGGCACTTGAGAAGCGCGCAGACGGCCTGGTTGAAGCGCTGGATCGCTCCCTCACGGTCGGTTTCCTCGTAGGCGATGGGCGCCTGGTCGAAAAGCTCGCGGTAGCGTGTCTCGCTCTCGCGCAGGTCGCGCTCACGCTCCCGCAACAGGTACGCGGCGTGCTCGATCTGGCGCGCCAGCTCGCCGATTTCGTCGTCCCCGGCAGCGATTGGCTCGAGAGGGAGGCCGTGGGCCAGCCGCCGCGCGTTCTCTTCCACCGCGTGCACCCGCCGCACCAGCCTGCCGGTGATCAGCAGGTGGACGAACAGCGCTCCCAGGGGTCCCAGTATCCCGCAAACCACCACCACCCGGAAGAGCCGCTGCCGTGCCATATCGCGGTTGAAATTTGCCCGGGAGAAGCGCAGCTCCTGAGCCTGGTTCATGACCGCGAGACGCGATTCCACCTGGGCGATCACCGAGCGCGTCCGCTCGAGCAAGCTGGCCGGAGACGCGGTCGGGGCCGTGCGCAGCTCACCGGTAATGCGCCGGATCTGCTCCAGCATGGCGGCGCTGGCGGGATCGTCATCCACCAGCGATGCCAGCCGTTCCAGCGACTGGTCCGCCGCGGCGCGCGCCGCCTCGTACCCCGGCAGGTAGGCGCCCGTGCCGGTCACCAGGTATTGGCTGACGGCGGTTTCGCCCTCCAGCAGAGAGATGTGCAGCTCGAGCAGCCCGGCCCGCGTTTCGTAGGCGCGCACCACCGTCCGGTCGGCTTCCAGCGCGTCGCCCTCCATCCAATAGATGGCGAACAGGGCGCTGAACAGCGCGGCCATGGGTACGGCCAGCACCGCCACGCCTCGGGCGCGCAGGGAGAGCCGGGACCAGCGTGCCAAAACGCCTCGGGTATCGCGCGACTCCTCGGGGCTCATACGAAGCTTCATTGTAAATTGTGTGCGAGCAGGAACAAAGTTGTGGCGGGGTTGGGCTTGTGGTTTTGGGCCTGGCATTGGCGGCCAGGGACACGGTTCGCTCGCTTACGAGCACAACCGTGGCGGGCTCGCTGCTCGCCTGTATGCCTGCGGCGAGCAAGCCGGCCCAATTCAGCCACGATTGGCTGCTGTGTCCTGGTTTCGAAGGCCGCCCCAGCGCCCACTGCTAAGAGATTCGGGTACAATTACTTGAGTCCTATGAATATGCCCCGCGCTGTGCCGTTGAGCCCGTCCACCTGCGCCTTGGCCTTATCGCTGGCTACTTTTCTCCTCTCTTCCGGTTGTGGGCGGAGCCCTTCACCAGACGGGTCCGTCAAACCTGTTACCGTGAGCGTCCGATTTCCGATTCCGATCGTCGAAGCGGGACAAGCGGCCTTTTATATCGCACAGGATAAAGGCTACTATTCTGCCGAGCATTTGGATGTGCAGTTTCAAATGGGTTCCCGGGAGTTGAATCCAGTGAAGACGGTTGCAACCGGCCAGGATGCATTTGGCGTCCTCGGCGGACCCGACACCTTGCTCGTCGCGCGGTCCAAGGGACAGCCATTGAAGGCTATCGCGGTTCTTCATCGAAACTCCAATTTTTCCTGCCTCCTCACATTGCAATCTTCCGGAATCACGAAACTGGAGCAGTTGAAGGGAAAAAAGATCGGGTTCAATTACGGACACATCTCTACGGACGTGCTTCACAGTCTTTTGAGGCGGCAGCATATTCCGTACACTGAGGTAGACGCCGGCTTCGACTACAACCAGTTGATCGCCCATCGTATCGATGCCGAATGGGCATTCACCGTGACCGCCGGTCTCGATCTGCCTGCAAAAGGTGTGGCGGTGAATATCATCAGTCCAGCGGACTACGGAATTGTCACGGATGGATACACGATATTCGCCACGGATCAGACCATCGCCACGCAATCCGATAACGTCTCCAGGTTCTTGCGCGCGACGTTGCGCGGCGTCCATTATACCGTCCAGCACCCCGAGGAAGCCAATGACTCGCTGCTCCAGCGCGATCCGTCGCTCGACAAGGCGCTGAGCCTGAAGAGAGTT
>Ga0116223_10004058_pt1 | contig 12819 bp, 10 predicted proteins | sample Sb_taG_3_FD_90092 | JGI IMG/M metagenome (GOLD analysis project Ga0116223, IMG submission 90092) | Peat soil microbial communities from Weissenstadt, Germany - Sb_50d_a_PC metaG | ecosystem: Environmental > Terrestrial > Soil > Wetlands > Peat | place: Germany: Weissenstadt | collected 2010-09-21 | reverse complement strand
CGTGGGCAACTCACCTTTCGCGATGCCGTCTATTATGGCGTCCTCTATCTGAGTGTTCGAACGTCCGGCAATCGCCAGTTCGGTCTTCTTGAAGTAGATCGGAAGAAAAGACCGCGCACCCGGGGCGCTCAGACAGATCGGACCGTGTATCTTTGGATCCCAAAAAGCCCGATTGTTTTTCGGTAAATCCCATGATCGTCCCACCGCGCATACGAAACCGTTCTTCCCCTCCACGGCTGTTTCATAGCCATGCCTTCCAAGAACCATCACCGTGGCGTCCTTGGCAACGGATGGCGGAGCCGCGCTGCGGGCCATGGCAATCTCCGCATCGCGGTCCATCAGATATTGATCGATTGAGACCATGGTGGTGGGCGGCGCTGATTTATCTTGCGCCTGCAGAGCGGTGCCCAGTGCTAGCGCAAAGAGTGCCAATGCGATCATCTTGACCGTGTTTCGTTTCACGTGGTTTCTCTCCTTGAATCCTTGTGATGCAGATTTAAAGTATGGCTTCAAACCCATGATCGTCGAGCACCGTCGATCGGCCGACGCTTCCCTTCCTTCTTGTGAAGCGACGTAAATTCTTCGTGTGCCCTCGCATAACATTCTGTAAACGTCGTTATAAAGAGGCGTACCGTTCGATGAGTTGAGCCACGGCCTCGGGTTGCTCGTCGGCAACGTAATGCACGCTGTTCTTGATGACCTCGACCTTGACGTTTGCACACCGATGATCCCGTAACGCTTCGGCGAAGCTCGGCATGAGTTTCTCGAAAGGCGAGTTTTCTCCGGGAGCCAGCACCAGAGGCACGCTGATCGCCCTCTGTTGTGCTGCATTGAATTTCTCGTTCGCTGGAAAAGCCCGGTATATCTCCAACGCCGCGCGCAGATGGTCAGGAGCGGCATAAGCCCGGGCATAGCGGGCGACATCCGCATCACTGAAGGTGTCGGGATCGAGAAAATGGCGGAAGTAAATAGCTTCGCGGCCGGCAATGAGTTGCTCGGGCAGATCCGGCGTCTGCTGAAAATTGATATGCCAGGTAATGGGACTGGCTTTGACTGCATCCCACGGCCCAAGCCCCGGCACCGGTGCGTCGAGCAACATCACGCCGCGGCAGGTTTCCGAATACCGGCGGGCGAAAGCATAGGCCACCATTCCACCAATATCGTGGCCGACAACGTAAATGTGCTCCAGATGCAAGCTTTCTGCCAATTGATGAACGTCTTCCGCCATATTTGCCGCATCATAACCATCGGCCGTCGCGGCAGAGCCGCCTATGCCGCGCAGATCAACTGCCACGACCGTAAACCGCTTCGCCAACAACGGCATGACGCGGTGATACGCGTACCAGTCTTCGGGGAAGCCGTGCAGCAGAATGACAGCGGAACCAGTCCCTCCGCGAACATAGTGGAGGGTTGTTCCGTTCACCTGCGCAGTGTCGGAGACAAATCCATTTCCCAGCGCCGCCACCGCCGGATCGGCCGTGTGCTTGGGCGGTGTTTGGCAATGAACGGCGGCGCATGCCGCCACCACAAAAACCGCCAAAAGCCTCAAAATCCAACGATCATGGATCCGCATTTCCACCCCCTGCTGGCTCGGCTGAAACCGCTGTAGCTCTTCTTCATTGAGACATTCCTACATAGCCGGTGCAGCCGTTCCATCCGACCATTTGCCAACAGCAATTACGAACTCGGTGATGGGCTCCGGACCGTCGCGAAACTGCGGATTCAGTGTGACCGGCGAATCGCGCAGATCCGCGCCCCATGAGGACTTGTCTGTCAGTGGAAAATAGAACATCAGATGAGGTACATAGTGCCCAAGGGAGTCATTAAGGTAGCCCGCCCGGGACATCATGTAACACATCGCGCCCGGCTCCGGAGCTGGAAGCTCTTTGTTGTCGAATCCGGCCTTGATGCTGTCGATCATCTGAGCTTTCGATAGCCCGGCTAATACCATCTCCGTCCGCTTGAACGTGAGGCGCAGAATGGATCGCGCGGCTGCCGGATTGAAGCATTGCGGCACACGTACTTTGGGGTTCCAGAAGTCAGCGGAGTTGAATGGGGACATCCATGATCGTTCCACCATACAAACGAAACCGTTTTTTCCTTCGATGGCGGTCTCATAGCCCCGCCACCCGAGAACCAGGATCTTTGCGTCGCTGGATATAGCTTCCGGGGCAGCGCTTCGCGCTAAGGCAATCTCGGCGTTGCGATCCGGCATCAGGTATTTCTCGATCGAAGCCATGCTTGGATACGCTGTCGAGCGATCCTCATTCCGATTGCGGCTGGTGAGTGTTAACTTCAGTCCCACGACCACACAGACGATAGCCAAGGCCCCGGCCCAGACCCAGCGGCTAGTCATCACTCTGTTTTCGAATCTCGACGAAGTGACCTTTGCCGCTTGCCGCTTCTGGAGGCGCTCCCCAAGCGCCGCGTTGAGCTCCGAGGAGATGCCTACTTCTGGTGACTCAACTTCCCAAGCCAATAGTTCTTGGGAAACACCCCGGAAATCGGCAGCAAGGGCCTGGCACTCCGGGCACAGTTCCAGGTGCGACAAGGCCTCGGTGGCTTGGTCCGCGGACAGTTCGCCGTCGAGATAAGCCATGAGTTCTTCCTGTTCGATCGGATGTCTGTTCGTGCTCATTGCATGCCTCGTCTTCGTGGGTGCGGCTGCCAGGCGCTCGCTCTCAGGCCAGGATTGGTTTTTGCCTCCGACTCTAGGTAACTCTTCAATGCAAGACGCGATCGAAAAAGCCTGGACCGGACCGTATTTACGGGAATTCGCAAGAGCTCCGCAATGTCGGAGTAACTCAGTTGTTCGTATTCGCGCAGCATCAAGATTTCGCGGTCCGGCGAATCCAGCTTTTCCATGGCTTGCCGGACCCAGAGCACGTACTCGGGGGTTCCGTCAGTCTTAGGCTCCGGAGCGGACTGTCCTAATGTGCTACTCGTCGAAAACTTCCGCCGTTCCGCAGCCAGCAGATTCAACGCAATGCCATACAGATACGTTCGAACCAAGGCTCGTGGCTCATAACGGGAGGCTGCGCGGATCACCGCGAGGAAAGTTTCCTGGACGAGATCCTCCGCCCGCTCGGGGTTATTCAGCCGGCGCCCGAAGAAGCCGTACAGTGGCTTGCGATAGCGGGCAAACAGTTCCTCGAAAGCTGCGCGTGATCCGCCCTGAAATTCCAGCATCAAGGCTTCGTCGCTAGTCATAGTCGGTGCGCCAGCTGAATCCGCGCAAACATTCCGCGGTGTTTTTCCCATCGTTCATGCTTCTTTTATGTCACAAGCAGGCGAAAAGTTCCCGCTGCGTTCCATTCTTCCTGTGTTTTTTGAATCTCATCAATAGGATCTTGCGACGGTGGCCTGACCTCCGGCACAAAACGACCCAGATCGGCCAGGCTTCGCGCCGTCAGGAAGGCTTTACGGGCTCAAGGAAAAGGGCGGCTAGCTCCGGCCTGCCGCTCGCGCCCGGCAGTGTGCCGGACGCAGAGATCCAGGTGACGGGCAAACATCTTTGTCCGGGCCGTACTGCACTTACAACTTCGATGTACTCTCGTCGCAAGATGAGCGACCGTTCTCATCAGCTTTGGTCCAGAGCCATTGCCGTCTCCCCGAGCCAGCTACAGCGCTGCGAACCTCTCCGTATGATGCGAGCCGGCCCAAAATTGAGGATACGGCCGCAATAGGATTTTTCTGACGTTGTATCACCGTGACATCCGCCGCTCGTATGCCTTCGACCAATTCATGAGCCGTCAGCGGCTCAGACGCCTTGGCTAAGACGGCACGACAGATCTGGGTCAAGCTATTTCCCCGGCGGCGACGGGGTCGTTGTACAAAATCGAGATGTTCCGTGCTCACGCTGTCAGCGCCGAATATTTCGACCAGGCCAGCGATGGTCTGCTTGAGAACGGTCATGCGCTTGATGATTGCCTCACGTTCTCGCATCAGCCCGCATAATTCGCTGTGCGCCAACTCGATCACTTGTCGAGCCCCAGTGATGTTTGAAGGCATGGTCGCCTTATGATCGAATGGTTCTAAGTTTGGTGAAATGTTTTGCTCAGACGGGAGAAATCCCGTGGAAAGAACTGGCATGTCAGTATTCGCAGAATTCATAATGAAGGTCGCATGATCGGTGAAAGAACAGGCGGTCTTGAGTTCCAAGACCGCCTGCAAGGGAAAAGCTGAACCTAGAAGTTCAACTTTGCGCTCAACTGGATCAAACGCGGGGCAGCGTCGCCGCCGAGGAATGAACCCAGAATGCTGGTTGGAGTATTGACCATCCTCAGGATCTGGCCGAACTGGCCCGAGCCATTGGAAATGTCGCGGTTCGGTTGGTCGAAGTTGGGGTGGTTCAGAACGTTAAAGAACTGAACGCCCAAGCCGAGTTTTCCACCCTCCCAGTGCGGGATCGAGGTGTACTTCATCACGGTGAAGTCCGTGTCGAAGTATCCCGGCCCAAAGAACTGGTTGCGGGCCTGGTTGCCGAAACCAAAGATGGGAGCGTTGGTGGTGGCGCCAGATCCCAGGATGACGGGTGAAAAGTCCGCTGAGTTCAAACACGGAGTTTTCGCGCCGCCGTTGATGGAAGATGCCGCTCCGACGCCGCAGCCGCCCTGAGCCGCTCCGTTGTAGCCGGCAAACATAGTGTCGGCGTTCCCGTAGCCGGTTGAGCTCAAAAGGTTGTTGACTGTTCCGTTGTCAACGACCGTGTAGGGGAGGCCGCTGCGAGCAAACGCAGTGCCGGAGAGCTGCCAGCCTTGCATGAGCGATCGCGGTCCGAAGCGGAAAGGCACTTCGTACACGTAGCTCAGGCTGAAGTACTTCCGAGTATCGTAGTCAGCGTTGCCATACATCCGCCGGATGTTATTGGGATCGATCGGAAATTCCGGGCTGGTGTTGGTGTCAGAGGTGAAGGGAAGGAAGCCGCCGTTGGAGACTTCATCCATGGCGTGGCTCCAGGTGAAGTTACCCTGCAACTGCAGACCATGGTTGAAGCGATGCTGCACCGACGTGGTCAACCCGTTGTAATTGGAGATTCCGATGGACTGGATCTGATCCACGGAATTGAACCGCGGATCTGGCGCTACAGACGGAAGTCCAGCGAAGCCGTTCGGGCAGGCTGAGACCGGGCAGTAGCCGTTAACAGCCTGGTTGTTCACGGTTTCATGGTAGCCGTGGTTGCCCACGTAGTTGATGGTGATCGACGTGTTGGCGCCGATGCCTTGCTGTAATTGAAGATTCCACTCAGCGTACATCGGGTTTTTAACGGTGTTGACAGTGTTGACGTTTGGCAATTGGAAGCCCGCAGGAAGATCTCCGACGGTTCCTCCGTTCGCGTAGACGCTGGCGAACGCCGCGTTGGTTTGGGCAGCCTGGGTGAAAATACTGCCGGGTACATTTGGCGCCAGAGCTCCGCCGGAAACAATTGAGAAACTATTGTAGTTCGGGGGGTTTAAAGCGGCGTTGTCGGCAACTTGTCCGGGGAAAGTATCGGCGAACAAGCCGATACCGCCGCGGACCACCGTATTCTTCAATCCGAACGGTGTCCAGGCAATACCGAGGCGTGGCTGCCACATGATTGTGGTAAACGAGTTTACGGCTTGGTGCTGACCGCTTATCAGCGCCTGGTTGTAGGGGATTGCGGCGCTGTGATTCAGATCCGCGAAGTCTGTCGCCAAGTTAGAAAAGCAGTCGGTTTGGCAGGCCGGAACCGAGTTGTGGTCCATGCGCAGATCCACGGTCACTTTCAGACTGGGAGTTGCGCGCCATTCATCCTGTACATACCACCCGATCCCATAAATCCCGACGGGAACCGCCGAGGACGCTGCGAAAGTCTGCTGCAGCAGGGTACCCGTCGTACCCCCGGCATAGAAGGAGCCGATATTGAACGGAATCAGCAGCCCGACGGAACGGTTGCCGAAATCGTGGTCTCCGATGTCGTAGCGGTGGAAGTTTTCGCCCAGCTTCAGGGTGTGTTTGGTGCCCAGAGTGTAGGAGAAGTCATCCACGAACTGATACTGGGTGACGTTGCGACCATTTGGGAAAGCGAAGTTTATGCCGCCCAGAGCGGTTCCTTGGAAGCTGTTGGCAAATGTGCCGTCCCCCATAAGCAGGGTCGTTGGATACGCGGCCAGAGAAGCAGTTGGGTTGTTGGCGTCGAAGATCGCGCTGTAGTACGTGAATGCTCCGACTAGGTTGTTCACAGCCTTGGTGCCAAAGCTGTGGTTCCAGCTCGCCTGCGACTGATATTCAGGCTGGTCGCTGCCCGAGTTAAACACTGTGCTAATGGGGTCGGTGTAGGTGGCTTGGAAGCCCTTGTCTTCCTGGGCGCGGATAAAGATTTTGTCGGTGTTGGTAAGGTTGACGTCGACTCGGCCAGCCAGCAGGTACTCGTGGGTTAGAGCACTGTCAGCCGCCTGGAAGCTGTTCGCGCAGGGAACCGCGCTGCCAAACAACGCGCCGCCGGGAAGCAGTGAAGCAACGCCGGTAAGTCCTCCAGCGGATTGAGTGGAGCAACCGCCGAGCGAGCTTCCGCCGAGCGGAATGGGGGTTGAGCGGCTCGCGCCGGGAGCGGCGTTCCAGAGATTAAACATGTTCTGGAAGTATGGGAGCTGGGCGCTCTGCCCGATCGCCGCCAAGTTAGCCAGCGTTGAAGTTTGGAATTGCGGGCTGGGGTAAGTAACCGTCTGGGTTACCGGAACCAGCACGCGCAGGCCTTCGTAGTTGGCAAAGAAGAAAGCCTTGTCTTTCTTGATCGGTCCACCGAACGACGCTGCCCATTGATTGGCGTTGTCGAACGTCTTCGGAGTCACCGGCGTGGTGTTGTTGTGGAACCAGTCGTTGGCGTTCATGGACGATCCGTTCCACCAGTAAGCCGCGTTGCCGTGGAATTGGTTCGAACCTGACTTGGTCACGTAGTTCACAGTCGCGCCAGCAAAGCCGCCGAACTCGCCGGAGTAGCCGTTGCTGGTGACCGAGGCTTCCTGAATCTCGTTGTTGCCGAGCAGCAGGTTGGTCGCGCCCGAGTTGTTCAGGTTCAGGAACGGGTCGTTGTCGTACATACCGTTCATGGTGAACAAGTTCGAGGTTGCCGAAATGCCGAAGCTGGAGAAGTTGCCGAAACCGCTCTCGGTGTTCATCGTCGAACCGGGCGCGGTCTGGGCGATGAAGCTCAGGTCGTTGCCGGGGTTGGGCAAGCTCTTAACCGCGAGCTCGTTCATCGTAGTAGAGATTTCGGAGCTGTCCGCCTGTAGCAGCGGGGCATCTCCGCTTACCTCGACAGTGGTTCCGGTGGTGCCAAGTTCCATCGTGATATTGGTGATGGCGACCGCACCCACAGAGACTGGTTGGGTCACCGTGGTGGTCTTGAATCCTGACGCTGTCGCGGAAATTGAGTAGTTGCCGGGAGACAAGAGCGAAAAACGATATGCGCCCTGCGAGTTGGTGGTCGAACTCTGGGTGAATCCCTTATCGACGCTCTTTAAGGTAATTGGGACGTTGGCTACTACGGCACCGGACGGATCGCTAACGGTACCGCTAATTTCACCCGTCGTCGCCGACTGGGCTAGCAGCAGCTGACTCGCAAAAAGACAGCATGCCGCACCCAGAACAAGTACAAAAGTTGAGATGCGTTGACGATACATTCATCCTCCTCTTAGATGCGGAACCCGTTTGGAAAGCCGGTTTCGCGCGAATAGAGGATTGCAAGGCGAACGCCAAAGAGCAGTCATCGATTCTTCAAGCAGTTACAGCAATCATTGGATCAGCGCTTATGGGATTCGGAATGTCAGTCCGAGCTCGCTCAGAACGCATCCCAGTCGCATGGCAGCGCTGTCGGCTAGTCTCGTCCCGCTTGTCTGTCGAGACATAACAAACCGAAGGCGATATCCGCAAACTTCCAGATTCTGGAGATTCCGACACGGTCCCGCTACCGAACCCGGCCCTGACGTGCGTGCCCTACAATGTAAACATACATACCGGTCGGTATTATAAGAGCACCAACGCCGCAGAACATCGGCCCTCTTACTTCGGGGCCGTGCCCAACAGAAGTGAGGCCGCGCGCAATCGGCCTGAAGGGTAAGCAGGCCCCGGGCTCGTCCGTCGAAGGTTTTTTCCTCGACAGCCGCGACCGTAACCCGCATACTAGCTGGTATGTTAGCCGTTAGAAAGAAGCCGCGACGGAAGGTGTCGACGCCCCGCGATCCAGAGCGCACACGAGTACGTTTGTTGCAGGCTGCCTTCCAGGAGATACACCGCTCAGGATTTCGAAGCGCTGACCTGGATGCCATTCTGGCCAAAGCGGGCGTGACAAAGGGCGCGTTGTACTATCACTTCGATAACAAGGAAGCACTCGGCTATGCGGTGGCGGACGAAATCATGGCGAGTAAAGTTCACCAGAAGTGGGTGCAGCCTTTACGGAACGCCAAGAGTCCCATCGACGCTCTGATCCGCATTTTTAGAGCCGAATCTCTGAAAAGAGAAGACGTTCAGCGTGGCTGCTACTTGCTTAACCTGTCTCAAGAGATGTCAGGTCTTGATGAGGGATTCCGCAGAAGGACGGCAAGAATTTATAAAGACTGGCACGACGCTATGACGGAAGCACTGTGCGAAGGACAGAAACGCCGGATGGTGCGGAGTGATATAAACGCGAATGAAACGGCTGCGTTCCTGATCGCGGCTTGGGAGGGGTACGCCGTTTTAGGGAAGAATTCGCAGGATCCCCGGATGTTGCGATCAGGCCAAAGAAGCGTGATCCGCCACTTGGAGTCACTGCGCCCGGCGCGCGGCCGGACGCGAGCGCCAGGCCGAGACTAGCCCGCCGTCTTTTTGAGGGTCGTGACCTGCTTAGCAAACGCCTCCTCAGCGCCTCCTCAAAGACCAGCAAGGGGCGATCATACGGCTGTGCGCGAGCGACAGATGGTTTGTTCTCCCCAACTTGCACGTCTTGTACCGTAAACATACATACCAGTCGGTATTATAAGGCAACGATCAACAATGACTACCGCATCACAGGTGTGAAGGTCGTAGTGTATTTAAGTCCGCATCGGAGATGAGCGAAAGTGAACGCGCATCGCAATCACTGAAATCAAGGAAATGAAGGACGCACATTTGACCACAGATGCGAAGTGACTCACCGATCAGATCGAACACCCGGAGAATGTCAATGACGATAACGTGCGTTATCCGCTATGAGATCGATCTGTTTCAGCGAGACGGAAATCCATTGGATGAGTGGAAACCATGCGCGTGTTGATCGTGGATGACGAACCCAGGGCCCAAATGGCTTTGGCAAGTGTTCTGTCGGCAAAAAGCGAGGTCGAGCATTTCGATTCGGCCAACGATGCCATTGGAGCGCTCGAGAAATTGGCGACGCACTCTTACGATGTTTTACTTCTCGACATCAATATGCTGGGCCTGTCGGGCACCGGACTGGTAGATCAGCTCAGGAAACGACACCTTCCGTTACCCTCCATCGTGTTTGTAACCGCGCACCTTGAGCAGGCGATCGCAGCCTTCGAGAAGCACACCGTCGACTATGTGCTAAAGCCTTTCTCGAACGAAAGCATCAGCGAAGCTTTGGACCGGGCCTGTCGGAGAGCGAAGGGCGAGCGCGCCGCGAAATTGATCGAAGCTTTGCCGCAGTTGCAGAAGTTGCCTCGTTCGCAGTATCCGAGGATCGCAATCAAAGCTAAAGGAAGGATTCTCTTTGTCAATCCTGGCGATGTGGTCGCAGTTCAGGCTGAAGGCAATTATGTATTGCTGCGGCGGGAATCGGATTCCTATCTGCTGCGAGAATCCATCTCGGTGGTGGCGGAAAAGCTCAAGCCCTACGGATTCATTCGGATCAATCGATCTGCGCTCGTAAATACCGCGTTTGTGGTAGAGATCAAGCCATACTCAACGGGAAAGTATGGTCTCCGCCTGGAAGGTGGGAAGGAATACGCCGTGGCCCGCGGTTACAAGAAGAATCTCAAATCCCTTACGGAATTCCAGATCGGTAGCGTGCTTTCCTAGCGAAGTAGGCTGTTCGACGCAGCGTCGACGTTTTTATACCCGGCAGATTTGGGGACGGTCCGGATGAAGATTGTTTCGTACTGTGGTCGAAACAGCGGGATTGGTGTATTCAGCGCCGTTTTGAACCAAGTCGAATCGTCGTACTCCGGCATTGCGATTCACCTATTCTCGTAAGTGATCACTTCCCTTCTGACTCCGCTAGCTCGCTTAGTCGCCGTCCCAGAAAGCGACGCACCGGTCCCTGGCTGGCAAGATCCAGGGCGCGCATGTATGAGAAGCGGGCTTCCGTTGTTCTCCCCAGCCGACGATACAGTTCTGCTTGCGCAGAATACGCAAGATAGTAGCCCTGGAGATCGCCACGCATCAGGATGTCAGCGATAAGGGCAAGACCCAAGGCTGGGCCATCGCGCATTGCGACTGCGACGGCGCGGTTCAGTTCGACCACGGGGGAAGGACTTGCACTCATCAGAAGGTTATAGAGTCCAACGATCCTGTTCCAGTCTGTCGCGTCGGCGCTGCGGGCCTCACTGTGCACGGCAGATATCGCTGCCTGCATGGTATATGGGCCGATACGCCCCGAATACAATGCACGCTGCACGAGAGCTGAGCCCTCGGCAATCAGATCACGGTTCCACAACGAACGGTCCTGATCGTCCAGCAGAACCAATTCGCCATCCGGCGAGGTGCGAGCGGCTCGTCGTGCATCGTGCAATAACATTAACCCCAGCAGTCCGATGGCCTCGGGGTCCGGGAGTAACTCCACTAGTAAACGCCCAAGACGGATGGCTTCGCCAGAAATGTCGGGTCGTGTCAAGGCGTCACCGAATGAAGCAGAGTAGCCCTCGGTGAATACCAGATAGATCACATGTAGCACACTATCGAGCCGCTCAGGCAAGTCGGCATGCGAAGGTACTTCGTAAGGAATACGTGCCTCGCGGATCTTCGCTTTGGCACGAACGATCCGTTTGGCGATTGTGGGCGTCGACGTCAGAAACGCACGTGCGATCTCTTCCGTAGTCAGACCGCACACTTCGCGCAACGTTAACGGCAGTTGAGAATCTCGCGGCAGCGCTGGATGGCAGCAGATGAAGATCAGACGCAACCGATCGTCTTCTACGACCTGCTCATCCCATTCCATAGGGTTCGTAGCTCCGTCGTCGATTCGCCTCGCTATTTCAGGCAGGGATCCGTCAAACCGGTCTCGGCGGCGTATGCCATTAATCGCCTTGAACCGGCCGGTAGAAACCAGCCACGCTCGAGGATTCGCAGGCACGCCGTCCCGTGGCCATACTTCTACGGCTGCAGTAAACGCGTCGTGCAATGCTTCCTCGGCAAGATCAAAGTCCCCCAGCAGGCGAATCAGCGTGGCGAAGACACGACGCGAGTCAGTGCGATAGACGGCATCCACAATCTCGCGGATTCCTTCCGTCGCGTTATTGCCCATCAGTGATTTCTGGCGTTGATTCCGAACTCAGCCAGTGCTGTCGCGATCGTGGTGCCGCACCCAGTCGCAAAGATTCTGGCTGGCTCGGAGCCAATCTTCTTGAGTTACAACTCTCGAGCATCGTGTTGCGCCGTTTTGTGACAAGCTCTATCTTTTTGGTTTCGGTTTCCGTTGCGATCGGCACTGGAAGCCAATTCCTTGATGGGTCGTACTTCAACGCCTCCCAAACGGATCGATGGTATCTTCGACGCCAGTTGAATCGCCTCATTTAGATCTTTAGCTTCGATCAGAATGAAGCCGCCCATCTGCTCGTTCGTCTCAGCAAAAGGACCGTCTGTCAAAAACGTCTTTCCGCTCCGGATCCGGACAGTTGTGGACGACTCTACTGACTGAAGTGCCTGCGCCGCCACGAAGTGGCCAGCCTCCCGAAGATCCTGGTCGTACGCTAAGCTCTCATCATCTAACGCCTGCGAGTCCGCACTAGACAAAGCTTCCAAGTTTTTCTCGTCGAAAAAGACCATGCACAAGTACTTCATTGCCCCTCCTCAGACGATGCGCTCCCACTCGCTTCATTAAATAGTCGCTCCAGACGGTCAAGAATGGACAATGGTCGAGCGTTCTGCTTAACTCAGCTCTTCCGGTCACGGGGCACCCGCAACATATCCGAGGATATCAGTTGGAAGGGCAGCCTAAGTTACACTTCGAGTTACAAAAATCTAAGAATTCAATGTCCATTTCGAGCTGCGCCAACGACTATTTGATGCGAGACCCCACAAGCGACTCGGGAGTTTGAGATGTAAAGCTGCCGGTGCGCCTTGACTGATGTCCGTACAAGCAAACGTGAGAGTGCCATGAAAACCAGGCTCGAGGGATCGGAAAGAACAGTCTCGCAGTGCGGGAAGCTTCTGCTGGCCGGGTTGCTCTTGTTCTCATCACTTGCGCTTGGGCAAGCGCAAGCGCTGACAAATCCGGAGCCTGCCACAATTCGCCCGTTCAAAGCCCACGTTCCGGACCAGGTTCTGGTTGATCTTCGGCGCCGTTTGGCAGAAACCAAATGGCCCGAACAACTTCCGGGCACGACCTGGGAGTACGGCACCAACATTAAGAAGGTCCGAGAGCTGGCGGAATATTGGCAGAACGGCTACGACTGGCGCGCGCAAGAAGCCAAGATCAACCGCTTTGACCAGTTCACCACGGAAATTGATGGACAGCAGATTTATTTCATCCATCAGCGTTCGCCACGTCCTGACGCCATACCCTTGCTGCTGATTCACGGCTGGCCCGGTTCGATTGTTGAATTTCTCGCACTGATCGACCCGCTTACGCGGCCAAAGAACAACAATACACCGGCATTTAACGTT
>Ga0116223_10004055_pt1 | contig 12828 bp, 7 predicted proteins | sample Sb_taG_3_FD_90092 | JGI IMG/M metagenome (GOLD analysis project Ga0116223, IMG submission 90092) | Peat soil microbial communities from Weissenstadt, Germany - Sb_50d_a_PC metaG | ecosystem: Environmental > Terrestrial > Soil > Wetlands > Peat | place: Germany: Weissenstadt | collected 2010-09-21 | reverse complement strand
GCCAGGCCAGCGATGGAGCTGCGGCTAGTCTGCGTGTTTGGCCGGAAAACTCTTCGCCGATGCGTATGAGGTTTGGAGTCCAGTGTTGAATGTTCGCGCTGGCCACGAGGACGGCTCGCGGTGGCAAATCGCCAACCCCCAGCCCTTCGGTGCTTGTGTAAAACAGGTTGGGCGTCTCTTCATCGACGCCGTACCGAAATGGGAATTCTTGCGACCATTGTCGTAGCCGGTCCTCTGAAAAAACGTCCGAGCTCTCGCGCACAGGTAACGTGAGTTGCCCCTTGTCCGCGATACAGCGAATCAACCGGCCATTGGCGTCGACACCTATCAAGACAATGGGCATCTCCATAGATTCTGACAATTCGGCGGCTAGTTTGCCAGGCGCATCAATCGCCGTCGGGGTCCAATCTTGCCGAGCATCCGCGTCTCCAGGCATGGGGAGCGCGTGGTCGGCTTGAATCTCGACCGCAAATGCAGTGGTGCTTGGACTCGCCAGTGCCTCCGCGCTCCCAAGCAGCCGTTCCGCTAGCACCGAAATTTGTCGAACGTCATACGCAATGTCATTTGCGTCTCTTGCCAATTCCAGTTGTTGGACAGCCTCCAGAACATGAGCGGCGGTTGGATGGTCGAGGCGGCTGGCCGCGATTGTTGCACGAAGGGACGTATGGGCGCTTTTCAGCAGAAGCTCGAAGGCGTCGAGTGCATCTGTTGGCGGTTTCACGCCAGCCGCCTCCAATTGCCGTAGAACTTCTGCCATATTGACCGCGGCAGGCGCCGGTTCATCGTCATTTGCCAATACCGCATGTGCATTGCGGATCAAATCTGGCAGCAATGACACCAGTCGTTCAGTCAGGTGATCCGGGTCCTGGCGCGCTTGCAAGAACTGCGCCTGCAATTCGAGCGTCTGGACACGATGAATGTACTTCTCAAGTGCTCCAAATCGCTCGAGTGCCTTCCGGGCTGCCTCAAGAAACGATAGCCCGACATCGATCATCCGAAGGTCACGCATCAGACGATAGAGCAGAACGCTCTCATAGAAGATCTGCTCGGGTGTCGCATTATCGTCGGCGGCTAAACAGCAAAGGGCACCAATCAGTCCGTCGATCGTGTTGCCGGTCCTTTGGTAGACGTCGCCGTAGCAAAGCCAAGCCAATCGAGCGCGTGCCGCGGACTCCCCTGCCACCTGAAGAGCGTGTTCGGCATAGTCCCGTGCCGCCTGAAACTGGCTCGCCAAAGCCAACCGGACCGCAAGCACTCGAACCAGAGTTAGATCGGAATCGGGGATCGAGCTGTGCCGTGCGACCGCCATACCCACGGCCAGTATATTTCGCACCGTCGCGACGTCTGCGGGTGTGTCTAGCGGCTCGTAGTGCTCCAACAGTCGGCTAATTCCTGTAACGAGCTTGTCGGCAGGTAGTGTCAGCAGGCCTTTCGGGATGTCGAGACGGCCTATAAAAACCGGGCTCGCAGACTCCAACCAAGGCAACGTGACTTTCATGAACGCCACTATGTCGTCCGGCGGGGGCGCCGTCGTCCAGGTGTCGAGCGTCCGAATATCTCGCAAAGAAAGCGGCCTGCTTGCGAGCTGGACGGCTGATGCAACTAAGAACGCTATCCCAAGCAGCCCCATCGATTCGGCCGATAGCACATCTACAAGCCGAACCCGCACTCGGGCGTCAGCGGGATGATGGGCTAGGTAGCGAAGAGCGAGTAAGACGCCAGCTCGCGCACGCTCGGAATCGAGGTCAATCTCCTTGTTTTTGTCACGGGTGAGGAGAGCCGCTTCGAGCGCGCTAAGAACGGTGGCGGTTATGCCGTATGTGACGTTGCTCTCTGCACCTTCGATCGCGACTGAGAGCGCGTCGCTGTACCGTTTTGCACGAACAGCCTCTCTTGCGATGAGCAATCGCGCTGGTGCCGCCTGTGTCGGGTGAACGGCGATGATTGATCGCGCCAAGCTTTGATAGTCCAAAGTAGGAGACGCGAGACCATTAGCGAGGGCGTCGTAGAAACCCGCCAGTCGTCTTTCGTCCTCGATAGAGGAGCCTGCTAACAGTTCGGCCACACCCCGGAAATTTCCGACTGCAAAGAGCCTGTCCGCGCGGTGCTGCTGCAAGGCCAAGGACGCTGGATACTTCTCACTTAGCAATGTTTCGCATTTCTCGATCGATCCCGGCTCGTCAATACGCTTAGCAAGCGCCAAGGCGCTTTCCAGTGCTTCCAGGGGCAGGCGATCGAAGGCGATTCTCTGTGTCAGCGCGCGAGCGATATCGGCAGCGCCAGCATCGGCCGCCATTTCAGCCACTTGCAGGGAAGGTAAAGGTGGCAAATTCTCAGCCAACGCCGGCTTGGTCCGCAACGATTGCTCCACCATCGGGTGAAGCCCGGCCTTGTGCATCATTTGAAGTTTGAGGAGCGGCTTTATGCCGGCCAAGGCGGCGGGAAGCGCATCGATCTCGGTTAAGATTGGTCCAATGACGCCGCGCTGAATCCCGTCCATCCACTTCTCGACATGCTGCGCGAGGATCGCCTCCGATCCTTCTGGGTGGTCACCCGCCAGTATCGCCAACCCGTCGATTGATAAGAGAAGCGCTCGGTTGTCTTCCTTGAGTGGCCAGTCCTCGTTCGCGTCGAGCGCAACGTAGCTTTCAGAAGTTTTCGCGGCGGCGACTGCGCCTTCGCACAGCGCGTGAAAATGTGGCACCCACAAGTCTTCGGTCATTCTAAGGGTTGGTCGGTCGCCGGACCGCGTTTCATCGTTTTTGCGATACAGTCCCGCCTCTTCCACGACCACGGCAGAGTGGCTCTTCGCAGCTCCGATAATCGAGAAGATCGACGCATTCTGCAGGTCCGAGGAAACGACAAGTTTGATGCGGCTCGAAAGCGTGGCGATCTCTTGTGGCTCCAGCGCCCTTCCGCGCGATCGGAGCACCGCCTCATCGAGGTGGCGTAGCAAAGCGCTCATCCGCTCGTCGACTGAAGTAGTTGCCGGCGGCTGCACGACCACGATTTCAGAGAAGACGGGTTCGCCATTTTCCTGGCATGCTGCCGCGAGGATCGCCATGACTTCTGCAATCCGGGTGGACAGCATTCCCCCGGCAACCACAAACATATCTCCGGCGCCCCAAGCGAGGCCGTTCTTGTTGTACCAGGCGTGGAAGTCGATACCGGAAGATCCGCCGATCGATGACTTCATCTCGTCACTCAAACCGTCCGCCCTCCTTTTTTCCTTGGTGCCAGACGAGTGTATTGGCTGCAAATCGACAATGGAAAAAAATTCGGCAAAGGTGCGTCCGAGAACGATCCGCTGGCGATCAAATTCCGCCAAGCCGCTACAATGCCGCGAACTCTCGCCTACTTGTCGTTTGCCCGCGTCATCACCGCTCAGCCTTTCGCCAGTTCGGGCATGCCGAACTTTTCGGCCATGACCGGTGTCTCCGCCCAAGCATGGCCCGAAATGCGCTTTATCAACTCGGTGAAGACGGTGACGAAGGCAGCGCGCTCGGCCTTGCTGTCGAACTCTTCGGCTTCATCGGCGGCCAGCAGCGGGGGCACATCGGCCAGGAACGTGGGGTCGTCAAGCTTCGCCCACATTCGCTCCTCGGCCTCGGCGCGCGAGATGGCCTGCCCGGCGGCTTTAAGATACTTGCCGAATAGATTCACGGCATGCGCGGCATCAAGATCGGGAAACAGCGCGACAGCCTTGGCGAGGTCGACGAGGTCCCGGCCTTTGTCGCGTTGGAGGAGTGCTCGGAGCTTGGTGGCGAGAATTTCTTCGCGGCTAAAGGTGACGATCTCTGCCTTGCCTGTGAACCAAGGGTTCTTGACTTCGAACGGAACAATCTTGGCGCCATCGTGGGCAGTCCGCTCGCGCGTGGCGATCTCGACTTTCACGCGGATGGGCTGCGAGGCATTCTCGTCTTCAGCCTTCATAGTGAAGGTGAGCCGCGGGCCGATCTCGCCCAGATCGTAATGGCCACGGCCCATCCAGGGCTCAAGCACGGCTCGCAGGCGTTCCACGATCGGGCCAACGGGGCCTTCAGTTGTGCGTGTGAGGTCAATATCCTCCGAATAACGGTACGGCTTCGGGAAATGCAGCTTGTTGAGTGCCGTCCCGCCGCGAAAGCGCAATTCCTTGCTCAGGAAATCGTCGTTGGAGATTTCGACGAGGGCGCGGCATATGACGAGATCCTGCTCGACCTGCCGATCTTCCGGCCAGGGAGCGGTGTGGCTCCACGCTACAATGTTCATGGTGGGGATCATTGATCAAGCTCCGGGCGGCGGCGAACGACAACATTCCAGCGTGCATTGCGCTCTGCGGGCTCACTCGATTTGGAGGCACGTTTTGCCGGATCAAGCTCAACCCAGGGCAGGGCGTTTTCGTTTTGCAGATATGCATGCAGCCCTTCGGCCGCCTCGCTGTGTTTGACGTAGTCGAGCAGGTAGCCGAGGCGCTGAATGACCGAGCGCTCGAACGCGGGTGCGAGTTGCTGTAGCGACTGCGCTTTCATCTTCGCGCCGAGATCGGAGAGCACGGTTGCGATGCTGTCGATCGTGCCTACGGCGTGCACGTAGCGTAACAGATCGAGCCCCGTCAGCTCGGGCGAAGACAACTTCATGCGGCCCGTATCCGTCTTGTGGTCACTGATGGCGGACGACACAGCCTGCATGTCCCTCCGATAAAAGAAAGACAGGATCGATCGTCCGGCACGGATCTTAGGTATCCGCTTGTCGGTGATGACCTGAAACTGCATGACGGCCTGATGGGTGGCGCCATGCAACTCGGCGGCCTTGAGCAAGCCGACATAGTAAGGATGTCCCTCATGCTTCATGAGTTCGTCGATGTACCAAGGCGGCGGCGGGGCGCCGCGCGCAAGGTATTGCGGCGGGACCACTACATAGAAGCCGTGTCGCGGATTGAGGACCGCTCCTTTTCGCTGCAGACGTTCCGCCGCGGCGAGAAACCCGCGCGGCGTCACGCTCAGTGCCGTGATTGCTTCATCGCGGGTAAAGGAGACCCGCCCGCTGGCAAGCAGGTCCGTCATATAGGAAGAGAGGCTAAGGCGTCCGTCTAGCATCGTGTATAAATATACCTCAAAAGCGAGCATTTTTCAACATGATGCTGTGTAGCTAAATCCCCCAAAAATGGCGATTTTTCAGCATAGGACCACGCCCCGCGCCTTCAGAGGCGTTGCAGCGGGCAGCCCAATGTCCTGAGCTTCCCGTACCCGTACGGGCTTGGGTAGTGCTAGTGCGATTCCGGACCGTGTTGGGAGATTCCCGCCGCACATAGCGGACGGATAAACGACTGCCGGATTGAACGAAGCCATGAATTCAAACGATCGGCCGCGCGACAACCTTGAAACGCTGCATGCGGAAGAAGAGCGGCTTCGCGACGCCAGCCTCAAACTCATTGGCACGCGCGAGGATTTGAGGGATCACCTCGCGATCGTACACGAAGCGATGAACGCCGTCTTTGCCTTCACGCAAGAGCATGTTCACGGCAGCGACGACGAGCTGACGCTGCAATTGCTCGGGATCAGGCTGTTCAACGATGCCGCCGCGTCGATAAAACTGGCGCTGTCCGGCTATTACCAGAAGGCGTTCGTGCATGTGCGCGACATCGTCGAGACCTATTTCCTCGTCGATTATCTGCGCTCCAATCCGGACAAGATCGCGTTGTGGAAGGGCGCGACCAAGAAGCAACGCCTCAGCGACTTCAGCCCCGGCCGCATCCGCGACGCGCTCGACAAGCGTGATGGCTATACCGCTGGGATGCGCAAAGCCACCTACGATCTCATCTCGGAGCATGCATCGCACGCCACCTATCGCGGCTTCCAGATGGCTTCGCAGGACGGCCTCGGAAAGCTGGGACCGTTCATGGATGAGCCGAAGCTACAGGCTTGGCTGGAAGAAATGGCCAAGCGCTTCGGCCACGCCGCCATCGTGCTGCTGTCGGATTTCGAGGGCCTCGATCCGAGACTGGATGCAACGCGGGCGCACTACCTCGCCGCCGTGAACGCGTGGGGCGAAAAATACTATGAGCCGTCTTTTCCCAAAGGCCCGGGAGCGGCCGGCTGACTAAATGGAGCGACTGCGCAAACATCATTACATTCCGGTGTTCTACCTTCAGCAGTGGGCGGACGAGGACGGGCGCCTGCTTAAATTCTCGCGGCCTTATGGGCCGGCCGTGAAACACGAGCCGACCTCGCCACGCAAGACCGGCTATCAGCGCGGGCTTTACCGCGTACCGAACGTCCCGGACCATCTGGCCGAGATTATCGAGCAAGGCTTCATGAAGAAGATGGACGACCTTGCATCGCAGGTGTTGCGCGACTTTAACGCCAACCGACTCGAAGGATGGACCGTGCCGCGGCGGGAGGCGTGGTCACGCTTTATTGTCGGCCTCATGTTGCGTAATCCCGAAAACCTCGAACGCATCAAGGCGCAGCTAGAGCGCCATGCAGCCGAGAATTACGAGAAATGGCGCGACGAATATGAGCGGATCAAGAAGCCTGGCGCCGCTCCGTTCGAGAGCATCGATGCGCTTCAAAGCGCGAAGGTTATGCTGTGGTCGCTCGACAAGCTCATCAATAACAAATCGCTGCTCGACAAGATCAGCGCCTTGCAGTGGGGGATGGTCGATGTGAGCGGCACGAAATATCGACTGCTGACCTCCGACCGGCCGGTCGTACGCACCGATGGCCTCACTAAGCCGGATTCGCATCTAGCCATCCCGCTGAGCCCGACCCGACTCTTCATTGCCACCAACAACTCGCAAACGACGGCGCAATTTCAATCCATGCCGCCGCGCGACCTCGTGATGCGCATGAATAGGCGCGTGGTGCGCAACGCGATCACCTATGCTTGGGATACGGACCTCACCAACGAAGCCCTTATCAAGGGCCAGCTTGCGGTCGATGCCGCAAACGATCCACGTTTCTTTTGAACCGCAGCACTTCGCGCTGGGCCGCCCGCCTTGCAAAAGTGGGGACCTGTCGCGGATGATATCTGCAGCCAGGCGCGTGACAGGCGGCGGGGCACGGGATGGGATTCTTTAGCGACCTTTTCAGCGGACGGCGCCAGCGCGAGATCGACGCGCTTTTAAATCCGGTCAATGGCATGACGTTGCAGGAATTTACGATCGCCGATGACAATCCGAAGCGAAGTGTTCAGCACGCGGGAAGAACAAGGCAGCTCCGCCCTTGCCGCCGCGCGCGATCTTTGCATTACGCTCTCTGATGTTGTGAAAAGCTAGAAATCCGTAGCTCGCCTTCGACTAGTCTTACACGTTCGCCGTGTCACACGCAGCAGACTGGCATCATTCGCACCGGGAATCTCAAGCGCCGATGCCAGTAAACATCGCTTCGTACTCATCAAGGAAGAGATCCGGCAAAGTGCCGACCTGTTCTGCAAAGCAGTCGTTGCAATAACTGCGGAACGGCCAGCGCCTCTTCTCCGCGTCCTTCAGCTTCCCTGACCAGAAGGCGTGGATGCCTGCCGCGCTTGTCACCCCGGCTGCGGTCTCGAACTCGTCGATGGAAATGACCGCGTAAGGCATGGCCTGAAGCCAGTCGAGCGGCAGGTTCGCTGCCTGCATCAAGTTGCGCACCGCCTCGTCCAAAAGGGTCGGGAGGTAGAGGCCGCAGCAATACCAGTCCTCGAGCGTCAATATGATCGGATAGACGCGGCGCGCCTCGACATAGGGCAGATGCGGATAGCAGCTTGCGCGGTAATCGCGAATGGCCTTGTAAACCTGCAACACGGCCCCCGCGAGCTTACGGATGTCCTGCGCAAGTGCGGTGAGGTCGGACATGCCGGCTTTGGAAGCCCAGGTCAGGCGCATGGTCTTGCATTCGACAAACAGGGCGGCCGCATCGCCCTCCTGCACGATCCAGTCGATGGAATCCTTTCGGTTTTGTCCCACGTGGTACTCCGCTTCGCCTAGCACTTGCATGGCGGGATTGACGATGCGCCGTTGAAGCACCTCCCCGGCGTAGGCCTCGAACGAATCCCCAAACGCGGTCGGGAATCCGGCCTGCTCTTTCAGGCTGTAATAGAGGCCGGTCGTGATGCGCCAGAACAGCAGCGTCGGGACCGGGCATGCGATCTCGTCGATGCCGCCGTGTGAGAACTGGACGATCGGAAAGGCCCGCAGCGAGGAGTACCGATACGCGAACCCCTCGTCAAGCGCGTGTTCGGCCCGGAGCTTTTCGGCCAGTGCGTTGCGCGTGAGGGACGTGAAAGCGAGAAAACGCTCGATGTGTTCGTCGTTCAGGCCGGGTATCTCGACGCGAATGCGGCGGACCCAGCGCGGCTCCCCGAAGAAATGCCCGAGATAACACATGCCGATCAGGTAAATCTGGTCGATGCTGAGGCCGGTAGCCTGCTCGGCATGGGCGGTCAGATCCGGCGTGTTGAAGAGTTTGTAATAGCGGATGATCCAGGTCCAGTTGAAGCGCTGCTGCTGCCAGACAAACTGACGGTGCATGATGCGCATCAATTCTAGCTGGATATTCGGCCCGCCGACGAGGTCGCGGTAGATTTCGCCTTCGAGGTCCCGAAGGGTATTTGCGAGATGCGCCAGCGTGTCCCATCGTTTTAGCGTCCGCCCGTCACGCGCTTCCTCGTCCCCGTACCGGATCACTTCGCGCGCAATGTGTTCCAGCGTCCATTCGGATAGAACGCCTCGCCTCGGCCGCGCGTCATGGAACTGCTGAGCGACCTCGATGTCCTGCGGCATCTGGAAATCGTTCACCTGCAGGAACTGGCAATAGGCCCAGATGACGGCGAGGCTGTCGCGGCGCGCCAGTTGTCGGGCGTCGCCCCGAATGGTGCGGTAGAGCGCTTCAATGGCCATGGCCAACCATAGGACCCGGCCCGATTCGACGCACGCAAGTCGTCAAGAGGGGACAGAATTTCAAGGGAATAGCAGTAACGGGCGAGACTTAGAAATCGTTGTTGGCGTTGCCGGTCACGGCTACGATTTGGCACCGGCCAGCATTACCGGCGGAGCCTCAAATCGGGGATTGCGTTCATGGGATCTATGATCAGCCTCGCGGTCGGCCGCCTTGAAATCGATTGGGGGAAGAATAATGGCTTCGTCGATTACAGCGCCCTGTTTCAAGCCGGTGACGTGGCGCAAATCCCATACTACTACGCGGGAGAGGAGATTAAGGGGGCCGACGGTGGGCCCGACTGGGAGGTCATTACCGAGCTAAAGGAAGGCTTGTCGAAGCCGCTTGCGCTGGTGATCGACCGGATCAATCTGCTCGGCCACACGCATTCGGTATGCGAGGCGGAGTTTGCCGCGCTGGCCGAATTCAACGGCTTCGATGCTACTACCTTTTCGTTTGCAGATTTGCGCCAGGCTTTATCAGCTATCGATGTCGGCTCACTATCTCCGAATTACGGCAAAGGAGGCGAGGATTTCGGCAAGTTCTTCCGGCGCGAGATTCTTCCCCGGCTTGGCCTTAAAGCCGGCGGCCCCGATCCAATGGAGCTTGGCGGCATCGCAGAAGGCATGGAGAACCTCAGTGCCTACACCATCCTACAGCTGCTTGGGGAAAATCCGACGGCACGCGGCTTGAACGTGCAATGGGCATTCAATGATGTCGAAGACGGCGGCTGGGCGAAGCGCAGCGATTTTGTGAAGCCCGTCGATCAGTCTTCGCGCTTTCTGATCGTCACCGAGGGAAGCTCGGACGCGGCGATCATCGGAAAGGCCTTTCGCCTCCTAAGCCCTCACATCGCCGACTTTTTCGATTTCGTCGATATGGAGGAAGGCTACCCCTTTTCAGGAACCGGCAATGTGTTTCGCTTCGTGCAGGGCCTCATCAGTATCCGTGTGCTGAACAACGTCATCGTCGTTTATGACAACGACGCCGAAGGCGCTGCCAACTTTGAACGGACGCGGCAGCTCAATCTTCCTGCAAACGTCGCTGTCATCAAGCTGCCTGATCTGGGTTGCTTTGAGGCTTTCCCTACGATCGGCCCGAACGGCCAGCATCTTGCCAACATCAACAACCGGGCAGCCGCGATCGAGTGCTATCTGGAACTTCCGTCTGACGCCGTAGTGCGCTGGTCAAATTACAATGCCAAGATCGGGGCCTACCAGGGAGAGCTCATCGAAAAAGAAAGATACGCGCGTGCCTTCTTTGACCAGCACGGGCAATCGACGGCCTACCGGTTCGACAACATAGCATCCGTGCTCGATCTCATTGTGCGCACCGCCACCGACATGCGCGAAAAGCTGATGGCCGAGACCTACGCGGACCTGTACAGCCACCGGCTGAATTCTCTCTAATGCGCGGGGAACGAGCTTTACGGTCGCCCCTCGGCACCGAGCGCTATTTCTTCGGATCAAGCACGCGTTTGTCCAAGAGGCCTGCTTTCACGAAATGGTATTTGATCGGAAGCGAGCCGAAGCCGTCAAACATCCATGCCTTGATGATCTTGGCATCGACGCCGATCTCTTGAAGCAATAGCGCCTGATAGAGGGCCGCAAGAGCCTGACCCTTGCTTTCGAGATCGAGGATAAAATCGTTGTAGGGCATAGCATCTTTGCGTTGGCCGCCAAAATGCGAAATATCGTTGCGTAGCTTCGCGCACACCTCGCAGAACTTCTTCAGACGTGCCTCATCGAGGCCGAGCGACACTTCACGCAATGTCGTGTAAAGCCTCTGCCCTAACGGCGGCTCCTTTGCGCGATCCAAAACATCAACCAGCCATTTCTTGTCCTTAGAGAGACTGACCTGCGCCACGACGCGCTTGATCTCGGCGTCGAGCTTGGCCGCAATAGCAGGCGGATACTTGAGACAAGACCTGCGCTGAGCTGCTTGGAGAATATTCGCGCACGCTATTTGTGGCAGGTGCCACTCGTCACTGACGAGTCTCGCCGGCGGCGGGCGGCCATCGACGGCCAGACTCGATGTCCGGATGTCTCGGCTCCGATGCGACCGAGCCGTGCTCGTCGCGTATCTGGTCAATCGCGGAGAGACACGCCGCCGCGAGCGTCGCTTCTTGGGGTGTTCCGTTGAGCATGGCGAACAGATCCTTCCGTAGCATCACGATTGCCACCGGCTGGTACTGATACGCCCCGCTCCAGCCCTCAACCGGCTCCTTTCGTAGCGCGATGTCTCGAATCGCCAAGTCGAGAAGCCCGTCGAACCTCTTATTTTGCCATGCATAGCCCTGCACGAGAGCCAAAAAGCAGTCGACATCGCCAAGCTTAGCGAAGAGGTGTTCGATCAGCGCACCACTTTGCCCACCTCTTCCAACTTGGTACCGCCGGACCAATTCCGACCTGACCTCCGGAAACGCTTTGACCAGCGACACTAATCTTTCCGAAAGTGACCATGGGTCCACCCCGCCACGACCGTTACCCAAGACACCTTCAGCCACGAGGTCAATGAGTAGCAGAGCTGAAGACGCCGTGCCGCGGCGTACAATTGCGGACTCCCAATGATATAGGCTGGCGAGCCTCCTATTTTGCCTCGCGAGCTGCCCTAGAAGGCGCTCTGCCACCTCTCCGGGTGCATGGCTAAGTGCCGTGATGATTCTTTCCATTTCATGTTCACGGCCTATAGCCGTATTAACTTCCGCAATTGCGTCAACAATTGTTTCCGGCCGGTCTGAAAATGGCAGCAATTCGAGCCACCCCTCGACTTCCCACAAATGCTGATCGATCATCCAATATTTGTTCTTATTTTTCTCATCAATCCATGCCCTGACGCCCTGCATCACTAAATCTGCGCTGATCACTTCGCCGTCCATCACCAGGGCGGCCAAGAGCTCTCGCTTCGTACGAATAGGCTGCGGCAACGACAACAGCGACTCAATAGTTTCCCGCCTGTCGCCGTGCGGGATACTGACGGCGAGTTTGCCGAGCTGAATCGCCAGTAGTTGCGCCTTATCTTCATTTTCCGGCCCGCCAAGCCTTTCGATGGCGGCGAATATACGATCGGCCATAGGGGACGAAGGCGGCGGGGGCGGTGACCGTCGCCTCTCCCGAACGGTTTCTACGTCCGAAAAGTCCGGCCATCTTCTCATCGGGTCCCACATGGCCGTGTTCGCTTGTCGATGGTGAGCCTCCAAGAGAAGCACCCCGGCCTGAAATCCAAATTCATAGTTTTCGAGATACTCACTCACCACAGGAATGATCGCATCACCGTTAATTCGAGCAAACGCATTACTGTATTGATTGATGTAAAGCATTCTCGCGCCACCGCGCTGGCCACCTTGAGCCGCCTTCTGCAGCCGAGCCAAATCAGCATCCAGAAGGCGCTTCAGGTCCTGAATAAGCTCAACCCGGCCCACGCGGCCTACTGAGCTCGCGACTTCGGCCACAAGATGCGGCTCGCTCTCCGCCAACGGGATTACAGCATCCACCCAGCCACGGACCATCGAAACAACTGGTGCAACTTGGTCAGAGCCTAAAGGCAATGGCTTCTTCCGATCCTCATCCTCGCTACCGTGTTGTGCGACAAGACGCGCCAGGGCCCCGATTGCACGCGGTTCGCTTGACGCGTGGTGGTTAAGTATCGCTGGTACGAAGGACGACGCCCGCGTGGTGTTGATACGTCGCCTTACTGCGTCATAGCGATCAGCAAGGGCGCGGTCGGTCCTGCCCTCCGGTGTGGAAAAGGTTTTGTTCAGGTCGAGATATATGTCGATTAACGAGCCAGTAGTCTTCGGCCCAACTATTCTCGCCGCAACATGGCCAGTCTTCCGTTCAGTTTCCGGATCAAGCGCTGCTGCGGCAATGGAGCCATCGTCTATTGACGGTACATCGGCAAGCAGGTCCTCAGTGCGGAATGGAATCTCAAG
>Ga0116223_10004045_pt1 | contig 12844 bp, 12 predicted proteins | sample Sb_taG_3_FD_90092 | JGI IMG/M metagenome (GOLD analysis project Ga0116223, IMG submission 90092) | Peat soil microbial communities from Weissenstadt, Germany - Sb_50d_a_PC metaG | ecosystem: Environmental > Terrestrial > Soil > Wetlands > Peat | place: Germany: Weissenstadt | collected 2010-09-21 | reverse complement strand
GGACAGCTACCGCCATCGCAAGAACGTCGACGGCAGCTATTCCCTCGACGGCAGGGAAGAGGTCATCGAGTTCGTGAATTTCCTCAGGGGATTGCTGGGCGAAGACGCAAGCAAGCCGATCGACGATCGCCTGACCCGGCTGTGATGTTGCCAGCCAACTCGTAAATTACGGTGACACCCATTAGCCGGCCCCTCGTCAAGGGGCGGATATTTTTTTGGCAGCGCCGGCCGCCAATTCTGTCATTCGTTTCTTCAAGCAGCCGTATTCGAACCGCGTCCGTTTTTCAGTTTGTGGCTGCGTGCGAATGATTCCGCGTTTCGAAACACTCGGAGTGAAGCAGTATCCATTTTCGCCCTCGGGTCGACTTCACGGTGAGACTCACAGAAAAAGAGTTCGACACAATGACGAATTTCGCTGACCGCTACCACATGATCCCGTCAGTGGCACTGAGGCAGCTAATTGCTCGGGGAACGAAATCGTTCTGCATGCCGACGATGATGAGCGCCGATCTTGCGATGTTAGGTTGGTGAGCGGCCATCTACACTGATCCTATGTTGGAACCTTGCTTAAGGTTCCAAATCCAGCTTGAACAGCTTGATGGCGTTGGTGCGGCCTACCTTGATGCGCTCTTCGTCCGAGAACACTGGTGGCCGCAATCGCTGCCGATGTCGCCGCCCAAGCTGTTGAAGCTGATGGACGACGCGCGCGCCAAGAACGATGGCTACCGCTCCTGTTAACACCAAGGATGAGATCGAAGACGTAATCGCCACACTGGCACGCGAGCCGGGTGGCAGCCTCGTCGTGATGCCGGACTCATTCAGCCGGCCGATCTTCCGGTCCAGAATCCGACCAAGTTCGAGTTGGTCACCAATCTTCAAGACCGCCAAGTTGCTCGGCCTGACTGTCCCATATTCACGACCAGTTCTCGCCGGACTTCACCACCGATATTGCCGAATCTAATTTTCGGTACACACAACCCGCTCAAAACGACGCGATCGACCGAAGCGGACTTCACCGTGTCGTGACAATGATGCGTCCCGAAAGCTCGCACCCATCGTTCAAACTCGAAAATTATGACACTTGTCGGTCCCGATCCTGCCAGTACGGCGCCCGCAGTGCTTTTTTGTCGATTTTTCCATTGAATAAACGTGGAAGACTTCCAACGAAGTCGATGCTCCGTGGCTTCTTATAGCTGGCGATCAATGCGCGGGTGTGCTCGATCAAATCGTCCGCAGTAGCGAGGCGGCCCGGCCTTAATTGGACGCAAGCCTTGACCGACTCACCCCAAACTGGATCGGGGATCGCAATGACAGCCACATCAGCGACATCTGGATGCGCTCGCAACGCCTCTTCGACCTCCCACGAGTAGATGTTCTCGCCGCCTGAGATGATCATATCCTTCTTTCGGTCCATGACGAAAACAAAGTTGTCGCCGTCGATAATGCCGAGATCTTGCGTGTGGAGCCATCCGTCGCGAACGACATCGGCAGTCAGCGTATTTTTGTTCCAGTATCCGCTCATAATCGTTGGCGATCGAAATAGGATTTCTCCGATCTCGCCGATCTCGCAAGTCGTCCCGTCATGGCGAACAATCTTCACCTCGTTGCCCAGCGTAGGTTGGCCTGCCGACGCGAGACGGCGGCGCTCAGCCTCTGTACCGTCGACCAAATGTTGATGCGCCTTCAAGATCGTCCCAACAAGGCACTCCGTCATTCCGTAAACTTGCACGAATATCGGCCCCATCCTGTCGATCGCCCGGCGAAGCAACGGCACGGGCATTGGAGCGGACGCATAGTGTATGCAACGCAGCGTGCCGACGTCATAGGATTTTTTATCGAGCACATCGAGCATTCGCTGGATCATCAGCGGAGCAAAGTGCGCGGCAGTGATCTTCTCGGTTTCAATCGTCTGAAGTATATCGTCAGGATCAAAGGTAGCCTTGAGAAACACCGTCGCGCCCATAAGATTGAAATTCATCTGTTCGATCTTGCCGCCCAGATGAAACAGAGGCATGACGATCAGCGCCCTGTCGATTGGAAGGATTCCGCTTTCGTGGGAAAGCATCCGCGTCGCCTCGACCATGGCTGCGTGGCTGATCATCACGCCTTTCGCACCGCCAGTCGTACCGCTGGTGTACATCAAATACGCCATATCGGCGGGCATAGGCTTGATGGCAGGCTCATCGGCGCTCACTTCGCCGATCAAGTGTTCGTAGTTAAAACCGCCGGAAGCTGCGGAGCCAATCCCAACCCGAATACGAATGCTCGAGACCTGAGCGGCGATTGCGTTAGCCTGCGCCGCAAATCCCGTCGCATAAATTAGTACGCTTGGTTGGCTGTCCTGACATATCGCCGCCAACTCTGCCTCTGAAAGCCGGCTGTTCAGATTGATCGTGACAAAACCTGCGACCTCACCCGCTCCAAAAATCTCGATGTATTCGCTGCAGTTCCAGGCGAGAACGGCAACGCGATCTTGCTTGCGCAATCCCTTCCCGAGCAAGGCATTCGCCAACCGAAAGATACGGGACGCCTGTTCTGCAAACGAAAACCGCCTGCCCTCGAATACCAACGCAGTCTGTTCGCCGTAGAGCGAGCGGCCTCGTTTGATCAAATCCCCACATGTCAAAGACATTCAAATCGTCCCCAGTGTACCCTGCACGAAGATAGGATTGATCAAGAGACAAAAGGGGTCGTAAGCAAGCCACCAACGATGTTCGTTAATTGCGGAAGAATCGCTATTTTTAAGCATGGAAACCGTCTCGCGGATTTGACAGCCTCTTTAGGGAAGACAATGATCCATCATAGCACAGCGGTGCGATAGTCGCACAAACGGAGAATGCCCGTCATGAAGTTCGATACGCTTCTCGTCGACGTCGCCGACGGTATCGCCACGATTACGCTTAATCGGCCGCAGAAAAAGAATGCGATGAACCCGGCGCTTCATCGTGAGATGACCTCTGCGCTGGACGAGCTACGCTACGCATCAACAGCGCATGTGGTGCTCATCACGGGTTCCGGGGACGCATTCTGCGCCGGCATGGATCTCAAAGAGTTTTTCACCGACCTGAAAGATGACCCAGCCGAATACGACCGCGTTTTTCGTATTGCCACCGAATGGCGCGGCCGTACACTTCGATATTATCCAAAACCCACGATCGCAGTCGTGAACGGCTATTGCTTTGGTGGGGCGTTTTCGATCGTCGAAGGCTGCGACCTTGCCGTAGCTGCGGAAGAGGCAACGTTCGGACTGTCGGAGATCAATTTCAAACTGTTCCCTGGCGGCTCGGTCAGCAAATCTTTGGCCAACTTGATGCGGCCGCGCGACGCGCTCTGGTACGGCATGACGGGCGAGCCTTTTAATGGCGTCGTCGCCGCCCAGATCGGATTCGTCAACAAAGCTTTTCCCCGGTCGAAGCTCAACGACGAAGTGCGCAAGATCGCTCTCCAACTCGCTCAGAAGGATCCATGGGCCCTCAAGGCTACCAAAGACGGATACCGGAATTCTCTCGACATGTGTTGGGATGCAGCGATTGACTATGCTGGCGCCAAGGAAATGGAGCTAGTTCTTCGTCAGGGTGACGCCTTCCGAAAGCAGGGGATTGGCGATTTTCTCAAGGGAGAATATCGGCCGGGCCTAGAAAGTCACGGCGCATCGCGCTGACGGGAGCGAAGGAGGAGACCAAGTGTTCTTTCACGAGCTGGCCATCGGAGCTCAGTTCGTCGGCACCGGCCGCACGCTAACCGAAGCCGACCTTTCGATCGCGTGCATGGTTAGCGGCGATTGGCATCCTATCCATTCGGATGAGCCCTATGCCAAGTCGCGAGGTCTTCGCGGAAGACTTTTTCAGGGCTCATTCGGAGTTTTCATCGCAACCGGAATGGCAACCAACCTGCCGCATTTTAGCGACGAGATCGTAGGAGCGACCGGCATTCGGGAATGGAATTATCGGTCGCCGTTATTCGTGGGCGATACGGTCCACGTCAAGTCTGTCATCCTGAGCAAGCGGATCACGTCCGACGGACGGCGTGCGATCGTCGAGAGAACTCTGTCTCTTATCAATCAGTCGACGGTCATCCAGGAAGGTATCACCGGAGCGATGCTTAGATTAGCGAAGGCGCCCGATAGCTAGAGGATGGGCGCATGTTTCCAGCTAGGTAAAAAGAAAAATGAGATGAAAGGAGCGCAATATGAAACGAAAACTACTCTTCTGTCTATTCACGGCGATGCTGCTGGCCTCCGGGCCTTGCTACAGCCAGCAGCCCGTCAAGACCTATCCGAACCGACAGGTACGCGTTGTCGTTCCGTATCCGCCAGGAGGTCCAACCGACCTGGTAGCGCGGATATTGTCGCAGAAGTTCGGCGAGCGGCTAGGACAGTCATTTTTCGTAGAAAACGTGAGTGGCGCCAGCGGCGCAGTCGGCGCAGGTCAAGTCGCTCAGGCAACACCGGACGGCTACACGCTGCTTGTCGTGACTAATGACTTTGCCGTGGCATCGGTCACGAATGCAAATCTACCATATGATCCAGTCAAGAACTTCGCGCCCGTCACCATCATTGCCACATCCCCGCAGGTGATAGCCGTCAATCCATCGGTGCCCGCCAAAAGCATGAAAGAGCTGATCGACCTCATCAAGGCGGCGCCCGAAAAATATAACTACGCCGCGATGGGTATCGGTTTCGGCCAGCTTTCTGCGGAACGTCTGTTCAAGCTGGGCCTGAGGCTAGACGGTCTGGTGCGCGTTCCCTTCAACGGGGCAGCCCCCGCCGTCAATTCAACTCTGGCAGGAGATACGCAAATCGTGATGCTCGGTCTGCCTCCGGTTGCGCCGTATCTGAGCTCCGATAAATTGCGGGCCGTTGCCGTTACCGGCGCGACGCGGACAGCGGTTTTTCCGCAGATTCCAACATTGCGTGAATCTGGAATCGCAGACCAGGAGTCGGACTTGGTCATTGGAATGGTTGCTCCAGCCGGAACGCCATCGGACATTGTCTCGACTATTCAGAAACAAATTGCGGAGATCGTCGTCTTGCCCGATGTGAAGGCCACGCTCGAAAAGTTGAGTTTTCAGCCGGTTGCAAGCGCATCATCGGACTTTGCAAATCAGATCAAAAACGACATCGTGGTCTGGGGCAAAGTGATGAAAGATGCGAATATTCCGGTCAACTAAAGACTGCCTATAAGGGCCGCCCATAGCGACATGGCATCAATGTCACATTCGGTATCAGCGCCGGCCGTGTAGGGTTGATAACGAACGATCGGGAGCAGTCACGAGGCATCCCACCAACAGGACAGTCAGGCCGATCGCACACACCGGTGTGAATACGTGCGGTGCCAGCTTCAACTGTCGGATCCCGGCAGAATAACATTGCGTGTCATGGTACATCGCTTCGGCGCCGCAATGTTTAAGGACTGCATAAGAGCAGAGGAGCGTGTTGTAATGGCTGACCAATCAGACATGGCTACCAAAAGAAAGACTCCTTGGGACTGGATGGGCGCAGAAGAAAAGCGCCTGCTTGGCGATGTTGTGGCTCAACCCGAAGAGCAAGCGCGTTGGTGCAAAGCGATTGTGTTTGGCACGTTGCCGTACATGTGGCGCGAGAAGGCGTCGGTCATTCGCGAATTAGCGTATGAAAAAATGGACCTACGATCAGGCTATCGTGTGCTGTTGATTGGAGAATGTCTTCGCGTTTGCGGATTCGTCGATGATATCCGACAGCGAATCGGCCCATCTGGTGCAATCCACGAGGTTGACATCACAAACGAAGCCCGTGGTGCTTATCTCGCGGGAAGACGCGGTCGCGGCGGGCAGCTCGCGACCTGGCAATGGCGATATACGGAGGATCTCCCTAGTCAACGCTTCGACAGTGTCGCGGTGTTACAGGCGACCCAACACACGGACAATTGGAGGGAAACTGGTCAGGAGTTGCTCCGGGTACTAAAGCCGGGCCGGCCAATCCTATTGGCCGAAATTACGCTGAGTCCCAAACTGAAGATGAAAGCTGAGTCGGATATCCACATCGAAGCTTGGATCGAAAAGATATTCTCGCGCATTGGCTGGTCATTTGATCAGACTCCTTATTACAGCCTGCACCACCTGCTTAGCGCATTCGATGGACTTGTCGACGCACCTGAAACATTTGATTGGCGGGGAATTGAATTGTTCTGGGCCCGCAATAAGCAACGTTGATTTACGACCAACACATCCTTATGCCCGCGACAACAGTGGAGATCGGCTAATAGCTAACCGCACCGCAATTCGGCGCTTTCGCTGGAAGAAAAGGCAACATGTCAATTCAATGCATGGCGCGATACGTGATGACGGTTGTGGCTGTCTTGGCCACTTTTCCCAATCTGAAACCCGCAAGCGCCGAGAGCTACCCCACGAACAAGATCACGATAATTGTTGCTTTCGCTGCGGGAGGATTTGCAGACACAATGGCGCGGCTCGTCGCGCAAGGTTTGGGTGAGCGTTTACACCAGAGTGTCGTCGTGGAGAACCACCCAGGTGCCGGTGGCAATATCGCTGCGGCGCTCGTTGTTCGAGCTAGACCAGATGGATACACGCTTCTTGCCACCACTACTGCGCTCGCCATTAACGAAACACTTTTTGAAAACAAGCAATTCTCGGCGAACGATCTCAAGACCGTAGCAATGGTCGCGTCAAGCCCAGAAGCGCTTGCAACAAGTCCGGACAATCCAGCCAACAACCTTTCCGAGTTCATCAAAACCACGAATGGCAAAGTTATCAATTTTGGCTCTGCAGGAGTTGGCACCGGATCGCATATTGAGGCCGAATACTTTTTCAAATTTCTCGCTAAGGTGCCGGCACAACACATTCCTTATCAGGGCGGAGCACCTGCCGTTAATGCGGCGATAGCCAGCCAAATAGATTTACTAGCGGCTACCCTGGGTGGCGGTGTAGCGGCACAAATTGCTGCTGGCAAGCTTAAAGGTCTCGGTATTGCGGCCGATAAACGCGCTGCGGTCGTGCCGAACGTGCCGACTTATGCGGAGCAGGGTTTTCCGAATTTCACTGCTTCATCATGGGTTGGTATTTTTGCACCGGCGAAGACTGATTCTCAAGTTCTTGCGACGCTCAGTAATGCAATCAACGAGACCATCAAGAGCGAAGATGTGCATACGAAACTCAACGCCCTCGGCTACGAGCCTATTGCAGGATCGCAAACGGAGGGAGACAAGATGTTCAGTAATGAAATCGAAAACTGGGGTAAGATGGTCAAAGCGTTAAATCTGTCCGTTAATTAGCGAATGCTGCGCTTCGACCTGTTGACGATGATCACCGGAGCCAGCAGACGATCATTCAACGCTGTCAATCCATCACGGCAAGTGGAACATCAGCAGCTGATCGGTCGTGCCCACAGCGTCTCCGGGGTAAAGGGAGCCGCCAACGAAATAAACGCTGTCGCCGATCGTGTCACCGCCGAAACCGTGTCGTCCGTGCGGCATCGGCGCCAGCGTCATCCATTGGTCTGTATTGGGATCATAAGCCTCGTTTTCGGTAAAGGTGTGGACAGGCGGCAGTTCGCCGCCAAGCACCATGATCAGTCCGTGATAGTAAGCACCGGCTAGGCCGCTGCGCGGCGTCGGCAGTGGCGCGGCCGAAGTCCATCGGTCAGTCGCCGGATCGTACACATCATGTAAGCCGGTACGATCCTGGGCGCCTTTGAGGCGACCACCGATAACGTGAATTCTTCCATTGAGGGCAATAACAACCATGTGGTCGCGCGCAATCGGCAGGGGCGCGGCCTCGCTCCACGTGCCGGATTGCGAATCAAAAATTTCGTGAGTTGCGACCACGACCCCATCAATGCCGCGGCCTCCGATGACATGAATCTTGCCGTCGAGGGTAGCGGCGCCGACGGCGCCTCGCGGCGCTCTCATCGGCGCAAGCACGCGCCACATGTCACTTCCAGGATCATACTCGAAAGTACCCGCGCCCGCGCCCTTATGCCCAACAGTGACGAAGCCGCCGAATGCGTAGATTTTTCCCTGAGCCGCCGCGACACCCACATGATCCCGGCCTTCCGGCAACAGGGCCCGCCCCCGCCAAGCATCGATCTCGGGTTCATATTCGTCGTGATACGGCCCTGCCTTGCCATTCACAGCGCCGCCAATTGCATGCAGTTTGCCGCCAAGCGCGACAGCCGCGACTTCCGCGCGCACCGCCGGTAACGGCGCTTTCATTGTCCAGGTGCCGGGCGTGGTCTGCCCGTAGACCACATCAACAGCAGTTAAGCAGCACATCAAAGTTACGAGCAGCATACTAGCCAACACAGTCCTACGCTGCACTGTTTCCGGCTGTTTATGCATTTTTGCCTTCGCGAGAAACATAGATGTCATTAGAGTGTACCAATCCCATGCGAAGACTAGCCGTGTCCGCGCGGGGAAGTGCCATGCGGACCCACAAAAGTCCGCTCGATTGCCAAGTGTACAACAAGCAACTTGGCATGCTGCGCAAATACACTCTATGTCAGCAATTCAACTCGTCCGCCCGATTGACCGGCTTCTCTTCGGTCGTAGGCGACTACGGTGAAATGGTTCGAAAGAGCCTCTATTACATTGATATCGTTCCACTTGCCGTGCTCCGAGCCTTGCAGCGTGGATTCGAAGCCGCGAGGCGCCATTATCAGCAGAGGAGGACCCGATCCCTGTTTGACGTAGTGGGTTTTAATACCATCGAGCGTCGCGAACGGCATTGCTTAAAGTCCTTCAGTCTTCGGTATCAGTTTTTGCAGGGTGATAAGATCGCGCCCGCAACCTCCGGGCGCCTTCTTACCGGCCACGGCATACGACAATTCTGCAACATAAATCGCGCCGCTCGAGTCGACCGCAATGCCATGCGGGGCAATGAATGGACTCGGCTCCTTCTCGCCCCCGCAATCTCCGAGGCGGGCCAGCAAATGGCCGTCTTTGTCAATAATGCTCACTCGCGGGCCGAGGTGCGGCCAATCTCGGTTACTGAACTCTTGCCCCGGTGCCAATTCGGCCACGAAAAACCGCCCACAACACAAGCACAAACCGCAGGGACGGTACAGGTTGTGCCATTCCGTTTCGTATTTGCCATTGCCGTCGAAGACCTGGATGCGATGATTTTCGCGGTCGGCGACATAGACCCAGCCATCGGCGTCGCAACAAATATTGTGCACGATGTTGAACTCGCCCGGTCCGGTGCCCGGCTGGCCCCATGACGACAGGAGTTTTCCGTCCGGACTGTACCTGTGCACGCGCGCATTTCCGTAACCATCGGAGACGTAAATGTCGCCGTTCGGAGCGAGCGCCGTGTGGGTGCAGCGGTGGAAAGGCAGTCCGCTCATGAATGGCGCGGGCTTTCCCGACGTTCCGATCTTCAGGCGCAGTTTGCCATCTAGCGTGTATTTGCGGACAGTATGATCGCCGTCATCGGTCAAATAGACGCTGTCGTCCGCCCCCATGTGAATGCCATGCGGCCGCGTGAACTCGTCCTCGCCCCAAGAGCGCAAAAACTTGCCGTCGCGATCGAAGATGGTCATTGGATGTTGGCTGCGTGAGAAAACGTAGACCTGATCATGGCGATCCACGCCCACCGCGGCGACATCGCCAAACCGCCATCCGTCGGGAAGCTCGCCCCAGTTGCGGCCCGCGGTGGCAAGCCTGTAGCGGAAATTGCCAGCGCCGAGAATGGTCATGACATGCAGTTGCGCACGAAGCTGGCGCGCTCTTGCGCCGCCGCCATGAGCAAGCCGACATCGTTTCCGCAAAGAACCATACGCATGCCGAGACCCACATATTTCTTTATAAGATCTGGCTGGTAAACGCCCCCGAAGCCGGCAAATTTCCCGGCCGCGAGGGTGGCTTGGGTGATGGTCGCCACTGCCGCGGCGATCTTCTCATGGCCGAACTGGCCCGGGATCCCCATCCCGACGCTGAGATCGTTTAGTCCCATCGTCAATACATCGATGCCCGGGACCGCTGCGATGGCGGCGGCATTCTCGATCGCCCTGGGAGTCTCAAGCGTGGCAATAATGAGCGTCGCCTGTTCAAGGGCAGGAAGAACATCCTTGGCCGAGCCGCCGCGGAAACCGAGCTGCGGATAACTACCCCCGGCGGAGCGGCGGCCAAGCGGTGGAAACCGCAGCGCGTCAACGGCGGCACGCGCATCGTCGACGGTGTCGATGTGCGAGACGAAGACACCCAGCGCACCACCATCAAGACAGCGCGCCGCCAGCACCATTTCCCCTTCCGGAACCCGGACAATCGGTACAATCCCGGCATCGAGCGCCGCCACCGAAATTGAAAACGCCGTCTCGACCGAACTCGGCCCGTGTTCCAGATCTATGAACAGCCAATCGAAGCCGGCCGACTTCATCATGCGGGCGATTTCGCCACTGCGGAGGCCACGGACGCCGACACCGAGAGAGATGTTCCCGGCGGCGAGCCCCGCCCGCACCGGGTTGGCAATCGTCGTCACGCTCGCACTGCCTTCGCTTGCGTCAGCAGCTCGCCGCGCAACGTCTCGGTAGCTTTAACGTCGATCCGGTCGTGGTCGTCGATCACCACGCCATAGTCCTCGCGCGCGCCCTGCTTCGTGACGTATTGATTTAAGACGTCAACAAGAACGCGCTCCGGGTCGCGTTCCAGCGGATCGCCCCAACCGCCGCCCCCGGTGGTTTGAGCGCGGATCACTGTTCCTTTTGTTACCGGCAAACGATAGATCGAAGTTTGCTTCCATTCATTGTCTTCCGGCACCTTGACCCAATTCGATCCGCCGCGGCCGAGCTTGCCGCCCCAAAGACCCCATGGCGGATAGGTACAGCGGCGGTGCGGCGGCAGGCCCCAGCGGCCCTCCTCGAGCGCTTTCACCTGCAAGCGTAGTCCAAGACCGCCGCGGAATTTTCCGGGACCGCCGGTGTCCGGAAGCAGTTCCCGCGCTTCAACAATCACCGGGCATTTCTGCTCAATACTTTCGATGGGCGCGTTGCGCACGTCGCCTTGGCATACTGTGACTGAGCCGGACGGGCCGTCTTGCGTCGGTCGCCCTCCCCAACCGCCGCCGTCGATGGTTTGGAGCACGAAGCTGCGACCGCGTCGCGGATCGTAGCCGGTGAACGACCGCCCGATCATCATGTAACCAAAGTGGCCCGCCGGAATACGGTCCGGTATAGCAGGCGAGAGCGCCTTGAATACCGCATCGACCGAACCGGGAATAGGGCTCGCCCAATCGGCCATTGCTGCCGGAAATTTGGCCATCATGATCGAGCCTTCCGGAACGATCGCTTTCAGCGCACGGAACGATCCTTCGTTGGCTGGCTCCAGCGGAGTCGTCAGTCCCTTGTAGGCAATATAGGCGCCGGCAAGCGTGCGCGAATTGTTGTTGCCCGAGGTTTGCGCGGACGTCCCCGTGAAGTCGATCTCCATGTCGCTGCCCGACACGGTGACCTTGACGTGCACATGGACCAACGGTTCCTTCGCACCTGGTGCGTCGATGTAATTGTCAGCTTCGTAAACTCCGTCCGGTATCGTCTCGACGACCGCGCGGCACTTGCGCTCGGTTTCCGAATAGATGATCTCCAGCGCGGCTACGATCGTTTCGGCTCCGTAACGCTTATAGAGCTCCTCGAGCCTGCGCTCGGCCAGCCTGCATGCCGCGATCTGCGATCGCAAATCTCCCATCGCGGCCTGCGGAAAACGGATATTGTCGGAAATCACCTGAAGAAGCTTTTCATCCGGCCTGCCGGCTTCGTAGATTTTCAACTGATTGAGCTGCAAGCCCTCGGACCATGCATCCGACGATCCCAGCGCACCGAACCCCGTCGACAATCCACCTACATCGACCCAGTGTGCGCGGACCGCGGGAAAAGCAGTCAAAACACCTTCAAAGAAAAACGGCGTGTAGATGACAATGTTGTTGAGATGTTGCCCAGCCACCGCTTGATGGTTGGTAATTAGCACGTCGCCGGGCACGAACCCGTCCACGCGGTGCTTGGCGATGCCGTCCTTGATCACGACACCCATGTCGGCGATGAAGTGCGATACCCCGCCGATGTTTTGTGAAATCAATGTCCCGTCGGTGTCCAGTAGCGTGCAACTATAATCGCACACCTCGTAGATCATCATGTTGTAGGAGGTGCGCTGTAGATCGTGGGACATTTCGTTGGAAATGGCCGGAAACGCATTTCTAATCACCTCGAGCGTGACTGGATCGAGGCGTTTGCGCAAGTCCTGGCTGACCACGTTCACTGCAGCGCTCCCACCTGAATGATGATTTCCCCGGTATTTGAAACCCTCGCGTGATCGCTGGCGAACAAGACTGTTGTTGAGCCGTATTCCTCGATCAATGCGGGCCCTTTAATTTGCGCACCCGCTGCCAGCGTCTCGCGCGCGTATACCGGACATTCCTCAAATCGCTCGGCGGTCTCCAAGCAAACCTTGCGCATTGTTCGCGATGCCGGCTGCCCACCGACGCGAGCCGCCGGCATCTGTAGTTTCTGGCGGATTCCACGCGCCGATAGGCGGACGTTGACCATTTCCAGCGCTTCATTCGGTGCCGCATGGCCAAAGCTTCTGTCGTGAATCGAATCAAATCGCTTTCTGATGGTCTGAAGATCTGCGGCCGCAACTTCTTCGTCAGAGACGGGGACTTTTATGGCGAACTCCTGACCTTCATAGCGAAGGTCGAGATAGCGCTGAAACGTCATCGCATCGTCGGCAACGCGTTCCCCTGCCAACATGCGCTCGCCCTGTTCCAGCATCTCGGCAAAGATTTTTCGGAGATCATCGAAATTTAGTTTTGCCAGTGGCGACAGATAGGTGCGGACGTAGTCATGGCGAATGTCACTCATCAG
>Ga0116223_10004039_pt1 | contig 12864 bp, 7 predicted proteins | sample Sb_taG_3_FD_90092 | JGI IMG/M metagenome (GOLD analysis project Ga0116223, IMG submission 90092) | Peat soil microbial communities from Weissenstadt, Germany - Sb_50d_a_PC metaG | ecosystem: Environmental > Terrestrial > Soil > Wetlands > Peat | place: Germany: Weissenstadt | collected 2010-09-21 | reverse complement strand
TCGCGAGAGTTCCCAGTGTCGCGCCGAGAATTACGCCGGGATTCTGATCGGCGGGCACGGAAGCGCTGCAGGCGCGAACCATTTTTTCCGTGTGGTCGAAAAACTTCCCGATGTCGATTCCCTGAATCGCGCCCGGAATCGCCCCGAAATCCGAAAGCGCCGAATAGCGTCCCCCAATGGACGCAAGACCGAAGAAGACATGCCGGAAGCCGCTGGCCTCGGCCACTTTCTGCATGTTGGAGCCGGGATCCGTGACGGCGATGAAGTGTTTTCCCGCCTCTGCCGCACGCACAACCTGCCTCACGCGCTCGAAGAAATATTGCTTGAAGATGTTTGGCTCAAGCGTGCTGCCGGATTTGCTCGACACGATAAAGATTGTTTTCGCGAGATCGAGTTTCGACTCAAGCGCCTTGATCTGCGCCGGGTCGGTCGAGTCGAGCACGAGAACTTCCGGATAGCCCGCAATTCTGCCGAACGTGAGTTTCAGGACTTCGACGCAGAGGCTCGATCCGCCCATGCCGAGCAGCACGGCTTGCTTGAATCCCGCCGCGCGAATCTCCTCGGCGATTACCTGAAAGCTCTGGCGTTTCGCGAGCTGCTCTTCGACGATCCCGAGCCAGCCGAGCCACTTACTTTCGTCGGTGTTGGTCCACAGGGAGGCATCGCGTGCCCAGAGACGCTGGACTTTGTTGTTGGCTTTCCAGTCCTCGAGCGTGGCCTTCACGGCCTTCGCCAGCGGCTCCGGCAATTTGTCGATCATCGGCTTGGGGAGGAGCCCGTGGCGATCTTCGCTTGTGTCTCGACCGCGGCGAGCAGCTTGTCGAAGGCGTCGGCAAACGATTTTACGCCATCGTCGGTAAGCTGGTCCGTGACCGCCTTCATCGAAATTCCCGCGCGCCCAAGATCGACCATGGTCTTGTGCGCCGCCTCGAGATCCTGTTCCAGGCTCGCGCGCGGCTTGCCATGATCGCGAAATGCGTCGAATGTGGCGGGAGGAACCGTATTCACCGTATCGGGGCCGATAAGCTCCTCGATGTAGAGCACGTCGCTATAGGCGGGGTTCTTCGTGCCGGTGCTGGCCCATAGGACACGCTGAGTCTCCGCGCCGCGTCCCGCGAGCGCCTGCCAGCGCGGGCCGCTGAAAATCTTCTTGTAGAGCTGATACGTGAGCTTGGCGTTCGCTATCGCGACTTTTCCTTGCAGGCTGCGCAGCAGCGCTTGATCGGAGCCGGCCGGCGGATTCTTCAGCGTCGCGTCGATCTTGCCGTCAATCAGCGCGTCAATACGGCTGACGAAAAAGCTCGCCACACTGCCGATGCGGCTCAAGTCGCCTCCGCGTCCCGCGAGATCCTCCAAACCGGCGATATAGGCTTCGGCGACTTTCTCGTACACGTCCTGCGCGAACAGCAGCGTCACGTTGATGTTGATGCCGCTGCCGATCAGCTCGCGAATGGCGGGAATTCCCTCGGGCGTGCCCGGAACCTTGATCATGACGTTGTCGCGCCCGACGGTTTTCCAAAGGCGGCGCGCCTCGTCAATCGTCTCCTGCGTTTTGTGTGCCAGGTAAGGCGAAACTTCCAGGCTGACGTAACCGTCGCGGCGCTTCGTCTGGTCGTACACGCCGCGCAGCGCGTCGGCTGCGTCCTGAATGTCGCGGATGGCGAGATGCTCGTAGATTCCCTTCGCATCGAGGCCGCCGCGCTTGGCGAGCTCCGCGAGGGGCTTGGTGTAATCGGGGCTTGTCGAAAAAGCTTTCTCGAAAATCGTCGGATTGGACGTCATGCCGCGCAGCCCATCGTCTTCAATCAGGCGCGCGAGCTGGCCGGTGGTGATCAGGTCGCGGCGGATATAGTCGAACCAAACGGACTGGCCAAAGCGGATCAGTGCCTTCAGTGGATTCTCGGGGCTCTTCGATTCCTGCGGAACGGCGGTCGGTTTCGCGGTCAGGCTCATCGTATCCTCCTGCGGACCATCGATCGTTGATTTTACCGTACACCGGGCTGGGAGGGCGAAATTTCCTGTGCCGTCGATACTTGTGTCGTTTTGTGGGCTCGCTTCATGCATGCACCATATCGGGGCATCTCTTAGTGCTCAGCGCTTCTCTGCGTTCTCTGCGTCTCTGCGGTAAAGGCTTTCGCCTTTGCCTTGTGTTCCTCCGTGCTCTCTGTACCTACTCCGTGTCCTCTGTGTCAATTCTTTTCGCCTTTTTCGTCTAGGTAATGGTTCGCGCGCGGGCCATCTCCTAGTTTCCAAATACAAGGTTACAGGCTGGCTACAGAACCGCCATCAACACGATATGAGTCCAGGTTCCATTTGGCAGCTCCTCTCCGGTTTGGTTGTCCCATCCGCACGTTAGTACAGTTCAATTGCGCTTCTATTTCGCTACTGGGGTCGCCTGCCGGGGGAACCATACTTGCGCAAAAGACGCAGCGGGCGCAGGACGCCGTAGAGCGGCGCAAGCATGGGGGGCAGGCGCATCATCGCGCCATCCTCTTCGGCAGGAAGTGTGGCCAGACGCAGGGAGTAGCGCCATCCGGCAAAAATTCCCGCCACCATGCGCCGGCGAAAATGGAAACGAGCGGCCGCGTCGCGCTCGCTCCATTCGCGTCGGAGATGGCTCTGCGCCACCTCCGACGCCACGGATGTTGCCACACGATCGTTTCGCACTCGCGCCATTATCTCTTCGGGCAAAGGCGCGTCCAAAAGACCGGCGGTAAGCGCCAGACCGACGCGCAGCATGCGCCCCGCGCGCCAGGCTTCCGCTCGCCGAAACACTTGATCCCAGTCGAGCTGCGGATGCGACCGGATGAATTCCGAAATATCCGCGATCCAGGAAATTCTCTCCCAGAAATCTTTCGATCCGTGAATGCAGAGGATGGGAAGCAGGTCCTCGTGGCCAAACGTGGCGAGTTCGTGCCCGCTGAGCGCGACGGGAACCAGCCGCCGGGCCAGATCGTCGAGGTCCGGCCTGACCGGAAAATGGCGCAGCGTCCACTCCGTGTGAAGCTCCACCATCATGCGGCGCGCTTCGTCGCGGTAATTGTATTCGCCGGGGACGACCGCAGCCGCCGCTCCGGAATCGAGAGTCCATGGAAATTTCGGATGGTAGCCGAGGCTGAGAACGATCTCGTTCGCCTTTGCCATGTCTCGCTGGCGCAAAACGATATCTATATCCTCGAACTCCCGCAGCGTCACGTCTCCGTAGGCCTGCACCGCGAGAATGGGGCCCTTGTACGGAATCGCTTCAATCCCCTGGGACTGGAAGAGATCCATGATCTTGATCAATTCCGCCGTCAGGACGAGGCAGCGTAACGCATTCGCGCGCGAGGCGTTCTTCAAGCGCTCGAGTTGGTTGGGGGCGGCAACATCCGGAGCCACGGCGGAAAGTTGCCGTGCGAGCAGCGGCAAGATTGAATTCTCGGCGGCCGCGGAGAGCAGGAAATCCCAATCCAGCGCCCCGGCAGCTAGATCCCTAATCTCTTTCGCAATGTGCGGCTCAATCCGCGTGCGCGCGCAGCAGACCAGAAGGCGCTTTTCAGGACAAACGAGATCGCTGGACGAGAGGGTCATCAAGGCTGCGCAGCGCGGCCTGCGAGGAGATTCTACGACATCCCGAGCCGGAGTACCGGAGGTTTCCTTGTGCAACGGATAGCTCGAACGCGACCGAGGGCGAAAGTTACCGGAGGGCTTCGGCCGTGAGTATCTCGCGCAACTTCGTGGTGAGCGTGGCCAACGTGAAGGGCTTTTGAAGCAGAGGAGCGTCGGTTCCGAGAATCCCCTGATGGACGACAGCTTGATCCGTATAGCCGGACATATAGAGAATTTTGATATCGGGGCGGACAGAAAGCACGCGCTCGGCCAGCTCGCGCCCGCCGATTCCAGGCATCACCATATCGGTCATCAGCAAGTGGATCGGCCCCGCATGCATGGCGGCCAATTCGAGAGCGGTGTTGCCGTCCGGCGCCACGATGACGGTATAGCCGCTCATTTCCAAATACTCCCGAGCGAGTTCGCGGACTCCCACTTCGTCTTCCACCAGAAGCACGACCTCCGAGCCGCGAGGCAAGGAACTCGACTCCGCGCTCCGGTCGCGCCCGATTACGCCAACCTCGTCGTCGATGCGCGGAAGATAGATTTTGAAGGTCGTCCCGTGGCCGGGCTCGCTGTACACCCAGACATAGCCGCCACTCTGTTTGACGACTCCGTACACGGTCGCAAGACCGAGGCCCGTTCCCTTCCCTTTTTCCTTGGTCGTGAAAAATGGCTCGAAAATGTGGGCCTGCGTCTTGGCGTCCATACCGAGGCCGTTGTCGGTGACCGCCAGCATCACGTACTTTCCGGGCGCCACGACCGCTGGTGAATGGGAGACCGAAGCGTCGAATTCCACGTTGGCGGTTTCGATCATCAGGCGTCCGCCCTTGGGCATCGCGTCGCGCGCATTGACCGCCAGATTCATCACCACCTGCTCGATCTGGCTGCGGTCGGCCTTTACCAGCCAGAGATCCGGCTTGGAAGAAGTTTCCAGCTCGATGTCCTCGCCGATCAGCCGTTGCAGCATCTTTTCCATGTCGGCGACCACGCTGTGGACGTTGAGCACCTTGGGCGCCAGAATCTGCTTGCGGCTGAACGCCAGCAATTGCTGCGTCAGCGCGGCGGCGCGCTGCGCGGCGGTCTGAATTTGCTCGGCGTTTCGGTGCAGTGATTCGCCGACCGGGAGTCGGTCCGCCAGCAAATCGGCGTAGCCTTGTATCACCATCAGAAGATTATTGAAGTCGTGCGCGATTCCACCGGCGAGACGCCCCACGGCTTCCATCTTCTGAGCCTGGCGGAACTGCTCTTCCAGTTGCTTCCGGTCGGTGACGTCGAGCGCCATGCAGATCGCGCCCTGCACTTCCCCGGCGGCGTCGTGCAAAGGTTCGACGTGACAGGCGTAGGAGCCTTTTTTCCATTCCACTGGAAACGTCACGGGATCGCCGGCCACGGCCCGAAGATGCGCGGCGATCGGCGTAAACGACTGATCTTTTGTCTCGAAATAATCGGGGAGCAACATCCCCACGATCTGATTCGGCTTCAGACCCAGCCGCGCAAGCCCCGATCCGACGGCGGAAGTGAACCGGAGATTCTTGTCCACGGTCCAGAGCACGGCGGGCAGCTGTTCGATCAGGACGCGCAGGCGAGCCTCGCTCTCCCGCGCGCGCTCTTCCGAGCGCTTCCGTTCGATCGCCAGCGCGATCTGTCCACCGACGGAAGACAGAAATTCCAGGTCGCGCGAGGTGTAAACATTCGCGCGCTCGTAATTTTGGACGACCAGCACTCCGATCGTCTCGGCCGGGGTCCGCAGGGGAACACCAAGCCACGACGGACACTGTGTGCCCACCAGTTCCACTTCACCCTTGCTGGCTAGCTGATCGAATCGCGCCTTCGATATCAGCATCGCTTCGCCGGTGCGAAATACGTACGCAGTACAGCTCCGGTTTAGGTCTTCCAGTGCGTCCGGAGCCGGAGCCGCATCGTACCGGTCCACAAAGAACGGGAAGTGAAATTTGCCGGAGGCAGCGTCGCGCAGTGCCACGAAGCAATTGCTGGCGTCGAGCACCTTGCCGAGCGACGCGTGAATCAGCCGCAACAGCGCGTCCAGATTGTCCGTGACGCTGACGGCGCGAATGATTTCCGTCGTCACCTGGCGGATCAGCTCGGACCGCTTGCGCTCGGTAATATCTTCCGCCGTGCCGTCGTGGCTCACGATCTTGCCGCTCGCATCGCGGATGGCCCGCACGTTCATCGAAATCCAAATCGTGCTGCCGTCACGGCGGAGCATGGGGCATTCAAACGCCTCCAGGAGGCCGCGCTCTTCGAGCCCTCGCTTCAGCTCGTTGCGTATTTCCGGATCCACGTAGAGTTGCTTGCCGATGTCGTAAACTTCCCGAATCATTTCTGCCGGTGACGAGTAGCCTGCGATGCGCGCCATCGCCGGATTCACGGTGACGAAGCGCCCTTCCGGCGTTGACTCGAAAAAGCCCTCCACCGCGCTCTCAAAGATGCGGCGGTATTTTTCCTCAGCTTTGTGTTGCGCTTCTTCGGCTCGGCCTCGTTCAGTGATGTCCTCGTAAATGCCGAACGTGCCGGTTTGCTTCCCGTTGACGATCAGCGGCACGCCGAGGATCCGCACGTCCACCAGCGAGCCGTCCCTTCGCCGGCGCTTGCTGATGTGACGCACGACCTCGCCCTTCATAACGCGCCGGATGAATCCCAGCAATTCGTCCGTCTGGTCCGGAGGCGCGAGCAGGGACTCAATCTCCGTTCCGATGATCTCCCCGCACCGATAGCCGAAAAGACGCTCAAACGCGGGATTGCAGGTCTGCACGCGCCGGTTCAAATCGAGCCCGACGATCGCGAGCGGGCTGTTCTCCGTCAGTGCGTTTGAATACGCCGCGTGCTCGGCCAATTTCTGCTCGGCGGCCCGGCGCTCGCTGATGTCCTGCGTGACGACCAGAACGGCGTCCTGACCGGCAAACGAGATTTCTTGGCTCGTCACATCCACGTCGAAGACCTCGCCGTTCTTCCGGCGATGCCGCACGTGACCCACGCCCGTCGGTGAGGTCCCGTTCTTTCGAATCGAATCGAGAAAGTCCGGCACATCCGCCGCCGGGCGTATCTCGGTGATCTTCATGCGCAGAAATTCATCCCGCGAATAGCCGTACTGCCGGACGGCGGCGGCGTTGACTTCAAGAAACCGCAGAGTGTCCTGGTGGCATATGTACATCGCCAGAGGATTGGTGGAGAAAACGACTTCGAATTGCTTGTCGGCAACCGCCGCGTTTCCGCCCGCTTCGGAAGTGTTCGTTTGTGGTTGTGGTGCGGACTTTCCGTCCGCACGCTTCAACGCGTGCGACGGACCAGTCTGCTTCGGACGAGGTGCCGAGTTCTTGCTGGACATGGTTGGCAGACAGCTGTCGGGCGGGAGTTTAGACGCTACTCCGCGGATGTTCCCCGCTTCCATTTATAGAGGCCGGTACCCTGTTCCACAATGGTACGTCGGTACCAAGTGGGGCCGTTGTTACAATAGGGTTTACATTTCGCCAACACAGAACTCTTTGATAAGCGGGGCCGAGGTCGGCCGGGGACCATCGCAGGTGCCGCGCGGAGGACCGAAGTGCAAATAGCACACGCACCGGGAGATTTGGCGCTGCGCGCCCCGCTCCAGTAAGATGGGAGCGCGACGAAATGCTGGTGTCCCAGGGAGAGCATGACCAAGCCTGACAAAACATCCAGCGGGAAAACGCCCGTTACCGGCGGACTGAAGGACGAATTTGAAGATCTGATCCGCGCCGAGGAATCCGATCCGTTCCGGCTCCTTGGCCCTCACTGGGTCGAGCGAGACGGCACGCGGTCGCTCGCGATCCGTGCCTTCCGGCCGGACGCCCGCGAGTTGACCGTGCTCTGGGGCGTCGGTCCGGCTCCGGCTGTCTATCCCGCCGCGCAGATCCATCCAGCAGGCGTCTTTGAGGCCGTCATCCCCGCCAGCGCGCTGGGATTGTCCGGCGGAGAACTCATCGCATCGCCGGCCTACCGCTTGCGATTCCGCTTCGCCGACGGCGCCGAATTTGAAACGTATGACGCGTACGCCTTCCCGCCCATCCTCACCGAGTATGATCTATATCTTTCGGGCGAGGGCTCGGACTACCTCAAGTACGAAAAATTGGGCGCGCACGTTCGCGAGGTTGCCGGCGTCCGCGGCGTGCATTTCGGCGTATGGGCGCCGAACGCGAAACGCGTCAGCGTCGTCGGCGACTTCAATTCCTGGGACGGCCACGTATTCGCCATGCGCAGCCTCGGCGCGAGCGGCATCTGGGAAATTTTCCTGCCGGGCCTCGACGAGGGCGCGCTTTACAAATTCGAGATCCTCTCGCGCGTTGGGCATCAGCTCGGCTTAAAGTCCGACCCCTACGGCTTTGCGTCCGAGCTGCGGCCGAAGACCGCGTCAGTCGTCTGTAACATCAACCAGCACGAGTGGAAAGACTCCGCGTGGCTTGAGGCGCGCGCCGCGCGCGATTGGCTGCATTCCCCGATGTCCGTTTATGAAGTTCACCTCGGCTCGTGGCGGCGCAAAACCGACGAAGGCGATCGCTGGCTTACCTATCGCGAGCTCGCGGACGAGCTGATTCCCTACGCCAAGCAGATGGGCTACACCCACCTCGAACTGATGCCCATCATGGAGCATCCCTTCGACGCTTCCTGGGGCTATCAGACCGTCGGCTACTACGCCGTGACCAGCCGCTTCGGCTCGCCCGCCGATTTCATGTACTTTGTGGACCGGTGCCACCAGGAAGGTTTGGGCGTGTTCCTCGACTGGACCCCCGCTCATTTCCCGCGCGACGCCCACGGCCTGGCATTCTTCGACGGCACGCATCTCTACGAGCACGAGGACCCCCGCAAGGGCGCGCATCCCGACTGGGGCACGCTGGTCTTCAACTACGGCCGCAACGAGGTCCAGAATTTCTTGCTCTCGAACGCGCTCTTCTGGATCGACAAATATCACATCGACGGCCTGCGCGTGGACGCCGTCGCCTCCATGCTCTATCTCGACTATTCGCGCGCTCCCGGCGAATGGATTCCCAACGCCTTCGGCGGACGCGAAAATCTCGAGGCCATCGCGTTCATCAAGCGCCTGAACGAAGTCCTGCACGTGCGCCATCCCGGCGCGCTGATGATCGCCGAGGAGTCCACCTCCTGGCCGGCAGTATCGCGCCCCACGTACATCGGCGGACTCGGCTTCGATTTGAAATGGAACATGGGCTGGATGAACGACGTGCTGACGTATTTCACGCTCGATCCCATTCATCGCCAGTTCCAGCACGGCAAGCTGACGTTCTCCATGCTCTACGCCTTCCATGAGAATTTCGTCCTGCCGCTCTCGCACGATGAAGTGGTCCACGGAAAACGCTCCCTGCTCGAAAAAATGCCCGGCGACGATTGGCAAAAATTCGCCAACCTGCGGCTGCTCTTCGCCTACCTTTTCGCGCACCCGGGCAAGAAACTTCATTTCATGGGCAGCGAGCTCGCCCAGCGCAACGAATTCTGGGAAGCGAGTTCCGTCGATTGGGCGCTCGAGGCTTCGCCGTGGCACAAGGGCGTTCAGCGCCTGGTCGCCGACCTGAATCGCCTGCACGTCCGGGAACCCGCCTTGCACGAAGTCGATTTCGAATGGTCCGGCTTCGAATGGCTGGAAGTGAACGACGCTGCCTCGAGCGTCCTTTCGTTCTTGCGGCGCGCCAGGAATGGCGAGGATTTCGTCGTCGCCGTGTGCAACTTCACGCCCGTCGTCCGCGAGAATTACCGCATCGGCGTTCCCCGCCCCGGCTTCTACCGCGAAATCCTCAACACGGACTCGACCTACTACGGCGGCACCGACATCGGCAATTCCGGCGGCGTCCGCGCCGATCCCTTCCCCTGGAACGACCGCCCCTACTCGATCAAGCTGAAGCTGCCCCCGCTCGCAGTCACACTTTTCAAATTGCAGCGGGACTAACTGTTCCCGTAGCGCCGGCGTCTCGCCGGCTCTTGCGCCGTTGCCTATGTAGCGGCGGCCTTCTTGCACTGAGACTCCGCCAGTGGCGGAATCGAATGTGTCAGGCGGGCGGTTCTTCTGTTGGGTTTCTCCGTTCGTAGCGCAGGCGTCCCGCCGGCTCTTCTCTTTCGCAGCTCGAATCAAAACCGCCAGCGAGACGCTGGCGCTACAACTGCGCGCGTTCCCGACCTTGAAAAAGTGTGACACTTCGTCAGTGCGCCGATCGTTTGTTTTGAATGAGTTAGGCCGAAAAAGACTTTGCATGGTGTGACACTTAATTTGGGTTTGCCTTCTTCCCGTGATTGTCATCCCGCCTGCCCAGACGAAGGAAGGGACAGTGTCCGCCACGGCGGACGATGGGGGATCTGCTTTGGCATTCGTAGCGCCTGCCGCGCCGCTTGCTGGCGGGGCCGCCTTCTTGCACTGAGACTCCGCCGGTGGCGGAATCGAATGTGTCAGGCGGGCGCCGTTGCCTTTTCCGAGGTCCAAATGTAGCGCCGCGGCCTTCAGCGCGGCAGCCGTTGCTTTCGTAGCGGCCGCCTTTCCCCCGCGTTTTGGGGTCCCGGTCGGATTACGACCGGGAAGGCGGGCAGCTTTGGATCTTCGGCCTTCGCTGCGTTGTTCCGCCTTCGTAGCATCGCCTGCGCACACACCGATCGCCGCGCAGGAGAGCGTCCCCCTGCCGCCGGTGTCCCGAGGCTTCGATACCGGGCCGAATTCGTGTTCGTGTCGCATGCGCGTCTTCTGCGTCCCGGATGGGGCTGCGGGAACGCCAGAATCACGCTAGCGCAATTCGTCACGCGGCGAAGCTGGGACAAAGGGCAGAAAAAGTACAGGTGGACATACTTGGCCGACGAGGGCCGTCGGGCAGACACTAGCGCTGTTTCACACTCGCGGTGGGGAGGGATTCTGTTTCGAGCGTAGCAAGGTCCAAGATTTGAGAGGCGTGCTGGATGTCGATGCCCACGATCTGGCCCTTAGCGTCGAGATCGATCACGACGCCGTCCTGGACTTCGCGCGAATCCGCGCTTGGCCGCGCGTTGAGGTCAATGTACAGAGAGTCGGTTTCTCGATCGTAGTTCAGTTTCATCGTTCCACCCTCGACTAAGCGACGGGGACTTTGAAATCCCTGTCTGGAAAAGCATTATGCACCGTTTCGCCGTCGGCGAGCGTGACGACGCGCAGCGCGCGTCCGCCAAGCTCCGGCAGGATTCCCCAGAATCGAATTCGCCCGTCCGGCTGTATTGCAGTAGCCAACGGGTTCGCGAGAACCCTTGCGCACCACTCTAGTTGAATATAAGACCTTTTGCGCAAAACTTGTTCGCGGAAGTATTTGGTAGTTTTCATCCGGAACTAATCTAGCTGTCCGAGCAGCGGGCGCCCACGGGACTTTTTCAGCGGGAGACGCGTAGCGAACTTTTGAAAAGCGCGACCTCATCCGCGATTGGATTGTAGTGGCGACGTACGCGCTTCATATACTTTTGCGCGTTTCCAAGGCGCCTAAAGTTCCGCACTTTCTGGGTCATTCCCCTCCAGACTTCAACGACTGTGTAAATCTCGAGTTTAGCGGTGGTTGTGCTCATTCATATCTCCCTTTGACAGACGTCCATGCCAAGCAAGTACATTGGCGTACTCCAGAAAGCTACAGAGTTCGGCAAGACCGCTCTTTCTGAACGTGGGCCTAGAAACTTGGCGCGAAAACAACTCACGCCGACATCATTAGACACAATCGAGAATCGGGTAACACCGGGACTTGTCAACAACACATCGTTGAATCGCAGCAGTCCCGAATAGAGGGGTGTCGAGTGTTCAACCTCGTACAGGCCCTCGATGTCGTTGCGCCCGCGCGCAATCCACACAACGTCGATTTCGCTCAGTATGCCGCGTACTTGATTATAGCCCTCCGGAACCTGTCGTCGCAGAGAGAAGCTCTTCGTCAGAGACCAATCAAGCCTGCCTATGTCGTACTCTGGGACGTAGACATCGTATCCCTTCGCGTGGCCGATTCCGGCAATCAGCGTTTGTACCTGTGAGTGCGAAAGGGTCTGAGCCTCACGTAGCCGCTGAGCATCTAGACCCCGTTCGACCACATCCAGGCCGACATATCCTTCGACGTTAAAGCGCCCCTGCCTCGCAACGTACAACTCCAATGTGTTCGATTTCGTAAGAAGCTGGACCTTGTACTGGCCGTCACGGGCCGGTTCTGAATTGGCGAATACTTCCTCAAAATCGGCGTAGGGAAGAAAAACCGGCAGAGACCCCTTATCCGTGACAAAACACAGGTATGAGTTGTGACCTTCAAGCTGTCGTAAGTCCACCTGTCTCAGCCCGAAGAAAGTGCGGCCACGTTCGTGCACTTTGGAGTACCGGAAGTAAATACGCGCGGCTTCGTTACCAATGACAAACAGAGATTCACTACCCTTAAGCTTTCGCACATCACCGAAGCGCTCTCGAAGGTCGTCGAGAAGGCCGAGCTTTCGAAGGTTTGGCATCGACGGGATTTTACACCACTGCACGCCTAGATCAGACGCCGGGAGGCCCAGAGACGAAGGGGTTCCCCGAAAATTTGTGCGGACGGCAAACGGGCAAACGCCGCCCCCGACCTCATTTCGTACAGCGCTGTGCTCCTGTACTTCTCTTGAACTTTCGACCAGCTTCATCGCGCGCTGAAATTTGCTAGGTTGGTTTGTGGTCCGGCGCAGCGAGCCGGACGAGAAAAATGAAGAACATTTTCAATGCGGCAGACAGATCGGGCGCGCATCCAGCGCCGCAGTCGAAGTGTGTGCGCCGGCAATGCGAACAAGAGATCGCTGAACGCGCACAGACACCCTTCGTCCGCCTGCGGCGGACTCAGGACAAGGGAAAGTCTGTGCCACCGGGGCCGTCACGCCAATCGCGAGCCTGCTCGTCCGCCAGGCGAATTTCGCGTCCCCGGTTCGGACTACGAACCGGGATCCCGGCGCACGGCGTGCGTGCGTTGCCGGGACACGAATTACCGCGCTCAAGGTGTCACAAGGTGCCAAGCAAGTTTCGACTCACCTCATTGAAAACAAACGGTCGGCACCCTCGCAAGGTGTCACACTTTTTCAAGACAGGACTCCCAGTGTCGTCCGCCCTAGGTCTTGGCGGACGAGCCTGGGAGATCAGACCCCTGGGACCGCCAATCGCCCGATTGGCGCTTTTTGCCACCGATACGAAGGCAACGGCCGGCGCAGCAAGCGGGGCCCCTACGAAGGCGATGACCCGCACAGACAAGAGTGTCTGTGCCACGAAGGCAAGAGCTTACACTGCGCTTA
>Ga0116223_10004037_pt1 | contig 12865 bp, 10 predicted proteins | sample Sb_taG_3_FD_90092 | JGI IMG/M metagenome (GOLD analysis project Ga0116223, IMG submission 90092) | Peat soil microbial communities from Weissenstadt, Germany - Sb_50d_a_PC metaG | ecosystem: Environmental > Terrestrial > Soil > Wetlands > Peat | place: Germany: Weissenstadt | collected 2010-09-21 | reverse complement strand
GTGTCGAACCGAGCCTCGAAATCGGCCAGACTCCGGGGATACTCCTCCACAGCCGGCCATGCTACAGGTTGGGGCCACCTGAGTCAAGTAAATACCCCCTTCTTTTTTATACTCCGTTCTCGCCGAAGGCCGTGGGGCATTCACACCCCTCGCCAAAATATTCACTCAAATCTTTCAACCACTTCCCGTCATCACCCGCGGCCAGCCCGAAAATGTCGTGCTAAATATTCGATCGAGGAGACCGCGTATGACTTCACCACTTAAGTCCGAAACCGCCCGCATCAACGGCGCGCAATCTCAAGGACCCTTAACCCCCGAAGGCAAAGCCGCTTCGTCCCAAAACAGCCTGCGCCACGGCCTATGCTCGAACCAAGCCGTGCTCCCCGGCGAGGACAAAGAAGAGTTCGAGCGCCACCGCGCCAGCTACATCAAGCGCTTCCAGCCGCGCGACCAGCCCGAACAAGACCTAGTAGAAACTCTGGTTGCCGCCCGCTGGCGCCTGAACCGCTTGATGAGCATCGAAGCCCAGCTCCTGGAAAACGCCGAAGAGCCCAAAGACATCCTCAAGGCGCTGTCTCTTTTAACGCGCTACGAAAACCAGCTCAACCGCACCTTCGATAAAGCGCTCCAGCACCTGCAAGCTCTTCAAGAGAATCGCCCGACCGCCAAAAACAGCGCTGTACGAAACGAACCCAAGCCAACCTCAAAATCCGACCAGGACCTGCTGCTGCAAATAGAAAAAGCCATGCGAGCGCCCGTGCCAACGCCGAATATCACCCAAAAGCACCCCAACGCAGCCGTGTAGTGTCCTCAAAACAGTCCTGACTCGCGTCCTCCGCGCCTCGGCGAAAGACGGTGTTTCCGAAACACACCCGAAGTGTGCCCGATTTGCCGCGACAGGCGAGACGACGCAGGGGCCAGCCATGGTCCGACAACGCGTGGAAACGCGTCACTGTCCCCTTTTAGGTTTGAATTCCCGCACCTGTTTTTCGGCCTCGGCGAGTTGCTTCGGATTGAGCAGTGATCGAACGCTGTCGCGCTCCGCTCCGTACTTTGCCGCATCGCCCGACGCCGCCAGTTCCAGCCACGCATAACCCTGCACCGGGTCGCCCGCGACACCACGGCCGTTCAGGTACGCACGCGCCAGCCGATACTGGCCCGCCGGATGGCCGCGCTCGGCCGCACGGCGATACCAGCGCGCGGCTTCTGCGTCATCCTGCTTCACGCCGCGACCTTCGGCGTAAAGGTCGCCGAGGCTCGTGGCCGCCACCACGTCCTCCTGATCGGCCGCTTTGCGATACCAGCGCGCAGCTTCCGCAAAATCCTGAGCGACACCCTGAGCCACGCCCGAGCCCGCCGCGTAGAGCTGCCCCAACGTGAGTTGCACAGAACTGTGGCCGGGCTGGTCGGCGAGCTTCCGATACCATTTCACGGCCTCCGCCGGATCCTTCGCCACGCCCTTGCCGTTCAGATACATCTCGGCCAAAGCGAACTGCGCGCTGGCGAATCCCTGGTCGGCCGCTCGCCGATACCACACCGCCGCTTCCGCCGCGTCCTTCGGCACGCCGATGCCGTCCTCAAACATCGCCCCCAGATCCGCACAGGCGTCGGGATAATTCTTCTCCGCCGCGGCGCGATACCAGATGGCCGCCATCCCCAGGTCTTTGTGCACGCCGCGCCCGTAGTAAAAAGCCGCGCCGAAATTGAACATCGAAACCGAATCGCCCTGCTGCGCCCCGAGCCGGTACCACTTGGCCGATTCCGCAAAGTCCTGCGGCACACCCAAGCCGTTGAAGTACTGGAAGCCCAGATTCTGCTGCGCCAGCGCCACGCCCTGGTCCGCCGACTTCCGGTACCACTTCGCGGCTTCCGTGAAGTCCTGCGGCACGCCCTCGCCGTGCGCGTACAGGTAGCCGAGATTGGCCTGCGCCGACGGATGATTCTTGTCCGCCGCCTTCAGATACCAGCGGCGCATCTCGGCCAGGTCCGGCGGGACGCCTTCGCCGTGGCCGTACATGTAGCCGAGATTGACCATCGAGGGCGCGTGCCCCTTGTCCGCCGCCCGCCGGTACCAGCGCATGGCTTCCTCGTAGTTCTGCGCCACGCCGCCCTGGCCGTTTTCGTAAAAGCCGCCCATGGCGAACTGCGCATCCAGCGAGCCGGCGTCCGCCAGCTTGCGCACGTCAGCCAGCGTCTGCGCGGCGAGCGCGGAGCATACCAGAAGCGGAATGAGCGCCAGCTTGAGCATGAAACAGGGCCGGATACCCAACCAGGATTCCGGCCCGGAGCGAACACAGAAAGCCCCCCGAAAACCTATTTCTGGCCCGGAGCGTTGTCCGCGTTCTGCCCGCGCGTAATCGTGTTCGCCTTCGCCTCGCCGCCTACCGTGCGCGCCCTGTTTCCCGCGGGAGCGTCGCGAAGGCGGGCGCGGCACACCATTCTCGTCCACGGCGCCTGCCTGCAGCGGCATGATCTTAATTGTAAGCCGATCGCCCTTTTCGGACAAGAAACTGTCGGCCCTAAATGGGGTATACTTTCAACGACTGGAAGGCCACGAAGCTAATTCCGGGACACTTCAATCTTGAAGGAGAGACCCATGGATTCGAAAAGACCTAATCGCAGGGGATTCCTAAAAGGCGGCGCCGCGCTGGCCGGTCTGGCCGCGGGAGGCGCACGAGTTGCGAAGGGCCAGATACAAGGGACGCCTGCCAAAAAGATCGACGAGTTGATCGCCTACGGTGAGCGCTCCCGTTTCGTGACCTCGGTGCGGATGCCCGTGGCCGAGAGGCATTCGCCCGATGAATTCGGGCTCACCTTTCACGTCTTGACCCCGCTTCAGGATTCGGTCGGGATTATCACGCCGTCGTCGCTCTTCTATACCGCGACACACCGCGGCGCCTTTGTTCCCGACATCAACCCCCGGGAGCATCGTTTCATGATCCACGGGATGGTGGACCGGCCGCTGGAGTTCACCATGGACGAGCTCAAGCGTCTCCCGTACGTATCCCGCATGCACTTCATCGAGTGCCTGGGAAACCGTGCCAGGCCGACGCACAAAACCGTTCAGGAAACGCACGGATTGACGAGTTGCGCCGAATGGACCGGTGTGCCGTTGTCCTTGCTGCTCAAGGAGGCCGGTGTGCAAAACTCGGCGTCCTGGATCGTCGCGGAGGGCGCGGAAGAAGTGAAGGGCGCGTCGAGCATCCCGCTCGCGAAGGCCATGGACGACTGCATCGTATGCTACGCGCAAAATGGCGAGCCGCTCCGTCCGCAGCAAGGCTTTCCCCTGCGGCTGATGGTTCCCGGCTTTGAAGGCATTTATCAGATCAAATATCTGCGACGAATCAAGGTCGTAGACCGCTACTACATGACCTATGACGACTACGGGCACATCAATCCGGACCCGAAAGTGGCCGCATTGACGCACCAGATCGGACCGAAATCCGTCATCACCTTTCCTTCCGGTGGGCACCAGTTGTCAGGCCCTGGCTTCTACGAAGTCTCCGGCTTGGCGTGGTCAGGCGCGGGCGCCATCCGCGGCGTGGAGATATCCTTCGACGGCGGCACGAGCTGGAAGCAGGCTGACCTTCGGACACCGGCCTATCCAATGGCGCACACCCGGTTTGGCTACCACTGGAACTGGGACGGAAAGGAGTGCACGCTGCTGTCGCGCTGTACCGACGAATTGGGCACGGTGCAACCCACGCGAGCCGACATCGCGAAATACTGGAACCAACCCTTGGATAAAGTCCGGATTCAAGGGGCCGACAATGCCGCTCAACCCTGGAGAGTCGCCAGCGACGGGAGCGTTCACAATGGGCTTTCGTAAACTTTGCCTGGTTACGGCGGTCCTCGGGATTTGCCAGACTGCCTGGACACAGTCGCCCACCTACGGCCTTGGGAAGAGCCCGAGCGCGGAAGAAATCCGCGCCTGGGATATCGCCATCAGCCCGACGGGAAAAGAGCTCCCGGCAGGCCAGGGGACGGCCAAGGAAGGTGCGGCGCTCTACGCCCGGAAAGGGTGCGCGGGATGCCACGGGGCCACGGGATCTGGAGGCCATGCTCCCACGTTAATCAGCAGGAAAGGCGTCCAGTCCGCTCCTGCCACGCCTTCCATGCCTTCGATGCCTTGTCTCGCCCCTTGTGTGAACGACGCCAACACCATGGGGGTTCACTCGCCCTTCGCGACGACGATATGGGATTACATCAATCGCGGCATGCCTCTGGGGAAAGAGGGGACGCTCACGCCCAATGAGGTGTACGCCCTCACCGCCTTCCTGCTGTACAAGAACGACGTCATCAAGGAAGACGAGGTGATGGACGCCCAGAGTCTGCCAAAGGTCAAAATGCCGAACCGCGATGGATTTGCTCTTCCGCCGGAGTGGAAGCACGGCGAGCCAAGGCTTCAGGGTTACCCATAACCCCCAAGTCAATAGGAGCCGCGAGACCATGAACGCGGAGAACCAAACGCGCGACCGTCCGTCATCACGAACAGTTTTCGACAATCACGAACGTGATGTCGTCGGTTTGCGGCATGCGCTGAGTGAATTCCTCAACGGCCTCTAATAACTTCTGTTCGATCGCAGCGCTTCCGGACGGCGCCCATTGTTTAATGATGGTCCTCAGTCTACGCTCGCCGAACACTTCTTCGTGCTGATTCTCGGCCTCCGTGAGGCCATCGGAGTAGACCACCAGAATGTCTCCGCGGTTAAGCTGTAGCGGGCGGCTAGAGTACGTCGCGTCCGCGAAAATGCCCAGAAAGAAGGCATCCGAGGCAAGGTCTTCGATCTTCCCCGTGGCAGCCCGGAACAAATAGGCCGGATTATGTCCCGCGCTGATAAATTGTCCCTTGCCATCCGGGCTCAAAAGGAACAGAAACAGGGTTACGAACTGATAGTCGAGGGATTTATCGCAGAGCAGTCGGTTGATGTGGTTCAAGACCTCAGGCGGTTCCCTCCCGGCGCGAAATTCTACGCTCAACGCGCCCAACACCATGGAACTGAGGAGGGCTGCCGACAATCCCTTGCCGGAGACATCGGCCAGGACCCCTATCCATTCCCCTGAACTCAGTTGCTGGAAATCGTAGAAATCCCCACCCACATAGCGTGTGGGGGCATTGAAAGCGTGGATGTGGAAATTCTCAAACGATGGTAAGAAACGAGGCAGGAGGCTTTTCTGAGTTTCTTGCGCTAACGCTAATTCCTTCTCGCTCTTCTTTTGTTCTTCCAGAGTCTTGAGGCGGAGGATCTCGCGGGTAGCCTCCAATTCCCGTACGGTCTGTTCCAGCTCCTGGCTGTGGTGCTTCGCTGCTGTGTGCAGAAGGCGCACTTCCAGCATGTTGTGAACCCGCGTCAGCACCTCCGCCAGATCAAAAGGCTTGCTGACGAAATCCTTCGCCCCGGCCTGGAGTGCGCGCAGCTTGTGCCCGGGCTGGGCGGTGATGACCAGAACCGGAAGGTAACCGTCCGTTTCGATTTCCTTGAGACCGTCCATGACCTGAAATCCATCCATCCCGGGCATCTGTAGATCCAGCAGAATCAGGTCGTACGGATTCTTCCGGTGAAGCTCACAGACTTCAAACGGATTCATGGTCGACGCGAGCGATCCATAGCCGGCCTCGGCGAGCATTCGCTCCAGCAAACAGACATTGGCAGGTTGATCGTCGACAATCAGGATGCGGGCTTCACGAATCTTGGATGAATCGATCATTTACCCACGTGCTGCTGGACCAGCCCTTTTTCTGCAAATTCCAGCGCCACGTTCAGTGTTTCCATGAACTCACTGACCTTGATTGGTTTGGTGAGGTAGAGGAAGAATCCTGCGCGCATGCCCTGCTCGATATCGCGGGGCATGGCATTGGCGCTGAGGGCGACCACTGGGATATGCGCCGTCGCGGGGTTTCCGCGCAGGATTTTCAGAGCCTCGATACCACTGATGTCAGGCAGATTGATGTCCATCAGGATCACGTCCGGCTGGGAAGCGCCGATGAGCTCAACGCCGAGTCTCCCGTTCGTCGCGGTCAGCAAGCGCAGGTCGGGACGCCGGAGAAGGAGCTGCTCGACCAGCTTCAGGTTCGCCGGATTGTCCTCGACATAAACCACAGTGCGCAGCCGCGCGCCGTTCGGCTTTGGCGGTTTCGCCGCTGCAGTCGACGCGACCTCGCCGATCGCAAGTTGGGGCGCAACAGTTTCAATGAGCTCCACCCAAAAAGTACTGCCCTCTCCCACGATGCTTTCCACCCCAATAGCGCCGCCCAGCAGTTCCACCAGCCGCTTCGTGACCACGAGGCCGATACCTGTGCCCTCGGCGCCGCCGGCCTCTTGTCCCAAGCGGTTGAAGGGTTGGAACAACTGCGCCAGTTGTTCCGGAGCCAACCCCTCGCCTGCGTCCTTAATGCTGATCCGAATGCGCTGCTCGGCGCTGGCTATGGAGTTCACCACTACGGCTCCACCCACCTTGTTGTACTTGATGGCATTGGAAAGCAGGTTAATGAAAATCTGTTTCAAGCGGGTCCGATCGGCGCTGACATACTGGGGGCTGTCGAAAATCGGGAAGGTCATGCGGACGCTGCGTTGTTGCGCCTGCGGTTCCACCATGGTCTGGCATTCGAGCAGTACCTCGGCCAACGACACCGGTTCCTCCGACAGCGACACCTTCCCGGATTCGATCACCGCGAGATCCAGGATTTCGTTGATGAGCTTCAGTAAGTGCCACCCCGCTTGGAGAATCTGGGCGATGCTTTCCTTGTGGGAAGGCGTGAGCGGCGCGGAGCCGGATTCCATCAACTGGGCGAAACCGAGAATCGCATTGAGGGGGCTGCGCAACTCATGACTCATGCTGGAAAGGAAGTCGGATTTCGCCAGGTTGGCTTTCTCCGCCGCGGATTTGGCGATCTCCAGCTCGACATTCTTCTCCTGCAGTACATGTTCGATCTGTTTTCGTTCCGTGACATCCCGCGCCGCGGCGAACACGCCCTGCAGCGTCCTTTCCCGGTCGTAAAAGGTAGTCGCATTGTAGGAGACCACGGTTTCCTTGCTGTCCCGGGCGCGCGCTGTGAGTTCGTAGTCGGTCACCTTCTTTTCGCTCAGCACCCGCTTGATGGCCGCTTCAGCCCGTTCCGGATCGGTGAAATAGTTCTTGAACGGCGCGCCGATCAACTCATCGCGCGTGCATCCGGTGAGCGCCTCCATCTGCCGGTTGACGTCGGTGATGATGCCGCGCGGGTCGGTGGTCATCAAAGCGTCGATGTTGGACTCAATGAGAGAGCGCGTATAGAACTGTTGGTCGCGCAGGCGCTGATCCAGCTGTTTTTGCTCGGCTTCGACCTGCTTGCGCACGGTGTTGTCGGTGCCAATCAGGAGATAGCCGATGATGGCGTCTTGGGCGTCGCGCAACGCTGTGACCGACACGACCGCTGGAAAGCGGCTCCCGTCCTTGCGGATGTAGGTCAATTCGTAGATGTCCTCGATCCCGCGAGAGGCCTTGAAGACCAAAGCTTCAAAACCCGGCGTGATCGGCGTGGCGAGTTCGAGACTCAAGGTTTTGGCGCGGCGATCACCTCCTGCGGATCGGAAATGTCGGCGGGAGTGATCTTATCCACCACTTCGATGGCTTCGTAGCCCAGCATCCGCTCGGCGCCGACGTTGAATAATTGAATGACGCCCTTCTCATCGGTGGCGATGCTGGAAAAGTTGGCGCTCTTGAAGATCGCGTTTTGCAAGGCCCCTGCTTCGACCAGGGCCTCCTCCGCCTGCTTGCGCGCGGTGTTATCGGTGCCGATGAGGAGATAGCCGATGATGGCGTCTTGAGCGTCGCGCAACGCAGTAACCGACACGACCGCGGGAAAGCGGCTCCCGTCCTTGCGGATGTAGGTCAATTCGTAGATGTCCTCGATCCCGCGAGAGGCCTTAAAGACCAAAGCTTCAAAGCCCGGCGTGATCGGAGTGGCGAGTTCCAGGCTCAAGGTTTTGGCGCGGGCGATGACCTCCTGCGGATCGGAAATGTCGGCGGGAGTGATCTTATCCACCACTTCGATGGCTTCGTAGCCCAGCATGCGCTCGGCGCCGACGTTGAATAATTGAATGACGCCCTTCTCATCGGTGGCGATGCTGGAAAAGTTGGCGCTGTTGAAGATGGCGTTCTGTAAAGCCCCGGTCTTAAGCAGAGCCTCCCGGCGGCGAACCTCGGTGACGACATCCATGGTGCCGGCGACATCATTGGGAACAACAGAGGGAACGACAGAGTCTTTGATTTGCACGGAATGGGTCCAACCTTCGTGGAGCTAGTTAGTTTCTCCGAATTCCGGCGCTACCCAAGAACGCAATCCGGAACAGATCGGCACTCGCAGCACCAGCATTTACTTAGAGCAGATGGGATACCAACGGACGGTTTGAATCTGGGCGGAGCGTCAACGTTACGGCAGGCGTTTGACAGTAACGATATATGGTCACGTGCCCAAGGGTGGTCACAGAAACTACGAGAGGTCCCCTACTTGCCGTCCACGGAAAAGGCCAGCAGGACGTTGCCTGGAGATCCACCCGGACTGGAGTATCCCGAATTGAAGAAGACCGTTCCGCCCGCGATCACCGGGCCGGGCCCGTTGAGAGAGCCGCCTCTGGCCGCAACACCGTCCACGGTTTCATACTTGCGCACGGTATCGAAGTCCCATAGGATCGCGCCGTCTCTCGTAGAATAAGCGCGCATATGCCCGTCGACCGACCCCGAAAACGCCACGCCCGCAATGGCGCTGACCGCCGCGGACTGAGCCGGGCTGCACGGTCTCCGGTCACCGCATCCCGGAGGCGCTGTAAACCAGACCCGCTCGCCATTGTCGAGGCGCAACGCTACAATTCCACCGCCCACCTTCGGATCGGCGTCCGTGGCGCTGGTAAGGCCGCTGGCGGCCAGCGTGCCCTCATCGAACGGGAGCCGGATGCGGCCCAAGTCGGAGATGGCCACGTACACGTTGGATTGGTCGGCTGCGGAGCCCCACTGCACTCCGCCGAAAGTCCCGCCCTGGCCCACACGAACCTGCCACAGCAATTTACCGTTGTCATCGGGATCGAGAGCGTGAACCACGCCGGACTTCTGGCCCGCGATCAGCGCCCGCCGGCCGCTCGCGAGCGTGATCAGAATCGGGGAAGCGGCGAAATCGAAATCCGGGGCCGACTCGTCCGGACAGTTGGTCTTATCGGGCAACCGGCAGGCCGAGGTCCAGGCATCGCCAGACGTCATCTGGCGGGTCCATAGAATCTTGCCGGTCCTCAGATCCATGGCCATGAAAGCGTCACTGGTCTTAGTCGCCGGCTGGCTGTAGTTGTCGCCGGTGGTGACATAGATCGCATTTCGCTTCTCGTCGATAGCCGGCGTGGTCCAGATCGGCACACCCGAAGGACCCCACAGTCGCACGCCCCTTGTATTCTTGGTGGTCGGTTTCGCCTCTTCATCAATAGTCCAAGTCTTCCAGACCTGTTTGCCGGTGGCCGCATCCAGAGCGACCAGGCTGCCGCGGAAACGGCAGCACTCATACGTGGGCTGCACCGCGAATACTTCATCGTTTCCGCGAACCGGAACGTAGAGCTTGCCTGCATGGAAGACGGGAGAGCCCGTGATGCCGGCGCCCGGCGTGTCGTCGACCTTGGTCTTCCAAAGCAGCTTGCCGGTCGAGGCATTCACCGCCCAGGCGAAGGCCCTCGCATCGCCAAAAAACGCGGCATAGACCGGACCGGAATCCGTCTCCACCTTCCCAATGCTGACCGCCGTCCGTACCCGGGACGCCGTATCGATTGACCAGTAGACACAACCCGTGGCTGCGCTGAGCGAATAAACTCCGCCACCTGGACTGGCGACAAAAACCCGGCCGCCCGCCACCGTGGGAGCCCCGTTCGATGTGGCCAGGATATCGCCGGGGTAACCGAACGCCCATTTCAGTTTGAGACGGGGTACCTGGCTTCCCGTCAATCCCGCCATTGCGGCATCCTGAAAGCGCGCGTTGGAGGTGTTCGGGCCCCAGCCGTTCCACTGCGGACCGGCCAGGGGGTTCGTGAAGTCATCCGATCCCGGGGGACACATCGCGGCTGAGGACAAGACTGTGGCCAATGGCGCCGTCCCGAGCTTCTTCTCTGTCACGAATTCGGCAATCGCGCGCCGCCCTGCCGCCGGCCAGCGCGCCGCCATGTAGACCATCTGACCGGTTTCCATGGCGTCGAGAACGCGCTCCGGGGACATGGCTTTCAATGCCTGGCGCTGCGGAGCACGCTCGACGCCGCCATCGTGGCACGGAGCGCAGCTCTGCTTGTACATGGACTCGCCAGTCTGCGGCTCTCCGCCTCGTCCTTGCGCCCAGAGCAACTCCGTAAAGATGAGCCCCGAAGAGCCGAGCCCCGCAAAGGCGAGCAAGAAGCTGGTCGAAGCCGCGGCCCAACAGACGGACGCCCTCATCGCGCGGTCAGTTTAGCACAATCGTCCTGCGGCACGAAGAAGTGCGAGGGGACTGTCGCGAGGGGAACTATCGCGAGGGGAACTGTTGCGAGGGGAACTGCGAGGGGACACCTTGTTCCCGCGAAAAGATTGTTCCGGCTTCTTGAACGCGCAAGGGTTTTGCAGTATATTTGAATCTCCAAGGCCAAGATGCCGCGTTGCCTTGTCGCAGTTAGTGCGATCAAGGAGGGTACGCGGATGTTCTTGACACGACGTAAGTTCTTATCGCGGGTCGGGCAGGCGGGGGGCTATGGCGCCGCCTTTGCCACGATGAATGCCCTGGGGCTGCTGCCCCGGGCTGCCTCAGCCGCTTCTCAAATCGATCTCCCTAAGGACGCCGGAAAGGGTGTGCGCATCGTCATCCTCGGCGGCGGGATCGCAGGACTCGCTTCAGCCTATGAACTGGGCAAGGCCGGGTTCGAATGCACGTTGCTGGAGGCCCGGGATCGCCCCGGCGGCCGGAACTGGACCATTCGCAACGGCTCAACCATCGAGTTCGTGGACGGCACGCGCCAGACCGCGCAGTACACTGGCGCAAACAGCTACATGAACGCCGGTCCAGCGCGGTTGCCCTCCCTCCACATAACGATCCTGGGCTATTGCCGTGAACTGGAGGTCCCCCTGGAGGTGTTCGTCAACACTAGCCGCGCCGCGCCGATGGTGACCGACAAGGCCTTCGGCGGCAAACCCGTCGAGGACCGCCAGGTCGCCAACGACACCCGCGGCTATGTCGCCGAGTTGCTCGCAAAAACGGTGAACCAAGGCGCGTTGGATCGGGAACTCACCGGGGACGACCGCGAGCGGTTGTTGGCGCTCTTGCGATCCTTCGGGGATCTCAAGGAGGGTTATGCCTATAAGGGATCGACGCGGTCCGGACTGACGCACATGGCGGGGGCGGCAGACGTCACCGAAGAGGGGCGGGCGCCACTCGACTTGCACGCTCTGCTCGATTCCGGTTTGTGGTCGAACCTCACCCAGGAAGAATCTCTGGATCATCAGGCCGCGATGTTTCAACCGGTCGGCGGCATGGACCGGATCCCCTACGCATTCGCCAAAAAGCTCGGGAAGGCGGCGCATTTCGGGGCGGTGGTGAAGGAAATCCGGAAGACGCCGCACGGAGTCAGAGTGGTCTACACGCAGAACGGAGCGGAGAAGAGCGTGGCCGCCGATTACTGCATTTGCGCGCTGCCGCTCAACATTCTCAGGTCCATCTCGAGCGATATGTCGCCCCAGGTGCAGAAGGCGATCGCCGAGGTTCGCTACGGCGATTCCTATAAGATGTCCTGGGAATCGAAACGCTTTTGGGAGACGGACTACAGTATTTACGGCGGCATCTCCTGGCTGCAGGGAGGACCGATCAACACCGTGTGGTTCCCCAGCGGGGGCATGCACACCGATTACGGCGTGATCTTGTCCGGGTACGGCAACCAGAGCCTTCCGGCCTTCGCGGCGCTGCCTACCATGGAAGCTAAGATCGCGGCGTCCAAAGCCGCGGTGGAGCGGCTTTTCCCGGGGCGCGGCAAGGAGATCCATAGCCCCATGTGGGTGGCCTGGGACAAGATCCCGTTCAATCAGGGCTCCTGGGTGGGGCAAGGACCGGGCTATTTCAATGGTCCCTACAAGACTTTCCTCGAGCCCGATGACCGGATCTATTTCGCCGGCGACCATTGCACGCACGTGGTCGCCTGGCAGGAGGGCGCGGCGCTGTCGGCCCACCGGGCTGTCTCAATGCTTGCGGAACGGGTGCGCGTGTCAAAGGCATAGACGTTAGAAAGGACACTCGATGAACCTCAACAAGACGGCTGCTGTGATGCTGGCGATCTCCGTCAGCGCCGCGGCCCAGACAGCGGTCAAGCATATTCAAACACCGAATGCCGTGATCGCCTCCGCCGTGTGGGCCGGAGACACGTTGTACGTGAGCGGGCAATTGCCCAACCCCGTCACGCCGGCGGATCGGGACAAGGGGACACCGGCGGTTTACGGAGACACGAAGACGCAGGCGGGCAGCGCTCTGGGAAAAATCGCGGCCTTGCTCAAGGAGCAGGGTCTGGGGATGGGCGACGTGGTGATGATGCACGTGTACCTGGTCGGCGATCCGGCGAACGGAGGGCGGCTCGATTTCGCGGGACTGAATGCCGCTTACAGCCAGTTCTTCGGAACCAAGGAACAGCCCAACAAACCGGCGCGTAGCGCCATGCAGGTGGCGGCTCTTGCTGCGGTGGGGCCGCTGGTAGAGATCGAAGTCATCGCCGTGAAAGCGAAATAGACCATTTTCTGAGATAATATAGACCAGCTCTGGCGATCCGGCTGCAAGCAAGAGATGGCGAAGGCCTATTCTGACGATCTACGACGGAAGTTGTTGGAGGCGCATCAGCAGGGGGAAGAG
>Ga0116223_10004036_pt1 | contig 12865 bp, 9 predicted proteins | sample Sb_taG_3_FD_90092 | JGI IMG/M metagenome (GOLD analysis project Ga0116223, IMG submission 90092) | Peat soil microbial communities from Weissenstadt, Germany - Sb_50d_a_PC metaG | ecosystem: Environmental > Terrestrial > Soil > Wetlands > Peat | place: Germany: Weissenstadt | collected 2010-09-21 | reverse complement strand
GGCGAGAACCTCGAAATCGTTTGAGGCATAGCCCTCGACGCCGTCCTGGAAATCGTCGGTGATCACCCGGATGTCGTCCATGCCGGCATTGCCGATCGCGATCGGCAGGGTGGAAAAGGCGAGGTTGCCGATTTCCAGTTCATTGTTGGCGATGGCCGTAATCATCGGCGGCGTGCCGGCGTAGCGGACAGCTTCGAATTCGTAGGATTGGCCGTAATGAACGGCAAGGTCCTTCTTTTGCATCCAGACCGAAGACCAGTTGGCAAGCGGCGCCACCCATGCGCCGCGAATTTTCAGCGGTTCGGCTTGGGCAAAACCGGCGCCGAAGAAAAGCAGCGCCAAGCTCGCCAATCCAATCTTTCCACGCATTACGTCCTCCCCCGAACAGCTGCGATTCCGCCGGTAATTTGCTCGGCACCCGACGGGCCGATTGTGGGCGCAAAGCGCAACGCGGCGCAAGCCTGCCGCTTGCCGCACCGGCGGCATTAGCCGCCAAAATGACGCGGTTTACGATTGCTCCGCCGTCTCCTGGTGCCACACCAGAAGGCGGCGGCGGACCACCGCCATCGCCTTGATCAGCGCATAGCCGATAATCGCGATCTCGACGATGCCGGCGAACACGCCGCGCGAGTCGGCGAAACGCGAGGCGCTCATCATCGCGCCGCCGAGGCCGTAGCCGCCCATCGCCATCTCGGCGACGATCGCGACAATGAGTGCGATCGGCAAAGCGACCTGGAGACCAGTGAGGATTTGCGGCAATGCCGCCGGCAGCGCGATCTGCCACATCACTTCGCGTTCGCTGGCGCCCATGTTGCGAGCCGACCAGATCAGCTCCTTTTCCACGCCAGCGATGCCCGCGAGCGTCGCGGTCACGACCGGGAAAATCGCGTCGAACACCACGATCGAGATTTTGGAGAGGTCGTAGAGGCCCAGCCACAACATGATGATCGGCAGGAAAGCGATCTTCGGCATCGGGAAACCGACCGAAATGATAGGATCGAAAAACCAGCGCACGATGCTGTTGCGCGACATCGTCGCGCCGAGCGTGACGCCGCCGACCGCGGCAATGACAAAGCCGGTCATCGCGCGATACATCGTTAGACCGAGATTGCGCCAGAGATCGCCCGCCACGGCGTCGGTATAGATGCGCTCGACCACGGCGGAAAACGGCGGCAGCATGAACGGCGTCACCTTGCCGCTGCGGGCAAATAATTCCCAGGCAATCAGCATCACCAGGATCGAGAAAATGCCGGCGCCGCCGCGGAACACGACGTCGAGGCGGCGCGCGGCATCGCGCGAGATGTCGGCTTGCGCCGCCGCCAGCGAGGCCTGGTCCTCTACTCGCGCCATCGCAGCAACCATTGCATGAGGAGCTGATAAAGCCGGTCAGCCGCAAAGCCGAGGAAAGCGACCGTGAGCACGACCGCGTACATGCCTTCGTAGGAGCCGGTCGCGCCGAGGTAGCCGATCAGATAGCCGAAGCCCTTCTGCGACACGATCAGCTCGGAGCTCACCAGCAGGATGAATGCCAAAGCGAGCGCGGTCCGGATGCCGTTAAGCAGTTCCGGCAGCGCGCTCGGCATCACCACGTCCCACATCATGCGCACGCGGTTTGCGCCCATGCTGCGCGCCGACCAAAGGAGCGCGTGATCGCTGCCGCGCGCGCCGTTATAGGCGCCGATGGTGACGGGGATCATGCAGCCCAGGAAGATGAGGAGAATCTTCGAGCCGTCGCCGAAGCCGAGCCAGAGCACGGTGACCGGAATAAGCGCCGATTTCGGCAGCGGATAGAACAGCTCGACCAGCGGATTGACGAAAACGTCGAGCAGCCGCCATCGCGCCATCACCATTCCCAGACCGCCGCCGACGACAATGGCCAGCAAAAGCCCGGCGGACGCGCGATAGAGCGAAGCCATGCCGTTATCGATCAGCTCGCCGTCGCGGATGAGATCGACCCAGGCCACCGCGACATTGCTCAACGGCGGCAAGGCGAGCGAATCGACGACGTTAAGCCGCGCCGCTGTCTCCCAGGCGAGCGCCATGAGCACGAGCGGCAGATACCGGGCGGCGATCCGGGTCATGTTGGCTCCCTCTCATGCTGCGCCTTGAGCGCCTCGTCGCGCACCAGATTCCAGATCTGATCGACTTTCTCCACGAATTCCTTGCTGCGCAGGATGCTTGGGTCGCGATTGCCGAATTTGGTTTCGACAATCGCCTTGATGCGGCCCGGGCGCGCCGACATCACGGCAACGCGCTCGGCGAGATAGACTGCCTCCTGCACGTCGTGGGTAACGAAGATTACGGTTTTAGGCGTGCGCTTCCAGATGCTGAGGAGCTCAGTCTGCATCAACGATCGCGTCTGCGCGTCGAGCGCGCCGAACGGTTCGTCCATCAGCAGAATGCTCGGATCGAAGGCAAGCGTGCGCGCGATCGCGGTGCGCTGCTTCATGCCGCCGGAAAGCTGCGAAGGATAGCTATCCTCAAATCCGCGCAAGCCCACCAGATCGATGAAAGCCTGCGCCCGCTTCTCGCGCTCGGCGCGCGGCAAGCCCTGCCGTTCGAGACCATAGAGAATATTGGCGCGCACCGACTTCCAGGGAAACAGCGCGAAGTGCTGAAATACGATGCCGCGATCGGGGCCGGGCGCCGTGACCGGCCTGCCTTCGACTGCGATGCGGCCGGCCTCGGTCGGCAAAAAGCCGCCGACCAGATAAAGCAGCGTCGATTTTCCGCAGCCTGAGGGACCCAACAGCGCGAGGAACTCGCGCGGGCGCACTTCGAGCGAGACATCCGAAAGGGCGAGCACGGTCCGCCCGCGCGCCGGGCGATAGGTGTGATGGACACCCTCAATGACGATCTGGCCCTGGCCGTCCATGCACGCCTGCGCATCCCCGGCGCTTTCCCCCCGGGGGCGCCGCTTGGCGGCACCCTAACCAGCCCCGCGCGCGGCACAAGTGCGCACGCCGGAGCACGCCCGCGCACTTGGTACGATCCGGCAAAAGCGGATATATGTGACCGGCAGGCAACTGCCCGGAAACGCTTGATGGAACGCTCGTTCAAGAAGGAAGTCGCTGCGCTGCGGCTCGGCGCCGGCGAGACGTTTCGCGGCGAGGGCATCCTCGCCGTCACCAAGGCGCTGTTGCAGTCGGGGGTCAGCTATGTCGGCGGCTACCAGGGCGCGCCGGTATCGCACCTGCTCGATGTGATGGTGGACGCCGAGGATTTATTGGCCGACCTCGGCGTGCATGTCGAAACCTGTACCAACGAAGCTGCCGCAGCCGCGATGCTTGGCGCTTCGATCAATTACCCGCTGCGCGGGGCGGTGACCTGGAAATCGATTGTCGGCACCAATGTCGCCGCCGACGCGCTGTCCAATCTTGCTTCGCCCGGCGTCATCGGCGGCGCGCTGATCGTGCTCGGCGAGGATTACGGCGAGGGCGCGAGCGTGATCCAGGAACGCTCCTACGCCTATGCGATGAAATCCTCGATCTGGCTCTTCGATCCGCGGCCCGATCTGCCGACCATCGTGCGCATGGTCGAAAAAGGCTTCGAGCTTTCCGAGGCGAGCCACGCTCCGGTGATGCTCGACTTGCGGCCGCGCGCTTGCCACGTCACCGGTGAATTCGTCGCCAAGGACAACAAAAGCGGCGCATACAGCGCCAGGCATCGGCTTGGGGGCCCGCCGCGCTTCGAATACGGCCGTCTGCCGCATCCGCCCGCCACCTTCAGCCAGGAGCGCCTGAAGATCGAGCAGCGTCTGCCGGCGGCGCAAAAATTCATTCGCGAGCAGAAGCTCAACGAAATTATCCCGGGCGACAGCGATGACGTCGGCATCATCGTGCTCGGCGGCCTCACCAACAGCCTGGTGCGTGCGCTGGCGCGCCTGGAGCTTGCCGACCTTTATGGCGCTTCGCGCATTCCGATCTATGTCCTCAACGTCGCCTATCCGCTCGTCCCCGACGAGGTGAAGGGTTTTTGCGCCGACAAGCGCGCCGTGCTGGTGGTCGAAGAAGGCTCGCCGGAATACGTCGAGCAGCAGATCAACGTCATCCTGCGCAGTGGGGATATCCAGGCACGTGTGCTCGGTAAAGGTTGTCTGCCACATAGCGGCGATTACACCTCGGAAGCATTTCTACGCGGCATTGCGGCGTTCTTGTCCGAGACGCGGCCGACCGGCATCGACGCGGAAGCTGTCGCCGCGCGCGCCGACGAAATGCTGGCGCATAAGGCAACCGTCGCCGCTGCGGTCGGCGATATCCCGCCGCGGCCACCGAACTTTTGCACCGGCTGCCCGGAGCGCCCGGTCTTCGCCGCCATCAAGCTGATGCAGCGCGAGATCGGCCCGACCCATATCAGCGCCGACATCGGCTGCCATTCGTTTGCGACCTTCGCGCCGTTCTCGCTCGGTAACTCGATTCTCGGTTACGGCATGTCGCTCGCCAGCGCCGCCGCCGTCGGCCCGAACATGGAGAAACGTACGATCGCGGTGATGGGCGACGGCGGCTTCTGGCACAACGGCCTCATCACCGGCGTCGCCTCGAACATGTTCAACAAGGGCGACGGCGTGCTCGTCATCATGCAGAACGGCTACACCTCCGCTACCGGCCAGCAATATCTGCCGTCAAGCGCCGCAAACCGCAGCGGTATGCCGACCGGCATCAGCATCGAGAAGACGTTACGCTCGCTCGGCGTCAATTGGCTGCGCACGGTGCACACCTACAGCGTTGCCAAAATGGCGGCGACGCTGAAACAGGCGATGCGCACGGCAGAACGCGGTCTCAAGGTGATTATCGCCGACGGCGAATGCATGCTCGCCCGCCAGCGCCGCATCCGCGCCGAGGATGCCGAAAAGCTCAAGCGCGGCGAGCGCGTGGTTAAAACGCGCTACGGCGTCGACGACGAAATTTGCACCGGCGATCATTCCTGTATCCGGCTCTCGGGCTGCCCGTCGCTGACCGTCAAACCCAATCCCGATCCGCTGCGCTCCGATCCGGTGGCGGCGGTGATCGAGAGCTGCGTCGGCTGCGGACTGTGCGGTGAAGTCGCACACGCCGCCGTACTGTGCCCGTCGTTCTATCGCGCCGATGTCGTCAGCAATCCGAATTGGTGGGATCGCGCGCTGCAGCGCGTTCGGGGAAGCGTGATTGGGTGGCTGAGCGGCACCTCTTCTCCCCAGCGGGGAGAGGGTGGGGCGAGGGCGCTCGAACCTCTCGGTGAGTCCCGGATTCCGTCACCTCAACCCGCTCCTCTACGGAGCGAGGCAGTTCGGCCCGGCGAACCGCAGCGCAATACATCTGACGTTCGACCGCTGACGATCATGATCGCCGCGCTCGGCGGCGAGGGTGGCGGCGTGCTCACCGATTGGATCGTCGCGGCCGCGGTGAGCCAAAATTTCCCCGTCCAATCGACCTCGATCCCGGGCGTCGCCCAGCGTACCGGAGCGACCACCTATCACATCGAAATGGTGCCAACGCCAATGTTTTCATCAGATCGGCGCGCTTCCGAGCCGCGGCGGCCGATCCTCGCGCTTGCTCCGGGCGTCGGCGATGTCGACCTCGTGGTGGCGAGCGAGCTGATGGAAGCCGGCCGTGCCATCGCCGGCGGATTTGTCACCCCGGACCGGACCACGACGATTGCATCGACCAGCCGCTCCTATCTGGTGGTGGAAAAGATGGCGATGGGCGACGGGCGTTACGACCAGCAGCGCCTGCTCCAGGCAATCGAGAAGAATTCGCAAAAGACCTTGTTGCTCGATCTCGAAGCGATCGCGCGCGGCAGCGGCGCAATGATCAGCGCCGTGATGCTCGGCGCCATCGCCGGCGCTGGCGTGCTGCCGATCCCGGCCGAGGCGTTCGAGGCGGCAATCCGCGCCGACGGCAAGGCGATCGACGCCAACCTGCGCGGTTTTCGCGCCGGGTACGACGCCGCGCAGTCGGGCTCACGCATCCATTCCGATCCGCTCAAGCGCCACCGCGCGGCAGCCGCGTCGCTCGCCAATCTCGAAAGCGAGATCGCGCGCATGCCGGAGGCGGCACGGGCCTTCATGAGCGAAGGCGTGCGCCGCCTCGCCGCCTATCAGGACCTCGCTTACGCGCGGCTTTATCTCGATCGTCTTGCGCCCATCCGCGATGCCGATGCGAAGGCGGCGGCCGACGGGCAGCTGCTCGCGGAAACCGCGCGGCATCTTGCGGTGCGCATGTCCTACGAGGACGTCATCCGCGTGGCGCAAGTCAAGATCGATCCGTCGCGCTCTGCTCGCGTCGCGAGCGAGATGGGCGTCAAGCCGGAGCAGACCTTCACGGTCACCGAATTTCTCAAGCCGGGCGTCGAAGAGTTTTGCTCGATTCTGCCGCCTTGGCTGGCGAGCCGCATTCTCGCGCTCGCCGAACGTTACACTGCGCTCGGCCGCGCGCATTGGGGAATGGCGGTCAATACCGCATCGGTCTTCGGGTACCTGCGATTCTACATTCTTGCCAAGCTGCGCAGGTATCGGCCCAAAACCTTCCGCTATCAGGCGGAGCAGCGCGCCATCGAGGCCTGGCTGCGGCTGATTGCCGAAGCCGCGCCGCTTTCGGCCGAGCTGGCCATCGAGATCGCCGAATGCGCCCGTCTCATCAAGGGCTATGGCGACACGCTCAAGCGCGGCACTGCAAATTATCGGCTGATCGAAACCGAGGTGATGCTTGCCGCGCTTGCCAACAGCATGCCGCCACGCCAGGCAGCGGAAGCGATCGCCAATGCCCGAACGGCGGCGCTGCTCGATCCCGAAGGCGAGGCGCTCGCCAAGTGCCTCGGCGAAATTGAATCGCAAGCCAATCGCAGAATCGCGGCGGAATAGTCGTCGTCCCCAGCGGGCGCGCGTCACAAAATATGTGTTCGCGCGGATTTCCGAACGCTTGCTGCAAGGAGGAATGACGATAGTTCGAACCACGGCTCGCCAAAAACCATCGCATCACAAGGCCACACGCTATTGGTCGAATCGGGTTACCAAAGAGAGCAACGCGCTCGATCTCGATCGCGGCGTCTTCAAGTCGAAGAGCCCGAAGCGCATCGCCGCATCGCTGAAGCGTGCGGCGGCGCGCAGCCGCCGGCGCAAGTCCGAGCCCTACCGTTCCGCGATGTCGATGCTGACTTTCTACATCAATCGCGCCGGCAAAAATCTGCCCGCCGGCAGGCGCCGGACGTTGCAGCGGGCGAAAGTCGAATTGCGCAGGCTGTTCGGACGCGAATAAGCGCGCTCGATGCACGACGGCACGACAATTTGCAATCCGCTGAAAGCTGGACAATGATGGCGCGGTCAGAGCCGCGCTAGCGATCGAAAACTGCGCTGTTGCGGGCGTAGTTCAGTGGTAGAACGACAGCTTCCCAAGCTGTATGTCGTGGGTTCGATTCCCATCGCCCGCTCCACCCCACCCCACCCAGCTTTGCCACGACCGGCCACCGTTCCTGAAATTGCGCTCGATTGCGGCAGCGTAGCGTAGCTGCGGCGGTGAGGCTTGATTAGGCTCGCGCGCGGATTATTCTGTCTATCGAGGAGCGCCAAACAGCTCCAATGGGTCGCCAACGCGGGAATGGAAGCCATGGATCAGCAAAGCGAAAAACGCGGTTGGAGCTGGTGGTACCTGCTCTTTGTCATTCAATTCGTCGCGGTGCTGTGGCCGCCGTTCTACAACTCGGTCGAGCCGTCCTGGGCCGGGATACCGTTCTACTATTGGTATCAGATGCTCTGGGTGATCATCGGCGCCGTGCTGACCGCGGTCGTCTACTTCGCGACCGAGGCTGAGGGGCGTTAAACTTTACGCACGGCCCGCCAGAAAACGCGGGCCAATAGGCAACAAAAAGCAATAGCCGGGGAGGCATGCCGTGCAGGATATAAACTGGACCGCTCTCATTATCTTCGTGCTGCTGTTCGGGTTCATTACCTGGCTGGGATTTGCCGCCGCGCAGTGGCGCAAGGGCGACCTCGATCAGCTGCATGAATGGGGTCTGGGCGGCCGGCGCTTCGGCACCATCGTTACCTGGTTCCTGGTCGGCGGCGACCTCTACACGGCGTACACCTTCATCGCAGTGCCCGCTCTCGCCTTCGGCGCCGGCGCGATCGCGTTCTTCGCGGTGCCGTACACGATCATCATCTATCCGATTCTGTTCCTGGTGTTCCCGCGGCTTTGGCATGTCTGCCACAAGCACAACTACATCACGCCGGCCGATTTCGTGCGCGGCCGCTTCGGTAATCGCTGGCTCGCTTTGGCGGTGACCATCACCGGCATCGTCGCGACCATGCCGTATATTGCCTTGCAGCTGGTCGGCCTACAGGTGGTTATCGGGGCGATGGGCGTTTCGGGTACCGGCTATGCCGGCGATATCCCGTTGGTCATCGCCTTCATCATTCTCGCCGCCTTCACCTATTCAAGCGGACTGCGCGCCCCGGCCTCGATTGCGATCGTCAAGGATATCCTGATCTACGTCACGGCCTTTGCCGCCGTCATCGTCGTGCCGATCGAGTTGGGCGGATTCGGCAAAATATTCGCGGCAGTGCCGCCGGCGAAGCTGTTATTGGCGGTTCCCGGCGCCAACACGACTGGATCGTACGGCGTCTATGCGACACTGGCACTGGGATCGGCGCTGGCGCTCTTTCTCTATCCGCATTCCATCACCGGCATCCTGAGCGCCTCGAGCGGTCATGCCATCCGCCGCAATGCAGCGATGCTGCCCGGCTACTCGTTTATGCTCGGCTTGCTTGCGCTCGTCGGCTTTTTCGCCATCGCTGCCGGGGTCGGCACGCTTCCGGAATTCGCCGCCGGCTTCAAGCAATTCGGCAACAACTTCGCGGTGCCGGCGTTGTTCCTGCATAGCTTCCCATCATGGTTCGTCGGCATCGCCTTCGCTGCTGTCGGCATCGGCGCGCTGGTGCCGGCGGCGATCATGTCGATCGCCGCAGCCAATCTTTACACCCGCAACATCCATCGCGAATTCTTCAACAAGAATCCGACCGACAAGCAGGAAGCGCAGATGGCGAAGTGGGTTTCCCTGATCGTTAAATTGGGCGCGCTCATATTCATCATTTTCGTACCGACGCAATTTGCCATCTACCTGCAGCTCCTGGGCGGCATTCTGATCATCCAGACGCTGCCGTCGATACTGTTCGGCGTCTATACCCGCTGGTTCAACGATTGGGCGCTGCTCATCGGTTGGGCCGTGGGAACCGGCACCGGTTCCTGGATGTTCGTTGCAGCGAACCTGACCCCGAACTATCCGCTTGCGTTCGCTGGCTACACCTTGCCGGGTTACACGGCGCTCTACACCGTGGTACTCAACCTCGTCGTGGCGATCGTGCTGACGCCCGTCTGCAAGGCGATGGGCGGCAAGCAGATCGATGAAACTGTCGCGGCCGATTATCGGTGATCAGCCGCGCGTTGCCGACCATACATTGATCGTGGCAGATTGTGGTGCCGCGGGGCGTCAGTCCCGCGGCAGCGCACATGAAAGGGAGAATGCCATGGCCTGGATCAAGGTGGCGGATATCGCCTATGGACGCCTGCGGTCGCCCGATCTCGATGTCATGGAGGAATTCCTGACGCGGTTCGGCCTGCGTAAAGCCGACCGCACCGACAAGGCGCTCTATATGCGCGGCACCGATCCCAGCCATCACATCCACGTCACCGAGAAAGGCGATCCGAAATTTGTCGGTCTCGCCTATCACGCCGCGCACGAAGACGACCTGAAACGACTCGCAAAAGCACCCGGCGCATCCGCGGTCGAGGACATCGACGAGCCCGGCGGCGGCAAGCGCGTGCGCCTCACCGAGCCGAACGGCTACCGGATCGAAGTGGTGGCGGGCATCGCGCCAGTGGCGCCGATTACTGTCAAACGACAGAAAATGAATTCAGGTGAAGCGCCGACGGCGCGCGCCGGCGAATTGATGCGGCTGCCGAAAGGCCCCGCGCACGTCAAGCGCATCGGCCATGGCGTGTTGATGACGCCGAGGTTCACCGAGACCGTGAAGTGGTTTCGTGAAACGCTCGGCTTCATCTGCTCGGACGATGTCTATGTCGAGAAGCAGGATAACATCATCGGCTCGTTCAACCGCTGCGACCGCGGCGATACTTACGTCGATCATCACGTCTTCTTCTGCCTGGCGCACCAGAAGACCGGGCTCAATCATCTCTCCTTCGAGGTGCCCGACATCGACGATGTCTGCATGGGCCACGACTATCTCAAGCAATCCGGCAAATACGAGCACATGTGGGGCATCGGCCGCCACGTGCTGGGCAGCCAGGTCTACGACTACTGGGCCGACCCATGGGGCCGCGTGCACGAGCACTGGGCTGACAGCGACCGTCTCAACCTCGCCTATGGCTCGAAACTTGTGCCGGCCGAGGAGGCGCTGGTCTCGCAATGGGGCGAAGCCCCGCCGGAGAAATTCATCAATCACGCCAGTCCTTGACGTGATCGGAGCACAAAAGCGGAGTGCGTTAGGAGTAATCGAATCATGATCAGGATCTCATCGGCCGCGCTCGCGGCCGCCATCGTCGGATTTGGCGCAAGCGCTATCGCGCAGCAGCCAGCGCAACCGCCGGCGGCGACGGCAGCGCCGCAACGCGATTTCTCAAAGACCGAGATCAAGACGACCGATCTTGGCGACAACACCTATATGCTCGAAGGTGAAGGCGGCAACATCACGCTCGCCGTCGGCAAAGACGGTGTGATCATGGTCGACAGCCAATTCCCGCCGCTGCACGATAGGATCAGGGTTGCGATCGCCAAGATTACCAAGGAACCGATCAAGTACTTGGTCAACACTCACTTCCACGCCGACCACACCAGTGGCGACGCGCTGTTCCACAAAGAAGGGGCGATCATCGTCGCTCAAATCAACGTGAAAAATCGCTTGGCCGCCGGCACCACCAACGGGCTGACCGGTGTGAAGACGCCTCCGGTCGAAGCGGACGGCCTGCCGACCGAAACCTATACCGACCACACCACGCTCAAAGTCAAATGGCGAACGGCGCTGCTGGGGCATCCGAAGAACGCCCACACCGATGGCGATACCTATGTGCTGTTCGGCGACGCCAATGTGCTCGCCACCGGCGACATTTTCACCAACGGCCGTTATCCCAATATCGATTTCGCCAACGGCGGCAACATCAAAGGCATGATCGCCGGCGCCGAGACCTATCTCAAGCTGGCGAACGATAAGACCAAGATCGTGCCGGGCCACGGTCCGCTCGCAAGCAAAGCCGATCTTGCCGCCTATCTCACGATGCTCGAGACGGCGCGCGACCGCATGGCCAAGCTGGTCAAGGATGGCAAGAGCGAGGCCGACGTGCTGGCGGCAAAACCGTTCGCCGATCTCGACGCCAAATGGGCGCCCAGCGATCAGGCCAGCAAGAACTTCATCCGCGTCGTCTATCATTCGCTGGCGGACAAGCCGATGGCCGGGATGAAAATGGGCAGCCAGTAGGGCGGGCAGAATCGTCCGTCAATCCACGACCGGCTGCTGCCCTACATCCGCGTCACGCGCGCGTGGAGCAAAGCGGCGCGGCCGCCGCGGACTTCCTTGACGCAGCGCGCGATCGCCGCCGTGACATCGGCGGGGTCGCCGACCTCTTCGGCATAAGCGCCGAACGCCTCGCCGACCTTGGTGAAGTGGACTTTAGGTGCGAGCTCCGCTTCGAACTCGTTGGCAGATTTGGCCTCGCCCTCCGGAAATACCCGCAGCGTCGATTGTTTCACCGCGTTCCAGCCGGAATTGTCCATCACGATCGAGAAAATCGGCAACTTGTATTGCTGCGCGACGGCGAAGACCGATGACGGATTGCCGAAATAGAAACCGCCGTCGCCGGAGATTTGCACCATGAGCCGGTCCGGCGCGGCTAGCTTGGCGCCAAGCGCCATGCCGCCCGACCACCCGAGACCGCCGCCGCCGGAACGCATGGTAGTGTTGGGCACGCGGCGAGGGATTTGCAGGAGCACCGCGCCGGCATTGGTGACGCCTTCGTTGAAGATGATGTCCTCATCGTCGAGAACTTTGCCCAGTTCCGCCATTAGGTAATGTGGATTGATCGCGCCGGGTCTGCCTTTATCGGCGGCGAGCTTGGCGGCGCGGGCGATGCGCTCCTCGCGCGCGGCCTTGATGCCTTCGAGCCGCCTCGCGGCCGCTTGCTTGAACCGCGGCGTCGCCTTGGTCTGCAGCTCTTCGAGCAGCTGTTCGAGGATACGCCCGCTGTCGCCTTGCATGCGCAAGTTGCCGGGAAACGTCCACATCGGCGAGCCGGGCTTTAGCGTGTCGATGTCGATATGCGCCCAGAACGCCTTATTATTCGCCTGCACGTCGCTCGGAAACCACGGCACGTCGACGTCGACCAGCAATCCCACATCGGCCTTGGGCACGGCTTTGTCCGGCGAGAAGCCGACAAAGCACGGGCTCTGATGCGAGATATTGTTGGTCATGTTGGCTTCGTAGACGGCGATGCCGGCGAACTGCGCCAGCGCGTCGATCGCCCGGGAGGCGTGCGCATGGCGTCCGGCATATCCGGTGATCAGGATCGGACTTTCCGCGGCGAGCAATTTCTCGGCGAGCGCGGTGACGAGCTTCGGATCGGCGCCGCCGCCTGATGTTGCGGCGAACTGATCGGCCGGATAGCGCCGGATCTCGTCGGCGTTCCAATGCTGCGTCAGCGTCTCGCGCTGCATCATCAAATAGACCGGACCGCGCGGCTCGCTCTGCATAATCGTATGCGCGCGCCGCAGCGCTTCCTTGACGACAATGCCTGAGGGCAGCGTCCATTCCCATTTCAGATAGGGCCGCACCAGGCTCGCCTGATCAAATGGCTCCTGCACGAAGTGCACGTAAGTGTCGCGCGAG
>Ga0116223_10004035_pt1 | contig 12866 bp, 11 predicted proteins | sample Sb_taG_3_FD_90092 | JGI IMG/M metagenome (GOLD analysis project Ga0116223, IMG submission 90092) | Peat soil microbial communities from Weissenstadt, Germany - Sb_50d_a_PC metaG | ecosystem: Environmental > Terrestrial > Soil > Wetlands > Peat | place: Germany: Weissenstadt | collected 2010-09-21 | reverse complement strand
TGAGGCTGGTGTTTGCAAGGATCCGATCCCGGATTACATGGGCGCGAACGAGAGTACGCACTAAGCTCGCATCGGGAGTTGCAGCACCGGACCCATCCTCTACGATGATCTTCATCTCTTTGCCGACACGCTTGAGACGAACAGGAATAGTTAAAGTCAGAAACCGACCGTCGGCATCAGTATGTGGCGCTTCAGTTGGCTCAACTTGATCATCCGCTCGGCTGAGCCATCGAACGAGGCGGATCGAATTTAGTAGAATTTCAATCCGATCCATGTGGACCTGAATACGTGCTACGACCGACAGCATGAATTTGCGAAGATCATCGGCCCTGAGTTCAGGCCATATGGCGACGAATTGATCAAGGCTATCAATCAACCGTTTCTGGGTTGTGGCATCGGCGGCGTGGTTCTGAAGAATGTCAAGCATCGCCGCTCGATCGGCCAGCCAGTTTTGGAGACGACCGGTGACAAGAACCTCCAGGCGGGAGGCTGGAATACGCTGGCCCGAGTTCTTCTCGATTCCAGCGAGCAGCGAGCGCGAAACATAGTAGCGATATCGAGTGTTATTCTTTGTCGCATGGGTCGGAGACATTCGTTGGCCCCGTCCGTCAAACAGGATGCCGGTCAATAGACTAACTTGCTTTTCAGCCGTCCCAATCATTCGGTCGGCTCGGTTTTCTGCAAGGAGCGCCTGAGCCTCGCTCCAGAGTGCTTCGCCGACGATGGCCTCGTGCTCACCGGGATAGCTCTTATCCTTATGCACGGTCTCGCCGCGATAAATGCGATTCTGCAGCATGCGATAAAGAGCACCACGCGAAAACGGTTTTTCACCATAGTGAGTGCCGTCGGTTGCGCTCCGAAGCTTGCTGACAATACCTCGCGCATCGAGGTCGGCCTTAAGCAGTCGAACGGATTTGAGCTCGGTATAGCGTCGGAAGATGTGTCGGACGGTTTTGGCTTCCGCCTCGTTGATTATGAGCTTCTTGTCCTTGATGTCATAACCAAGTGACGGAAGGCCGCCCAAAGGCGCTTGCGTACCGCGGTAAGGACTTCATCATCTGACCTGTCCGCTAATGCCGCTATTGGGCGGAGGAATATAAGACGGCGTTGGCTGAGGGGTAGGACGGTAGGTTTGAGGCGGAGGCGCACTAATATTGCTATTACCATTCCTGTACCTACTCGCGCTCGAAATGGCGCCACTGAGCGCGTCTAAAATGCCAGGTAATTCGTTCGAGCTTCCATTTCCGTTGTTCACTGTCGCTTGTGGCGAATCTGGCCCGCCGTCGGTAAGAGTTCTTTCCATAGTTTCACCGCACTGAAGGCAGCAGTTAGTGCAGCCTTCGTTGCCATGCCCGACGCCCCAATAAGTGGTTTGATAGTCACGCCAGGCTCCATAGCAAATCTTATCTCCGCTGACACAACCGAGCGTATAAGTTTCATCGCCACTCAGGTTGTATTGGCGACCGCCTCCTGGCCACGCCTCGGGTACGTGACGGCGCTTCGCGATATTATCGTGACGTGCCGCCTGCGCTTCATCGCAATTGCCAGTTGCAATTTCTTGCCAATTTGACGAACATATAGGGGTGTTGGTGTTGTGTTCTGGGGGGCTCTATGGCGTCGCTGGACAGTTATTTTTCTCCACTCATTGGATTCTTCAGCTATTCGCGCGATGACGATACGGGCTCGAAGGGCGCCTTGTCTGCACTGCGCGATGCGATCCAATGGGAGTTGAGCGCGCAGCTCGGCCGTGCACCAAAAAACTTCAAAATTTGGCAAGATAAGGCGGCGATTCCTGTCGGCACCGATTGGGAACAGCAGATTAGGCTGGGTATCAGCCAATCGGTGTTCTTTATTCCTATCATCACGCCGCGAGTGTTCAGAAGCCCGAACTGTGCATTCGAGTTTGAATCATTCCTTGCACGGGAACGAGAGTTGCGCCGTGCCGACTTAGTTTTTCCCATCCTCTATATCCCAGTCCCAGAGCTTGAAGACGAAATAGCGTGGCGCAAGGATCCCGTTCTTAGAGTTGTGGGCATGCGCCAATACTTTGATTGGCGCAATCTGCGTCTGCGTGACTCTACTTCGTCTGAAGTTGCGCTCAACATCGAGCAGTTCTGCCGCACGATAGCGAACGCGTTGCGTCAGCCTTGGGAGACTCCCGAAGAGCGGCAGCAACGAGAAATTGCCGAGGCAAAACGCATCGCCGAGCAAGAACAGGCTCGCAAGAAGGCGGAAATGGAGGCCGCGCGAGCGGCGAAACAGGAGCGTAAACGTCGCGAGGCGGAAGCTGCGCGCCTCGCCGAGGAACAGGAACGCCGGCGCCGTGAGGCGGATGCTGCGCGCCTTGCCGAGGAACAAGAACGCCAGCGATGCGAGGCGGAAGCTGCGCGCCTTGCCAGGGAACAGGAACGCCGGCGCCGTGAGGCGGAAGCTGCGCGTCTTGCCGAGGAGCAGGAACGCCAACGCCATGAGGCGGAAGCTGCGCGCCTTGCCGAGGAACAAGAACGCCAACGCCGTGAGACGGAAGCTGCGCGCCTTGCCGAGGAACAAGAACGCCAGCGCCGTGAGGCCGAAGCTGCCCGCCTTGCCGAGGAACAGGAACGCCAGCGCCGTGAGGCGGAAGCTGCGCGCCTTGCCGAGGAAAAGGAGCGCCAGCGCCGTGAGGCGGAAGCTGCGCGTCTTGCCGAGAAACAGGAGCGCCAGCGCCGTGAGGCGGAAGCTGCTGCGGGGCAGGTGCTCGCAGCGGCAGCTCGTAGGCGAAGCGTTCAGAAGGAGTCGAGGTCTGCCGCAGTCGCTCGAGAGGGTGGTGCCAGCGATCAGATGGCGGCACGTCTGCTGGGTATCGCGCAATTGCCAAAGTGGAAACCGTCGCGGGCAACGATGATGACCGGAGGCGCGATTGCCGCCGCGCTGCTTATCGGCATAGTGATTGTGCTCGAATACACACCCTCACCGTCGAGCCAACATGCGGCAGTAATACCGACACCTGCGCCGGCCAAACCGGTGCCGTCGTCCCAATACGCTGCGGTACCGCCTGCGCCAGTGCCATCGAAACCAACGTCCGCAATCCATCAGGCATCGACAGTGCCGGCCCCGCTGTCTCCACCGGCCAAATCTCCGGTACTGTCGGCAGTGCAGCCGCCGCCGCAATCATCGCCGGCCATCACTTCGGTGGTGGCCCCACCAGTTCAAATTCCTCCCGTCACTCAGCTCCCCCAGACGGCGAACGCCGCGCCGAGCACGATACCTTCCATCACGCCGTCCCCGGTCTCTCCGCCAGCGTCATTGGCGTCGGCGTTGGTCGTGCCACCTAAGTCCCTGCCCTCGTGGGCCAGTTGCAACGCGAATCCAACGCAAAACGCCGACGCCCCACAGGGGCAGGGTGGGGACCTTCAACTCACGCCCATTAAGGTCGCGCTCACGCAGGCGCAAAAAAATGCCATAGCCGTTCGCACAATCGCATTTTCGCCAGACGGCAAAACTTTGGTCACGGCCGGCGATGACACCATCATCCGTGTCTGGGACGCCGCGACTCTGAAATGGATCTTCGGGAAAACCGGGCACAGTGCTCCTGTGTACTCGGTTGCCTTTTCGAGCGACGGAAATCTGCTCGCATCCGCGAGCTGGGACGGCACGGTTCAAATCTGGAATGCACGTACGTTTGCGCACGTCCACACGTTCGACACCGCGCCAGACGGCAGCGGGCTGACGAAAGTGAAGCAATTTGGCGTTGCGTTCAAACCGGGGAGCAATCCGCAATACGTCCATTCGGCCGGCGCCGACGGCAACGTCTGGGTCTGGGACTTGCGCAAGCAGATCTTGGCAAACAAGTTGCCGAGTCATACCGGCAATGGAGATTTGCGCGTTGGCGGGTTGAGCTTTGCACCGAACGGCTCCGGGGTCTTCGTTACCGCCAACTTCGACGGCACGATCAAGTTTTTCGATCCAGGCCGGAACGATACCGTTCCAGCATATCCCGGCGGCACAGCATTGCGCCTGGCGTATTCGCCGGACGGAATCCAGCTTGGAACAATGGTTGCGTCGGCCGGCTCCGAGCCGGGAAACTCGGTGGGGCTGAAATTATGGAACGGTGCCACCCACGCATTGTTTAAGACCATCTCGGCAAATCACGGCCATGTCTCATCAGTGGCGTGGTCGCATGATGGCACGCGCTTGGCAACTGGTGGCGGATATTCCGACCCCTCCGTTTCTCTGTGGGACGTGCAATCCGGCAAGCAAGTGCCACAATTTAGCAGGAACGCCGCGGATGTCGACGCTAAGGACTTCGAACACAAGGATGTCGAAGCCGTTGCTTTCCATCCCAACCATAAATGGCTCGTCTCGGCGAGCGAAACTGGAAAGATGAAAATCTGGGACATCGCAACCGGCGATGAGCTGCTCAATGTCGTTGGCATTCCCGGCGGCAGCGAATATGTCGCCTATAAGCGCAACGGCTGTTACACCGGCAGCGCCAATGCGAATGATTATGTGAGATATGTCACGAAGGAGGGTGACCGGGGCGGCACCGCCCTGCTCGTGCCAAACGATGCCACGGACTTGCTGTTGCCGCGAGAGTAGGAAATTTCAATACATCTCGCCGCTAGTTTGATGGCCCTGAAAGCCGGTGGACGCTCACAAGTCATGCAAAATCTCTTGCGCATCGTTTATCTCCTTTTCGGCGCAATGCTTGTATCCCTCGACGCGGCGCCTGCGCAGGATCTACCGCCGCTCGACATTTTGCGCGCGATTGCCGGAAAGCTTCCACACCAGCCGCAAACGCGGGGCACCACCTTTCAGCCATCCGACTCCGGCGCAGCCAATCCAATGTGCGAGATGCAGCGCTTCAGCATGACACTGGCGACGGGCTCAGGTACTGCCCGATCGCTCCCGGTTTTGCTCGACCGAAAGCCGCCGGATGACGATACTCAGGTCACGCTTCTGGCGGTGCTGCACCGCGTGACCGTTGACGTGGACGGCAGCCCGCGCACCTATCACCCCGGGGATCCACACGGCGCGGGAACTTGCACTACCGAGACCGGGCCGGACGGCAAAAAACATAATAGTGGCGTCTGCGCGCTCGATGACTTCGCCAGCGCCCATCTTCTAGTTTTTCAAGGTGCGCAAAAACTTGGCAAAGGCGAATTCGAGTCACCGTGGACGAACTTTTGGCCGTTGATCCGCGATAAAAAACTAACTCCCTTGGATCTCAAGCAATACGTGGACACCGCGCCCGACGGCTATTATTTTTTTTATTGGAAAGAACGCTCTCTTACCGCGTTCTTCAAACGGGAAATCATACCGCAAGCGTCGGATGGTTTTCCGTGTCAGCGCGACAGCGGGTATTTCGTCGCCGCCACGACGCTCAAGCAGGACGGCGACGTCCTGTCGAATGGCTGCGCGCCATCCCGCTAAATGGATTCCGAACAAATACCGTTCGTGGTTTTTCCGGACGATGTCTTCGGTAATGCGAGGGTGGGGGATATCGTGGTCGGGCGATTGGCGAGTGCGCCGGTCGATCGCGTTGTCTACGGCGTGGTCGGTGATACCGGGCCGGTTGCACAATTCGGCGAGGCGTCCATCGCGTTCAATCGCGCGTTGTTGGGCAAATCAACTCCAGTCATAAATGGGCACGATACCGATGCGCTGGAGATCCGCGGTGGGCCAATAACCATCGTGGTGCTCGGCGGCACAAAAGCGCAACTCAACGGCAACTATTCGCGCCAGAATATCGAGGCGGTCGGCCGCGTAGAGTTCGCTCGCTGGAACGGCGATCCGTCCGATCCGATGCGGCGGCTTGATGCCTGCGTCAAGCAGTTGGGTGCTAATCGATAACCGGACGTGAGCCCAAGCAGTTGATGCACCTTTTCTGGATTATCCTTCAGTCGGCACTGTCTTGTGCGTCCGGCGCCTATTCGCAAATAATTTGGGGGTAGAGCTCGACGCGGAACGGCAATCGCGTCGGAATGTCATGCAGGTTCGGATTGGCGAGCTCGCGAAGCAGTGCGTCAACGCGATGGTAGAGCGTTGACGACGTGCCCCAAAGCTCCCGGCATTCCAAGCGAAGCTGCTCGATCAGCCCGAGCGCAAATAGCTGCCCGCCATTCTCGGTCATGAGAACAAACCATGAACAATTTAAATCGCGTGTCAAGCCTCGTAGATTGGTTGAATTCGTGCAACTTTACACTCTCTGTCTGGTTGTTATACTCACAAACTAACGTTTTTGTCTGAGGTCTAAAAACTTTGGGGGCGTCATGAAATCTTTTACCTGCTTAATGGGCGCGGTCATGCTGGCGTCCGTCGCATCGGCATCAGCAGACGACACGAAAATGATTTTAGCTGGCGTCCAGGCACAGAACGGAAGGGCAGCAATTCCGAATACGGATTTTGTCAACAGCGCGCTTTATCTCGTGCGATTTGAATGTCATCCGTACGAACTTTCCAGTACCAATCCGAATAATTTTTTCACTTCTATAATTGAGAATCGAACGCGGCAAATACAGTTCACGCTCACGCTTAGTAACGCCCCAATTGGACCGAACGAAATCCCTCCCCCTTCTTCAGTTTTGGCTGCTATGCCTATAGTGGTGGATACACTATCAAATGTCGCTCCGGTTACAACGAGAAACGGTAGTTGTAACCAGTCGTTTTTAGTGACGGGTCGTACTTCGCTTTATTTGACGGCGCTATTTACTGATCAAATAAATACAGCACCTTCACCATTGGTAAAATTTGTTGAAGCGCTTGCGGGCGAAATTGTTCCGCTCGCTGTCTTTTTTCCGAAGGGCCCCGCAAATTTGCTGAAGCAAGATACTACGGTCGCGAATTCAATGGCTCAACCTTATTCTGATTTGATTGGAGCCCTGAATTGGCAGAGTTCCAAGACTGATACCGAACCCGTTCAACAGGGATACTATGTTGTAAAGACCTCAGTTGGCTATGTTTCCGTTTCAGTCGACAAACTAGCTTCTCTCCAATCGGCACTCAAAATAAGCCAGATTTCCCAAGCTCTCGACAATGCCTGGCAAACGCTCGGGCTACAAACTCTACCAGGTCAGCTAGCTACTAACCCGGCGGCGTGTTCGGCTGTAGGAAATACTCTTGAGACAAACCAAAATCTCATTCACTCCGATGCGGTGGACGCATTAGCTCACATTATACTCTACAATCCGTCCATCACCTCATCTCAAGCTACCGCATGTCTGGGTAAGTATTTTGGTCCAGAAGTTGCCGAAAATGCTTATTTCAAAGCAAATAATCGGCGCAATTTGCACTTGGGACCTGTTTATCCGGACATTCCCAATTTGGTGCCATATCAACCTTTGGTCTTCTCCGAGATCTCCAGTGCCATGACAAACTATGCAGCAGGAAAGGACACCAAATCAGTTCTCGATACTTGGTTTGAGCCGCAAATCAGTGTCACTGACACGGGCCCCAGTATATTCAACGGGCCGACGAGCGTTAGCATTGAACAGGTACTAGACAAACTCAAAACCGCGCCTCCGCAATTCGTTTCTTATGGGTGTTCTGAAACAGACAACTCATCCAATGATGCCGGTATTCTGGATTCCGGGTATATGCTTGCTATCGGGAAAGACGGCAAACCTGACGATCTACTCGTTCTCAGAACGTGGTGGAGATACAAAGACCAAAGTACGCAAACTCGCATATATCAAATGTTTATCGGTGCCGACGCCGCTATTCAGAAGGCACTCAGTGATTATAAGAATGTTTGTGGCTACCACATTAAAGTCAATGTCCCAGCTGCCGCCGAAGCCCCAGGCACGCAAGGTTCACAAACAGCCCTTGCAACGCCACCAGACCAAGCTACCAAACCGGTCCCAGCACACTAGTAACATGAAGGAAGCAAGCGGGATCTCGTCTGGAAGGGACGAGCCCGCCGCCCCTTGAAGCGCGCTCAATAGGCAGCTGGCGACAAGCACAGCCCGAGGGCGCGCTCCCGCCCGGAGATAGCGTAGCGCGCTGCGGTGGTTGTCACGGACACTCAGCCGCTTGTCCGCCCGGCTTTCATGAGCAGGCGAACCGGGGGGCCTGCCGCGCGGTCCATGAGGAAAACCGCACGAAAGAACTCAAATGTTCCGAAGCCGGTCAAACTTGCGGGGGTACGTTCTGATCGATGATCGGGAGATGCTCACCTGGGTGTGCCGTGCCTTTATTCGGGCTGGACTGTAGATTTGTCCCTCAACGACAGATCGGCCAAATTATCGGCCAAGGTACGAAGTTGAATTGGAATTGTATCGCAACTTCAATCAGTTATTGGGGTCCTAGATCGGCCATTTTTCAGAAACGATCGCCCTTCTGAAGATCGGCCAATAAATCGGCCATTTTTATTGATTTTTATTACTTTCTTATTTACAGTCAATAGTTTAGTTAAATGAAAGATCGGCCAAATGACCGTTCTTGAGACAGTTCAGCGCATTGAACCCGCGCGCTTGGAGGAGGCTTCCGAAGCCATCTCCGATATGGTTGCGGAGCTGTCGGCAGCCGCCGCGACCCTCGGCAAGGTTATGCACCCTAAGACGGCGGCAAACCTCGCCGATCTCGTCCGCGTCATGAACACCTATTACAGCAATCTTATTGAAGGGCATCACACGCGCCCGCGCGACATTCAGCGCGCGCTCGCGGGGCATTTCGACAACGATCAGAAACGCCGCCACCTTCAGATCGAGGCGGCAGCGCATGTTCGCGTTCAGGCCGAGATCGAACGGCGCGCGGCGGAGGGTAGCTTGCCCGAACCCGCCTCGGCGGACTTTATCCGCTGGCTGCACAGGGAATTCTACAAAGACGCCCCGGAAGACATGCTGCACATCAAGGGTGTGGGCCGCGAATTTATCATGGAGCCAGGTGAGTGGCGTTCCAAGCCCGAGCACGACAATGCCGTGGGCCGCCATGTGCCTCCTTCCAGCGATCGTGTCGCTGCCTTCATGCAATACTTCGAAGAGCGATATCGCTTCCGGCCCCTCGGCAAAGCCGGACGCATCATGGCGATCGGCGCGGCGCACCATCGTTTTAACTACATTCATCCGTTTGCCGACGGCAACGGACGCGTGAGCCGTCTCATGAGCCATGCCATGGCTCTTTACGCGGACATCGGAGCACATGGGCTTTGGTCGGTGTCGCGAGGATTATCGCGCGGTCTTGCGCGAGGACCCGAAGGCCGCGAAGAGTACAAAAAGATGATGGAGCTAGCCGACACGCCACGGCAGGGCGATCTGGACGGGCGCGGCAATCTTTCTCTGCGCGCCCTAACAGAATTTGTCTTGTGGTTCCTGCGGGTGTCGCTCGATCAGGTCACGTTCATGTCGGAGTTGTTCGCTATCGACACGCTAGCCAAACGTCTGCGGATCTACGTAGATCGCAGCGACCAACTTAAGCCCGAAGCCGTGCGGCTTCTGGAGGAGGCGTTGATACGCGGCGAGTTCGAGCGCGGCGAGATCGCACGCATCACCGGCTTGCCGGAACGCACCGCCAGGCGCGTCCTTGGCGCTGTTCAGGAAGCTGGACTGCTCGCCTCCGAGACCGACAAGGGACCAGTCTCGCTGCGCATTCCGGCAGAAACATTGGAAACGCTTTTTCCAAAGCTCTTCCTGGAAAATCTAGATAACGCCACATCGGGATAAGGGGAAACAGATGCTTTGGGATACGTTCAATAATTTGCGGGGTACGATCACTAATCAATGGTTGTGGTTCGCGGCGTTAGTTTTGGTCGTTTTGTTCTGGGTAATTGCAGCATACAAGTATTATAAATCAAAGCCTCACGAAGCAATTCAAGATCAACAAGACGATTGGACTCCAACAGGACGAATTGATTTGTCAGATCCTCAATCAATTGGCAATTTTATCCTGCAAGCAGAGGAGACCCGCACTATTGACAGTATGGGTGGTGTAGAACATCGAGAGATTCGTTGGCGAAAAGCCACACTTGATGAGGCAAAGACGGTAGTGGTGGCATACCATGCACAGCGCAATCTCGCGATGACGGCGAATTACATTGTAAAATCCTCGATACGACAAAAGTCAGACTTGGATAATGAGCATCAGAAATCTCAGCTCGGGAAGGATGAGGCTCCTGACGGAAAGTCCCAAGGCTAGGCACGTGTTGGAATGTTCATAAATTCCCATCCTCACCCGCTGCTTACCCACTCCCAAAGCTTTGTAAGTTGATCGTTATCTCCTTCGATAGCGGCAGATTGCGCGCATAGAAGCGCTCGATTTGATCAACCGACGCTCCCGCATTCTTGGCGAGATTGACCTTCGATGTCCCCACGGACTATCTTGCTTATTGCCAATACAGCATCGGTCAATAAAGCGCCGATTGTTTGGCTAAGGGGGGGTGTTTCGTGCGTTCGAGAGTGCGAGTAGTTCGAGTCACATCAAAACCACAGAATTCAAAATCCAAAAAGGCAAATGGGGGTAAGCGCAAAGCTACAAGACGATCAACGCGTTTCAAGTCCGCCAATTGGTATGCGAACGCTGCGCTGTCGATAGGGGTTAGCACAAAAGCCGAAACCCGCGCTCACTAAGCGTGCCATCGACTTGTAGCTGCGTGCGAATAGAATACGTGGATACTGAAAATACTCACATTTTTAGTTGTGATCGCAATCGTTGGGGCGTTCGCCCGAATGGCATTTCGAAAATTCAATCCTAGCCAAGCTGGACAATCAAAATCGGAATTCCAGCGTCAGTTGAACATCATTCTCTGGACACTCCCAGTGCTAATGGCATTGAGTGCCGCTTGGTACCTGGTCGAAGCAATTTTTCAGCATCGGTGACAGCCGTGATCGTACGGCTAGTCTCGACGTTAGTCACTGTCACTGGCGTCAGAGCAGCACTTTTGGATAAACGCACGTCATTTGAGAAACGAGGTCGACCATGCATCTCAGTGTGACCGGGGAAACTCCGAAACTGCAGATTCATGTTACTGGCGGCGTGAGTTCCACCTGAAGCACCATGTTCGGTCTCAAGGTCGTGCCGCACCAACACACCAACTTGCTAGGAAAGTGAGATTTCCTACCAAGTCTTGTCTTTGTTCCAGCAGCCTTTCGCCATCACTGCCGAACGAGACCGCTGGCGATCATCTCTTTTTGAGCGTCACCAGCCACGGTCGCTATACCCCCATGTGTGGACGGCTCCGAGTTGGCAAGAACTTTCTTCACGTATGCAGCATTGGTCGGTGCGGCCATGTGTTCGGCCTTTGAGCGCGGTTCACGTGACCGCTGGCCATAATGCCCTCCGCGGATCAGGTCCCGATCAATAGCCCGCATTCGACAATGCTAGGGGGTAATTGGGTTGTCCTGATCGCCGGATCGACCGGCTCTGCATTACGTGCTGTTCGCCCTCCCAACCTTCACATCACGCCGGACGCCCGGTGTGATCTCGTTTACGCCGCAAGCGCGACGGGTTCCTTGTAGCGCTCACTCCTGGCCATCATCGCCCAGGCCATTCTTGCAATCTTGTTGGCGAGTGCGATGGCCGCGACCTTCGTAGGTCGCCGCGCCAGCAACGCCGTGAGCCAAGGCCGATGCCTGGTGCCATGGATTTTGGCATAGCGGATGACGGCCAGCGCGCCGGACGTGAACAGGCTGCGCAGATAGCGATCGCCTCGTTTGCTGATATTGCCGAGCCTGTCCTTGCCTCCACTCGAGTTCTGCTTAGGGACGAGACCGATCCAGGCCGAGAAGTCTCGCCCTGACCTAAACATCTTCGGATCAGCGACGCTGGCAACCAGAGCAGTCGCCAACACCGGACCGACGCCGGGGATATCGTCAAGCCGCCGACTTGCCTCACTGCTACGATGCCAGGCGCCGATCATACGATCGAACTCCAGGATCTGCGCCTTCAGCATCCCTAGTTGGGTGCCGAGAGCGGCGACACAGGCCCGGGTAACTTCGGGCAACCGTTTATCACTTACGTCCGCGACGACGCCGAGCAGTTGTTCGATACCATTGCGTCCGACCGGCGCGGTGGTGCGCGCATTTGTGCCGTTAGTTGCAGGCATCTTAGGAATGTCATCGCGCCAATTCTATGCCGTCAATATTCTGTCGGCTCTAGCCTGGGCACCGGCCCACGTTTTTCCTGGAGTGTTGCTTGGTATGGCGCTTAACCTCGCTGGCCTCAGCCCAGGGCGGCTTGCTATCCTCCTGATCGTCGGGCTGATTGCGGTATCGGCCGCCGGCCAGGCATTACGCTATTACTTGAACCAGCATCCTTTTCCAGCAAGCCTCCCTGTCAGAAGCGGACCTGACACCGTCAGATCGTGATGTCCGCTTCTCTAATCGGCCATTTGGGGTCAAGCACTTTCAGGCTACGCTAACTCTCAAAGGCTGAGCGAGTGAGCAATTTGATACAGATTGCTGGTTCCAGCAGGCCCAGCCTTCGTAACTGGGAAGACGCCAACTATGGTGTCTCCAGTCAGGAGGCTGTCATGAGTGAGGCCGACCTGTTTCGGCAGTATGCTAAGGAGGCCATGCACAGGTCCTCCAAAGCCCCAAGCGAAAATGAGAAGCGAACCCTGATCGACCTTGCCTGCACTTGGGCGCAAGCAGCGCTGATGAGTGAGAGGGTGTTGGGATCGAGCTTTATTTCGTCGCCGCGCGACGCTAGTGAAGCCACATCGCTCGCTAGTTCTTGATCCAGCAGGTCGCTTCGGACTCGTTGGCGAAGCTTTGGATTTGTTCTGGCGCGCCATTCGGGAGCGTAGCGCGCAAACGGTCGTCAATCGCTTCAGCGCCTAATCTGCGGTTGATCATGAAGAACTACGTTCAACAAGGAGCTGTGAACCTCGATGCTCCCGTTGTAGTCAATAAGACCCAATTCCCGAAATTTGTTCATGAAAAAACTCACGCGAG
>Ga0116223_10004032_pt1 | contig 12873 bp, 8 predicted proteins | sample Sb_taG_3_FD_90092 | JGI IMG/M metagenome (GOLD analysis project Ga0116223, IMG submission 90092) | Peat soil microbial communities from Weissenstadt, Germany - Sb_50d_a_PC metaG | ecosystem: Environmental > Terrestrial > Soil > Wetlands > Peat | place: Germany: Weissenstadt | collected 2010-09-21 | reverse complement strand
GATGGTTTCGTCCTTCTTTTTGTCCAGGCCGTAGGCCAGCGCCGCGGCGGTCGGCTCGTTGATGATGCGAAGCACTTCCATGCCCGCCACTTCGCCCGCCTGCTTGGTCGCCTGCCGCTGGCTGTCGTTGAAATACGCTGGGACGGTGATGACCGCTTTGGTCACCTTCTCGCCAAGAAAATCTTCGGCGGCAGTCTTCAGCTTCTGCAAAATCATCGCGGACAATTCCGGCGGGGTATAAGCCTTGCCGAAAATTTCGACGCGCGCATCGTCATGCGGCCCTTTTGTAACTTTGTAGGGCACGCGCTTGGTTTCGTCCGCCACTTCATCAAACCGGTGGCCCATGAACCGCTTGATCGAATAGACCGTATTTTCCGGATTGGTCACCGCTTGGCGCTTGGCCACCTGGCCGACCAGCCGCTCGCCCGTCTTGGTGATGGCCACGACCGATGGGGTCGTTCGCCCGCCTTCCTGGTTCGGGATCACCACTGGCTCCCCGCCTTGCATCACGGAAACAACCGAATTGGTCGTTCCGAGGTCAATTCCAATAATTTTACTCATAGCTGACTCCCTTCCTCCCTATCCCGCCTTATAAGATGCGGCATGAGTGCATTGGACGCAGGTAGTTTACCTATTGAGTGTGTCGTTGTCAAGTATTTTGACTGCGTTACATCCTTTTTGTTTGCAATGCCTTATGGACATTTTTTCTTCCTCGCCTGATTTTCAGGGCCTGCAACTCATGGAACGTTCTGATTCCCGAAGGGCGGAGTGAGTCTGACGGCTCCGCCTCTTTGCGCCGGGTGGGCGTCCATAAACGACTCGGAAAAATCAAAAAATCAGTGCTGGGGGATAACCCTGCGTTTTCTGCATACGTCTATGAGTGCAGAAAGACCCGTTTTAGGGTTAGAATGCGATACTCACAAACTCCCAAGGAGATCGTCGAGTGAAACCGCTTCCCGTCCGCCAAACTAGATTTCTTGCCTTGGTCGCGCTATGCGTATTGGCTTCGGCGGCTTTCGCAAAGCAGCAGACGAAACCGCCCACTTCTTCGAGCGCCAAAGTTGCCGTAGCGGCTTCCAACCCGACGTTTCAAAAGGCGATTGGAAATCCCAACGCACCCATCACCATGGAAGTTTTTGGCGACTTCCAGTGCCCGGCCTGCCGCGGTTTCTTTGAAGGCACGACCAAGCAGGTGATCGACGATTATGTAATTCCCGGCAAGGTGTATCTCATTCACCGCGATTTTCCACTGGACATGCACCCGTACGCTCGCCAGGCCGCCCGGCTGGCCAACGCCGCCGCGGAATTCGGGCAGTTTGAAGCCGTCGAGCGGGCCCTCTACGATCACCAGGATGAATGGTCCGCCAAGGGAAATATCGACGAGATCATCGCCAACAATTTCCCCGCGGCGCAATTCAAGAAATTTCAAGCGTTTGAAACGCAGCACATGAATGAGATCAACGCCTCCATCGAGCGCGACCGCTCGCTCGGGATGCAGCGCAACGTGAACCAGACGCCGACGGTGTACGTCACCGCGCACGGCAAAACCGAAGCCCTTCCCGGCGGCGGCGTGGATTACAAGCTGCTGAAAAGCTATTTCGACTATCTGCTGCGCCAATAATCATGGCTACGACCGAAATTCCTCTACAGACTTCAGCGCGCCGGGCTGCCTGGCCGAGGATTCTGCTCTTAGTGGGGCGGGTCGTGCTGGGTTCGATTTTCCTCATTTCCGCCTACACAAAGCTTCACTTCAACGGCAGCTGGCACTTTGGCGATTATCATTTCCTCTTCGCCATGGCCGTCGACTCCTACAATATGCTCCCGCTCTGGGCCGTTGAGATTGTGGCGCGAGTCCTTCCCATCCTGGAAGCAGTCTTGGGAGCGTTCTTGGTTTTGGGCGTGGGCCTGCGTTTGGTGGCCTCGATCACGAGCGCGTTGATTCTCGTTTTCATTGGCGCCATGACGCGCGCCTTGATTTTGCACATTCAGATCAAGTGCGGCTGCTTCGGTAACGATGATCCGCTGACGATTTGGACATTGCTTCGTGACAGCTCCTTCCTTGTACTGGCGCTCGCCGTCACGATCGGCGCATTTCTCCTTACGAAACGGCGGGACACAGTATCTTCCTGATCCGCACATCCTCATCCCGTGTTTGCGTTAGAATGAAACTCCCATGGTAGAGCTGCCGCCGATCACGCTGCGTTTGCGCGGCCGCAAGGTTGTCGGGCGGGTCGCCTTCATATTGCTGCTGCTGGGCTCGATTGCCGTCGGCGCCGCCGCAGGCTTGCTTTTCGTTTATTCCAGCGATCTCCCGCAGATTCACGCCCTCGAAGATTTTCAGCCCGACGTGGTCACGGAACTTTACGCGGACGACGGCCAGATTGTCGGCAACTTCGCTTTGCAGCGGCGCGTTCTTCTCAGCTACGAACAATTCCCGCAAGTCCTGAAGGATGCCATTCTGACCACCGAAGATCAGCACTTCGAAGAGCATTGGGGCGTGGATTTCACGCGCGTGGCCGGCGCGGCCTGGAAGGATCTTACCGCGCATCGCGTCGTGGAAGGCGCCAGCACCATCACGATGCAACTTGCCGGGTCGCTTTTTCTGGACCGCACCGATCGCAGGATGGGCCGGAAAATTCAAGAAGCGCTCCTGGCCCTTCAGATCGAACGGCACTACTCGAAAGAGCAGATTTTCACGATGTACGGCAATCAGATTTATCTTTCCCACGGGAACTACGGATTTGAAGCGGCTTCGGAATATTATTTTGGCAAGCCGGTGGGCAAGCTGAATGTGCAGGAGGCGGCTTTGCTGGCGGGATTGATCCGCGGTCCAAGTTATTCGCCCATCCTTCATGCGCAGCGCGCGCTTGCGCGCCGCAATCTGGTGCTGGAGCTCATGGCGCGCTCGGGCAAGATCACGGAGGCGCAGTCGAAGCAAGCCATCGCGCAGCCGTTGGGTCTGCATCTGCAAGCGCCGCGAAATACGCTGGCCCCGTATTTTGTCGAGGAGATCAGAAAATATCTCGAAAGCACGTATGGCACGGAAATGGTGCACCAGCGCGGCCTGCGCGTTTACACGACGCTCAACGTCACCATGCAGCAGGCCGCCGATCGCGCTATTCGCGACGGCCTCCACGCCTACGACCGCCGGCACGGCTGGCGCGGCAAGCTTGACAACATCCTCGTGGACAAGACCGACACGCTGGACTCCTACGACGACGATGACTGGCGCTGGCCCATCAACAAAGGCGATTACGTGCAAGGCCTCGTGACGGCCGTGGACCCAAAAGCAACGACGGCGACCATCAAAATCGGCTCGCTCCACGCGTTGCTCGCGCCACCGGATTTTGCCTGGACCGGCCACAAATCTCCCGCCGAACTGCTAAAGCCCGGCGATCTTGTGGAAGTCGGCATCAAGGAGATCAACGGAAGCGTCGCGCACGTTCAACTCGAGCAGAACGTCGGCCCGCAGGCGGCCATGGTGGCGATCGACAATCCCACTGGTGAAATCAAGGCGATGGTCGGCGGTTACAGCTTCGACGAATCGAAATTCAACAGGGCGACCCAGGCGCAGCGGCAGGTTGGGTCCTCCTTCAAAGTCTACGTTTATTCGTCCGCCCTGGAGCAGGGCTTTACTCCCTTCGACACGATTCTCGACGCTCCTTTCACCACAATGAGCGGCGGCCAGCCGTACTCGCCGCACAATTACGACGAAAAATTTGAAGGGGTGATCACGCTGCGCCGAGCGCTCGATGGCTCGCGCAACGTTCCCGCCGTCAAGCTCGCCGAAAAAGTCGGCATGAACGCGGTGATCGACATGGCCCGCCGCTTCGGCATCACCAGTCCCTTGCCGCCCTATTTGCCCATCACGCTGGGCGCGGCGGATTTGAATCTGCTCGAACACACCTCGGCATTCACAGTGTTTCCCGACGACGGGATCCGCATCGATCCGCACATGATTCGCCGCGTGACCACCTATGACGGAGCGCTGCTCGAACAAGCGCATCCCCTCGTTCACGACGTGGTGGAACCCGAGGTCGCGCGCACGATGACGGCGATGCTCCAAGATGTCGTCCAGCGCGGTACCGGCACTCCCGCGCGCGCCCTGGGCCGCCCCGCCGGCGGCAAGACCGGCACGACCAACGATTTCACCGACGCCTGGTTCATCGGCTTCACTCCGGAAATAACCGCCGGCGTCTGGGTCGGCTACGACGATAAATCCGTGTCGCTGGGCAAGCCCGAAACCGGCGCCGTCGCCGCGCTGCCGATCTGGCTCGAATTCATGCAGGGCGCGCTGGACGGCAAGCCCGTTCTGGCTTTCCAAAACGTTGTGCCTCTGGAAAAAGTCGCGCTGACCAAAAATGTAAAGGTGGACACGCCAGACACCGCTCCCACAGAAGCCGGCGAAGGCCCGACCACGCTGGAAGCCAGTCCGGGAAACAGTCCGTCCGTGCCCGAGAACTTGCCGCCGGGCGAAGCTCCCGCCAAAGCAATCCCTCCGCCGCAGAATCCTCCCACATCGCCAAGTCCTCGCAGCTAGCGCAGCGGATTAGGTGGCGCAGGCTTCCAGCCTGTGGGTTTTAGTCTTTGCAAGCACTAACCCCCACAGGCTGGAAGCCTGCGCCACTGGTGCCGAACTAGACTCCGCAGTAGGATACGAAGACTGATAGGAGGGATTGCAAATGCCCACCCAGAAAAAATGCGAAGAGTGCCTAGTCGCCGCCCTGCTCATTTCACTATTGGTCTTGTTGCTGCCGGGTTCGGCTGGCGCGCAAGTGCCCGCGCGCGGAACGATCGCGGGAACCGTCTCGACGGATCAAGGCCAGGTGCGGGGCTTCCGCGTGACGGCGCACAATGTGCGCGCCATGATCTGGTACGTGGTCTTCACCAAGGACGGCAAATATACCGTCCCGCAAGCGCTGCCCGGCCCCTACGAGATCAGCGTCCTTCAAGATGGGTACGACTCGCCGGTGCAGAAGACAGATCTCGCCCCCGGCGAAACGCGGACGGTGAACCTCGCGCTCACGAAGCAGGCAGAAAAACCCAGCGACGTTGTTTACAAGACCTTCGACGAAATGTATCCGCCGGGGCCGGGCCTCGACTTGCTGAAGAAAAATTGCATCGGATGCCACGGACCGGATTCCTACAACACGATGCATCTCACCGAAGCGGGCTTTCGCATGGGCCTGCGCAAAATGATGCACGGCCCATTCAATTTGGGAGGCGTCGTGCCTCCCATGTCGCACACCGTCATCACCAAAGCGGAACAGGACGCCATGGTCCAATATCTCACGGCCAACTTCGGACCGAACTCTCCCAATCAACGGCTGAAGCACGATCCCTATCCAGTGGACGAAGACGCCCTCTCGAAAGCGATCTATGTGGAATACGATCTGACGAATTTGCCTCCAGCGCCCTCGATCAAGAAGTCCGAAAAACAGGCCGACAGCTCCGGCGTGACGATCAGTTCGGAGGCGCGCGAAGCGCACCTCGTGGCGGACCGGATGAAGAACCCCGATCCGAAGCCCTACTTGCACGATCCTTTTATCGCCAAGGACGGCACGATCTGGTATGCCGATCCTCCAACCAACGCCATGGTCCATCTCGATCCGCGAAACACCGATCCCGGCGAGCGCTGGAAATTTTTCCCTTTGCCTGCCGATGCGCCCGGATTTGTTTTCGCTCACGGAATCACTCTGGACAGCAAAGGGCATGTCTACTGGGCGGAAATATTCGGCGGGATGGTGGGCGAGCTAGATCCCGCCACCGGCAAAATGACGCGGCATCCGCTGCCAACCGTCGGTTCGCTGCTGCAAGTGGTCACCGATCAGAAGGACAACATCTGGTATGACGATGTGCACGGCGAAGGCATCGGCAAGCTGGACGCGCAGACGCGGCAAATCTCGCAATTCCCGACGCCCACGCCGGACCTCGGCCTCTATGGAATGGCTGTCGACCCCAAAGGAAATATTTGGTCCGCGGCCTACGCAAAAAGCATGGTCGTGAAATTCGATCCGGTCGCGGAGAGCTACACGGAGTACCCGGACCCAACGCCGGGCGGTAGCGCGCGGCGCATCGGCGTGGACTCCAAGGGCATCGTCTGGTTTTCCGAGTGGTCTGGTGGCCAGCTTGGCCGCATCAATCCCGATACCGGAAAGATCACCGAGTACAAGCTCCCCATCCGCTCGCGCCCCTATGAGACGTGGCCCGACAAGCTCGACAACATTTGGGCTACCGACGACTTCAACAATTCGCTCGTATATTTCGAGCCGAACGCCAAGAAGTTTACGTACTACCCGCTACCGCAAGTGTGGCCGGTGGCCGGCGTGCCCAAAGTGGAGATTGAGGCCAACAACACGGTCTGGCTCGGCTCGCGTTTTACCCAGCACATCGTGGCTATCCACTTTTATCCGCACGGCTACTCGGCCGCCGCGCCGCCGCTGCCGTAACCTGGGAACGCCAATCTCCCCGCCGCGGCGGGCGAATTTTGCGACGCCATTCAGGAGAATGGCGTTCCCAGGCAACATCACCGAAAGGGATCCCAACCTTTAGGTTGAAGCGGCTTGCAGCGTCCGTCGGGCCCCAGAAGAATGACCCTTTTCTCGCGCGTGATTTCACCGATGACGGTCAAGGGAATTCCCGCCACTTTGCGAGGCATGCGCCGGGAAAACTTCCTCGGGACGGTGAATAGAAGTTCATAATCCTCCCCGCCATTGAGGGCCAGCTCAAGCGGGTCGAGTCCGAGGCGCTCCAATTCTGGCGGGATCTTCACCACCGGGATTTTCGGCGCCCACACGATGGCGCCGACTTCGCTTGCCTTGCAGATGTGCCCGAGGTCGGTCGAGAGCCCGTCCGAGGTGTCGATCATCGACGTGGCGCACCGATGGGCGGCAAGCCACTGTCCCAACGCCAGCCGTGGCTCCGGGTAAAAATGTTTCTTCAAGAGCTTGGCCCAGCGCCTCTGTTTGTGTAATTTCCTCTGGATAAGCCTCAAACCTAGCTCCGCGTCTCCCAGCCTCCCGCTCACGCATAGCAAGTCTCCCGGCCTTGCGCCAGTTCGTAAAATTGCCCTGCCAGGATCGATTTCACCCACGACGGTGAGGCTTGCCACGACCGCTGGGTATTTCGTCGTATCGCCTCCCGCCAAGATCAAGCCGAACCGGCGGGCCGCGCGCGCCATCCCGTCGAGGAAATCGTCGAGCCATGCCCCGGTGCAGGAGTCCGGAAGCCCCAAGGTCAAGAAGAAGTATCGCGCTCGCGCTCCCATTGCGGCGATGTCGCTCGTAGCCCGGGCCAGCGCCTTATAGCCCACAGCCTTCGCCGGGTGTATTTTCCGGAGAAAGTGCACGTTTTCAAGAAATGCGTCCGTGGTCACAACCCATTCGGTGCCGCCCCTGGGGCGCAGCACCGCGGCGTCATCGCCGATGCCTACACGCAGGCCGTCCCCCTCGGAAGGGAGCCGCCGCATGACCCGTTCGATCAGTTGATCTTCGCTGACCATCGTTTGACCGTCAGTACAGTTGTCCAAAACCCCCTTTGCGTGGTTCCATAGATGACATCTTAGGGTATGGTTGCCGATCACGTAAGAAATTCGAACGTCCCGGACCGGGAAATTAAGGGTTGACTCTGCCTAGGTCTGAAACTAGACTTGGCGCGGGTTTGGTTTCGTACCATTGCTTCCGGTTCACACGGCTGAGTAGATTGCATGAGCCGCTCAGGGGATGATCGGCTCCAGCTCCCTCGAAAGTAAAGCGTGTTTTGCTTTAGAGATTTCAGACTATGAAGCCTGAAGCCTATACATTTTTTGTGGCCTCGAGCCGGAAGGGAAGTTTCCGCAAGATCACCCTTCCCGGCTATGTGCTGCATTTGGTTGCCATTCTGGCCGTGGTGGGCGGAGTGACCGTGCTTGCGGCGGCCGGTTCCTACACCCGGATGCTCTGGAAAGTGGGCAACTACAATACTCTTCGCCGGCAGCAGGACACCCTCAAGCACAATTACGAAAAGCTCCAATCCAGCGTCAAAGACACCAACGACCGGATGAATTCCCTGCAATCGCTGGCCACTGAAGTGGCCATGACTTACGGTTTCATGCGCTTTCGGCAGAGCCCGTTCGGCGTGGACGAATCTTTGCAGGCGTCGAACAGCGGGTTCGATCAATTCGATCAATCCGTGGCGCAATTCAATTTCCTGGAACGAAACGCGGGACAGGCGGCTCTTCCGGCGGGCAACCTCACGTTGCTCTCTTCGGCGGGCCTGGCGGACCTGACTTCCACGCCGACCCTGTGGCCGGTGATTGGCCACCTGACGGGCACCTTCGGCGAGCGCATGGACCCGTTCAGCGGTGAGGGCGCCTTCCATACGGGCGTGGATATCTCCTCCCAGTACGGAGACTCCGTGCGGGTTTCCGCCGACGGCGTGGTCATCGAGGCCGACGAACGCGCGGGCTACGGGCGCCTGGTCGTCGTCGATCACGGATTTGGAGTGACGACCTACTACGGCCATCTTTCGAGCTTCAATGTCCTCGTCGGTCAGCAACTGAGACGCGGCGATGCGATCGGCAATGTCGGCGTCAGCGGCCGTTCCACCGGCCCTCACGTGCACTACGAAGTTCGCATCAATGGCGCGCCGGTCAACCCGATGCGCTACCTGCGCCAAGCCTCCGCCGCGGACTGATTTTCCTTCCCCGCAGATCTTACCTACCTATTGAAATTCCCAAACGTTTGGAGGGGGCAGGTTCTAGTGGCACAGGCTTCAAGCCTGTGGGGTTTGGTCCTTGCAAGGCTTAACCCCCGCAGGCTGAAGCCTGCGCCACTTCACGCTGCGGCAGTTTCTGGATTACTGGGTTTTGTGTGTTTCGCCGAGCTTGAAAACATCGGGCGTCAGCTCAATCAGAATGCGAACCCGCTCCGCCGCCTGCGTGACTTCCGCGCTGGTCAATAAAGTCTGAAGCATCGCAAGGGTCGCCTTGTCCATCGCCTGGCTCGGTTTTGCATTTTCCAGGCCCGCGCGCGCGAACATCCGCATGAGTTCCAGCGCGGACTTGATTTGCAGAGCGTCCGTGCTGTTGTCGCATTCCCCTTCGAGCGAAATGCGCAGGTCGTCGCCCTCGGCTCGCGCGGCCAGCGTAACCCACTGCACGGAACGCGCCAGGCTCATCAACTGCGCGGACGCGGCTCCCTGCATTCCGCCCAGGCCGGCATTGTCCGGAATCGGCGGCACGTGCGCGATCATGAACATGGCGGCGCCGTCCAGGCGCGCGGCCCGTTCGCGGGCAGGGTCGGCGGCGGGATCGTTGGAATTCGCCGCGAAGAGAGGAGCGATGCTCGGCCCTGTAACGAGGGCGATGCGATGGTCGTCCAGGAAAGTCATGGAACTCATTGCCATCCGATCCTTCGCGGGGAAAAGAAACACTTCACGCCCTTGCTGATGATCGAGTTTTCCCTTTTGCGCGGCGTAGTCGCGAATTTTCGCCCGGTCAAAACGGCCCTCGGCGATCACCACGTTTTTCGCCGGCTCTTTGCTGGACGGCGCGGGCCACGACGCAACCACCGCGCGGTCCAAATCCTTTTCAAAATCAAATCCCGTCGAGCGCATAAACTCCGCGTAGTCCTGATTGGGGACGGAGATCGGCCCCTTGTCCGGCCGGTGCTGATAAAAGGACGAAGCCCGCAAGGCGGCGAAATCCAGATAGACCAGCGTGGGCGCTCCGGCAGGCAGCGCGGAGACCAGGTCCGGAGCGGGCGAAGCGTGCGCCGTCGCGCTGCCCCGGAAGTTTCCATAGGAAAGCAACGCCGCAGCAATTGCGGCAACCGTAACACTGGTAGAGATAAGAAGAGTTTTCCGGAACCGCTGCATTCGCGCGCCCTCCCACTTGCATTCTCTCATTGAAGGTTTGTGCGCGCCAACGTGTATCGGCAACGTGTTCCATCCATGGAAAATGCGCGATTGCTCAAGCTTCAATGCGAACGGCGGAGCGGTCTTTTCGCAATCCGAATCAATCTGCGCAGAGCTGAATTGACGGATCGTTCGTCGGGGAAGTGCTCGGCCACATCTGGCGAAAGGAGCACAATGTGGGTGCCGGCTTTGTAACGGGCCGTATACTTCCCGCGAATGCGGCACCTCAATTTTGGCAGATCGTATTCTCTACGCAGTTCGTCACGCTGTTTTTCCTCAGCAAATTTCTTCGTGCTATTCATTTCTACCTTCACCGACCTAGAACCTCCGTCCAATCTAGGCTCGACTGTGAGAAAGGTATCGCGCAATCGACTGTTTCAACGCCGAGTTCGCTGGCCAGAAGTGTGAAAAATGCATCCGTTTTCTTGGTAGAAATCTCCGCGCTGAGATCTTTCGACTCTTGGATATACCAATTTTTGATCTTAGTCACCATCTTTTGGTAGAACGCTTGAGCGTCATCGACGAGCCGCGGGCTGGCGATTTTACTCAACGAGCTAGAAAAATCGGTTCGTGCTGACCGGCGGTTCTCGCTTTGATAAAAATGCAACAGAGCTAGACGGTAGACTTGAGCCCGAACGATTGGCTTTCTAAAAATAACCGGGGCGGAGCTATTGGCATGAGCCGGAATTTCAAGATAGTTGTTAAGTCCTCGTTTGAGCGCCTTGAAAACATTAGATGTAAAAATTATATCCACCGGATATCGCGGGATCGTTTTGTCGAATATTTTGCTATGGTTATCCTTGTTCGCGAAAATTTCGGATGGTTTTGCTGCCCACTGAAGATGACCTTGAGCTAGGGCTATAATTTGACCCAGGTCCACAATCCGCACGTAAGTGCCATTCGTGGAATAGTAATGCTTCGCGTTCTCCCCATTCTTCATTATCGAGTCGAATTTCCCCTTTTGTCTCTCATAGAAGATACCGCACTCTTTAAGGGCCGCCTCTATCTCCACATGAACGGGCTCATTTGAAAACAATTGCCAGTTCTCAATCGGGTTCTGCCGATTGTTCGAGTTCGTGATCTCCTTTACTTCATCATTCGTCATCCCAACCACAACCTTGCATATGACTTTAATTTGCTTAAAGCGATCAATGGCGACCGAGTTTTTTTGCTTCTCCAACGACTTTAGGTACTCGTTAACAATTACGATTGTCTGGCACCCATTAATAACGCTGGGAGCCTCTAGGTTCAGGAAGTTATGTTCTTCTGTTGCGGCAGACGATGCAGCAATCGTCACGCCAAGGTGATAGAACGGGAAAATGTTCGGGCTCATTTTGCCCGAAGTTATAAGCTCAAGTGTCTCATCCATTGGGTGAACCAGTCTGTCGCGCGCGTCCTTATTGCCAATCAATGAAAGGCGAACATTCTTATCAAACAGCACATCACCCCGCTGGCGGTACAAATCAACAAGGCTTTGTAGCGTGACGTAAGCGAGATCAAGATGTGCATTTTTCCTGAGTTCTATTCGAGCGTTGGGTATCTTTTCGATCGGATATACTTTTATCCGCTCCGGTAGACCTTGCTCCAGATTGAACTGAGAAATTTCAAGCCGGAGTCTTCCGCCTGATGTCGAGTGAATGAAACCATTTAGTCGGCACCTAACGGTGTCACTTTCGAAATCACGGCACTCTTTCGAGTCCTCCAACTCGTTCTCGTCAAATAGTGAAAGCAGAACAAAATGTATTTTTCGCAGCTGGTGGCGAACACCTGAAAGCTTAGTGTACAAATTGAACAGACAGTGGTTGTCGCTAGGGACGGACTCCACAGTGCCATCGACGATAACTTGCTCCATCCATTTACGTGCCCGGCCAAGATCGTCGATCCCCCGGAGTGCCAGGGATTTGCTCTCGCTTAATTTACTCTGGTAGATGAATAATTCTTGTCCGCTGTCAGTGCAGAACCAAGCATCGATGCCATGGTCGTTACCGCTCCTAGAGCTTTGATCTAGGGCAGCATGAGAATCCATTCCGTGACAGTTCATGAGGTGAAGCGTCGCTATCAAGTTCTCATCAGGCGCGTCGAGGCCGTGTTTTGCTCGGAATGCCTTTACTGCTTTTAAGCAGAAATCTCTGGTAAGCATAGTTCTGAACTCCCGCGATTTGTCCGATCACCCACGAGGTCGAGGATTACCAATAATGGAAAGCTACTGAATAAGAATAGCAGAGTCTGGATATCTATAGTGCTTGCTTTCGGCGCCGAGCATCCGCCATCACCGATAGCCTCCCATTTTGGAGCCTTCTTGCAAGCGGTCGGTGATGGTTGCGGTGGCTGGCTCGATAGGTGTAGAATAGGGTTTCCAGCACGGACCTGAAGATCGGACGCGGGTCTGGGCTCAAAATTGAGCCCACCGGCAAGTGGGTGAGGTTTGCACAGGTCTTCCACAGGAGGCCCTTGCAATTGTAGTTCCGTTTTGTTATATTTCCTCGGTTTGCGCCGTGCTGGCGTAGCTCAGTTGGTAGAGCATCTGATTTGTAATCAGAGGGTCGGGGGTTCAAATCCCTCCGCCAGCTCTGCCAAAATTTTTCGAGTCAGGGGAAGAATCCCAATTGATTGCGGGAGGCAGGTTCCTGCATCGCGAAGCAAGCGTGAAGGTGTCTTTTGTCATTGCAAACTTCGCGGATGCACTGAGGCCTTCTTTGCTTAATTCCCCCCGTGCGGACGGGTGGGTGAGTGGCTAAAACCAGCAGACTGTAAATCTGCCGCTCCTTGCGGGCTACGGAGGTTCGAATCCTCCCCCGTCCACCATCTGGTCGCACCGCTCGCGGCGTACGCTCGTGGCGAGCCGCTGGAGATGACCTGAAACGGGAATCGGATGTGATCGCGGTTTTTTTTCCTGACGCCAAGTCGCGCTGTGAATTCCGTGGGAGCAGGACTTAGAGCGTCAAAGCTTGCGCTGCATGCGGCAAACAGAACTCGCCT
>Ga0116223_10004029_pt1 | contig 12884 bp, 17 predicted proteins | sample Sb_taG_3_FD_90092 | JGI IMG/M metagenome (GOLD analysis project Ga0116223, IMG submission 90092) | Peat soil microbial communities from Weissenstadt, Germany - Sb_50d_a_PC metaG | ecosystem: Environmental > Terrestrial > Soil > Wetlands > Peat | place: Germany: Weissenstadt | collected 2010-09-21 | reverse complement strand
TAAGCCGGAGCGATTCCAGCGATTAGAAGAAGTTTTCCTATTCCGCGACGGGCGGGCGTTGGACCCCGGGCGGTTTCAGGTGGAGTCGGTGCGCGAACACTTGCGCGTGTGGCTTTTCAAGCTCCAAGGCGTGGATACCATGTCGCAGGCGGAGCTGCTGGAGCATACCGAAGTCCGGATTCCGATGGCGGAGCGGCTGGCGCTCGATCAGGGCGAGCATTATCTTTCGGATCTGATGGGCTGCGAGGTGCGTGACCGTGCCACGGGCGGCCTGGTGGGAACGGTGACCGGATGGCAGGATGGGGGAGGCGCGGGACTGCTGGAGGTGGGTGGAGAGTTGTTGATTCCGTTCGCCCGCTCGATCTGCGTGAAGATTGACACCGCAGCGAAAAGGATTCTAGTGAATTTGCCGGAAGGACTGAAGGATTTGAACCGCTCGTGAAGTTTCACGTTGTCACCATTTTTCCCGAATTTTTTCACGGGCCGTTTGAGCATGGGGTGGTGGCGCGGGCGCAGCAGGACGGGAAGCTCGAGATCCGGATTCACAACCTGCGGGACTGGACCGCGGACCGGCACAAAACCGTGGATGACCGGCCATTCGGCGGTGGTGAAGGCATGCTGCTCAAGCCGGAGCCGCTGTTCGCGGCGGTGGAAACGATCTTCCCGGAACGTGTGCGGAGCGAAAAGGATGAGGCACGGCGCGTGATTTTGCTTTCGGCGCAAGGAAGAAAATTCGATCAGGCGGCGGCACGGCGGCTGGGTGAGGCAGCGGAACTGTTGCTGATCTGTGGGCGCTACGAGGGCGTAGACGAGCGTGTTGCGGAGCATCTGGTGGATGAGGAATTGACGATCGGCGATTACGTGCTCAGCGGAGGCGAACTGGCGGCGGCGGTGGTGATCGACGCGATCGCGAGGCTGATCCCGGGCGTGCTGGGCAACGCGGATTCGGCGGTGCGTGAATCGTTTGGAGCGGATGGCGGCGTGCTGGATTGCCCGCAGTTCACCAGGCCAGCGGAATTTCGCGGGTGGTGCGTGCCGGAAGTTTTGTTGAGTGGGAACCATGAGCAGATCCGCCGCTGGCGGGAACAAGCGGCACTGGAAAAGACCGCGCGTTTGCGGCCCGACCTGAAACAGGCGGCGCAGGCGGATTTCAAGTACGATAAAGGACACTGAAGGGATTACGACCATGAATCACCCGTTGTTGACCAAATTCATCCAAAAACATAAGCGGGCGGAGGTCCCGGAGTTCCGGCCGGGAGACACGATTCGCGTGCACGTGAAGATCAAGGAAGGCGACAAGGAACGGCTGCAAGCGTTCGAAGGCACGGTGATCGCCCGCAAGAATACGGGCATGGGAGAAAGCATCACGGTCCGGAAGGTGAGTTTCGGACAAGGCGTGGAGCGCATTTTTCCGCTGCACGCGCGGGTGATCGATCACATCGACGTGGTGCGCACCGGCCGGGTGCGGCGCGCGAAACTATACTATCTGCGCAGCCTGAAGGGCAAGGCGGCGCGGCTCCGCGAACGCGAGTAAACCGCGAGTGGCCGCGTACGTGGCATCGGCAAACCCAATCGCGAAGCTCCGCTGCGAGGGAACGCTGGAGCGCGAGTTGCGGGCGCGCGGCTTCCTGACGGTGGCAGGCGTCGACGAGGTGGGACGCGGATCGCTATTCGGCGCGGTCTTTGCCGGCGCTGTGATCTTGTCTCCCGACAGGCCCATTCGCGGTCTCAACGACAGTAAGCAGCTCGAGGCAGAGCGCCGGGAAGTGCTGGCGGAGCGCATCCGCGAGCGCGCGGTTTCTTGGGCGGTGGCGGCGGTGGATGCGGCCATGATCGATCGCATCAATATCTATCAGGCGTCGCGGCTGGCCATGAAGCGAGCCGTAGAGCAGCTGTCGCCGGCGGCGGATTTCATATTGATCGACGCCGTGCCGCTGGATCTCTCGATTCCGCAACAACCAATCATCCACGGAGACGCCCGGTGCCAGGCGATTGCCGCGGCCTCAATTATTGCGAAGGTGACGCGCGACGCCTGCATGCGTGTGTGGGACGAGGTTTATCCGCAGTACGGTTTGGCGAGCCACAAAGGCTATAACACGCCGGAGCATCTGAAGGCGCTCGAGGAATACGGGCCGACGCCGCTGCATCGCGCCAGCTTTGAGCCGGTGCGCGCGCGGTATCTGTTTCCACTGGATGACGGGCAGCTCGACCTGTTTGCCCTCGAAGCGAGCGCATGCCGATAGATCCACCGACCCCGACGGTCACCGAGCCGGCGCCCGCCGGGATACGCCCTGTGTATCACTGGTATCAGAAGCTCTCCGCCATTTTGCTGATCATCTTTTGTCTCGAACTGGGCTGCTTTCTTCTGGTGTTTCCCTGGGTGGGTGAAGTCTGGGACAACAACTTCTTCTCTTCCCTGCTCCATAGCGGCTATTGGGACAGCGGATATTTTCGCGGCGCCGTCAGCGGGCTCGGCGTGATCAACTTGTACATCGCGTTCGTGGAGATTCTCCGCCTGCGCCGGTTCTGGTGATGGACATCGAGACGTTGCGGCGGTATTGCTTGTCGCTGCCGCACGCGACAGAAGATATCCAATGGGGAAACAATCTGCTGTTCCGCATCGGCAGGAAAATGTTCGCGATTGCGGCATTGGATCGAACCCCTACCTCGGTTTCCTTCAAGTGCACGCCTGAAGAATTCGCGGAGTTAGTTGAGCGCGAGGGCATGATTCCAGCGCCGTACCTGGCGCGCAACAAGTGGGTGTTGCTTGAGAGCCTGGAAGCGCTGCCGGCCAAGGAACTGAAACGGCTGATCAAGGATTCCTATTCGATGGTGGCGGCGAAGCTGCCGAAGAAGGTGCGGGGGGAGTTGGGGCTGGAATGAAAGGCCGCGGGTTCCCGCACACTACGGGTGAGCCCGCGCTACATCGATCGATCACGCGCGACGGAATTTTTTCGTGATGCTCGGGTGGCGAGCTTTTTTGGGGGTTGCCTTCGCGTTTCCCTCCACCCTTAATTTCCAGGCCGTGCGTAGCGCGCCCTCTAGAACATCCTCACTGGCGGCGGCCAGCCGGATGTGAGTCATGCCCATTCGTCCCCATCCGCCTGCAATGGGCAAAAAAACCTCTGGCATTTCCTCGACAAATGCGGCCTGCTGCTCCAGCGTGAGCTTCAGGTTCCCGTAGCCCTGGCTCTGCGAGGCGAGAGTGGCAAAGATCCGGCCGTCGACGCGGAAATCGGGCGCGCCCATGTGCGAGCTCTCCTTGACACCCTTCAGACTCAAAGCAATGCGGCGAAAGTCTTGTGCGTCCATCGACTCCCTCTCCGGTCTAGGCCAATGACTTCATCTCCCGCAGGCGACGCTCCAGAAATCGGCGCTCACTGTCATTGGTTACCAATGCGAGTGCCCGCGTGTAGCTCTTCGCCGCTTCCTCGGCCGACCCAAGACGTCGCAGCATATCGGCTCGTGCGGCATGCAGCAAGTGATAATTGTCGAGATCGTTGGTGTCGGCCAAGGCATCGATCAGCTCCAGAGCCTGCCCCGGCCCATCCGCCATGGCGACCGCCACCGCACGATTCAGAGAGACGATAGGAGTCGGCTGCTGCCGTTCCAACTCCGTGTAAATCCGCAGGATATTGGCCCAATCGGTATCTTCCGACCGTGCGGCGCGGCAATGCTCGGCCGCGATGGCGGCCTGCAAGGCAAACGGACCCGGCTCACTACGCATCGCGTAGGCAACCAGCGGCAACGCCTCCATGACCTGCGCCAGGTTCCAGCGGGTGCGGTCCTGCTCCTCGAGAATAACCAGATCGCCGGCCTCATCCAGACGGGCGTCGCGGCGAGCATCGTGAAGCAGCATGAGGGCAACAAGTCCCGCGGCCTCGGCCGGAGGTTGCGGACCTAGCAACGTCACGACCAGGCGCCCCAACCGGATGGCCTCCGCGCAGAGATCGGTCCTTACCAGTGGTCCGCCGCGAGTGGCCGCGTAGCCTTCGTTGAAAACCAGATAAATGGCGGTCAGCACAGCCTCGAGCCGCTCGGCCATTTCCGTCAGCTCGGGAACCGCGTAAGGAATGCCTGCGTCGCGAATTTTGCGCTTGGCGCGAACCAGCCGCTGCGCCATGGTCGTGGACGGTACGAGAAAAGCACGCGCGATCTCGTCGGTTTCCAGGCCGCAGAGGGTGCGGAGCGTCAGGGCGACCTGCGAATCCAGTGCGAGCGCCGGGTGACAGCAGGTGAAGATCAGGCGAAGGCGGTCATCTGGGATCTCGCTGGCGTCGAAATCTGGTTGTTTGACGACTGAATCCGATCCTAATGTGAGATACGGCACAACCTTCTCTTCGAAATGTGTTTTGCGCCGGATGCGGTCAATCGCCTTATTTCGTGCGGTTTGGACGATCCACGCCCGCGGCGACTCCGGGACGCCGGACGCACGCCATTGATCCACGGCAGCCGTAAACGCTTCCTGCACAGCCTCTTCGGCCAAGTCGAAATCGCCGACCATGCGGATCAGAGTCGCCACAATCCGGCCCCAATCGGAGCGGTAAACTGCTTCAATGGCGGCGGCTGGGTCGGACGGCATATCTGATTGTAAATTTTTCCGTTCCCGCGGTGTCGATCTGGCCCCACGCCGTTCGACTCACTGATACAGGAGCGCGAATGAAATACATGCTGCTGATCTACCTGGACGAGAAAGCGCTGAACCAGACCGAGCGACAGGAGTGTTACGTGGAGTCGACAGCGCTAGCCCATGATCTCAATTCCAAGGGTCAGTTCCTTTCCACGTCGCCATTGCAGCCAGTCGCGACCGCCACCAGTGTCCGCATCCGCGACGGCAAGCGGCTGGTGACCGATGGTCCGTTCGCCGAGACGCGCGAGCAGCTGGGAGGCTTCTTCATGATCAATGCCAAGGATCTCGACGAGGCGATTGGCATTGCCGCGAGGATTCCGGGAGCGCGCAAAGGAACGGTCGAAATCCGGCCGGTGATTGAGATTCCGGCCCTGCCACCGCATTAGACGCCGCTGTCGATTTCGCGGCTCGTCATTCGATTCCATAAGGGGAATAAAAAATGCGATTCATGATGATCGTCAAGGCAAGTAAGGAGTTTGAGGCAGGCAAGATGCCCAGCGAAGAGCTGATTCAGGCGATGGGCAAATATAACGAGGAGCTCATTAAGGCTGGTGTGCTGGTGGATCTCGCCGGACTCCAGCCTACTTCCAAAGGCGCTCGCATCCAGTTTTCGGGAGGTAAGAAGACCGTGATCGACGGACCCTTCGCCGAAACTAAAGAGGTCATCGGGGGCTTCTGGATCATCAAAGTGAAGTCGAAACAGGAAGCGTTGGAGTGGGCCATGCGCGCTCCCGCTCCTCATGGCGAAGGCAAGGACGCGGAGGTCGAGATCCGCCAAATCATGGGACTGGAGGAATTTGCCTCGAGCGAAGCGATCGCGAACGCGAGTTGGCTTAAAGAATTTGCGGAAAAGAAAGGCTAACCATATCTCACGCAACAATACTGGAAACACATCTTATGGAACAACAGGGAACCGCCGCCGTGGAAACTCCGCGCTTCGAAAATGGAAAATCGCTGCTGATTGCTGGGCTACGCGGTCATTTCACCATGGCAGAGTTCGATAGTATTCCCGCACTTTGGCAGCGATTCGTATCCTTCGGGAGGCTGCCCAATATGACTGGCAACGTGTATTACGGCCTGTGCTTTCCAGTCTCCGACGGCATCGATTACCTTTGTGGCGTCGAGGTTTCCAGTGTCTCCGGCCTTCCCCCGGAGGTCAGCCATACGACGATACCCGCGCAACGATACGCGGTGTTTGCACATCGCGCGCATGTGTCCCAGCTACGCCACACACTCGACAACATCTGGCATAGGTGGTTTCCATCGTCCGGCCATCAACCCGTACAACCCGCCCCTGGCGCACCAGCATTTTTCGAACGCTACGGCGAGCGTTTCAATCCGCAAACCGGCATGGGTGATATCGAAGTATGGATGCCGGTGCAAAAATGATCTCAATCGTCACAGCAACTCCACCTGTAGCGCAGGGCTACCGCGCCTTTTGCGGAAGACCTGCGGCTTTTTTCCAAAGAAAGGACAACCAATGAGCACAGTACGAGTACTCGTCGGCACGCGCAAGGGTGCGTTCGTTTTGACGTCCGATGGAAAGCGCGATCAGTGGGACGTCAGCGGTCCCCACTTTGCCGGCTGGGAAATGTATCACTTGAAAGGCTCGCCGGCGGACCCGAATCGGCTGTACGCATCGCAATCCAGCGGCTGGTCCGGGCAAGTGATCCAGCGATCAAACGACGGTGGTAAGACGTGGGAGACCGTGGGAAACAAATTCACATACGACGGCGTGCCGGGCACGCACCAGTGGTACGACGGTACACCGCACCCCTGGGAGTTCAAGCGTGTCTGGCACCTGGAACCCTCGCTCACCGATCCGGACACAGTCTACGCCGGAGTGGAAGACGCGGCCCTGTTCCTCTCGAAGGACGGCGGGCAGAACTGGGAAGAACTCTCGGGACTGCGCGGGCATGGCTCAGGGCCTCGCTGGCAGCCGGGCGCGGGCGGCATGTGTCTCCACACCATCATTCTGGATCCGAGCGACTCCAGCCGGATCTTCATTGCCATTTCGGCGGCTGGCGCTTTTCGCACTGACGACGCCGGCAAGACGTGGAAGCCGATCAACCAGGGGCTTCGCTCCCAGTACATTCCCGATCCCACTGCCGAGGTCGGCCACTGCGTCCATCACATCGCCATGCATCCGTCGCGCCCGGGTGTGCTCTTCATGCAGAAACACTGGGATGTGCTGCGCACCGAAAATGCTGGCGATTTGTGGCAAGAGGTCAGCGGGAACCTGCCCACGGACTTCGGGTTCGCAATCGACGTTCATGCGCACGAGCCCGACACCATCTACGTGGTTCCCATCAAGAGCGACTCCGAGCACTTTCCGCTGGAAGGAAAACTGCGCGTGTACCGCAGCCGGACGGGCGGGAACGAGTGGGAGCCGCTCACCAAAGGCTTGCCGCAGAGTAATTGCTACGTGAACGTGCTGCGCGATGCGATGGCCGTCGACTCGCTCGACAAATGCGGTGTGTACTTCGGCACCACCGGCGGGCAGGTGTATGCATCGCCTGACGCCGGGGAGACATGGGCGCCCATTGTGCGGGATCTTCCGGCCGTGCTGTCGGTCGAGGTGCAGACGCTGTCATGATCCGCGTTGTGCTTCCGGCCCCTCTGCGGACGCTGGCGCACGTCGATGGCGAGGTGCAACTCCAGGTCGCGGGTCCGGTGACGCACCGCACGGTGCTCGACGCGCTCGAGGCGAAGTATCCGATGCTGGCCGGGACCATCCGCGATCACACCACGCAACAGCGCCGGCCCTGGCTGAGATTCTTCGCATGCCAGGAGGATCTGTCTCACGAGTCACCTGACGCCCCGCTTCCCGAAGCCGTCGCCACCGGAGCTGAGCCGTATCTGGTCGTGGGCGCCATCGCGGGCGGATGAGAGCCGGCATCCAATCGTATATTGGAAGAGTGAAGCTCGCACATCGCCCATGACGGACACCGAAATTCGCGCGAAGGTTCTAGAGATTGTCAAGCAATTCGCCAGCGAGAACCGGGAGCCCGACGCCACCGAATCTCTATTCGATTCCGGGCTGCTCGATTCCTTCGTCCTGCCGCAGGTGGTGGGCGCGCTTGAGGAGGCCTTTCATATTCGCATCCCGGATGCCGACCTCAATCCACGGCACTTTGAATCGCTGGCACGGATTGAAGCGTACGTCAGCAGCCGGACCTAGCCATGGCTTTCATCCAGGCGTTCGGCGCCTACGTGCCGCCGAGGATCGTTTCAAACGCCGAGTTAGCCGCGCGCCTGGGATGCGACCCGGACTGGATCAGTCAGGCTTCCGGCATCGCTGAGCGGCGCTATGCGGGGGAAGATGATAGCGTCGCGGATCTGGCGGTGCTTGCGGCGCGGGATTGCCTGGCGCAGGCCGAGCGCGCGGCTTCGGACGTTCAGTTGATCATTGTCGCCACCGGCTCGGAGCCGCGGCGCTTCCCGGGCGTAGCCAGCGTGGTTGCGCACCGGCTCGGTCTTCTCGATGGAGTACCCGCGCTCGATGTGCCGGTCGCCAGCACCGGGAGCCTCGTCGGCATGGTCGTGGGCAATGCACTGGCGGCAAGTTATCCCGTCATCCTGATTGTCGCGGCGGAGAAAATGTCGAGCCTGGTGATGCGCGAACCGCTCGACCGCAACATCGCGATCCTGTTCGGCGATGGCGCGGGCGCCTGTCTCCTCGATGCCGAACGCGGCGCGGCCCGCATTGTCGATCATGCCCTGCATTCCGATGGCGCTTTTGCCGGCAGCCTGGCGCTTCAGGCAGACGGAATCCTGTCCATGGATGGCCGCTCGGTCATTCTGCATGCTTCCCGCAAACTTCCCCGTGTGATTGCGGAAGTTTTGGAACGCAACCAGCTTTCGGCTGCCAATGTGCCGGTGTTCCTGATGCATCAGGCCAATCAGAATCTGCTGGACGCCGTGGCGCGCGCGCTGCGTGTCCCGGCGGCTCGTTTCTTTTCCAACATCGCCAAATACGGAAACACCTCCTCGGCTTCGCTTTTCGTCGCAGCCGCCGAATGGCAGGCCAGTGGGGGATTCCAAAGCGGCGTTCCGGTGGTATTTGCCGCGTTCGGCGCCGGATTCCACTGGGGTGCGCTGCTGGCAGCGGGCGTGTAGACCCGCGCGCGATCGCGGCGGCATGCTATCCTCAATCTGCGCAAGACCCTTCGGATGCGATGTTCTTTAACAGCTACGAGTTCATTTTTGAATTCCTGCCGGCTGCGTGCGCCGTTTATTTCCTTCTCGCCAAAGCGCCGCGCGTGGGCACCTGGTGGCTGGTAGCAGCCTCCCTCTTCTTTTACTCTTTCCACCGCGCCCACTCGTTATGGCTGCTGCCGGCGAGTATTTCGTTTAACTACGCGCTCTCGCTCCTGCTGGTCCGGCAAAGGCGCAAAGCCTACCTGGTTCTGGGGATTGTCGCCAACCTCCTGGTGTTGGCCGTATTCAAATACAAGGTCGCGCTTGGCGGCGCGCTCGGTTCCGGGCAAACGTGGTGGTCCGCGCTTTCCGGTCTCACCTTTCCGCTGGGCATCTCGTTCTATACGTTTTCCCAAATCTCATATCTGGTGGACACGTACCGCGGCCAAGACAGCCCGTCTAGCCTTGGTGATTACGCCTTGTTCGTTACGTTTTTCCCTCACCTGCTCTCCGGTCCGATCCTGCGCCATCGCGAAATGATCCCGCAATTCGATAGCGTTCGCCGGCGCCGTTTGATCCCACGCTACCTCGCGCGCGGTTCGGCGCTCATCATCATCGGACTCGTCAAGAAAGTGTTGATCGCCGATCCCCTGGCCCCGTTGGTTGCCAAAGCGTTCGATTCGACTGGAGCCCTCGACGCCGGAACTGCATGGCTCGGCGCCGCAGCCTACACGTTTCAGCTCTACAACGATTTCAGCGGATATTGCGACATCGCCGTCGGGGTGGCTTATCTACTCAACTTGCGGATTCCGGAAAATTTCCGCGCGCCGTATCGCTCCACCTCGATTCAGGAATTCTGGCGGCGCTGGCACATTTCGCTTTCCAACTGGCTGCGCGATTACGTCTACTATTCCTTGCCCGGCATGCGATCGAAATGGAAAATCTTCCCCTATCTGAATGCGGTGATTACCATGCTCGTCTGTGGACTCTGGCATGGACTTGGCTGGACGTTCGTGGTGTGGGGCCTGTTCCACGGCATCGCGCTGGCCACGTGCGCGTACTGGCGGCGGCTCCGCCGGCACATGCCGGACGTTTTAGGATGGGCGCTCACCTTTGCGTTTGTCAGCCTGAGCTGGGTGATCTTCCGCGCGAAGGATTTGCCGGCCTCTCTCCGCGTCTATCGCGCGATGTTCTCCGCTTTCCCCTGGAGCCCGCTGACCGCGTGGTGGAACACATCCGGCCTGGCACTCCTCCGCCACCCTGTGGATGCGTGGTCGCCGGAGGCCGATCTAGGAAGACTCGCGTTGCTGGTTGCCGCACTCGCGGTCGCGGTGCCCTCATATAGCTATGTATTGGCTCGAACCATGAAGCCCAGCGTGTGGACGGCTTGTCTGGGCGCGACGCTGTTAACGATCTGCGTGCTGCGATTTTCCTCGGCATCGTATTTTCTCTACGCGTTCTTCTAAGATGAACCGGAACAAGAACCGCCGCGGATGGATACGCTGGTGCTGGTGGCTCCTGGCGTTAAGCTGCCTTCTCATGGGAAGTACGGCCGCCTTCACCCTGGTTGTGGATCCCTATCAGATTTACCATCCGATGCTGGGTGCGCGTCCTCGCTTTAACCGCTACCTGCAGCGCTTTGCAGTCCCTGGTCTCGCCCGAACTGCCAAATACGAGATCGCTCTCGCCGGCACTTCCATGTTGCAGAACATTCCCAACAGCGCCGTCGAGCGGCTCTGCGGCGGTAAGACCGTGAACCTTTGTATGGCGGGCGCCTCCATTCATGAGGAAGCTCTGACTCTGCGATTGGTCCTCCAGCACCCGGGCGCCAAAACGGCCATTCTTACCATGGACTACAATTCGCTCTCTGGTGGCGCCATAGAGCCTGTCCTGGGAGTCGACTTCGTCTTCCCCGCCTACCTTTACGATGACTCGATTCTCGACAAGTTTCCGTACTTCCTATCTCTCGATTCGATTCTGGCGAGCTATCGCGCCCTTCGCGGTCCCTTGAGAGAGGGGGAAACGCTCGACTCCGATTGGCCCTGGAAGTTTCCGGACACGATGAAGTTTGAGGCCTCCCACGCCGTGCAAGGTATTGATCCGAGGTCCATCAATCGCGCGTTCGGAATGTCCAATCTCAATCTCGAATCTATGACGTCTGCGTTCGCAGCCAATATGTTCCCACTTCTTAATGGGAACAAAAGTGTCAAGATTCACTTCGTTTTTCCGCCGTACTCTATTTTGGTGTGGCACGACTATGCGCAGCGCGGCCAGATCCCTGTCTACTTCGCCTTCAAAAAGTGGCTGGTCGAGCAAACGGAGCGTTTTCGTAACTACGACATCGTCGACTATCAGGATCGCGCCGATATCATCACGAATATGTCCCTATATGCCGACATCTATCACTTCAATGAGCGGATCACCGAGCAGTTAGTGCGCAGCGCCTGCATGGGTGACGCGGTACTGACGCGGAGTAATTTCGACGCACGGACTCAGAGTTTGCTGCACCTGGTCCAATCCACAGATCCGGTCCAGATCGTGAAAGAGGCCCGCGGCACGCCGTGAGTTCAGAGCGCACCAACCAGGTTGCTAACACCTAACACCTGGAACCTGCTTTACACCCACTCCAGCGCGCCCTTTTTCCAAGCCCAGATGTAGCCGACGATCAAAATCACCAGAAACACGGCCACTTCCGCCACGCCGAACCAGCCGAGCTTACTGTATTTCACCGCCCAGGGAAACAGGAAAATGGTTTCCACGTCGAAAATCACGAACAGGATAGCGATGATGTAAAAGCGCACGGTGTACCGCCCGCGCGAATCCGACGCTGCTTTGATTCCGCACTCGTAGGCCTCAAGCTTCGCCTGAAAGGGCGCCGAGGGCCGGATCAGCTTGGCGGCGAGGATCGTGACCACTGGGAAGGCGATCGCGACGGCGAGAAAAATGAAAATCGGAATATAGCCGCTCGGCATGGCTGCGATCATAACACAGCCACGAAGGCCCACGGGGCTGGCTCCGGGCAACAGTACCCATGGATTCTGCGTGCTGCAGCGCAGCCCTTGCGCGCTGAATGCTGGCCGTACCAGCCGGTGACGACTACCAAATGACTGGGCCGGTCCGCTAGTTGGCCTTGCGGCGGCGGATCAGAATGAGCGACGCGAGCGCCGTACCAAACAGCGCGAAACTCGCCGGCTCGGGGACCGTCGGCGGCGGGCCGGAAAAAGAGCACCCTGAGCAAGCCAGCCGGTCAACGGCCTCGTTCTGCGAGAGGAACAGACTGCCGTTGTTCGAGTCAGGCGACACGAAGTCGCCACGAGAGCCGCCAGTAGCGATAAGGACGAACGTGCCGGTAGTGGGATCCAGGAGGCCTACCGTCCCAAAATTGCCGTTGACGACGACGTCACCATTGAATTTGCCACCGCTAATGACGCCGGTACCGTCCGGAGCAGAGCCGGTAGCGTATGTCTTGAGCAACGCTCCGGTGGCGATGTCGTAGGCATTGATCTCTCCTAGAACCTCAACGTAGACGATCTTGCCGTCCGGAGAAACCGATACGCCGTCTCCAAAGACCGAAGCGTTGATCACCCGAAATGTGCCGGCCACTGGGTCTATGTCCACCAACCCTTCATTGCTTGTGGTGATGATGTGCCCATTGACCGGGTCGCCCCACATGCCGAGATTGTCACGAAGACCATCGGCCGCAAGGTTCGGAATTGGGCTGAACGTGCCATCGTTGTTGAACTGCTCGTAGATGCCGCCTTGGGCTTGGGCACCATAGACCTTGCCGCCAGCCGTCGTCATGGCGAAATTACAGTTAAGAGTTGTGCAGGCGTACGAAGGCGAAAACAACGCATTGCTCAACGTCTGGCCGTCCACGTCTTTGAACACCATTATCGACGGCCCGACGGAGCCACCGATGCCGGTGCCTATCAAACTGCCGGTAATCACGTTGCCGTTCGGGGCTATCCCCTGCGCGAGCGGACCATATTGAGCGAAATATCCGCTGACGAAGGTAGTAAGAGTGAAGCCGTCGGCTACGCCAGCCGGGGTAAGCACCAGCGAAGCGTGTGCGGGCGTGGAAAGGGTGAGCAATGCAATGCCGGCTCCGGTTAAC
>Ga0116223_10004023_pt1 | contig 12898 bp, 10 predicted proteins | sample Sb_taG_3_FD_90092 | JGI IMG/M metagenome (GOLD analysis project Ga0116223, IMG submission 90092) | Peat soil microbial communities from Weissenstadt, Germany - Sb_50d_a_PC metaG | ecosystem: Environmental > Terrestrial > Soil > Wetlands > Peat | place: Germany: Weissenstadt | collected 2010-09-21 | reverse complement strand
GAATTTGAAATTGATGGCGCGCATGGGCGTGTATTTCGAAGAAGAAGTGCAGCGGCGGTATCCGGAGTTTCCCACTCGGCGCGGAGAATGGAGCTGGGAGGATTATCTGCCGCCGATGAGCGACGGGTTGAAGCAATTGGTGGCGGCGTACGGGTAGGTTGGGCTCCTTCGTGAACCCTCGCGTCCTCCGTGGTGAAAGAAGTGCGGAAACCACAAAGGACACGAAGGTTCACGAAGGAAATCCCCAAGAGTTCGATGGGCAATTCTGATAGACCAGAATCGCATGCGATTCCTCGAACAACTTTTTGCGAGCCTGGAGCGCAGCGGCGATGCCATCGTGCTGCAGGAAATGCGCGACGGGCAGGCGGTTCCGCTCACGGCGAGGCAGTTGCTGGCGCGGGTGCTGGTGGCGCGCGCTTATCTGCGACGGTTGCGGCTGAAGAAGGGCGATCGGTGCGCGCTGCTGGCGCATAACTCGATGCAGTGGGTGGCGATGGATCTGGCCGTCATGGCCGAGGGGTTGACGGTGGTGCCGCTGTATGCGCGGCAGTCGCCGGCAGAACTGGTAGCGATGATGAAGGATTGTTGGCCGGCGGTGATTGCCTGCGGCGAGAAGTCGCTGGCCGATGCGATCGCAGAAGCGTGGCCGGAGGCGCCGCCGCATTTCTGCTTCGAAAATGTTTTCACGGAAGGGCGCGTGCCGGTGGAGAATCTGGCGCTGGCGGTTGCGGAAGAAGATGTGGTGACCATCATCTACACCTCGGGCACCTCCGGCGAGGCGAAGGGGGTGATGTTGAACGCGGGCAACGTCGGGCACATGCTGGGCTGCACTTCGGGGCGACTGGATCAGCTTATAAGGGGTCACCCGATGAAGACGCGTCCGGGGCAGGACGCGGTGTTTCATTACCTGCCGCTTTGCTTTGCGGGTTCGTGGATCATGATGCTGACCTGCCTGCTGCGGGGAAACAAGCTGACGTTGAACACGGACCTGGGAAAGATTGCTACCGAGATGCGGCTGGCGGCGCCGGATTATTTTCTGAATGTTCCCGCGCTTCTCGAACGCATGCGCAAAGCGGTCGACGAGCAGCTTTGGAATACGGGTGGATTTCCCTTGAAGGTGTACACCAAGGCAAAAGGCGCTTGGGTGCGGCGGCAGGAAGGTAAATCGCGCGCCGGGGACGGGATCTGGCTCGGGCTGGCGAATCGGCTTGTGTTTCCGACGATTCGAAAAAAAATGATCGGCGGCAAAGTGCGCGCGCTGATTTGTGGCTCGGCGCCGGTGAGTGTGGAGACGCAACTGTTTTTTATGATGCTGGGCATCCCGGTTTTGCAAGTGTACGGACTGACCGAGACGACGGCGATCTGCACCATGGATGATCCGGATGCGACGGTAATTGCGGGGCGCGCGGGGCCGGCGATTTCGGGCGTGGAGATGAGAATCGCGGAGAATGCGGAGATCGTGGTGCGCGGGCCGAATATTTTTCCGGGATACTGGAATCGTCCGGAGGAGACGGCGAAGGTGCTGCGCGACGGCTGGTTCCACACCGGCGATCAGGGTGAAGTGGACGCGAACGGAAACTGGAAGATTGTCGGCCGCATCAAGAACCTGATTATTCTTGGGTCGGGGCATAACATTGCGCCCGAGCCGATTGAGGACAGGATTCTGCACGAGTTGCCGGGTGCGAGTCAGGTGGTGCTCGTGGGCAACGGGCGCGGGTATCTGGCGGCGCTGGTCACGGGCAAAGTGAGCGGCGAGAAAACGCAAGCGGCGTTAGACCTTGTGAATCCGGGCCTTCCGCATTACAAGCACGTGCGGGCCTTTCATCTGGTGGAGGAAGCATTCACCATCGAAAGCGGGCTGCTGACGGCGAATGGGAAACTGAAGCGCGACCTGATTGCCGAGCGGTTTCGAGGCGAAATTGACGCGATGTACGAGGGCTCGAAGAACCAGGCCTCGAAGAACCAGGCGGCGACGACCACGGTATGAACGAATTCAAAGGGCAGACGCTTTCGTGGCAGATCGTGAACGGTGCGATTGAACTTGCATTGCATCGCGATCCTTGCAATGAGATCGGATCGCTCACGCTGGAGGAATTGGAACAATTTGCGGCGGCTTTGCCCGGGCTGGCGAATGAATCGCAGGCGGTGATTGTCCATTCGACGTTGAAGGCTGGGTTTTCCGCGGGAGCGGATTTGCGCGAACTGTTTCAGCGCGGGCAAGAAATGGAAAAGGGCGCAGCCCTGCGTGAGGTGCGGGAGTTTCTGGAACGCATTCACTCCGTGATGAACGCGCTCGATGCGGCGCCGCTGACGACGATTGCGGCGGTGCACGGGGTGACGTTTGGCGGCGGGTTTGAGCTGGCGCTGGTTTGCGACATTATTGTTGCGGACCGCATGGCGCGATTTTGCTTTCCGGAACTGCGGCTCGGGCTGATTCCAGGATTCGGTGGGATTCCGCGTCTGAAGCGGGATTTGGGCAATGCGGTGGTGCGCGATCTGCTGCTCACCGGGCGCAGCTTCAACGTGATGAAGGCGCAACAGATTGGACTGGTGAGCCAGATTGCGGCCGAAGGCGAGGCGTTGCGCGCAGCACGCGCTACGGCCAGCCAAGTCGGAAAATTTGACCGGAGGACGGCAGCGGCGGCGAAGGAATTTGTGAAGCCGATTCCGTATGAAGACTTGAAGCGGGAGATTGATATTTTCTGCGACCTTTATTCGCGTCCAGCCGTCGAAGAAGGGCTGCGCAAGTTTGTGGAGAGCACGGACGCGCAGCCGTACTTGCCGTGAATTTGTAATTGGTGATTTGTAATTTGTAATTTGAAAGGCGCAGTATTCATGCCGGCGACCGATCACACGCTCGACCAGATTCTCGATCTTGCCGCGACCCACTTTAAGGTCCCACGGGAGAAGCTTTCTGCCGACGACGACTTTTTCAAGACGCTGAGAATCGACAGCCTGCAGGCGCTTGATTTGCTGACGCGACTGGAGCATCACTTCCGCATCGAGCTGCCGGACTATGAACTGCAGGGCGTGTCGGATTTCCGGACGCTCGCGAATCGGATTCAGGCGCGACTTTAGAAGCAGTGGATAGTAGGCACTGGTCAGTGGGCAGCTGTTGATCACTATCCACTGACCACTGGCCACCGACTATTTCCCTGTGGTGAGATAACGACTTGAATGCTTGATCTCCGCCAATATGCCAGCCTGGGTGCAGCTCTCAAGGATGCGCTGGAGCGCTGGCCTAACGAAACCTGCATGATTGAAGCCGATCGCGACCGCGAAAAAGTGCGGCTTACCTACTCTGACTTCAAGGAAATGGCGCGTCCGCTTTGCCGGGCGCTCGAAGACGCCGACTTCAAGGCGGGCGACCGCGCTGCGATTATCATGACGAATCAGTCGAAGTGGCTGATTTCGGCATACTCGATTTTTTTCTGCGGCGGCGTGCTGGTTCCGCTGGATTACAAATTGACCGCGGCCGAGCATCTGCAACTGCTGGCCCATTCGACTGCGCGGTTTCTGGTTGTCGAATACTACCTGTGGCGGGCGATCACGCAGTCGCCGGAGTTCGCAAAACTCACGGCGGAGATTGTGCTGGTGACGGAGGCGCCGGCGGGGGCGGATTTGCGGGGCGCTTACCGCTGGGAAGAATTTAAGAGGAAGGGCGATCCGCAGTTTGTGGCGCGGCAGCGCGAGGACACGGCCTGCATCGTCTATTCATCGGGCACGGGCGGGCGTCCGAAGGGCTGCGTGCTCACGCACGACAGTTATTTGGAGCAGTGTGCTTCGCTGACGGCGTGGTATCCATTTTGGCCGGGTGTGCGCTATTTGAGCATTCTGCCGACTAATCACGCGATCGATTTCATGGTGGGATTTGTTGGGCCGTTCGTGTGCGGAGCTTGCGTGGTTCATTTGCGGACGCTGCGTCCGGAGTTTGTGCGGGATGCGTTTGTGCGCTATCGCATCACCTATGTGAGCCTGGTGCCGATGGTGCTGAAGAATCTGGAACGCGGACTGCGCGCGAAGTTTGACGAACTGAAGCCGCGCGAGCGGTGGATGCTGGACCGGTTGATCGGGTTGAACAAGATTTTGACGCGAGGACGTCCGCGGGTGGAAGTCAGCCGGCGTTTGCTGCCGCAGGTACACAAGGCGTTTGGCGGAGAACTGCGGGCGCTGATTGTTGGCGGGGCATTTACGGATCCTTCGACGTTGCAGTTCTTCTATGATCTAGGAATTCCGGTGTCTTGCGGATACGGACTGACCGAGGCTTGCACGGCAGTGACGCTCAACGATCTGAAACCATTTCGCGCCGATACGGTGGGCAAGCCGTTGCCCGGGACCGAGGTGCGCGTGCTGAATCCGGATGGCGACGGAATCGGGGAAGTGGCGGTGCGGAGCCGCGCGGTGATGTCGCATTATCTGGATGACCCGGAACAGACGGCGCAGACGATCGTCGAAGGCTGGCTGCTGACGGGCGATCAGGGGCGCTTTGATGTTGACGGGCGCGGGCACCTGCAGCTTTTCGGGCGCAAGAAAAATATGATCGTCACCGAGGGCGGAAAGAATATTTATCCCGAGGACATCGAAGCGGTTTTCGATGGTCTGCCGGTGAAGGAATACTGCGTGTTTGCGGCGAATTATTTATGGACGCAGAGGACGCTGAGTAACGAGATGCTGATGCTGGTGGTGCGACTGGAGCAGAACCAGCAGTTCGACGATCGATTGCGCGAGGAAATTGTGGCGCGGAACCGGCGACTGGCCGACTTCAAGCGCGTGGGCGGGTATCTGGTGTGGGAGAAAGATTTTCCGCGGACGGCGGCGCTGAAGATCAAGCGCGAAGAATTGGCGGCGGAGATTGGGGCGGGGGCGGTGCGGGCGGGAGTGGTGGGGATCTAGCTTCTGGCTTCTAGCTTTCAGTCATCCGAAGGAATCGTAGTTAGCCAAGAGCCAATAGCTAGAAGCTAGAAGCCATACGTGAACGAAACTTTTCTTGCCATTATCAATCCGGCGGCGGGTGGCGGGCGGTGCGGCGAGCGCGTGGGAGCGGCGCTCGATCGCCTGCGGGCGGCGGGGATTGCGCTCGAGACAGCGGAGACGCGCGCGGCTGGCGAGGCCACTCGGATTGCGCGCGAGGCCTATGGGCGCGGCTATCGGAAGTTTCTAGCGGTGGGCGGCGATGGGACTTCCTTTGAGATCGTCAACGGGCTGTTTCCGGAGAGCAGGTCTCAGGAAGGCAGGTCTCAGGTCTCAGGTGCTGGGTCTCAGGAAGTTCCAGGCGCGGAAGAGCAGATTCCTACGCTTGGATTTCTTCCGCTGGGGACTGGCAATTCTTTTCTGCGGGATTTTGCGGATAGGGCTTCCAGCGCGGGCGATCTGGAGCACGCGATGCAGGCGCTTGAGGCGCGGCGTTCGCGGCCTTGTGATGTTTTGCGACTGGCGCACAAAGACGGAGCGATCTACTACACGAATCTGCTGAGTGTGGGGTTTACTGCGGACGTGGCGGCACTGCGGCATCGGCGGTTTCTGGCGCTGGGGCAGTTTGGGTATCTGCTGTCTATTTTTCTTTGTCTGGTGCGGCTCGATCGGCGACCGTTCCCGGTGCGGTTGGAGGGGCAGCGAGAGTTTGACTTGCGGCGCTGCTTGTTTCTGACGTTTAACAACAGCAAGTTCACGGGCGGCACCATGATGATCGCACCCGACGCGGTTACCGATGACGGATTGATTGAGTATGTGCGGTGGGGGCCGATTGGGCGACTGGGGCTGATCCGGAACCTGGCGACGCTTTATGATGGCACGCATACTCGGCATCCGCTGGCGGAGCGGCAGGCGGTTCGGCGCGTCGAGTTTCAACTCGACGGGCCGGTGGATGTGATGGTGGACGGCGAGGTGCTGACGCTGGAGTGCCGGACGATCGAAGTGCTGCCGTCGGCGCTTCGGGTCGTGGTTTGAAGAGTCGTACTCTGAACCGTCCTGGCTCCATCAGTCTTGCTCCAAACAAGCGTGATATAAAAACATGTCGCAAGAGCGAAGAGAACGGCGAAAGGAAAAACTCGGAATACCAACGGCTGCGAGTCGGAAATGGCGGGTCATTGCAATCTATGCCGTGCTGATCGCGGCCGCGTTCGGGCTGGCCTACTATCTTGCCAACCGTACCCAGCACAAGCTCGATGGGTTCGCGCGCTGTCTGGCCGCCCGCGGCGTGAAGATGTACGGGGCGTGGTGGTGCCCGCATTGCGTGGAGCAGAAAGAAAAGTTCGGCGCGTCGTTCGAGTACGCTCCTTACGTGGAGTGCGGCGTCAAAGGCGACTTGCACGCGCAGGCACAGGTTTGCAAAGACGAAGACATCAAGCATTTTCCCACCTGGCAGTTTCCGCCTACGGGCGAACGAGTGGAGCGCGTTTTCACTCTGCGAGAGCTGAGCGACCGCACGGGGTGCTCGCTGCCGTGATCGCTTTGACGAATCGTCTGATGAGCGTGGTCGCTATTCTGGCCGTGTGCGGAATCGTGGTGTCGTCGGTGTCGCTGCAGCATCATTATGCGACCTCAAAGACGGCGTACTGTGATATCGGGGAAACGTTCAATTGCGACATCGTGAACAGGAGCGAATATTCGTCGCTCTTGGGAATACCGGTCGCGCTGATTGGGATGCTCGGGTACGCGGCACTGGCGGGGCTGGCCACGGTGTATCGCGAGCGGCGCGAGACTCCGGCAATGCTCTTCGGCGCCGCCGCCGCGGGCTTGGCGTTTGCTTTGTACCTGACCTACATTGAAGCGCGCGTGCTCGGAGTGTTCTGCATATTGTGTTTGAGTTCGCTGGCGTTGATTGCGACGACGACGATTTTGGCGGCGGTGATCTGGTGGAGGCGAGATAGTAGGCAGTAGCCAGTGCCCAGTACCAAAGGGCGTGATGTCCGGCCCTCAGGGGCTAAAGCCCGCATCTTTTTAGCTCTAAGCGGCACGGCTGAAGCCGTGCCCTTCCCAAAACCATTTATCAGACCAGTTCCTGAAAGCTGAAAGCTGAGAGCTGACAGCTGACAGCCAAAGGCTAAAAGCTGAACGACTCGTTCACCATGTCCCGGCCCACAACGCGAAAACTAAGACCGAAGACGAAACCTGCCGCCGCCGCTGCCATGCCGGTCGCGACCGGCAACCTGTGGTTGCATGAACTCCGCAGCCGTATCTTCGGGAACACACGACTGTTGCGGGTTTGGCTGCCTCCCGATTACGACGGCTGGGGCGAGACGCGCTATCCGGTCCTTTATTTGAATGACGGGCAGAATTTGTTCGATCCGACAACGGCCTTTGCCGGAGTGCATTGGCAGGCGGGCGAGACCGCGGCGCGGTTGATCGCCGAGCAGAAAATTCCGCCACTCATCATCGTTGGCATCGACAACACGAAGCACCGGGCTGGCGAGTACATTCCGTACAGGTCAAAGGATCCTAGAGTTCTTAACGCGAAGGGAAAATGCTATCCGGATTTTCTGCAGCGTGAAGTGATGCCACTGATCGAAGAGCGTTATTCGGTGTTGAAGGGACCGGAGAATACGGGATTGGGCGGTTCCTCTCTCGGAGGCCTGATCACGTTGTACACGCAACTGGCGGCGCCGGGAGTGTTTGGGCGATTGCTGATCGAGAGCCCGTCTCTGTTCGTGGCGAATCGGAAAATTCTGGAAGAGAGCCGTCGATTCCGCCGTTGGCCGGCGCGCACGTACCTGGGGATGGGGACGCGGGAAGTGGGGCATGCGGAGAAAGACGAAAGGATCGTTGGCGACGTCCGCGAACTGGAATCGATTCTGCGCGAGGCTGGCTTGGGCGAACAACGGCTGAAGGTCCGCATCGAAGAAAACGCTTCACACGGCGAATCGGCCTGGGCGGAGCGCTTTCCGGAGGCGCTGGAGTTTCTTTATTCATCTTGATCGGAGTGAATGTGCTAAGCGTGGCCACGCTCTTGGATTTGCGCGTTAGCGAACAAAAATCCTGGCGAGCTGCGCTCACCTTGGACAGCCGGGGGCGGCTGTCCCTACGCGTTCGCTTCTTTTAAACGATGAGTTATCATTAGCGGTCTTCTTCTCAGGGGTCGTCTCTTCAGGAGTCGTCTATGAATTGTCGCAGTGTGGTGCGGTGGTGTGTCCTGACGGTAGCGCTGGCGTTCTGCGCGGCGGCGCAGCCGTATAACGAAGCGCAGTTCAAAGGAATGAAGTGGCGCGACATTGGGCCGTATCGCGGCGGTCGCGTGCTCGCCGTTACCGGAATTCCCGGCAGTCCCTTCACCTACTATTTCGGCGGCGTCGCCGGGGGCGTGTGGCGCACCACCGATGGCGGCGTGAACTGGCAGCCGATTTCCGGCAACAGCATGATCTCGTCGATCGGCGCGATTGCCGTGTCGGAATCGAATCCGAATGTGATTTATGTGGGGACGGGCGAGTCCTGCCTGCGCGGCAATATATCGTATGGCGATGGAGTCTACAAGACGACCGACGGCGGCAAGAGTTGGCAGCACATCGGATTGAAAGACACACAGCACATTGCGCGCCTTTGGATCGATCCGCGCAACTCCGACCATGTGCTGATCGCTGCGCTCGGTCACGCGTACGGGCCGAATGCCGACCGCGGCATTTTTCGCACGACCGACGGCGGCAAGACCTGGGAGAAGATTCTTTACAAGGACGACAAGTCAGGCGCGATCGATCTGGCGGTCGATCCACACAATCCCAACGTGATGTTCGCCGCGCTTTACCAGATCCAGCGCACGCCGTGGAGTCTCGAAAGCGGCGGTCCGGGCAGCGGATTGTACCGCACGACCGACGGCGGAAATTCCTGGAAGCATCTAGAAGCGAAAGGCCTGCCGGATGGGATTCTGGGGCGCATCGGGGTAAGCGTTTCGGGCGCCGACTCGAATCGCGTGTACGCGCTCATCGAGTCGAAGGAGAGCGGACTGTATCGTTCCGATGACGGCGGAGAAACCTGGTCCCGCGTCAACGATGACCAGCGGCTCACGCAGCGCGCCTGGTACTTCACGCATATTTTTGCCGATCCGAAGAGCGCGGACACGGTATACATGCTGAATACCGGCTTGTTCCGCTCGACCGATGGGGGCAAGACGCTGAATCTTCTGCCGGCGCCGCATGGCGATCATCACGGTTTCTGGATCGATCCGCAAAATCCGAATCGCATGATCAACGGGAACGATGGCGGAGCGACGATCTCGGTTGATGGCGGCAAGAGCTGGTCCACGCTGTACAACCAGCCGACAGCGCAGTTCTACCACGTGGCGGCGGACAACGAGCTGCTCTACCACGTGTATGGTGCGCAGCAGGACAACTCGACGGTAGGAATCGCCAGCCGGACGGATGAAGGTTACATCGGGCGCCAACACTGGTTCAATGCGGGCGGCGGAGAGAGCGGATACATCGCGCCCGATCCGCGAGACTCGAACATTATTTATGCGGGTTCGGGCGGCGGCGCGGTCACCCGCCTCGATCGCCGCAGCAACCAGGAACAGGAAATTACGGTCTGGCCGGAGGAGAGCGTGGGCCACGGCGCTGGCGATCTGAAATACCGGCTGGGATGGACGCAGCCCATCGTGATCTCGCCGCATGATCCCAACGTGATCTACACCACCGCCCAGCGCGTCTTCAAGACTACCGATGAGGGCAGGAGCTGGACGGCGATCAGTCCCGATCTGACGCGCAACGATAAGAGCAAGCAGGTTTCTTCCGGAGGCCCGCTGACCAAGGACAACACCTCGGTCGAGTATTACGACACGGTGTTCACGATTGCGGAGTCGCCCCTGCAGAAAGACCTGCTGTGGGCGGGAACCGACGATGGATTGATTCACCTTTCGCGCGATGGCGGCAAGAACTGGACGAACGTGACCCCCAAGGGAATTCCGGAGTGGAGCCTGGTGAGCCTGATTGAGGCTTCCCCCCATGATAGAGGCACTGCCTATGCGGCGGTCGACACGCACAAACTCGACGATCTGAAACCTTATATTTTCAAGACCGCGGATTTCGGCAAAACGTGGGCCAAGATCACGAATGGCATTCCGGATGGCGCTTACACGCACGCCGTGCGCGAAGATCCGGTGCGGAAGAACCTGTTGTACGCGGGCTCGGAGACGGGAATTTACGCTTCGTTCGATGGCGGAGCGAACTGGCAATCGTTGCAACTGAATTTGCCGAACACTCCGATCCACGACTTGATCGTGAAAAATGACGATCTGGTGGTGGCGACGCACGGGCGTTCTTTCTGGATTCTGGACGACCTCACGCCGCTGCGCGCAGTGACTACGACTGCGCAGGCGGCGACCGAAGCCGTGCTTTACAAGCCGCGACTGAGCTATCGCATGCGCTGGCCCGATTTCTTCGCGCGGCGGCAACCGGTGGGCGAGAATCCACCGACGGGCGCAATTATTTATTACTACTTCCCGACCGCGCCGAAGGGTCTAGTGGCGCTCGAATTTCTGGATGCGTTGGGGAAAATTGTGCGGCGCTATTCGAACGAAGAGAAGAAGGAAGCGGAAACGCCGCCAGAGTGGCCAGACCAGACGCCTCCCGACGAGAAGATCCCGACCGATGTGGGCGTGAACCGCTTTGCCTGGGATTTGCGTTTGCAGGGTCCGACTCCGCTGGCGGGAGAGCCCGGCGCGGAATTCCGCAATCGTGGGCCGATGGTGCCGCCGGGCGCGTATCAGGTGCGGCTGACGGCGGAGGGGAAATCGTACACGGAGCCGCTGGAGTTGAGGGTGGATCCTCGGGTGAAGGTGTCGAACGAAGACCTGCAGAAGCAGATTGAGTTGGGCCGTAAGATCGTGGCGCAAGTATCGGAGATTCACGAGGCGGTCGGGACGATCCGCGAAGTTCGCACGCAGACTCGCGGGCTCAGCCGGCGTCTCGGTGACGATCCGCCATACGCTGCGCTCGTTTCGGCCACCAAGGACTTCGACAAGAAGAGTTACGATCTGGAGTCGCAGTTGCTCCAAGTGAACGCGAAGAGTTCGGAGTCGATCCTAAACTACCCGGCACTGATCGATGAACGGCTGCACTCGCTGCTCGGCAGCGTGGAGTCGGTCGATGCCGCGCCCACGAAGCAGCAGTACGAGGTCTTCGACGATCTGGAAAAACAGGCGCAACCGCTATTGGCGCAGTACCGCGAGCTGATGTCGAAGGACCTGGCAGCGCTGAACGAGATGGTGAGTAAGCAGAACATCCCCGCGCTGTACGTGCCGGCAGGGAAGTAAGAAGTAAGTGTGGTGTCCCGTAATTCGCTACATATTTTTTTGGGTTGTCATCCAGAGCGAAGCGAAGAACCTCTGCATTGCGAATTCAAATACATAGGTCCGTCGCTTCGCCCAGGATGACAGTATGAATGTATGCCACGAACTTGCGGAATACGACACTAAGACACACCAATAATTAAGACGCCGGGCGTTCCTGCCCGGCGTGTCACACAGCGGAAATTTCTCCGACGCTACTTCGTAATGACGCCGCAGGCGATGCGGGCACCGGCGTTGCCCGCGGGGTCGGTCTTCTGATCGTCGGCTTTGGCGTGCACTACGAGGGCTGTGCCTCCGTTGCTGAACAGCGAATGGCTGTCGCTGCCGAGCGTGACGTCCTTATCCTCCCACTTGAAATGCGCTTTGCCGTCCGCGCCCACGGTGAAGTTGGGGTTGTCACCGGCGTGATGGCCTTCCGGATTCTCCAATCCATGCTTCTTGCCCTCGGGATTGAAGTGGCCTCCCGCGGACACGAAGTCCGGGGCGTCGCACTTCGCGTTCTGATGAAAGTGGATAGCATGTTCGCCGGGAGGCAGATTTTCGAGATTGACTTCCATCCCAATGCCCGGGGTCGATTCCCAAAGAATCGCGGAGCCTACAACCTTGCCTTGGGCGTCTTTGAGTTGCACCAAAATCTTGGCCGAACTGGCCGCTGCGAGTGCAATCACGAGCAGTGCGAGCGAGAACAAGCGAGTGGTTTTCATGGAGGGATTATAGCGAAATCCGGAGCGACTGTTCCACCGGCTGCGGAAGAACTCGGATGTCAATGACCAGCCCCTAAAGGGGCGCCGGATTCGGTCAACTTACGGATCGCTAAAGCGATGCCCAGATACGAAGCCTGTGTTTCTCCGCAGCCTGCCCCGGCGTTCGTTAGATTGCCCGTGGTTTGCAAGGGCAGCGCTTGCACTAGCCTGGTTTGCATCACCCTGGTCTGGCGCAGAACGCGGGGCAATGGGAGAATAGATAAATGCAAAGATCTCTCACTGCAACCTTTCTATTGGCCGCAGGGATGATGCTGACCGGAGATGGCTATGCCCAGCAGACTCCAGCAACAAGCACTCCGGCGGCAACGACTCCAGCGGCTCCTGCAGCCACAACTCCGAAAGCTCCGGTGAAGACAACGGGAACGGCGGCGAAAAGCGCCGCGGTTGCTCCGCTTAAAACGCGAAAAGAAAAGTTCAGCTACGCACTGGGAATGGACATCGGGACACAAGTTGGCGGCAACCTGAAAAAGCAGTCGGTGGAGGTGGACTGGAATCTGGTATCCCAGGGATTGAAGGACGCCATGTCCGGCGGCAAGACGCGTCTGACGGAAGACGAAGCGAAGGCCGTGCTCAACGAGGTGCAAACCGAGGTTCGCAAAGAGCAGCAGGAGAAAGCGCAAAAGGCTGCGGCTACGAACAAGACCGAAGGCGAAGCATTTCTCGCCGCCAACAAAGCGAAAGAAGGCGTCGTTACATTGCCCAGCGGTCTGCAGTACAAGGTTCTGACAGCCGGCACCGGACCGAAGCCCACCGCGAGCAACCAGGTTGTGTGTAACTACCGGGGTACTCTCATCAACGGCACGGAATTTGACAGCTCCTACAAGCGGGGGCAACCGGCGACGTTTGGAGTCGGGCAAGTCAT
>Ga0116223_10004022_pt1 | contig 12899 bp, 11 predicted proteins | sample Sb_taG_3_FD_90092 | JGI IMG/M metagenome (GOLD analysis project Ga0116223, IMG submission 90092) | Peat soil microbial communities from Weissenstadt, Germany - Sb_50d_a_PC metaG | ecosystem: Environmental > Terrestrial > Soil > Wetlands > Peat | place: Germany: Weissenstadt | collected 2010-09-21 | reverse complement strand
TATCTGGCGCAGCCGATTACCGGAGGCGAAGTGCGGCCGGCCTTCACGCCGCAGACGGCCTACTTTCATCCCCGCGTGTCGGGCGACAATATTCGCTACTTCGAGTGGATGGGCGCGGCCGTTTTCACTGCCGATCAGCGCGCCGGCACCATGCACGGAAAACAGTTCCTGCTGGATTCGGTTTACGCCGGGATTGATAGCACGTTTGTTTACGGGCGGTTGGATTTTGCCGGGACGGTTCCGGAGATGGAGTTCGATCTCGTGGTGAACCTGGAATCGTGGGCCAGCGGCGAGGCGCGCCCACGGCGGACTCTGCGCCTCGATGCCAGGGTGGAGAACCAAAAGCTCACGGAGTGGAAGGTCGACGGCCGGGAAGGATCGGCCTCCGCTTCTTCGGCGAAGAGTGAGGAGACGGCCAAGGCGGTTCTGCTGCGCAACTTTGAGTTCCGGTTGCCGCTGAGTTGGATGGTGGCCAGGCCGCTCTCAGCAGCGGGTGCAGGGACGGGCGGTAAGACTGTAAGCCAATCCAAGTCCAGCGCAGCGGCAGTCGCTCCGACCAGCAGGCTGAAGTTGCGCTTCAGCCTTTGGCAGAACCGGCTGCCTGTGGACGCGCTGCCAGTGGAGGGCTGGATTGAATTGCAGTTAGTGAGCGAATGGGAGCTGGCAGCGGGGATGTAACCGGTAACGCCCCGGCACTTTCGAGTAGCAAACAAGAACGCCGGAGGCACGTGCATCCGGCGTCGTTAGAGAGTCTCTATTGTCCCGCGCTGGCGACTGCTGTGGTCAGAGCAAGCGGGCGATTGAGTTCGAGCGTGAGTTCGGTGCCGGCGGGCAGCGTGGCCGAGCGATGCTTACTAAGCCAGTGAACGCCGGTTGAGCCTGCGCCCACGACTCCGCCGATAAGGATTCCCGGTGGACCGCCGATGAGGCCCCCGATCAGCATGCCGCCAGCTGCGCCGCCGCCAGTTTCCAGTTGATCGCGGCGATCGTGACCAGACCCCTTGAACTCGCCCTCCTGGTTTACGTCCGTGCCACTGCCAATGTTGGTGTCCACTAGCGTGGCATCCAGGAAGAGTCGTTCACCGGTCGGGAGCACTAGGGATTCGGCGAGAATCCCGATGGTGGGCTTACCCGAAAGGCGGCGTGGTTCGGCGACTTTGGTGACGCGGCCTTCGACCATCGCTCCGGCGGGAATCACCGTCTTGCCATTCAGTACGACGGGTTGCGTGAGTCGCGCCTGGAAAGGATCACCAGCCTTATTGCTGAAGGTGGCGAGAGTTGTTTCGAGCTTCACCATCAGGGCCGTGCCCGCTGGCACTGGCGCACTGGTTTGTGCCGCAGCCATTCCCGCCAACAGCAAGATGCAGGGTAGAATTGTCCACTTCTTCATAACTCCTCCACAGGTTTTACAACCCCTAATTCTCCTGAATTGTTGCTCTGACTCTAGACCAGGCAGATGGCCGGGACAATATGAGGACGAGGCGGGGAACCAGCGAAGATAAGGGTCGGGCGTTGTTCCGAGCTGGGAAGTCTGGACGCCCACAATGTGAGAGTTGTCACATTGCTGTGATCTTCCATCCGCTATAATCGGGGGTCTCAGACCAAACGATGGGCAGAGTACACACCGGCGTTGGCTACCTCACGGGACGTCGGCGTCCGGGTTAATGGAGACTATCCCACTGCCCGAGGTGACCGGGGACGCGTCGTTCTAATCATCGACTCAAAGGAAACGGACTAATCTATGTCAAATATTGCAGCGATTCATGCGCGAGAAGTTCTGGATTCACGTGGCAATCCAACGGTGGAAGCGGAAGTATTTCTAGCGGACGGCTCGATGGGCCGGGCGATTGTTCCCAGCGGTGCATCGACGGGCGAGCATGAAGCCGTTGAACTCCGCGACGACGACAAATCCCGTTTCCTCGGCAAAGGCGTGCTCAAGGCGGTGGAGAACGTGAACGGCGAGATTGCCGAGGCCCTGGCGAATTACGACGCGTTCGATCAGCGAGCCCTCGACAGCAGGATGATTGAACTGGATGGTACCGAGACCAAAGGGCGCCTGGGCGCGAATGCCATTCTGGCTGTCTCCATGGCGGCGGCGCGGGCTTCCGCCGCTTCTCTGGACCTACCGCTCTATCGCTATCTCGGCGGCGCGGGCGCGAATACTCTTCCCACGCCTATGATGAACATCCTGAACGGTGGAGCGCACGCCGACAACAATGTCGACTTCCAGGAATTCATGGTCATGCCGGTGGGCGCGCCTTCGTTTTCCGAGGCGTTGCGCTGGGGCGTGGAGGTTTTCCATACCCTCAAGGGAGTGCTGAAGAAGCGCGGATACAACACGGCGGTTGGCGATGAGGGCGGATTTGCGCCTTCGGTGAAGTCCAATGTCGAGGCCATCGAAGTAGTGCTGGAAGCGATTCAGCAAGCTGGCTACAAGCCGGGAGAAGAGATCGCGATCGCTCTCGACCCCGCGGCCAGCGAGTTCTATCAGGATGGCAAGTACGTCTTCAAGAAGTCGGACAAATCCGCCAAGAGTTCCGACGACATGGTGAAGTTCTGGGCCAAGTGGGCGAAGGACTATCCCATCGTCTCGTTGGAAGACGGGCTCTCCGAAGATGACTGGGACGGCTGGCAGAATCTGACCAAGGAGCTTGGCGGCAAGATTCAGCTCGTGGGTGATGACATCTTTGTCACTAATATTCAAATCTTCGGCGAGGGCATCGAGAAGGGAATCGCCAATTCCATCCTGATCAAGCTGAATCAGATTGGCACGGTCAGCGAGACCTTAGATGCGATTGACCTGGGACGGCGGAATGGTTACACGTCGGTGATCTCGCATCGCTCCGGCGAAACGGAAGACACCTTCATCGCGGACTTCGCCGTGGCCACGGGAGCAGGCCAGATCAAGACTGGCTCGGCGTCACGTACCGACCGCATTGCGAAGTACAACCAACTGCTAAGAATCGAACAGGAATTAGGGGATGGAGCGCGATTCCTGGGGCTGAAGGCGCTAAACTACCGCGGCTGAAGGAGTGGCCATTTCTAAGACGGAGGTTCTGATGAGATTAAAGCTGTTTCTGCCGGTGTGCTTTCTCGCTTTGTCCATGTGTGCCGGGGCGCAGACCACGGTTTCGATCGCTCCGGACGCGGCTTCCAGGGAAGACGTCAAGAAACTGTTTGACGTCATGGCCAGCCGCGAGCAGATTGGCCAGATGATGCAGCAGGTGTTCGCTCAGATGCGGAGCCTGAACCGAGAGCAAATTAAGAAACGCCGTCCAGGTGTTACCGAGGACGAGCTTGCGCGCATGGACCGCGAGTCAGAAGATCTCATCAAGACCTTTCCCCTGGACGAAATGCTGCACGATATGATCCCGATCTATCAGAAGCACTTTTCGAAGTCAGAAATCGACGCGCTGACAACTTTTTATTCTTCTCCGCCGGGCCAGAAGTTTCTCCACGAGATGCCTGCAGTGACGGCTGAAACCATGCGCGCGGTGTATCCGCGAATCCAGACGGAAGTGGATGCCGTGCTCAAGCGAGCCGAGGAGAAGAGCGATTCTCCGCAGAAGTGAGGCGGGACTCTGCGGTAGATGTTTCCCCTGCGCTGGCTTCCAGGGCGCGCGGTATATAATTCTGAAAGAAACATGGTGGAAACTGAGATCATCTTCTCCGTCCAAGAGTCGCCTGAAGGCGGCTACGAGGCGCATGCTTTGGGCCACGCCATTTTCACGCAGGCAGACACAATGAACGAACTGAAAGCGATGGTCCGAGACGCTGTTCGTTGTCACTTTGACGAAGGCCAAGCGCCCGCGGTCATTCGGCTGCACATTGTGAAGGACGAGGTTATTCCCGCTTGAAGTTGCCTCGTGATCTTTCAGGTCACGAATTGGCGAGGCTACTTCGCCGGTATGGATACGAAACGAACCGGCAAACGGGAAGCCATGTGCGGCTGGAATCGAATTTTCGCGGATTCAAACATCATGTCACGGTTCCGGCGCACGGCAGTTTGAAGATCGGAACTCTGGCCTCAATCCTGTCCGAAGTAGCCAATTATCTGGAAATGGATCGTTCGAAACTGCAGGAGGATCTCTTCCGCAAATGAGCCGTCCCAAACCACTTGTCCTCATCATCCTCGACGGCTGGGGTTATCGCGCCGAGACCAAAGCCAATGCCATCGCGCTGGCGCGCAAGCCTACCTACGACCGCCTGCTGCGCGAGTATCCCAATACGCTGATTCACACCAGCGGTCCGTTTGTGGGGCTGCCCGAAGGGCAGATGGGGAATAGTGAAGTCGGGCATCTCAACATCGGCGCTGGGCGCATCGTCCACATGGATATCACGCGCATCGATTTGATGATTCAGAACGGCGAGTTCTTCTCGCACCCTGTACTGCTTGGGGCGATGAAGCATGCACGCCTGGGTGAACGAAGATTGCATCTGTTCGGCTTGGTCTCTGACGGTGGCGTGCACTCGCAGCAAGCTCACCTCTACGCCTTGCTCAAGATGGCGAAGCAGAACAGCGTGGACCGCGTCTTCGTACATGCTTTCATGGATGGCCGCGATACTCTGCCCACCAACGGCGCCGGATATTTGGAACAACTGCTGCAGAAGATGCGCGAGTACAACTCCGGCAAGATTGCCACGGTGAACGGGCGTTACTATGCGATGGATCGTGACCGGCGCTGGGAACGCATCGCCAAGGCTTACAATGCTATGGTTTTCGGCGACGCCGAAGGCGGCAAGTGCGCCGATCCGGTGCAGGGGATGAAGGATTCCTACAACCGCGGCGTGACCGATGAGTTCGTTGTGCCGTTTGTCTGCACTGATAAAGCCAAGAACGGCCAGCCGCTGGCGACCATTCGCGATGACGATGCCTGCATCTGCTTTAATTTTCGCGCTGATCGCGTTCGCCAAATCACGCGTGCGCTGGCGCGCAACAGCGGTCTGAACGCTAAGGGCGGCAGCGATCTTCCCGGCGCGGCCGATCTCGACGCCACAATTCCTCGCGATCGCACTCCGAAGAATCTGCACTACGTTTGCATGACGCAGTACGACAAGAACTTCAGCCTGCCGGTGCTGATTCCGCCGGAATCGATGGCGAACATCCTGGCCAATGTGATGGGCGGTCTCAACATGCGCAATCTGCGCGTGGCCGAGACGGAGAAGTATGCGCATGTTACCTATTTCTTCAATGGCGGCGTTGAGCAGCCTTTTCCCGGCGAAGAGCGGGTGATGGTGCAGTCCCCGAAAGTTGCTACTTACGATCTGAAGCCTGAGATGAGCGCCGCCGGCATTGCCGATGCCGTCGTAAAGGCCACAGAAGACGGGACGTTTGACGTTGTTATCGTCAACTTTGCCAATGCGGATATGGTCGGGCACTCGGGAAAGATCGAGCCCACGGTAAAGGCGGTCGAGACTGTGGATGCCTGCCTGAGCCGCATCGAATCTGCTGTGCGCGCCAAGGGCGGCGCCATGTTGATTACCGCCGATCACGGCAACGCCGAAATGATGATCGATCCCGCGACCGGCGGCCCGCACACGGCGCATACCACGAATCCGGTGCCGTTCATCGTGGTCGCGGAAGATGCCAAACAGTACACGTTGAAGCCCAACGGCTCGCTCCGGGATATTTCGCCGACCATCCTAGGGATGCTCGGTGTCGATGAACCGAAAGAGATGACGGGGCACGATCTGCGAGCGTTTCTGAAGAGCCAATGATACGGTGGTTTCGATGAACCGGTGACTCCCACAATCACCCATGATGAAGCTTCTCGTTGTCGTCCACCATCGCTTTGATCTCTGGAATGTGCCTGCGTGGATCCTGGAAAAACTGCAGACAGACTTTCCCCAGATCGAAGTGGTCCACAGAACAAACTACGACGGCATCGAGAAGGACCTTCGCAACTCGGAAATTCTCTTCGCATTCTCACTCCGCCCCGAACAGTTCAAGGCTGCGCGCAAACTGCACTGGATTCACGCGCCCACGGCGGCCGTGCACCAGTTGCTCTTTCCGGAGTTGGTGGAGAGCGACGTAGTTCTAACCAATGCCCACGAGGTGCACGGCCCAGTAGTCGCCGAGCATGTGGTCGCGCTCATATTTGCGCTGGCCAAGAAAATTCCACAAGCTGCTCGGCTACAGCAGAAACGCCTTTGGGGGCAAGACGCAATTTGGAACGATGGCCCTCGGCCGCGGGAAGTCACAGGTGCCACGCTGGGTCTGATCGGCGTGGGCAGCATCGGGCGCAGGGTGGCGCGGATGGCCTCGGCTGTGGGGATGCGAGTGATCGCGGTGCGGGAACATCCACAGAAAGAAAAGCCGGAGGGAATCATTGCAGTCTATGCTCCGGCTCAGATCGACGACCTGCTGGCGCAGTCGGATTATGTCGTCATGGCCGCACCGCTTACCGAATCAACGCGCGGACTGATGAATGCGGATCGTCTGGCGGCCATGCGGCCGGAAGCCTATCTAATCAATGTGGGCCGCGGCCCGCAGGTGGACGAGGCCGCACTAGCGGATGCGCTCCGAAATGGTCGCATCGCCGGGGCAGCGCTCGACGTCTTCGAACGGGAGCCGCTTCCCGCCGAGTCGCCGCTATGGGCGCTCGAAAACCTGCTCATCACGCCGCACACCGCCGGTCTCACGGAAAAGCTCTGGCAGCGGCACTACTCGTTGTTCTCGGAAAACCTCCGGCGCTATCTGGCCCACGAGCCGTTGTTGTTTGTTGTCGATAAACATAAAGGGTATTGAACCGGTTCTTTGCGCTCTCTCCTGGGGGGTGCTCGCCTGCTTCGTGCTACAGTTTCCTCGCGGGCAGTTTCCTCGCTCGAATTCCATGGAACCTCGGCTGATTTGGATCAATCTGCTGGTGAAGCTGGGCGTGGCTGCAGCCGTGTCCAGCAGTCTGGTGCGTTCGGTGGAATTCAAGTCGCTTCTTTTCCGGGAAGAGCGTTCGCTGCGCCAGAAGATTTATCTGGTTTTGTGGTTCGGGCTGCCGATCACGATCGGGGTATGGATCCGATTTTCGGCCAGGAGCTTCCTCGCCGGCGATTTGAGTTTCGAAACCGCGCTTTTGCTGGGAGCGATTGGCGGCCGCTGGGCGGGTGTTCTGGGCGGCATATTAATGTCGATGCCCGCGCTGATTCACGGCGAATGGGCGGCGTTGCCTTTCGGGGCGCTTTGCGGCTTTATCGCCGGGCAATTGCGCACTATGGCGTTGGACAAGGATGACATCTGGTCATTTTCTCCTTTCATCGACCTCAGCATTTATCGCCTGATCCGCCGCAATCTGCCAACGCCGCGCTTGTTCGACTGGCAGATCATGTTTTTCACCACGATCTTCGGGCTGCGTTTCGTCGAAAGCCAGTTGGCGCGATACTTTCCGCGTTCCATCTTCAGCCTGGACAGCAGCAATCTGTGGGTCGAAGCGGCGATCTATGCGGCCTCGGCGACCGCCATCGGGATTGAGCTGAAGATTTTTAACAGCGTTCGGATTCAGATCAAACTGGAAGAGCAGGAGCGTTTGCTGCTGCACGCGCGCATGGAAGCGCTGCAGAACCAGATCAATCCTCATTTCCTTTTCAATACGCTGAATTCGATTTCTTCGCTGGTGCGCTTTGACCCGGACACGGCGCGCGAAATGATTTCCAAACTGGCGACGATCCTCCGGCGCCTGCTGAACAGCACAGATTCGTTCGTGCCCCTGCGCGAAGAAGTGGAATTCATCGACAACTATCTCGACATCGAAGTGGTGCGGTTTGGAAACGACAAGCTCCGCGTAGTCAAGGAACTCGCGGCCGACTCGCTGGATGTGATGGTTCCGAGCATGCTCCTACAACCGCTGGTCGAAAACTCCATCAAGCATGGACTGGCCTCGAAGGTGGAAGGTGGCAGCATTCACCTGCGCAGCCGTTTGTCCGACTCGGGACTGGTGATTGAGGTCGAAGACGATGGCGTGGGAATGGCGGCAACCCAGCCGACGGAAGCTGGGAACGCGCCCGGCACGGGAATTGGGATGGCTAATATTTCCGAGCGGCTCCAGGTGTTGTATGGCGACACGGCGCGCATGACGATCGACAGCCACGAAGGGAAGGGCACACTGGTGCGGATTCGATTGCCCCTTCTGCAGACCTCTGGAGCCGTGCCCGAGGGCTTTTACGAAGAGCGCTCGACCACGCGCCGGTAAAACGCCTCGTATTGCGGAACGATCTTGCTGGAGCAGAAACGCGACTGCGCGACCGCGCGCGACGCCTTGCCCATGGCTCGCAGCCGGCTCTCATCGCCCAGGAGTTCGATGGCGTAGCGGGCCATCGTATCCACATCGCCCACGTCGGCGAGATAACCACTGGTGCCATGTTCGATCACTTCCGGCACGCCGCCGGTGCGCGTGGCAATGGGCACGGTTTCGCAAGCCATGGCTTCCAGCGCCGCCAGGCCGAAGGACTCCAACTCACTCGGCATCAGCAGGATGTCGGCGATCCCCAGCTTTTCCTGTACTTGATCCTGCTTGCCGAGGAAAAGAACATCTTCATGAATGCCTTTTTGTACAGCCAGCCACTCCGCCACGGAACGGTCGGGACCGTCGCCGATCAACAGCAGTTTCGACGGAATCTTCTTGCGCACGCGGTCAAAGATCTCGATCACGTCGGTAACCCGCTTGACCGGACGGAAGTTGGAGAGATGCACCAGCAGCCGTTCCCCGTTCAGGGCATATTCGGTGCGAAGTTCGGAAGAATTCTTGTTCCGACAATACACGTCGCAATTCACCGAGTTGTAGATGACCTCGATCTCCTTCTTTACATCGAAGACCCGCAAGGTGCGCTCGCGGAGATAGTTGGAGACGGCGGTAACACCGTCGCTCTGGTTGATGGAATAGCGTGTGATCGGCAGGTAGGAGCGGTCGAGCCCGACCAGCGTGATGTCCGTGCCATGCAGAGTGGTCACGAAGGGCAAGCGGCGCCCGCGCGGCCCATCGGCCAGCATTTGTCGCGCCAGCAGTGCGCTCACCGAGTGAGGGATGGCATAGTGAACGTGCAACAGATCAAGATCGTACAACTGCGAGACTTCCGCCATGCGCGTGGCTAACGCCAGATCGTAGGGAGGATAGTCGAACAGCGGATACCGGGAGACTTCCACTTCGTGATAGTGGATGTTGGGCTCTTCGCCCCGAAGCCGAATCGGCTGAGCGTAAGAAATGAAATGGATTTCGTGACCGCGCTGCGCCAGTTCCAGTCCGAGCTCCGTGGCCACCACGCCGCTGCCGCCGTAGGTGGGATAACAGGTGATCCCAATTTTCATTCCGCGAAGCCCGCCCTTCGGTGGTTCTAGTGAGACTCTGTAATTCGATGGCCGGAATCAAGATACGATGCAGATTCTACAGGCAGCGGGCGGGTTTTGGAGAGTGGGTGCGCGGATTGTTTCGCCGGTCTACTCCGAGGGGGTGCGTCCTTTGGTAGAAATGCCAGGATCCTGTTTGTCGAGATGAGCCTGAAAACGTCGCTTGGAATCTTCCGGCAGCCCGGTGAATTCGATGCCCATGACGACTCCAGGATCGCGAGTGCGGACCGTGGCGGAAGCAGAGACGTGCTCCTGGTCAATCCAGAAATCCACCCGCAGTACGGTAGAAATCGGCAGCGGCATGACGGTCTCAACATAACAACCATTGCCACTGATGTCAGTGGCGTTCACCCGCATGGGAGTGTTCACGCGCTCGTCGCGGAATTCCAGAGGAAACGAGATCTTGTGACGCTGGAATCTTCTGCGATTGTCAGGAGTAGGCGCTGGCAGGTTGGAACGTAACTCCGTGGGCAGTTGGGAGAGCCACGGGCATTCCTGATCGACGACCAACTGAACGCCGACCTGGACTTTCTTCAGTCCCCCGGCTTCCATCACCCAGACGACTTTGCAGCGAGCCTTCTTGGTTTCGTACTGGACGCCGATGACGTCGCCCACCTTCAACTCGTGCTCCAGGCCGCTAATGCAGGCTCCGGTGAGGCTGACGTTCTGGGCGTTGGCATTCTGATGGAAGGGTTGGTTGTCCGCACCCATCCCCCACACACGTACGCGCAGATCCAAGGTCGCACGCGGTGCTGCCCCAGAGGCAGACATGATAAACGCCTCCCAGATGATTCTTCTAAGCTCGATCTAATGCAATGATAACCTCGGGCTCTCGATTCCTAAGGTTACGAAAGTCATCTGTTCGTGAGCCTGCGGGCTGCCTTTGTAGACTATGACCTCAAAACTTAGTCAACAGACTCGCCCGGAATCAGTTCGCGATACGAAATCAATGCGATTTTCCGTTCCAAAAGCAACTCGCGCACTTCCGGCATGGTCAAAACGCGCAACTCGGTCTCCCTCGATCCGCGCAGGCGAGTGTTGGCTCGCTCCAGGTCCGCATCATTGTAGCCCGGGTGGCAAACAAACTCCCATGTGCCTTCCGGAATGATGTCGGCAATGCCGCGGAAGAGTCGTTCATCCAGCGCGCCCGTCACGACGACGCCAAGAGTGCCATCGGGCGTCACCATGCCCTCCTGTTTCGCCGCGTCGCAAAACTTTCCGGCAAGAGTGCGCAGAATTCGGACCTCGGCATAGCGCGTCCACAGGCCGGGTCGCGCCAACAGTTCACCGGATTTCAGCGGTTTGCGCGGGCCAAACGGATTGCGAATGGCTTGTACTCGGCAGGCACGGGCGGCGCGCAGCATGGGGCGCAACACCGACGGAAACAGGTGTGTGTGTTTGTGAGAATCGATGTGAGAGACCGTGATGCCGGTTGATTTGACCTTGCGAATTTGCGCGTTGGTCTCCGCTTCGATCTCATCGGCATCCAAGCGACCAGCTAACGCGCGAGCCGCAAAGGACTTTAGGCCATCGCGGAAGCGATTCGGCCCTCCGGTGAGCGTGGGCAGGCGAGCTCCCTCGAGCACAGGCTCGCCATCAATCAATACAACATGGCAGCCCACACTCAGTCGCGGAAGCTGTTTTGCCATGTGCACGGCGTTGTCGAAGGCGGCTCCGCTCGCCATCAGTGTGGAGGAAGTCACGATTCCGTGAGTGTGAGCCTCGACGATGGCGCGGTTCACTCCCGCAGTGAAGCCAAAGTCATCGGCGTTAACGATCAGACGTCGCACCGGGTTAGTCTAGCAGGCTGTTTGACCGTTTTTTCGCCAGTCGCATATACTCGCTCCAGCGCAGTTCGCGCGGATCCTCTCCAGCAAGTTCTGCAACGGTACGGCTTGCCCCGAGCGAAACGGAAGGGATCTGAGATCGCAAGGGTAGCAGGGGCGGTTAGCTCAGCTGGTTAGAGCGCCTGCCTTACAAGCAGGAGGTCGCAGGTTCGAGTCCTGCACTGCCCACCAATCTATCCTGTCGGGAATGATCGACGCGGTAGGCTTTCTGTCGGATTCGCGCCGCCGACAGGCTGAAGCGAGTGCGCCGGTGGGATTCTCGGGGCCTCGCAAACCCTCTGGCTGCCCTGATACTCAAAGACAGAACGTGAATGCTGTGATCTCTCCGCGGCGCAGTGGAATTCTTCTCCACGTCACGTCTCTGCCTGGAGGGCACGGGATTGGCGATCTGGGAAATTCGGCTCACCAGTTTGTGGAGTTCTTGGCCGAATCAGGACAGAAAATCTGGCAAGTATTACCGCTCGGTCCCACAGGATACGGAGATTCTCCCTACCAGTTGTTCTCGGCGTTCGCCGGCAATCCGCTGCTCATCGATTTGAACGTGCTTCGGGAACAAGGCCTGTTGGCATTACAGGACCTGACCGATGCGTCGAATCTGCCTGAGGATCAGGTTGAATACGGCCGCGTGATCCGTGTTAAGCAAGGTCTGCTCGGCAAAGCCGCGCGCACATTTCTCGCCGAGAGTACTGGCGCGGACCGGGAAGCTTTCGACATTTTCTGCCAGAGCAATGCGGATTGGCTGGAGGACTACTCGCTCTTCATGGCGTGCAAGAGCGTGTATAACGACGCGGTCTGGGCGGATTGGGACGTTGGATTACGGCAACGGGATTCGTCCGTACTGAGAGAATGGCGAGAGAGATGGTCTTCGCACATCGCCATTCACAAATTTGCCCAGTTCGAATTCTTTCGGCAGTGGGAGAAGTTGAAAACTCACTGCAGGAATTACGGAATAAGCATCATGGGAGACGTCCCCATCTACGTAGCTCACGACAGTGCCGATGTATGGGCGCATCCGGAACTGTTCCGTCTGGATGAGAATTCCCGGCCCACCGCTGTCGCGGGGGTTCCGCCTGACTATTTCAGCGCGACGGGGCAGCTTTGGGGCAACCCTCTGTACCGGTGGGATGTATCGGCCGCTTCCGGTCACCGCTGGTGGATCGATCGGTTTCGTGCGTCCCTCAAGCTATTCGATGTGGTGCGACTGGATCACTTCCGCGGCTTCGAAGCCTACTGGGAGGTTCCGGCCGGGGCCTCGACGGCGCAGGAAGGCAAATGGGTAAAGGGTCCTGGTGCGGAGTTTTTTGCCACGGTCAAAAGCGAATTAACAAACCTGCCCTTCGTAGCTGAAAACCTGGGGGTGATCACGCCCGAAGTAGAAGCCCTGCGCAAGCAGTTTGGCTTGCCCGGGATGAGTCTGCTGCAATTTGCCTTCGGGAACGATCCACAAGGGCCTAGCTTCCGTCCGCACAATTATTCTCGCGAACTTGTGGCCTACACCGGCGGACACGACAACGACACGACCGTTGGCTGGTGGACGAGCACGGGGGTCGGCGAGAGCACTCGCACCGCAGAAGACATCCGAAAAGAGCGCGATTTCACTCGATCCTACTTAGGCTTTGAGGATGAACCCATCCACTGGGTATTCATCCGCGCGGTGCTGGCGTCCGTGGCTGAGACCGCCATCGTCCCGTTGCAGGATGTATTAGGACTGGGTAGCG
>Ga0116223_10004019_pt1 | contig 12907 bp, 8 predicted proteins | sample Sb_taG_3_FD_90092 | JGI IMG/M metagenome (GOLD analysis project Ga0116223, IMG submission 90092) | Peat soil microbial communities from Weissenstadt, Germany - Sb_50d_a_PC metaG | ecosystem: Environmental > Terrestrial > Soil > Wetlands > Peat | place: Germany: Weissenstadt | collected 2010-09-21 | reverse complement strand
GTCCGCCGCATGGTGCAAGAGCACGAGCGCAGCGGCCTCCTCGACCGCCCGCCGCTGACGCCTCCCTCGCGGGCCGGTGCATCCGTGTTTGCCGAGGGGCAGATTGTCTCCGGCCGTTATCGCATCGTCCGCTTCCTCAATCGCGGCGGGATGGGCGAGGTCTATGAAGCCGAGGACCAGGACCTGAAGGAACGCGTGGCGCTGAAGACACTGCTTCCCGCCATCGCCGCCGACGCGCGCATGATCGCCCGCTTCAAGCAGGAGATCCAGCTTTCGCGCAAGATCTCGCACCCCAACGTGTGCAACGTGCACGACCTCGCGCGGCATCCGGCCGACGGGTCGTCGCCGGACACGACGCTCTTCCTCACCATGGAGTTCCTGCCCGGCGAGACGTTGGCGGCAAAGCTCGAGCGCGAGGGCCGCATCTCCTGCGAGGTCGCTCTGCCGCTGGTGGAGCAGATGGCGGATGCCCTGGAAGCCGCGCACCGCGCGGGCGTGATCCACCGCGATTTCAAGCCGTCCAATGTGATGCTGGTGGAATCGGCGGAGGGCGTGCGCGCGGTGGTCACGGATTTCGGCCTGGCCCGCAGTTTCGTTCCCTCGGGCGAGACCACCGCCACCAAGACCGAAGGTGTGGCCGGCACGCTGGACTACATGGCGCCCGAGTTGCTGGCCGGCCAGAGCGCCTCGGCCGCCTCCGATGTCTACGCCCTGGGCATGGTGGCGTACAAGATGGTGGCGGGCGCGCTTCCGTTTTCGTCCGATACGCCGCTTGCGGGCGCTATCCTCCGGTCGAAGGTGCCCGTGCCTTCGCCGCGGACACTGGCTCCCGGTCTCGACCCGAAGTGGGAGCGGGCCATCCTGCGGGCGCTGGATGGCGACCGCATGCGGCGGTTTGGGCGGCCGGCGGACTTTATTGCGGCGCTGCGAGGGGAGGCGTCGTCGGTCACGGTGTCGTTGCCGGCGATGACGCGGCGGCGGTGGCTGGCCGCGGCTCTAACAGTCTTGGCTGTGATTGCAGGCTGGGTGGGGTGGCGGGCGTGGAGGCGTGCGCGAAGTCAGCCGTCCTCGGAAGCCGCGATGCTTTACCAAAAAGGCGTTGACGACATCCATGCGGGGGCTTATTTTGCAGCCACCAAGGCTTTGGCGGAGGCCGTACGCGTCGCACCGCACTTCGGACTGGCACACGCGCGGCTTGCCGAAGCCTGGGCTGGACTCGAAGTATCGGACAAGGCCAGCCAGGAGATGCTGGCCGCGCTGGGAGAAGACCTCTCGGGACTGTCCACATTCGACCGGCTCCAGATAGAAGCCGTGCGTCGAACCGTAACGAAGAAATTCGCCGCGGCAGTCGAGACGTATCGCCAGATGCACGAGACCGCGCCCCAAGACAGCGATGTTGACCTGGATCTCGGCCGCGCCTACGAGAATGCCTCGCAACCCGAAGATGCGATCGCGTGCTATCGCCGCGTCGCGGAAGGACCTTCGCACAATCCCGCGGCCTGGTTGCGTCTGGCGGTTCTGTACGACCGCCGTTCGGATGCGGCGAACTCCGATGCGGCCTTCCATCAGGCGGAACAGCTCTACGAGCTGACCAGCAATTTGGAGGGCCGGACCGAGGTTGCCTATCGGCAGGGTGTTGCCGCTCGCCACCGAGGCAAGCCCGATGAGGCCGTCAGGCTGCTCGGAAAGGCCATCGAAATGGCCCGCTTGTCCGGCAATGCTCACCAGGAAATCCGTGCCAAGCTCGACCTCTCGAACTATTACTACGAATCGGGCGATACTCAGCACGCCGAGCAATACGCCCGCGAGGCGCTCGACACCGCTCAGGCCAACCAGATGGAGTATTTCGCAATCGGTGGCATCGTCCAACTGGGTAACGCGTACCGAGCGAAGCCGGATTTTCCAGGCGCCGAGAAGCTGTACAACCAAGCCCTTGAAATCGCGCGCCGCACCAACACGCAGCGCATGGTAGCCGTGAATCTTCTTTCGCTCGCGTCGCTCCACTCGCGGCTTGGCCGGCCCCAAGAGACCGCTCGCGAGGCGCGTGAGGCACTAGCCTTCTACCAGCCCAACGGGTTCGCGCGCGAAACTTCCCAATGCCTACTACTGTTGGGCCGCGGGCAGCGCGACCTGGGAGACCTTCCGGGTGCCCGGGAGTCGTTTCAGAACCTCCTGCAGATGGCAGAGAAGGTGGGGGACCGCAGTTCCCTGGCTACAGCCCACGAATCGCTGGGTTCGCTGCAAACGGCCTATGAGAACTATCCCGAAGCACTGAACGAGTACCAAAAAGATCTCGACTACAGTTCCGATGCGCGGACCAGAAGTTCCGCGCGCTTTCTACTTGGCGGCACTTTGTGGATGCTCGGGAACTACGGCGAGGCACGAAAAATGTTCGAGGCTGCCGATGCCGAGGCTGGTCCCTTCCCATCGATTGGGCTCGATCTCGCGCAGGCTCGGGCTGAGATGGCGCTGAGCGAAGGGCGCTACGCAGAGGCCGCGGCCGGGTCGCGCCGCGTGATCGCAGCCGCCGCACAAAACCCGTCCCAAGCGGCCGCCTTGCAGGGAATCCTGGGGCAAGCGCAGATAGCTCTTGGAGACAAGCGCGAGGGACTCCGGAATTGCGAGGAATCGCTGCGAGCCATCTAGAAACAGGACAACGTCGCCAAACTCCTGCGCGCGCGACTCGTGCTGGTACAGGCACGGCTGGATGCTGGCGACGCAGCAGGCGCGCTGAACCTGCTTCAGGAAGTCGAGCCTGCGGTGTCCACACACCCGGAATCCCGCTGGCGCGTGCTCGCGCTGAAGGCTCGAGTAGACCCCCAAGCTGTCGCGCCGGCGCGCCAGGCGCTGGATGAGGTTCGCCACCAATGGGGGGACATCGCCTTCCAGCGTTATCGGTCGCGTCCGGACATCCAAAAGCTTTCACGGCCCCTTTTGCAGGCAACTTCCGCTAAATAATGAGAGGAGAAAAACCATGGACCGAATATTGCCGCTGCTGTTCACGTTGCTACCCATGGCAGGCATGGCAGTGCCCGCCAAGAAGAAGAAAAAGGATGGCAAACAGGGATTAAATGGCGATTCCGATGTCATCGTCCAGGACACCGGAACGATCCTGGGATCGCACACGGGAAAGGACGCTCCAGGAATCGACGTCAATGAGACAGGCGTAGGAAAGAATGCCGGGGACATCCCCGGTGTCGTGCCCGACTACTATTTGGACAACGCTACCAATACCAAGATCCACCTCACAAATGCCCTGACGTTGCTGATCAAGTTCGGCAATGGCAGAACGCTGACGTGGGACGCCAAATCTAAGGATATGGTTATAGGTTTTGGCCACGTTGGCCACAAGGGAAAATCCGGCAAGCCCGATGACGATAATCATTGGCAAGTGGACGGCGAACACATCCAAAGCGTCGACTTAACTGTGACTTATACGAGCGGACAGACGGAGCATAAGAGCAAGCCGACCCGGTTCGACGTCTTTCTCCAATAAAAGTGAGTGAGACGACCAGCGGGGCTCTGCCACTTCGAAGCTTAGGCGTGCTGCGACGGTGCCCCGAACACCGCCAGACAAATTGAGAGGAGATAACCATGGACCGAATCATGACGCTGCTGTTCACGTTGTTACCCATGGCAGGCATGGCAGTGCCCGCCAAGAAGAAAAAAAAGGATCACACAAAGCCATTAAATGGCGACTCCGATGTCATCGTCCAGGACACGGGATCGATGCTGACAAAAACGGGAAAAGCGTTGCCCGCTGGGACTGACGTCCACCATAAAGGAGTGGGAAAGAGCGGCGGCCAAATCGGCGATATTGTCCCGGGTCAGTATCGGGACGCCACCTGCACGGTCGACCTCACTGGCGCCGCAACGTGGACGATCGAGTTTAGCGACTCCGAGTCGGACTTTGATGCCACGCTGAAGTTTGATGGCACATCTATCATTGTGGATTTCGGCTTGACCAGCGGAAAGGCCGAAACGGACGATGATTTGGAAGCAGAGGGCGTAACGTTCGATAGCATCGATTTGATCACCTACGACAGTAACGGGGACCAAGTGATCGAGCTCACTAACACAATCGACCCTAAAGCCGGCTTCAAGATTCACGCTAAGTGAAGGGGAAAATCCGAGCCGAGGCGCTTTCAACTAAGCAATTCGGCCCGTCCGTTACTTAGGGCGTCGCTTCGCCGCGGCATAAAGCCTCGGTATCTCCGGCGCCAGGTGCTCCGCAAACTCGCCCCCGATCTGCGCGTACGCAGGCGGTGTTCGACGTGGGACACCACGCCGCAGTCGGCAGGCAGGTTCATCACAGTCTTCTTCCCGCTCAACCGGCCAGCCGCCATGTCTCCAGAGTACTTTACATTCGGAGGCGACAACTTCCGGTGCGAGACCCGCTTCATGGAATGCACCGCCATCCAGCGAGCCCAAAGTGCCGGTCGAAGGTGAACGCCGTGTCGATGCGGTGGCGCTTCATCAGAACAAAGGAAACGCAGTCGGTGAAACTGACCTGCTGGTCGGCGTACTTGCCGAAGACGGTCAGCGCCTCCAACTCGTCCGCCCTCGTACTGTAGAGTATTTCGAGCGCACTCGAAGCAAATATGGATTCCGCCTTCTCCCGCGCGAAGGGGTAGCTCGCCCTTCGCGCGAGAAGCGTTAGCGTTTCATCTACGATGTGATTGCTCGTGAACAGGCGGCGGCCCGCAATTCGGCTCCATACCGCTGCCGCCTTGCTGTGATTTGCGTCCCGAGGGAGCCACCTTGCGAGAAAGGCTCCGGTGTCAACGAAGACGCCGCTTGCCGTAGAGGTATGCATCGTGATGAGTAGACAAATCGCGCGGCGTCCTGCCCCGAAACACGGCTGCGTCGCGGAGCAGAGGATCGTCGCCCGCCCGGGGCTTGCCGTTTTGTTTTACCGCCGCTTCGAGCGCACGCCGCATGAACTCGCCAAGGGAGACGTCCTGTAACTTCGCCTGCTCCGAGGCCCGGCGCTTCAGTTCCGGAGGAATCATGACGGTCGTGCGATGCATATGGCCCTATTGTGCCATAACGTGGCCGGCGCCGCCCCCATACTCCCCCGGCATCAACACCGTCAGCGCCCGCGGCACAATCCGCACCTCCGCCGGCAAATGCCCCGCGAACTCGCCGTCGATCTGCGCGTACGCGGGGCCCTGCTCCACAGTCGTCACCACCACCCGGTCGGTCCGCAGGATCGTGACTCCCTCCATCCCGCTCAATCGCCCCGCCGCCATGCCCGCAAAGTACTTCACATACCGAAGCGACACCCGCCCCTCGAACAGCACCACCTCGAACTCGTCATCCAGCAAACTCACACTCCGCGCGATCTCGAAATCGCCGCCGTAATTCCGCACCTTGCTCGCCAGCGCGAAGGAGCACACGCGCTTCCGCCCATCGATCTCCACCTCGATCTGCGCCAGCCGCCGCCCGAACAGGCTCCAGCCCGCCAGCCAGTACGCCAGCTTGCCGGTCCGCGATTTGATGGCGTCGTTCACGTGGTGCACAATGTGGGCGTCCACCCCCATGCCGGCCATCAGCAGGAAATGCCGCGAAACGCGCCCCCCGTCGCACGTCAGGTGGCCCACCGAAATGCGCCGCGGGCAAAATTCCGGCAGGCGCTCCACCACGCGCTCCAGGTTGGTCCCCAGCTTCAGCTCGGTAGCCAGCACGTTGGCCGTGCCGCCGGGTAGAATGGCCAGCGGCACCTCGGAATGCACCATGCCTTCGATCACTTCGTTGATCGTTCCGTCGCCGCCCGCGGCCACCACCAGGCCGGCGCCGCGGCCGATCCACGCGCGCGCCATGGCACCCGCGGTCCCCGGGCCCGTGGTGGGGGCCACGCTTACGTGGTGGCCGTTTTTCGTCAGGAGTTGCGCCGCCCGCTCGACGAGCGAGTTTCCCTTCCGTCCGAATCTGCCCGCACGGGGATTGTAGATCAGGACGGTATTCTTGTAGGCTGTGATTGGTTGTCTCCGCGTTCCTGGTTAGATTATAGATGAGAGGCCGATGAAAGATCCCGCTGCCGAAATCCAAACCCTCCGCGAAGACCTGCGCCGCCACGAGCACCTGTACTACGTTCTCGACCAGCCCGAGATCTCCGACGCCGAATACGACGCGCTCATGCGCAGGCTGCAGGATCTGGAGGCGCATCATCCGGAACTGGCCGCCCCCGATTCGCCCACGCAGCGCGTCGGAGGCAAGCCCCGCGAGGGCTTCGTCAAGGTCCCCCACAGCGGGCAGATGCTCAGCCTGGACAACGCCTTGAACGAAGCCGAACTGCGCGACTTCGACCGCCGCGTGCGCGACCTGCTGGCGGGTGAGCCCTACCGCTACGTCACCGAGTTGAAAATGGACGGCCTCTCCATGGCGGCGCACTACCGCAACGGCCAGTTCGTCCAGGCGGTGACCCGCGGCGATGGCCTGGTAGGCGAGGATGTCACCGAGAACGCGCGCACCATCCGCTCCCTTCCCCTGCGCGTCAAGACCGCCCTCGAAGTCTTCATTGAAGCCTTCGAAGTGCGCGGCGAAACCGTCATGAACCGCCGCGCGTTCGAACGGTTGAACGCCGAACGCGACGAGCGCGGCCTCTCCCGCTTCGCCAATCCGCGCAACGCCGCCGCCGGCTCGCTGCGCCTGCTCGAGCCGCAGATCACGGCCTCCAGGCGCCTGGACTATTACACCTATTTCCTGCTCGCCGACGGCCGGCCCGCGGTGGCGAGCCACTGGCAATCGCTCGAAGAGATGGCGCGCATGGGCTTCAAGGTGAATCCCTATCGCCAGATCTGCGATGGAGTGGAGCAGGTGCTGGCCTTCTGCGCCGAGTGGGAGGCGCGGCGCGAACAACTGCCCTACGAAATCGATGGCGTGGTGGTGAAGGTCGACTCCGTGGAGCAGCAGCGGCGGCTCGGCTTCACCGCCAAAGCGCCGCGCTGGGCCATCGCTTACAAGTACCCCGCGCGCCAGGCGGTGACCACCGTCGAGGGCATCGAAGTGCAGGTGGGCCGCACCGGCGCCCTGACGCCCGTGGCGCACCTGAAGCCCGTGGAGGTCGGCGGCGTGACCGTGGCGCGCGCCACGCTGCACAACGAAGACGAAATCGAGCGGCTCGGTCTCGAGATCGGCGACGACGTGGTGATCGAGCGCTCCGGCGACGTGATCCCCAAGGTGGTGCGGGTGCACGCGCAAGGCTCCTACCGCAAGAAATTCCGCATGCCTGCCGAGTGCCCTGTCTGCGGCGGCAAGATTGTGCGCGAGGAAGGCGAAGCCGCCAGCCGTTGCATCAACACCAACTGCTCGGCGCGGCTCAAGGAGTCCATCCTGCATTTCGCATCGCGCCACGTCATGAATATCGATGGCGTGGGCGATGCGCTGGTCGATCAACTGGTGGACCGCGGAATGGTCCCGAGCGTGGCGGACTTGTACGGGCTCACCGTCGACGCGCTCATGGCGCTCGAGCGCATGGGGAAGAAGTCCGCCGGCAACATTGTGCGCAATATCGAAAACTCCAAGAAGAACCGCTTGCCCCGCGTGCTGACCGCGCTCGGAATCCGCTTCGTGGGGGAGCGCACCGCGGTGTTTCTGGCGGAGGCATTCGGCAGCATGGACGCTATTGCCGCGGCATCGCTCGAGGAGTTGCAGCAGGCCGAAGAGGTGGGGCCCAAGGTGGCCGAGAGCGTGTTCCAGTTCTTCCGCGAGCCGCGGAACCGCGAGCTGGTGGAGCGGCTGCGCGCCGCGGGCCTGCAATTCACCTATGAATCCACGCGGCCCAAGTACGGGCCTTTGAAGGGCATGACGTTCGTGCTGACCGGCACGCTGCCCAACATGTCCCGCGAAGACGCCCGGCGCCTGATCGAAGTCGCCGGCGGGAAGGTGAGCGGCTCGGTGAGCAAGAAGACCAACTACGTGGTGGCCGGCGAGGATGCGGGCTCCAAGCTGGACAAGGCGCGCGAGCTGGGAATCCCGGTGATCGGCGAAGACCAGTTGTTCGATCTCATCAAAGTCGATTGAGGCGGCGCGAAAATCCTTGCCCGCCTCGTGGCGCAAGGGGGGCCCTCCTCTCCTTCTTTTCTCCGCGCTTGTCTCCGCTTCTCCGCGGCTCCGTGGTGAGCTTGGTCTTTTCCCGCCTGGTTCCTGCTTGGTTCCGCTCCTCGCGGCGGATGTGGGTGGATTGGGTGTATACTGGTCCCCAATCAGGAGGGTCTCATGCCTCGTTTGCATGCCGCGCGTATCGGCGCCATAGTGCTGATTGCCCTTTCTCTCGCCCCTGTTTGCTTCGCGCAAGGCTCGCGCGGCAGCATCACGGGGAGAATCATAGATGCCCAAAACGCCGTGATTCCCGGAGCGGCCGTCACCGTCAAAGACGTGCTCACCGGCGTCGCAAGCAAGGTTGTCAGCAATCAGACGGGCTACTACGAAGCCAACTTCCTCGACCCGGGAACTTACTCCGTCTCGGCGGAAGTGGCCGGATTCAAAACCATGGTCCGTTCCGGAATCGCCCTCGAAACCGGAGACCGCCTGTCGATCGATCTCAAGCTGGAAGTCGGCCAAACCAACCAGTCGGTCGAGGTCACGGCCGAATCGCCGCTCCTGGACACCACGTCGGCCGGCGGCGACCGCGTGCTGGACGACCGCGAGATCGCGCAGTTGCCCTATACCACCATGAATCCGTTTTCCCTGCAGGCCATCACCCCGGGAGTAATCTTCCAAGGCGCGCCAGGCATCGCGCGCGTTTTCGATAATGCCGGAACCGCGAGTTACGGGGGATACGGCTTGGTGGCGGGGCAGGGCATCATCGCGGGCGACGAGTTCCTCCTCGACGGAGCGCCCGTGACCGGGACCAACGGCGGACGCGCGGGCTTTGTGCCCTCCTCGCAAGCGGTCGGCGAAATGCGCGTCGAGACCTCTCCTTTCGACGCCTCGCTCGGCCATACCGGCGGTATTTTTGTGAGCGCCACCACCAAGGGCGGCACCAATACCTACCACGGCTCCGGATTCGACCAGGCTCAGAATTACCGCTGGAACGCCACGCCGTTCTTCACCCGTGAAAACTACAAGGCGGGCATCGCCAAGGGCACCATCGCCCCGGGCACGCCCGAACAATCGTCCGGTAAGCTGAGCCAGCCGGGCTTCGATATCGGCGGTCCCGTGCGCATCCCCAAACTTTATAACGGCAAGAACAAGCTGTTCTTCTATTTCGAATACGACAAGATCACCAACATTCAGGCCAATCCCAATACCCCCATCTTCACCATGCCGACCGCCGCGGAACGGACGGGCGATTTTTCGGCGCTTCTCTCCGTGCCCAACGCCAGCAACTATATCGTTTACGATCCGCGTTCGGGAAGCCTGGTGAATGGCCATGTTACGCGCACGCCCTTCCCTGGTAACATCGTTCCCCAGAACTTCATCTCCGCCAATCCCATCTACAAGTTTTACACGCAGGAGTACCCGCTGCCCAACAATCCGGCCGGTTATGTGCAGCCCGACGGCACCAACAATTACTACGATGGGGACCAACCCTATAACGATTACTTCAACTCGATCGTGAACCGCTATGACTACGTGGTCAACGACAAGATGCGGATCAATGGGAAGTGGTACTGGAATCATCGGCACCAGGATGCCTATGACTGGGGCCACACCACTCCGCTGGCGGGCCTGCAGTCCAACGGCCTGGTGCGGCAGAACAAGGGCGGCAGCGGCGACTTCCTGTACACCTTCAATTCCAACAACGTTCTCGACGCCGGAGTGAGCGTGACCCAGTATGGTGAAGGCAACGTAAAACCCATCATCTCCACCGGCAGCGCCAAGGAGGCCGGATTTCCTGCCACCTACCAGGATCAGTTGGGAGGTTACGACGCTCTTCCCGCCGTGCTGGTCAACACTTATACCGTCAATAATGGCGGGCTGACCTATCCCGGCCTGTCTCAGATCGGCACTACCGCCCAACTCACCGCGAAGATGACTACCATCTGGAGATCGCACACGCTGAAATATGGCGCCGATGAACGCCGTTACTGGTATGCGGCCCCGGTTCCCGGAGGGTATCCTGCCGGTTACTTCAGCTTTGACAACAACTACCTGAAGCAGGCCGACAATACCCCGGGCAGCCAGACCACCAACATCGGTCTCGCATGGGCAGCCTTCGAGCTGGGCCTTCCCAGCACCATCCAGGCCACCATAAACGACACGGGATACTACACCACCCGCTACCACTCCGCATACATTCAGGACGATTACCGCGTCACCAGCAAGCTGCGCTTCGGGTTCGGATTGCGATTCGAGCGGGAGGGCGGCATTTCCGAGCGCTTCAATCGCGGGCTGGCCGGCGGATACAATGCCGGCTACGTACCGCCCTACGCGCAAGCCGTTCAGGCGGCCTACGCGGCCAATCCGATTCCTCAGTTGCCTGCCAGTCAGTTCTTGGTCGCGGGCGGCGTGAATTTTCTGGGTAAGAACTACAATAACTGGACGGATGGCACGAATCGCTTCCTGCCCAACGTCAGTGCGGTGTACTCGTGGGACGCTAAGACCGTGCTGCGTGCCGGTTACGGCTGGTATTCCGATACATTCAACGCCTTCAACAGCCGTCCCGGGCAGAACGGCTACAGCCAGACCACCACAACCCAGGTTTCGAGCGACAACGGTCTCACCTTCTGCTGCGGCGTGGGCGCGAACACCGGCCTTTCGACCACTACTCCCATCGGCAACCCCTTCCCGCTGCTGGCGGGTGGAACTCACCTCATCCAACCCTTCGGCAATTCCTTCGGCCCCGACACGCTGGACGGCCAGGGTTTCACTTACTATCCCCGCGACTACTCTCCGTCGATTTCGCAGCGCTGGAAATTCAGCGTCCAGAGGGAAATCTTCCGCAACCAGGTTCTGGACGTCTCTTACAACGGTTCTTACTCCACTTACCCGTTCAATTTGAGTCAGAGCTACCTGCCCGCGCAGTATTGGGCCTATGGTAATAGCTACGATGCCGCTAACCAAGCGGCCATGACGGCGAATGTAACGAACCCATTTTACATCGGCAACCTGACCAGCCTGCAGCAATCCAACCCGGCGCTCTACAATTACCTCAACTCGATTTCCTGGTTCACGTCGAAGACCCTGCAGACGCAGCAGTTGCTGCGCGCCAACCTGAACGCCGGCGCCGGACTTACCGAAGCGGGAGCCGTCCGGGCTAAGTCGTGGTACCACGATATGCAGCTTCTCTACACCAAGCGCTTTTCCCACGGCATCCTGTCGTCCTTCACTTACACTCGGGCTTTCGGCCGGCAGCAGTGGCAGCCTAATTCCTTCGACCAATCGCTTTCCTGGGAGCTCAATCCGAATACGCGCCCCAACCGGTTGGTATGGAACGCGGTTTGGGAGCTGCCTTTCGGCAAGGGCCGCCAGTGGCTGACTCACGGCCCCGTCCAGCACGTGGTCGGCGGCTGGCAAGTGAGTTGGATTTACCAGTACCAGACGGGTGCTCCGGTCAGTTGGGGTAATCTGTTTTACTCCGGCACGGTAGACCAGGTGGTCCAGGCGCTCGCCGAAGGCGCCACTCACTCGGCCAATTCGCGGCAGGAGTACAGCACCGCCGCGGTCTACAGCCCCGTTTTCAACCCCTCGGACTTGGCCTCAGGCCCGATTCCGTCCGGATTTATCGGATTTGAAGGGCGCTCGGCCTTGCAGCCCGGCAGTTATCAAATTCGCGAGTTTCCGCAATATGTCAACGCCCTGCGCGCCGACCCCATACGCCAGTGGGATGTGAAGCTCTATCGCAGGTTCACGCTGTATGAGCGGCTGAACCTGAACTTCGGGATCGATGGCCTGAACCTGACGAATCACGTGCAATTCGGAGCGCCGGTGTTAGGCCCGACCGCCACCAACTTCGGAGCGGTGACTTCCCAGGCCAACGGAGCGCGCCAGCTTCAGATGAACCTGCGCATCGAATTCTGACGACTCAGCGGTGGGACAGGCGATCGTTTTTTGTCGCCTGTCACTTGCCGGGCTTTTAGCCCGGCGCTACTTTTCCAACTCCGCCGCGATCTCCGGGTGGCCGTACTGCCGCGCCAGGTCGGCGGCCGTCTTCCCGTCCTTGGTCTTGCGATGGCGGTCGGCTCCCGCGGCCACCAACTTCTCCACCATCTCGCGGTTGCCGCGCGCGGCCGCCGAGTGCAACGGCGTCGCCTCCAGAAACTCCACCTGGTCGGGTTTGGCGCCGTGCGCCAGTAGCAGATCCAGCAGAGGAACGCTCCCACTCTCCACGGCCGAGTGCAGCGGCGCCACGCGGAAGGAGTTGTCCGACGGCCGGTTCACGTCCGCTCCCGCTTCGACCAGCAATCGCGCGATCTCCAGGTGTCCGAAGAAGACTGCCAGGCCGAGGCTGCTGAATCCATCCCGGGAATTGGCCTTCACGATCTGGGGATCCTGCGCCAGGAGCTGCACCACTCGCTCGCGGCGCCCCAGCGCGCAGGCCTCGTGGAAATCCGGCTCGCGCGCGCCCAAGACCAACTGCGCCATCTCGGGATGCCGCGTGTAGGCGGCCCAGAGAACCGCCGTGGCGCCGTCCTTGTTCCGAGCGCCGGAAAGCTGCGGGTCCTCGGCCAACAGCGCGCGCACCTGGGCGGTATCGCCTTTGCGTATCGCGTCGAAGAGCTGCACGTCGCGATCCGCGGAAGCTTGAGCGAACATCAAGGTTAGGACTGAAATCAGTGTCATGCAGGCAGTATGGCGGACCCACGGCCGATCAGTCTTATCGAGAATTGCTTAATTTCCGAGTGGCCGAGGGCGGCTCGCCGAACGATTGGCGGTAGAGCGTACTAAACGACGGCGCGCTTTCGAACCCCACCGCCCCGCAGATCTCGGTGACGGTCATCCGCGTGGATTCCAGCAGCCG